>Ga0102593_1000164_pt1 | contig 172324 bp, 165 predicted proteins | sample AraplaCol_mMS_r2_2_FD_76862 | JGI IMG/M metagenome (GOLD analysis project Ga0102593, IMG submission 76862) | Arabidopsis root microbial communities from North Carolina, USA - plate scrape MF_Col_mMS_r2 (SPADES assembly) (version 2) | ecosystem: Host-associated > Plants > Roots > Endosphere...
AAGCTTTATTTAAAAATTAAAATATCCTTTGTAAAAAAAAAAAAGATCTACTTCGATAGGATCTTATTTCAATATAAGAAATAGAAATAGAAACAAAAATGATATACACAAAAAAAAATTTAGAAACAGAATAGTATTAATTTTGGATAAATATAGATAAATAATATAGATACTAACAATTGTCAAAAACTAATAGAACTAGACAAATATTTTATAAAAAAGATCTATAAATAAATAGAAATAATAATAGAGATAGTCACGGTAGAAAGAAGAAGAGATCCCCATCTATATGTTAAACAGATTTATTCTAATACATCTCAAAAATCTACTAGTATTTCAATTTGATAAATGAAGACAACCGCAGACTGGAGAAGTATCAAAATGACAAACAAATTGAGACATATCCTGAGAAGATTCAACATGAATGTTGAACAAGATCTTCAGAATAGAAAATAACTTCAAACGGCCCGTGTTAACATCTTGCAAACCGCAATACAGCGTAAATTAGTCTTCCCTAGAAGTATTCATACAAAGGCTTTACACTCTAGGATATGAACTTACACAGCATCCGTCCAGACCACTGTTACCGCACCGCCACAGCCGATGGCAGCAATGTTATTCTCTTGGTTTCTGCGCACAAAGAAAACCAGTTTGCAGGCAATGGAATATTTGGTAAAGAGAAGCACCTGGTTTTCATGGCTCCCAAAATTGTAGCCGGGACAGTGGAAAGATGAAGTATTTCTGGAAGCGGTAAGTATCTTGAGTGTGGATTTGATCAATCTTTATATAAATAGTTTGTACCTGGAGAATAAGACTGAAACAAAAATACTGTTTTGAGGGAATTTTTCTTCTGAGACGTCTGTTCTAAAATATTCTTAATCTTGAGAAATCTCGGTTATAAAAAGATATAGTAGACTATACTGTATAACCTATATCGACGATGGATATTTTTGTGTAGAAGATTAGCAATTAGTATTTTGCAATCTGGTTTCGTCTACTAAATTGAAGATATCAATAAATACTATTAAATACTCCAATTCAAACTGATATATTTGTACAATTATTCTGCGAAAAATAAATATATTTCATATTCCAATAATCCCGGACCGGATTGCCGGATTGTGAGATAGTTTTCAGCAGTGGTTCTATACGGTCCGTCAGATACTTGAGAATATTATTTCCCGACAGAAGTAAAAATAATATTAACAGTAAAAATCTTATCTACAGTTCAGAGATATATCTAAATAAAACCGATATTTTTGCAGATTGTAATAAAACAGATAGCAGTATAAAAAAACGGATACTACAAATTTTGCTCCGTAACAATATCAGAAAACGGTAGAAAGAAAAAAGAAAGACAGCAACGATATAAACAAATTTCAATATTTGATCAGGAAAATAGATCTTCATAGCCGGTAAATAGAATTGAACGAAATAGCCGATTTTTCTTGTAGCGATGAAATACAGATATATATTGCTAACCGTAGAAACGTATTGTCAGCGTGATCAGCGATTTTGCTGTCTGACTGGAGAAGCCCGCACAGCAGTCGCGCGACCGATGGTGATAATTTTCACCTGAGTTCCCTGTTTCTCGTCAAGCTCTCACGCTTATCACCCTAGGTGTCGCGACAGAAAAGCGGCGTTCAGCTATTTCCCCACCGGGCTAGACTAAACTATTGGCTAGCCCGATCATTTTGTGTGAGGCTTAAGTACGGCTGAGTGGACGGGAAGCCCTGTTCTCCACATCCTATGGTCGTATGTATTAGCTTGAGGGTAAGTTAGGGCTATATACTGAAAAATTGTATCAGTAGAAACTATAGAAGCCATTCTGATGGCTACTCGGGTATCGAATGCATCCTCGACACAACGTTGTCATATGTACCAGTTACGGAGATGAATTCGGGCTATGTAGATGCTTGTCAAGTAGAACTATAGGAGTGTGTAATAAGTAGGGGTAAAACTGTATAAGAACGGGCATGAATCATACTATGGCGAAACTAAAATCCAACAAACCCAATACTGTCTTATAATAGGGCGTGACATGTCATCTTAAACCGTTTACCACATATATGTAAGATGCCAAGCTAAGAATCTGCGCGAGCTCAAAAAAGCGATGGCGTTTAGACTACCGTAGGCTAGTCACAAAGATAATGACATTTAAGGTTGGGGATACAGCGTAGCTCGTGCAAGAACGCTCTATGTATACTTTTGTTTGGAGGTATACTATCATATTAATCCGGCTGCTACGTTCCAAGGATATACTTCTTTATGATGGAAGCTAAATATGAAAAATTCCGAAGAGATGGATGCCGCTATTCTGATCCACAGTTCTCCCCGCTCTCCAGCTTACTACTAAGAAGACTAGTAGTCTTCTAAGGGAGATCATGTTTAGTCTTAAAAGCCCGCGACGATGTCAATAGTACTTCACATTGTACCTTTTTGGAGTTGGAAGTTCGACCGTAGTCCTTGTAAAAAGCACTACCTCATTTTAGACAAGATGCTTGCAACGCTCTTCTTCATTCCCTCAGAGCTGAATTTCCGTTATTCCTTGTCCCTCGATCAAATATTTTCTATATTTACTTTCAAGATAATGAATCTACGCCACATGTGGATAAGATCTCCCACGCAAACATTTTACCCAATGTTCTCTGACTCTGATGGCGTATATCATCATCGCTTTCGTTTGAGGTTGAGGAAACCTATTGCGAATGCCCTTCCAAGTTAATCAACGACTTTTTGCTTGCCGAATATCAATTTAGAGTTGTTCTTCAACTCAAAGAGGGTGCCAAAAAAGACCGCGAGGACGAACAGATGCTTGAATGCTTGATGAAATTAATATCAAATACGTTCGGTGTGAAAGAAATCCGTATTTCACAGACTCTGCTCTACTCCCTGGAACACTTGAAAATATGCGCATATTCGCTTTGAAGGACCCCAGATGGTATCTCCGTCAAGACATTTCTAACGACTGCAGTCTTAGTGGTGGTTATTGCGATCTAAAATGCGGTTGCTGCGAAAAGCATGCAGGTCACATGGACCTTAAAGGCATAAATGGACACTGTACATGGGCCTGCCGTTGCTGTATAGAAACAAGTGTTCAGTTTCAAATATTATGATAGTGATAGCTTTGAAAAGCAGTACAAGGACGCACTTGATAACGAAAATCCAATCTTTCTGCTTCGAATGGCAGATTGTTATTTCAGCGAACCTACATCACAACCACTCAATGATGGGATCTCCTAATAATTCTACAGATGAAGTCCAATCTACTTCCCAAGCTTCAGTTGCAATTGATGATGCAGAGGCCACGGATAAGGAAGAAATACAAAGCGTTGCCACGAATATAGTTTCCGATCCCTGTCCATTACGAGATTTCCCATATTTGCTTCTCAGACCATATATCTTAGGTCAGATCAGCTTTATTTTCAGTCCACGATGCTATATCTAGTTTTTGTTAGCATCAAACTAATCTATCAAGATCAGAATATGTCTTAAGTTAAGTTAGTGTTGCAGTAACGAGCTGGAATGCTAACGTCGATAATTATGCCCGACACAGACGGCGCTGACGTAGGTATCCAATGCCCAGACCTGTATATAGCTTTCGTTCTTTTTTTCTTTCTTATTGAACAACATTTGATCAAAATTGAACATCAATAGATTGTTCTTTAAGGCCAGCAGGGCTGCCCAAATCAAAGTAGAAAAGCGGATTTCTCTTCGGCTTATGACCAGTGACGATACCAGCAGTCGAAGTTGAATGATTGCTGATATTTGTGACTATCCCTATACCTCCGTTGCATTCTCCTTAGACTTGTTATGAGCGGCTGGACCCCGCCGACTTTTTTGCCACGGATTCTTGTTCGTCGTTTGGACAGCCAGTAGCAAAACAAGGTGAAAGAAATTTCGATTATTGTCCCTGCCAGGAGACCTAGAACAAAAACTCCGAGAAGCCCTAAAATGATACGAGGGACATTCTGTAAATATACCCCTCACGAGTGCGTAGAAAACAGAACTCAAAAAAGTCGGGATGTTTATGACATAACTGCAGAATAAAGACATATTGGATTTATACCCAGCAGTAATAATCCGCCACTCTGCAAAAATTTGGTAAGTCAGTAATACTTATAGTACAAGTATAAACCTACCGTTATGTACCCTTTCTTCTACAGTTCTTTCTGCCAAACCTATAGGAAGGAAATTATAGATAGAAAATAATTCGTCAAACTCTATTGCAAGGTTATAAGAAGCTATACATAGAAACAATATTGACATTCAACTAACCTACTCCTACTATACTATGAAATGATAGTCATTTCGATATACTAGGATCTAGAAATTTTCCAAATCCTCTCAATAACACTCGCCGCCCCAAGAACCTTCTCTTCCTCCATTTTCTTCCCAATAATCTGTAAGTTCACCGGATACCCATCAACCTGATTCTCATCATAAAGATTCCAATTCCACTCATCAATCGAGTTCCTAGGAACATAACCCTCCTCTTCCCCCTCCTCCTTCCCTTCCCCCTTTTGATCCTTCTCAGCTCTAACACAATCAACAGGAAATACAAGAGCAGGATAATCCAAGAAATTCCAAATCTTCGTATAACCCACCCATTTAAATTTCCGATGCGGAACACTCGTATGCGGTAATGCGGGACTTAACAAAATATCCACAGTCTTACCAGAAGGTGAACGGGTGTTATTCCATTTATCGAGATATTTCTTGTGAGCTGTAATCTTCCGCTTATTTAATTGCCAGTACTCGAAGACCGAAATTGGTTTCCCCCGATTAACCAATGCTTCGACGTGCGGGATATAAGGTTCACCTCCAGCATCGATATCTCGACGAATATCCTCGCCCCCGTCAACGGTATAATATGTATCCATTAGTTCAATAGCAGAGGCGTGATCGGATGTATCCCAGAGTAAAGTCTCGTGGCCGTGTTCTCTTAGTGCTGCGGATAATTCATTCAGGGCGCGTGTAATGGGTGGGTGAACCTTTACGACGCCGTCGTCTAGAATAATTCCGATGACGAGGGGACGTTGTTGAATTTCTCGAAATGATAGTTCATTCCAAGGGAGAGGTGTACAGCGAGGATCTAAATCCCATGGTCGAGAATTAGTGATCAGTTGTGTGATGTAGCAGATTGATGCGAGGTCTCGGGTCATTGGACCGATGGATGATGGGACGTGTTCTTGTCCTTCTGTTGAGACCGGAACTCCGTAATAGGGGAATCGACTACTCTGTTTATATTTGTGAGTAGATGTTTCCAGCGGTAGAAATGGCATTAGTGTTAACCGTAATGATGAACTTACACTGGGTTTCAGTCCATAGAGGCCCGCGACACTCTGTGGAATACGAATACTGCCTCCAATATCCGTTCCAAATCCGAGGATAGATCCATGTAAAGCAAGAAGTGGGCCTTCGCCTCCGGTTGAGCCTCCAGGTGTGAATTCAGGGTTTCGTGCATTGGTAGTTAACCCCCAAAGAGGATTCTCAGTTTCCGCCCACTTGAATCAAATTAGTTATTGTATTATTGTAATGAGTGTTTAGTAATAGGAAAGCCCACCATGATACTTTGACAAAGATTTGTCTTTGCTATGATGATAGCACCCATGTTTTTGAGCATCTGTACTAGGACTGCATCTTCATGGGCCGGGGAGAATGACCTGGCGACGTAACCGAGAGTGGAATCAAGACCCTTGACATTAAACTGGTCTTTTAAAGTAACCGGGATTCCGTGAAGAGGGCCTTTTGGTTGACGAGTTATTTTGAATTCTGCGTCGAGGGCCCTGGCTTGTTCCAGAGCTTCTTCGAAGCATACTTCGGTGAGACAATTGGTCTACTTCAGATCAGCATTTCATCTTTCTAGTCGGGATTAAATGAGATATTCACCAACTGATGTGCTACTACAGCACTTTATATGATTGTGTTAGTTGAGTATCTTATATTACGGTCAATGATGACTCATTCTCCGCACCGTTTGATATACGCCTCGATGACTTGCTCCGCAGTCAAATCTCCCTTTTGAAGCAATTGTGATAGAACCACAATATTATCAATATCAGTGATCTTCTGGATTTCAGGATCTTTCAATCGACTGCGTTGGTCGACCTGTTCCACGCGAGGTAGTCGACTCTCAATATCGTCGACAATGTATGGTACGAGTAACTGGTCTCTCTCCGTCCGCTTCCGGGAGACAATCTCCTCCCAAGATTGCTGTGTAGAGCCCATTTCCTAGTAATACCACAAAGTCATTCAGTGTTCTACAGAGAATAAAGGGTCTCACTATGGTTTTAAATAGTCACGGACTCCCAACTCCGCTCGGATCTCTCGTTATCAAAGCATTCTCGTTGAGCAAAAGTGGGGGAATACAAGTTGGAGACAGTTGGAGTACCATTTACCCAGTCATTACTACAGTATAAATCCGTCTTAAATACATCATAAAATATAATAATTATCCTTAATATAACTAAATATATCAACCATAAAATAACTCAGTAATTAAATCAATGAATTGATACATGAACTGATTGCTGACTGTTAACAGGCGGGGGATGAAACCAAAGTGGGTCAAAAGGGGATCTTCAAACTTTCGACTTTCCCCCAAATTCTCCTTCAATTTCTCCCTTGCTGAATGGAGCCCCCCAAGGCTTTCTCATGGCTTCTTCGACTGGATCGTCTTCTGGTGGAGGAGGAGATACTCCTAGTACCATTCGATCACGAAATAAACATGCTGCTAGTATAGCCAAAAGAGCATGCGATCAATGCAAGTTCCGCAAGATCAAGGTATCATTCATTCATTCATCTATCGCACCTCGGCCCCTCTTCCCTTTCCCCCTCTCCTAATTGAACACCCCCATCGCATTTACCCCGAAATAGGCAAAAAAAAAAAAGTCACGCTAATGAATTAATGCCTCCGAATAGTGTAGCTTGTCACAACCCTGCAAGGCCTGTCAATCGATGGGCTTTGAATGTACATTTCTCCAACCGCAGAAGAAACGCGGTCCCACTGGGCAGTAAGTTCGAATAAGAAGAATCAACAGGAAAAAGGTGACGGACGCGCCGGAGTGAACTGCGCTAATCATGCGTCTAGCCGAGTCTCACAAATTAGACAACAACAAACGCATATCATTTCTCGAGATCCCTCAGAACCTCCGATCTCCAAACAAGAATCCTTTCAATACCATGTCCCGAATTCGTCAGTGGAATCCGGCCGGCCCGTCGCGATGCCGGGGACATCATGGACAACACCACATGGGGAGGTCACAATGCCGATAGGTGGAGCAGCTGGTCTAGCACCATCCGGTCAATCATCTACAGTGGTAGATGCTTGGGGAAATGAGCCCGCATCAATGGATTCTCATCAAAATCCTCCGGTCGGTTGGAATGATCGCCAGGATGTCGAATATTGGCTTCCGGACCATCTCGGCTCTCAAGTTCCAGTCTTCGAATTCCCCGGAAGTAACATATATTTGAAACCATCATTGCCATCTATTATCCAGCCAGTACCCGACGTGGCGGGTATGGGCATGTCGCCGCAGGAACAACACCAGAGAATGGCATTCTCACCGGCTGTGGGATCATCGATTCAATCCGATAGCCAAGAGGCGGATGAATTTTGGCCTTCTGCCATCAACGAATCAAATATGATACCCTGGATCGATGTATACTTCGACCGATTACACCCGACACTTCCGGTTCTGAGTCGATCCTCTCTATTCACCCGCATGATGTCGCAGGAGCATCGCAAAAACCCTCAATTTGGAGCGATGCTACTCTCATTATGTGCATTTTCTCTCACACAGCCAATCGAAATCAACGAACGCGCAACAACTTCTTCGCGAGCAACTCAAGCACGATCAATGATGCACGAAGCTACAAAAATGCGAAGTTGTTCCGATTTCGGCGAGAATCCTACTATTGAAGCTGTTCTCACTAGCTTTTTCCTCTTTGGTTGTCTTTTTGGTAGCAATCAACACAATGCTGCATGGTTACGGCTACGCGAGGCTTTAGACCTTGCCTCGACATTGGGACTTAATGATCCCGAATCCTATCGCGAATTATCTGGAGACGAGAAGGGGCAGAGACTGCGCACATATCTTGTTTTATCAATTACAGAAAGGTATGCACCAAGTAATACCGCGAATCCACTTATCTTAGGACAGATACTAACTTTTATTATCTCAGGGCCTACGCTCTCCAGCGACTTCATCCCGTAACTTTTTCAGGGAAACCAGGATTCAGCATGCGCTCCGTACATGACTTTCTACACAACGCAACCCACAGCGTAGTATCAGGTATCATTGTCCATAACGAAAATGATGCCGAGGGAATGATGGGATTAGCTCGACTGATGGAATTATTCGACGTCATCGATGAAGATATCATTCATTGCTGGAATCAAAGATGTGATATCAGCAAGGGCTTCTGTGGAAGATTCACCGAAGCAAAAGCACTATCAATGTATGATAGTCTGGAAAGAATCAGTCAAGCCGAGCGATTTAAGGGATATGACTGGTTTGAGAAAGCCAAGGGAACCCGAGGTGACAGCAATGCCCTTCTAGCTATGGGTTTGCGTGAGACACAAGCCGCCGATGTATTCATCACGCAGCGATGGATCCAGAATCGCGTCTGGCTTCTTTGTTTAAACCATGGCTTTTTGCGATCACATTCAGAAAGGCCTGATTTGACGTTCGGTTATGCTGTGTCAATCGCCGAGTCAACGCTTCAGCTTTGTCGATCATTGAAACTCAGCTCAATGGAAGCTCACGGCATTGGATTTGTATGTTCATTCACTCACTGATAAGCTCAACCTCACGCTAACACATAACAACTTCACCCAGACCGAAAAACTATATGATATTGCCGTCAGTGCAACCGATATCCTCTGTAATATCAACCCACCTTATGGGACTGGAATGGTACCCCTAGGCAATTTCACCGACTCGATACCCACCACCTCGAATCCTCAGAGTCTGGCCGATGATTTCTTGTTATTGTTAAACAGCTTTCGCGGTGGAAACCATCCTTTCTTGGAGAAGTATAAAGCTCACTTGCACTCGTTACAGATCCCAAGTAGCAAGGTCGCGACATGGGCAACGCAGTGAAGGTGAGATATCTGGGGATACATGTATGAATAGATGCAATTATCAACCTGTAAAATATTCTCATCAAACACTCGCCAAGTAAGATGAGTAGAGTAGCCTTCAAGGCCCATCATCTCCCACAACACCATTTTCCGAAGTTACGAGAGATCTCGTAGGCCTTTTAATCCGAAAATGAAAACTACTCCTAAGCTTCGGCTCCATCCATTCCAAATTATAATCACCATAAACAACCTCAACAAATTCAAACCCACACTTAATCAAAACACTCTTCGAAGCAACATTCTCAATATCACACCAAGCATCCAAAAAATCAAAATCCCTCTCTTTCCAAAAAATCTCTAAAAATCCCCTTAACGCTTCACTCGCAAATCCAAATCCCCAAGCTCCCCGATGAAAGATAAATCCGACTTCCGGTATAGGTTCAGATTTCCATGTTCCAATCCAACCCAGAAATGCCCCTGCCCTAAGAATTGGCTCGGCATCGGCATCGGCGTCGACATCGGAATTCTTAGCTTGTGGGATTTCGGAAATTGGTAAATCCGCACGTAGTGTTATGGCGTAATTCTCTCCTTTGGGATTTTTATCTGGAAGAAGTTCTGACATCCATTCTTTACTTTCTGTTAGTGTTTTGCAGTGGCCGTGTGGACTCCATCTTGTTGTGAAGGGATCGGACCAGATTGCGTGGTAACCGGGGAGATGATCTTCGGTGAGTCGAGTTAATTCCAGTCGAGAGGTTTTCATTGTGTAAGATGTGTTGTATATTGTAGATATTCAATATTATTTGGCGAGGATATGAGAATGATGGTGTGGATTATATAGAAATCTGAAATTCATGTAAATAGTGAACTAGTAGTTGACTCATACAGGCAACGATTGACTAGTCCAAAAATGCTAATGTTGAATAATACTAGGACAGCCGAGTGTAACCCTAAAAAGAGTCATCGTCTCTATCTTTTCCGTAATTATCGCCCTGCACTCATCCTCCACCTCCCAGCAAACCTCCATTGAACAAAAAGTCCAATTATAGCAATAACCTGTGCAACAGCACAAATCGTAAAAGCAACACCAACACCAACACCTCCAACCAGTGGCATAATAAAACTCGTCCCACCGGCTGCAAATCCACACCGCGCCATATTCAAACTAGCCGTGGCAGCGGCACTATTATCCGGATAAATATCTACCAGGTATGTCGTTACAATAGATTGGGTAGAAACCGACGTCCATCCAGTGATGAAAGTTGAAACAATAGGCACGGCCATATGGACACGATTCGAAAACTGAATGGACCAAGCGAAAAGCAAAATCGATAGACATTGTAGTATAGCGAAGACAGGACAGAGACGTAGACGTGCTTTTTCGAGTGGGAATTCAGGATTCCTGGACCCTTCATGAAGAATATTAGTGTTCTGCTGTTTTTGCTGGAATTGAATTTGAACTTTTTGATAATCTTTGTCGAGCAGTTTGCCGGTTATCAGAGTTCCGATTGTAGAACCGACGCCATTAGCGATGAAAGTAAGGCCAGTCTGGATTTCAGTGAGATTATATCGTTCTTGAAAGAGTGCACATATAGCAGTCACACTCATCTGCCAGACAGCGAAGTAGACAGAAAAGAAGAATACTATAGGAAAAGTTTCTTTCCCAATGAGTATGCGAATTGGACCGAGAAAATCATTCTTCTTTTTCGGCGCCAATTGTTGCGGTAAATTCGGATCCCACAATACCGAGCTGAACCTCTGATATACCTCAAGAGGATATTTCAAAAACCACTTCTGAAAAACCGTCGTTCCCTCCCCAAATCCCCGCGTCCCATTCGCAACAATCGACCTATTAGTCTCCGGCAAAAAGGCAAGAACCAAAAAAAAATAAAAACCCACTATAAATAGTCAAAACCCAAAATATAGACTTCCACCCCAAAAATCCAGAAAGTAGACCTCCAATAACAGGCGCAATAGCAATGGGAATCAGCATTCCACCCTGAAATATACCCATATACCCCCCACGATCAGCACGGGTAGTAATATCACCGATAACCCCAGATCCAATAGCAACTGTACTCGCACTACCTGTACTTTGCAAACATCTCAACACAACAAGTGAAGGATAATTATTGGTTCTCGCAAGTCCAATGCAAGCACCAACTAAAACAAGTAATGTACAAGCGTACGCCGTACGTCGTCCCTGGACATCGGATATCGGGCCCCAGAGACTCGGGGCGAGACCTTGAAAGAGAAGGTATGCTGTAATGGAGAGATTGACTAATTCGACCGAGACGTTTAAGTCATTCGCTATTGCATTTATGGCGGGGAAATATATGTTGCTTGCGAGGAGGGATGTTTGAAGAAAAAAAATATCAGTTAGTTTGGTGACTGCCACAGGGCCGATGTACCAGTGTGGGTATTGACATGGTTGACATAGGGTATTTTACGCACAGGATGCGGCGAAGGTTACAACGAAAACTATGAGTGCTTTTTGTCTTCTGTCGAATATAGTGTATGGTTCTGGTGGATTTGTAGATTGATCAGTCATCGCGGACATGATGTGCTTTGATGATTGGGGTATCCCTTTGTTTATACTACCCTATAGTATCGGGTATATCTAGGGATACATACTATTAATCTTCACTGTGCTCCACCCTGTGCATCGGCTTATTAGTCATGTCTTACATATTTCATTCAATTGATTGAAGACAATTTAGATTTAGATATTGATTACTTATTTCGATACACATTCTGCATGCTGAAAAAGCTTGATATACTGAGGATCTTCAAGAGGACGATCGACGTCGATCCCTTGGTTCTGAAAATAAGATTTACTCCAAAGCAAATCCTACTCAAACTTGGGCATCTTTCTTGTATTATACCTATACTCCGTACGTATCTCAATATATTTTATTCACATGAAACCGAGGAGCCATCGGGGATCCCTCGTCCATCCGACTAGATTGTATATCAATTGGTAGTAGTATCGGTACTTTAGGTTATACAGCCCCTATAAATATTGCTCATAAGTTGAAAGCAATTCGTGACGTGAGACAAATCAACGATGATTGCAAGATCTCCCAAACCCCCTTGCCGATAACACTTGCTTACCAACGTCCTCCAGGACAGGGCTTTTATCTGGCCTGTGCGAATTCCTTCGCTGCGTCTTAGAGACTACTTTCGATCCGGGACGGGCAATAACCAACAACAAACGCATCATCGTATCAATTTTAAAAACTATTCGTGGTAACAAATCCCTCTATTGTCATTCTCAGCTTCTGTATGCATAACTTGGATTACTCAGCTTTTGTTGATACTTATAAATCCGAATCCTTCGGGATTTGGCCCCAATCAACATATAAACCAAACCAAAGGACAACACTATCACAAAAGGCCTAAGAGAAAATATTCCACTTCAAGCAAGACAAGAAATGTCAACATCTATACCTAGAACTTATAAGGCATTCCGCCGTACTAATGGAAAAGCACCTCTCCACGTCCAGCCAGTAGAGGAAATACTACCCTCTTCACTTTCCCCATGCGAGGTATTAATTCGCATACGAGCGGTATCTCTAAATTACAGAGATGTAGCCATGCTCAATGGGAAATACCCAAGCCATGCACTTGAACAAGGCATTCCAGCATCCGACTGCGCGGCCGAGGTCATCGCAATAGGAGAAAATGTATCCGGTTTCGAGATAGGGGATCGAGTTGCTCCTATCTTTGATCTGAATGCTTTGGACGGTACAGAGACTATCAAGAGGACTTTGGGGGGAGATGTTGATGGTGTGTTGCGCGAATTTGCTATTTTCGACCAGGCTGTGCTCGTACACTTACCAGAGCATCTATCATGGGAAGAGGTGTGTACTTCCATAAATCTAGAAAGAGTATGTCTGACCTGATTCTCAATCATATAGGCTGCTTGTGTGACTGTTGCAGGTACAACTGCCTGGAATTGCTTGAACATGCCGAATGATAAAGGCATTGTACTTCTACAAGGTAATCCCACTTACTGAAGTCTCATCATACAATACCTCTAACAAAGCTGGAACCCAGGTACTGGTGGAGTCAGCATATTTGCCTTGCTTCTTTGCTTGGCTGCTGGAATACACATCATCATCACATCTTCTTCCGACGAGAAATTAGAAAAAATCAAAGCTCTAGGTCCACCTGGTACCATCGAAACAATAAACTACAAGAAGCATCTCAAATGGGAAGACGAGGTAAAACGTCTGACAAATAATAGAGGTGTTGATATTGTGGTTGAGACAGGTGGACCTACGACACTAGGTCAAAGTCTTGATTGTCTAGCTCGCAGAGGTACAATATCTCTTATTGGTATTTTGGGAGGGTTGCAGATGGATCGACTTCCTGACGTTTATACACCTTTATTCCAGAAAACTGCTACAATTAAGTGAGTGGCCCCATATCTATCGCAATCTTGGTCAGACTGTATGTTGAGACTTCTCTTAGGGCGATTTTTGTCGGCTTGAAGATCGATCAGGAAAATCTGTGCGACTATTTGAGTGATCATAAGATTTCACTCAAGCCTCTTCTTGATGACAGAATATTTTCGTTTGAAGACTCGCAGAGGGCGTTTGACTATTTGTACTCCGGTCAACATACTGGCAAGGTTGTTATCAAATTGTGAAGTGGGATGGATACAATGATTGCTTCTACATAGTAGAAGAATTGCATGGACTTAGATATCAACCAACACACACACTACAGCGTATCAGTCAACAGAGAAAGGTCAAACTTTAGATTCTATCAGGAAATAGCTATCTAAGCTATATTTGATTATTAACATGGCGGTATGCCTCTGCGAAAATGAATATATACATTTATTGGAACATTGTACACCTCTGAGCCGTCAGGTCTGCAGCTTGCCTAAACGGTTCGCGAGCGTCTCGCCCGTCCTCGCTTCGGCGGAAGTTCTATAAGATCGCCATTTCCGAGCAGGAACATTGGCAGCATACATTTCATCAATCTCGGCGAACGTGCGACCACGCGTCTCTGGCATGAAAAAGTACATGAAAACAAGAGTAGCGCCCATGCAACCCGCAAAGATGAGGTAGGTTTTGGCACCGAGATTCGCCGCATCTGCAGATGTCAAGTGTGGTACGACGAGTGTGGTAATGACAGCCGTTATCTCTTGGCAAGCAACCGTGTAGGACATAGTATAATGGCGCAGCTTTGGTGTAGCTATTTCGGATGGCATCAAATTTGAGAGTGAGAAGAAAGACGATGCCCAGAAAAAGTTGAAGATAAACGAGAGCGCAGCAATTGCAAGGATAGTATGCTTGTTTCTTTTGTGAAAGGCTAGGCTTCCAGCTACCACATCGATAATGAACAGAATGCTCATTCCGGTGAATGCAGTTGGGCGTCTGCCGACGCGATCGATTACCAACGGTGCTGCGATTGTACCGGCAAGTGTACAGCATGATGCGATGATAGTCAATGAGAATGGATCCGCAATACCCAATTCGGCGAGGAAAACAGTTGTGTAAGTAGTTGAGAGAATGACACCGGATATTTGGTTAAGAGAAAAGAAAGAGCCTGCGACAATGGTCCGTTTGAGATTTTGCCGTTTGAAAATATGCCAAAACCTGACATCTGATTGGAGGTCTCGGTTGAACTTTTCACAGAGTTCTATGAGTTGGATTTCGTCGTCAACTTGTTCGTCGCCGAAGCCACGAAGTTTTCGAAGATTACATCGAGCCTGTTCGATATTCCCTTTCGAGATAAGCCATTCCGGGCTTTCTGGAAGAGGAATAGTCATTATTAAAAGAATAACTGGAACAGCACTCTGCACGGCAAGCGGGATCTGATATGATAGCCGGCCGTCCAGTTTGTTGGTGCCCCAAACCACGACCGTGCCTACGACACCAGCTATGAGGTTAAAAATATTGATTGAACTGACACATCTGCCTCGAATAGAGACTGGAACCACCTTGGATAGACGTTAGTACCTTACTGATTCTTGCAAACCGTGGGTCAATAGAAAGATACCTCAGAAACATAGAGTGGTGCTGTCGCTAGAGCGACGCCCATAGCAATACCATTGATAGAGCGACCACCCACAAACGCTCCCAAGTTAGGCGCAAAAACTTGCAGCAGTCCCCCGCCAATTGAGACAATATAAGCCGCAATCACAGGCCATTTGCGACCAAAGTGGAAATTCAGTGGCGAAGCCAGTAAACCACCAAGCACAGCACCCACTAATGGGATAGAGAAGACCAAATCTTGATTGCGTGCCGTGAGTGCAAACGCTCCAGTTGCGGGGTTAGGTCCTTGGAATTTCGCGACCTGGTTATCATTGTCAACAGCCGTACTGCTGGTAAAGGGGGCCAATGACCCTCAAGAGATACTTACAAACATAGGCAAAGCCGCAAGAGGCGAGATGATTTTATCATCATAACCGAAAATGAAAGACGCTGCACCGAAAACTATACAAGAAAAGATCAAGAGAGCATTGACGGCACCCTTCTCCGATCTTCGATGATCGACGTGCTCGACTTCAGCAGAGCCGATATCGTCCTTGTCCATTGTAGTAATGGCCGCACGAAGAGTGCCAGTCCAGTGTGAAAACAGGGCGCTCGGAGCGCAGCCACTGAAGACTGAGCGAGGCTCCCCCGGCATGAATACTTATATACAGGGCATACGAAGTGACAGGGCCATAGCGCAGTGGATGATTGCCCCATGGAGAAACTGGAGAAGGCAAGGGTTGATCGGCTGCGACTTTCTCGAAAATACGGGGTAACGGGATGACTAATCAGAAAAGAGCAATTAAGGTTGCATCTTCACCGCTTTCCATCTCTGTCACCGCATTGCTTTCCGCCTTTGCTTTTGTGGTGATTGTCTGGCTCGATTTTGATATAAAGAATCATCTTGCTATGGACTTCGAATTGCGCTTGATTTAACGCTGGTGACTGAAGTCGGGAACTTTTCCTGTCCCATATTATGGTTATTGAAGGACGATGCGGGCATTTTTTGTGAATGTTCGAAGAAGATCAGTAAGTAAACATACGGACGATTCCAATGCTTTCAGCTGTACTAACTGATAAGTATATTTTACTTAGAAATACTCCTATCTCATGCCCTACATGACACCCAGTATATATTCCTGTATATACGAAGAGCACTGTCGGAGATTTCAATCAACACCGGGCCGTCGGAGTATGTCCCGGCTGAAGATCATCCGCTCTCACTCACATCTCAACTCCAGTAATACTGCCAAGAAACCATGTTTTAGACATCCCCTGCACTAATTCTTCATGCACACAAGATTGATTGGTGGTAATTTGACACCAATCCTGACCTGGCGTTGATCTGCAGAGAGGGGTTACAGTTGATATCAAATGTCACGTCACTGTGGGGAGAAGTCGGCGGAGAATCTAACAGCGGAGGACGCTAGGTCCAGCTAGCATATTGGATTATGCAGAGGGATCGTATGCTGCTGAATATTCAGTCCGGCTTCAAAGGGGAATTTCCCGGTGTTTTCAAGTCAGGGTTTCGGTCTATTGTTTCGGAAATTATTTATTGTGGACTCTTTTTCCCACATCGTCTGAAAGAACAAGATTGTCTAAAGAGTCGAAATATGAACCTGGTTTTGGCACTGCTAGCTGCCGTAGCAAGCCCTGCACTGGGCGCTTTAGAGCTTGTGCCTGGTGCCACCTGGACGGCGGTGAGTTTTTGATATTTCCATATTAAATGATGCAACTGGCGTCTTTTGTAACATCTAACCTCAAAAATAGTCGAACGGCGAGCATTTACAGGCACACGGTGCAGGATTCATTGAAGAAGATGGGACGTACTATATGATAGGCGAAGACAAAACAAATGGTACCAATTTTCTGAACGTTAACTGTTACTCATCTTCCGATTTGGTCCAGTGGAAGTACGTCGGAGCCCTACTGAGTCAAGTTGACTCCGGTGACCTGGGCCCTGGGCGAGTCGTGGAACGACCGAAGGTGATTTACAACGACAAAACAAAAGAGTATGTTCTTTGGGCCCATATCGACAGCTCAAACTATGGCGAGGCAAAAGTTGGCGTTGCAACTGGAGATTCCGTATGTGGAAAATACAGTGAGTAGTATACATCTAATTCATTCTAATAAACAAATAAGGCTCAACTATAATGTGTTAGATTACCTCGGTAGTTTCCGACCCATGGGAAATGTTAGCAGAGATATGACTCTGTTCAAAGATGATGACGGCTCTGGGTATCTCATTTCAGAGGACGTATGTATTGATCTGTGATGTTCTGTCCGGAAGTCATTCGCTAAGTGTGTGGTATCACCTTCTACAGCGTCCAACTGGACTTCACATCTACAAATTGACTGACGACTATCACAACATCACCTCCGAAACTTATTTGTTCGCCGACCCAGGACAAATCGAGGCTCCAGCCCTCATGAAACGTGATGGCCTTTACTATCTTTTCGGCTCGCGCTTAACTGGGTGGTCAGACAATGACAATGTCTATACCACTTCCAAGTCCCTTGACAGCGGATGGGCAGACTGGAAGACTTTTGCAACAGTCGGTAGTAAAACCTATTCATCCCAGACAACATATGTGCTCTCCATTGACGAGAACCGAGCTATGTACATGGGTGATCGGTGGGTCAGCGATGATCTGATGACAAGCACATACATTTGGCTGCCACTGAATATTTCGGGCGAAGATGTCACTATGAATTGGTATGATCAATGGGTCCCGAATCTCACATCCGAGTCTGGATTCCAGACAGCTCCATCCAACACGACTATCCAGGGAGAAAGCGGAAAGTATTCGGGAGGTGCAAAGAATATAAGCTGCAGTGGTTGTGCTGGGGGACAAGCAGCTGGTTATATCGGGGGACCAGATCAAGGCAGTGTCACGCTTAGTGGCATTGAGGTCAAAGACTCCACGGCAACCACAATCACGTTTCAATACAGAAATGGGGATTCAGGAACGCGTTACGCCAATATCACGTTCAATGACTCTCCACCTCAGAAGGTGGCATTTTTATCGACCGGAGGCAATGTCAAGCGGAGTTTCATAAGTACTCAGTTGAAGGCTGGTCAGGATAATACGATTGTCATCGAGGGATATGATACTGGATATGGGCCGGATATTGATGTCGTGGAGATTCCCCTTGAATAGCTACATCACATACTATGTCATGTGGAATCATTTGATACCGAAATTTGAAACACGGAATTTGATCTTTGTTCCATTCGATGCCCATGGTTTGTGCTACTTCTTGTATGATTAATAGTATTATGCTATTACTGGACTGAGTGGTTGAGGCAGCTATCTTTTTCTGCCGGCAGGTGGTACGGGCCATGATGTGTGGAACGATGAACCATAGTATCCCACATCCCAATTTTCGCCTTTTTAATTGACAGAGTCAGAAAAGACTAGATATATTTGGCAATTCGTTGACTATTTACTTTGTTTGTTAATTAATTGACGAGTAGCTGTAAACTTGCCTGTATTCTTACATGTGAATTTCGCCGACAATCCTCCGCATAAACCCTCCATTTGCCGAGCGCAACCCCGGAAGAACAAGTAAAATCCAATCACTTCAGTTTGCGGGAAAATATCCTTGCGAACTGGGAAATCCTCGGTCAATTCAACAATCTAACCGTCGGCAAAGAGCCCGTGTCTTTGCGCACTATTCCATCCAACGAGTCTGTCGTATTACATTCAATTCAACTTCTGCAATGATCTTTGCCAAGGGATCCATCTTATAATTATCCCTGCCCGAATCATCACACCGGTGATTCATCTACCATATAAAAAAATGTCTGTGCTTCTGGATTCATCGGATGCGACTTCAACTAGGCTACAGGAACAGCGTTTACATCCATCAACTGAGAATCACAATGATCCCAATTTGATTCCGGCAAAGGTTACTACCGGCAAGCCTTTCTTCCATCTGACGGCTCCACATGGATGGATAAACGATCCCTGTGGTTTGGGATATGATCCAACCACTGGACTCTACCACCTATTTTTCCAATGGAATCCTTGGGGTAATGACTGGGGTAATATGTCCTGGGGACATGCTACATCAAGGAATCTTGTATCGTGGGAAATATCCCCGGAGCCGGCAATGACCCCATCAGCCGAATATGACTGTCGAGGTGTATTTACAGGATGTTTAAGACCTACTGATGTATCTGGCGAACCTGGCGCCTTGACTGCAATTTATACGTCGGTTAGCCACTTGCCTATTCACTTTACATTGCCATATACCTATGGCTGTGAATCAATTAGTCTTTCTGTATCGAAAGACGGCGGGAAGACTTGGCAACGACAAGATTGCAATCCCATTGTCTCTGGCCCACCTTCACATCTTTCTGTGACTGGATGGCGAGATCCTTTCCTACTTTGCTGGAAGCGAGGACGTCAGGATGGTTCAAATGATGCAGATTCCGATTTCTATGGAATAACAGCTGGTGGCATTGTAGGCAAAGCCCCAGCTATCTTTGTCTACAAGGTCGATCCCAAAGATCTTCGTCGATGGAAATATGTTGGACCATTGGTGGATGTTGGTCTGAACCTTCGTCCTTCAAGGTGGTCTGGTGATTTTGGCGTCAACTGGGAGGTATCAAATCTACTAACATTGAGCAACGATTCGGGTGATTCGCGAGATTTTGTCATTATGGGAGTTGAAGGATGTCTACGTCCCGCAAACCCGAACGAAGAGATGCACCGACAAGCTCGTTCGAGACGAGATCCCAGAGGTCAAATGTGGATGTCTGTAAGGGCTCGAAAAGAACACGACTCTTTTCACGAACCGCTTTCGGAGTATGCATTTTCTGGATACTTCGATCATGGGTGTTTATATGCTGCCAATTCGTTCTGGGATCCGCAGACCTCTTCTCGTATTGTTTACGGCTGGATTACAGAAGAGGATTTACCTGATGGACCGCGCCATCGTCAGGGTTGGAGTAGTATGATATCACTTCCTCGTACTGTGGGCTTGATGACATTGGAAAAAGTGAAAATGGCGCGCAAATCACGACTGGAGACGATCACTTCGATTGAGGCGATTGCTGATTCATCTGAGCTAAACACTTTCACCATTCATACATTGGGAATCAAGCCTGATCCACGACTTTCTCAGCTTCGGGCTGGGGCTAGAAAGTGCCACCTTGAGGGAATATCTCTACCTCTAGCCCTTAAAATGTCCTCGGAGGCTGAATTCCCTTTGGAAACTTCTCGTTGGGAATTGCAGACTGAGTTTGCTGTCGGCAAATTATGCAAGCGGGTGGGCATTGAAATTGGACATAGTGCGAGTAAGTGCCTTCGTATATACCATAGTCAATGCCAGAATACTGACAATAATATTCTAGACTTTGAACACCGTACCATACTCGCTTGGGACCCAAGCAGTGAAACATTCACGATTCATCGTCCTCCAGTATCGAACCCGGATATCAACCATGGACATGAATCAGCGCCTCACACCCTTTTCACCTTCATTAACGAGCAAGGCGAAATTGAAGAAACCCTTCGAGTACATGCATTTTTCGACCGGAGCGTTCTCGAAGTATTTGTGAACGAGAGAACAGTAATTTCAACGCGGATTTATCATCCTTCGGAACAGTGTTTCGGGGTGAGATTCTTTGCTGAAGCTGTAAATGGCCAATCTAGCCAGTCGGCGACACTCCTCAAAGCTTTCTGTTGGGATGGACTAAGCGCAAAGCCCTGAGAACTGGTTAATTTTGACCAGTGACTCATAATAACACCACCTAGATTTAGTTTACTGATAGGAATAATAATTAAAACAAGTGGATTAATCGACGGCCGTGATCTGGTATTATGCCTTAACCCCAATTGATGCGAGTATGCGAGCTTCTATATCCAACAAAGAAAATATTATACAAAAGCACGAAGCTAGTCATTCAAAGTTTCCAAACAGCCCATCCCTTGAGATCGAGTTCTTTGATAATTCCTCGTAAAGGACCTTGTAACTCCTTGCCATCAGCCCATACCTTAGGACCAACCATATAGCTTATAAAGCCTTCAGGACCAGAAACCAGAATCAATTTCGACCCAGGTGATTCATCTGAAGGCCGGGATGTAGATTCAATATAGTTCAAAATCTCCTTCTTGCCAATAAATCGGTTTTCCTCGTCCAAGTAATAGTCGACAGTAACTTGACCCGGGTATTGTGACTTGAGACCATCCAACTCTCGTACTATCATAGACATCTCTTGGTCTGCGAGCGGCTGGGGTGGCGCGATTTGATCCTTTGAGACTGTCTCTTTCGAAGAACCGAACCATCCCGAAAACCAAGACGAAGGGGACGTTGAAGGCATAGGTGTGTCACTGTGACCTCCAATACAATCTTCTTTCAATCGATTTGCCCAAAATATATGTATCCGTGGACGATTTTCTTTCGTCGTACGGTTCAACAGGGAATATCCAGCCTGCAAAGCGGGTGCAATTCCCGTTCCACCAGCAATAAACAAAATCTCCTGCGTCTGCTTCGGAATCGCACACTCGATCTGTGGTCCTCGCATCTCAATATCGGCACCTAATTTCAGACTATGCAGATACCGTGAAACTTCCCCGAACGGATCCTTACGAATGTAGAACCGCAGGTATCCGTTATTCTCTTCCTCCACAGTCAACGGTGTCGCAGCCGTTGTAGGAAGAGGTGTATAGTCTCGCCCGATCTGTAGCTGAGGCTGTTTAAACATCACACTCCATACACCAGTTTTCCAAGCATCCTCGTAAACATCGTAGTTCTGATCACTGGGGGTTCGAGGGCGGAGGGTGAAAAGACTGCTCGTCGACGAGACCGGCTCTCTTGATACGAGGTGATATTTGGTGAAAGTGTCCGGGTTAAGAATCGCTGATCCTGGTCCTTGCGATCTTAAATATGCACCAGTACCACCTGCTGCAATCGTTACAAGCGCAATCCCGACCCATCTGTTTTTCGCAGCCGGTGCTGGTTTCGCGGAGGCACTGGAGGCATAACAGCGATACCGAGGCCCAGCCTGCCGGAACGCAGACCTGCGGCCGTTGAGGAATAGAAAGGAGGTGTTCATGGGTCTTTGTCGTCCCGAATGATCATCGCATCTCTCTTACTTTAAGGGAGTGTTGTCTCTTTGAGAGAGTTCCAACAAAAAACCGCGGGGAAGTTGGGAGGTTGCAAGACGGCAAAGCCGATTGGGCGATCGACAACTTCGCCTTCTTCCCATTTTCCCCCTTTGCTTTTTCACCCACTCACTCTTTTTTCTCTTCTTCTCTACTCCTTTCCCACCCTTCGTTCATTTGGGAGGGGGTTTATTGAAATTATATCTTGATCGCTGGGAAATGGAGAGATCTGCTGATATCTCTTGACCCTCCCAAACACCTACTCTTTATACCATCGCATCGAGCTGTCTTTTATTGCCAATATAACAATTTAGAGAATGTCGAACTCTGCATACCCCCACGATCGAAATGGCCTCGCTGCCCCTCGAGATTCATTAGAACTCGCTTCTCTCGCTTCCTCGTCTCCCGTATCAGTCGCCGGATCCTCACGATCGTCCTCCCCCGATGGTATTTCCTCGTCGCGCAAGTTATCACTCGAAGATGAGGATCCGCTCGCCGATCCCGAAGGAAATGTTTATCTCGAGGCCGGTCGCCAAAGAGGATATTCCATATCATCTGCGTTCGACTTCGGACGAAATTTATTCCCATTATCTCAAACACAAGGCGGTTATGCTCCTCTAGGGGCTCCAACGGTGGATCGAGAGGGACCGGATGGATCTTTGGAACGGAATAAAACGTTGACATACCTCAATGGACTTTCTTTGATCGTTGGTTTGATTATCGGCTCAGGAATCTTCTCTTCGCCGAGTCAGGTCAATGTGAATGCGGGTTCACCAGGCGCGTCACTTATCGTTTGGGCTGTGGCGGGCTTGCTCGCGTGGACAGGTGCAGCTAGTTACGCGGAGCTGGGAGGAGCTATTCCGCTTAATGGTGGATCTCAGGTATACCTTGCAAAGATTTTTGGTGAATTGCCGGGTTTCCTGTTTACCTGGTGTGCCGTTTTGGTCCTTAAGCCTGGATCTGCAGCTATCATTTCCATTATCTTTGGTGAGTATATTGTGAGGGCATTTGTGGGTGCCGATGTTGAGAACGTCAGCCCGTGGATTAATAAGGGTGTGGCTCTTGGTGGACTGTTAGCTGTGACTTTGTTCAACTGTATCTCTACCAAAATCGCCACTCGCATTGGAGATCTGTTCATGTTCTTCAAGTTTGTCGCTCTGGTTGGTGTCACCGTCACCGGAGTTGTGGTGGCAATCACCGGTTACTCCTCGAAAGGAAGTGCAAGTGAAGAATGGAAAAATACGAGCTGGTTTGCCGGCACAAACACAGAAATCTCGGACTTTGCTGTCGCATTGTACGCTGGATTATGGGCATTCGATGGCTGGGACAATGTAAGTGTGGCTCATACGCTCAGCAACAGGGACGATGATCTAATTTATCCTTTCAGACAAACTATGTGACCGGCGAGTTCAAGAACCCAAACAGAGACTTACCTCGTGTCATCCATACTGCTATGCCTCTGGTCATTATTTCTTATCTGATGGCCAACGTCTCTTATTTTCTTGTTCTGCCCCACGACACTATTGAAGCGAGCAATACAGTCGCTGTCCAATTTGGTGGTAAGGTTTTTGGCCCAGTTGGTGCAATTGTTCTTGCATTAGTCGTGGGAGCCAGCTGCTTTGGTGCACTTAACGCGACGACTTTCACCAGTGGTCGTCTTGTCTATGCAGCAGGGAAAGAAGGCTACCTTCCTTCGCTTTTTGGTCGAATCGGATTAGGGAATCCCTCGTCACCAACTCCTGCTGCAGGCACACGTCTGCGACGCCGTTCATGGGCTCGAAAGTCTCTTTCGCGTCTGTTCGGCGATGAATCACGACTTGGATATACTCCCATCTACGCCATGGGATTCAACGCAGCTTTATCTACTGTATACATCGCCGTTGGCGAATTTGCTACCCTTGTCACATTCTACGGCGTTGCTGGGTATACATTTTACTTCGTCACCGTTCTTGGCTTAATCGTTCTCCGCATCCGTGAGCCTCATCTCGAGCGTCCCTACAAAACCTGGATCTCAACCCCGATTATTTTCTGCTGTGTCAGCCTGTTTCTACTCAGTCGTGCGATCATTGCCGAGCCTCTTCAAACGTTGATTGTGGTTGCCTTCATCATGACCGGTATCCCTGTCTACTACTGGCGTATATATCAGCGAGATGGCCAGACGGGGCTCTCCGGCTGGAAGTTCTGGAAATCGCGCTCTCGATAGAGAGAAATCGGCGATACAATCTTATTGCTATCCGTTTATTAATTTACTTTTATGATTGATACCCATGCATATAACCGGGTGTATGGTGTGAGCAATGTGCTCCTAGGTCTTTTATCTACGCACACTCTGTTGAGAACATGAGCGTGCACATGGCGTACGATGTGATGATGGTGGCTTGTCAAAGTGCATTTGAATCTGTTTCTCTCAACCTGTCTTATTATCTATCTACATCTGTTCAGATGATCTGTTTGCTGTCTCATACTAGGCTAAGAATAATCAATAATCATGATATCCTTTTTCACCTGTTTACAGTAGAAGTAGAGGTCGTCGAGTTAACTAGCATTGAAGGTCACCAAGTTCAGTACAGGTGTATTATCATTTAATGCTTGGAAACTCGAGATTCTCCAAACTGTATGGAGTACAGTTTGGAGAATTTATATTGAAATGAGCAATTCCCATTCTATTTTTGAAAGAATAGCAAGAAAAAGCAAATATTATGGTATCAATAAAATAATTCTTTTTCAGCTCTCGTTCGCATATATCATGAATCTTTTACCAAAAGGTTATGTTGAATAGTGCAACTATAAAGGATGTAAAGATAGCATCCCTAGTCACTCACTTACTTCTCCTTAATTGAAAGGTGATACTCCAGGTTGAATTTCGCTATCATCAACGTAAAATGGGGAATATTTTTGTGGCTTTCTACTGCCCATTGGCAAAATCTTCCAGATATGCCACCAACTTCTGCACATCCTCCAGCGGAACAGCATTGTAGTTGCTAGCGCGCATACCACCAACACTGCGATGGCCCTTCAGACCCTGAAGAAGACGCTTCTCAGCACCAGCAATGAACTCCTTCTCTTTGGTCTCGTCACCACCGTTGACACGGAAGCAGATGTTCATTCGACTGCGAATGCTCTTGTCTGGTACAACCTGGTAAATTTGAGGGTACTTGTCCAGGGCTCCGTAAATGAGCTGTGCTTTCTTGTTGGCGATCTCCTCTTGACCGCTAACCTTCTGAGCACCAAACTCAGAGACAAGGTCAGCCATAACCTGACCTGCGATCCAGAGGTTGAAGATGGGAAGGGTGTTGTAGAGAGAATTATTTTTAGCGATAGTGGCATAGTCTAGTACGACGGGGCCGGGAAGTCCACCAATGTTCAGACGGTGCAACAAGGCTGGAGGAGGAGTTGCGGTCTGAGGGGGAAGCAGGTCCTTGCGAACAATAGCAATGGTGATACCGGTGACACCGATGTTCTTTTGAGCGCCGCCCTGTGAAATATGTTAGATCCTGACTTTCATCAAGTAATAAGTTGTTCAAGGCACTTACGAAAATGACAGCATATTTGCTAACATCAACCTTACGGCTGATAAAGTTAGAGCTCATATCAGCAACGACAAGACGCTCATCCTCCTCATCTTGACCCTGTGCTTCCAATGACTTGGGGAAACTCTGGAACTCGACACCATCCACCGTCTCATTATCGCAGAAGTACACAAAAGCAGAGCCCTTGCCACCTTCACGCTTAGTCGGGGTCAAAGACCAGGTATCTTCGGCAGGAATCTTGCCAAACTTTCCATTGTTGGCCTTTCGTGCATCCAGAGCAACATTAACATACTTGGAGCCGACAAGACGAGCAGCCTCCTGTGAAGCCTTGAGTGACCAAGAACCAGTGACAAGGTAATCGAGCTTCAGCTCTTCATCAACCTCCTTCTGTAATCTCTGGAAAACCTGCTCGTCCACCTGCTCCTTTTCAACGCCAGGATTGGCCTTGAGAATATCGGCCTCAGCTCTGCGGCGACGACGCTCAATCCAGACGGACACTAAGTTGTGAACGACGGCACTGAACTCGCCGCTACCACCAGCTTGCATGAAGAGAATCTCATAGTTATCGGGGATATCGAGGAGGGTCGAGAGGTTTGCTTTAGCGTCTGCGAGAATCTTGTTGGCAGTTGGCGAGCGGTGCGAGATTTCGCCGAGTCCAAGTCCGCAGTCATTGTAGTTCACGAAGGCCTTTCCACCAGCCTCGACGACTGATGTTGGCAAGGGAGCGGGACCAGCTCCAAAGTAGGAGACTTCTTGTCGAGAGGGCATTTTGTGGTATATGTAAGATACTCGAATTGCGAGGAGTTGGTGAGATGAGGAGGGGAGAGAGAGTATCTCGAGTTGAGAAAGAAAAGAAGTGTAGGAAGCGGGAGGGAAAAAGCTCAAGAGTGGATCGCACCTTGGTGGATCAATTTAACATTTTGGAGTCATCGCGAGACAATCTTAGTTGAGTAGCAGTACAAAAGAGTTTATCCGTGTATGTGTCTTGATTGATTCACCGGGTTTTAATCAATCTGGAGCCAATGGTGACTCGTAGGAAGAGAAAATCGGCGGCATTCGCGGGGTATGAGTCAAGCCTGCATGAAGTCACAGCTGAATGAATCTTTGATTGTGAATTATCTTTGAGGATATAGTATAAACATCTTGAATTGATTTGACCAATACTTCTAGTAAATTCTTCAAATTTAATACTCAACTTTCTGCAACTTAGTATTATAAGTAGTAATAGTCTTCCTATATTCCACTATGGCGGGGTTGATCTACATTGCATACTTCTGCCAGCATTTATACAATGCTATGCCATTAACAAGGTGATATAAGCGATGAGTGTCTCACGATATAACTGAACAGCACATTACTTGACTATATTGGCCAATTTATATTCTTTCTTGGTGTTCAACAGAATATCGCAAGATTGTCTGCTCGAAATGTCCATTCCGACATCGGCGGATTGCATAATGATCACGTGTCAAATGATGCACATTGTTTGCACTATTTGCACTATTTGCCACATTTGCATTTTCTTCCAGCCAATCATAGTATAGATGAGTCATTCATCAAAATAGCCGGCCGCCCATTCGGTAGTCTTTTTCTCCCAGGAAACATTGGAGGAACTCCGAACTGCCGAATATCTGCATTCTTGTTCTCAAGAGTGTTCGGTGGCACCATGACTGTATGTATTGAAACTTCAATCGCTTCTCAATCCCAATTGCCAACTAATTATTCCTCATACAGTCCCGATTGATGCCGTCCATGTCTGGCCAACGGGCCATGCTCCGCGGCCGCCTCCGCGTCCCTAGCACCCTGCGCCGCACGTTTATGACTTCGCGAGTGTTCCTACAAACCGCCTTCAACTCCCAGCTCGAGGATCCTACTGCAGCCGCCCTGTTCTCGTCTATGCAGACCTCCAAGGCTGTCCCTCAGACCCTCACTGAGAAGATCGTGCAACAGTATGCCGTCGGTCTCGCCAAGGACAAGTTCGTTAAGGCCGGTGACTATGTGACAATTTCTCCACACCGTGTCATGACACACGATAACTCGTGGCCTGTCGCTTTGAAATTCATGTCAATTGGTGCTTCGAAGATTCACGATCCGAACCAAATCGTTATGACCCTCGACCACGACGTGCAGAACAAGACCGAGAAGAACCTTCAGAAGTATCAGCAGATTGAGGACTTCGCCAAGCACCACGGCGTTGAATTTTACCCTGCTGGACGTGGTATTGGTCACCAAATCATGATTGAGGAGGGTTACGCATGTCAGTACTCCCTGTGTTCCGAGGATCTTTTTGGATTTTTGCTTCTACTTCTGGGGCCACGAACTAACTCAAATTAGGGCCCGGAACCCTTTGTGTTGCTTCTGATTCGCATAGTAACATGTGAGTTTATCTGCTAATCATCCTCGTCTCATATCCATTGCTAATTTTCTCATAGGTACGGCGGTGTTTCTTGCTTAGTAAGCATATATTAAAGATCGAAATTCGTGAAATATCTCAAACTAACCAATCGTGAAGGGTACACCCATCGTTCGTACAGATGCAGCAAGCTGCTGGGCTAGTGGACGCACCTGGTGGCAGTTGCCTGCCGGTGCCAAGGTCACCTTGACTGGTGTTCTTCCCCCCGGCGTTACAGGCAAGGATGTGATCGTTGCCCTCTGCGGCTTGTTCGATAAGGATGATGTTCTGAACCACACCATTGAGTTCACTGGTTCTGAAGAAACCATGCGCAGTCTGTCTGTGGACGACCGACTGACCATCGCCAACATGACCACCGAATGGGGTGCTCTGTCTGGTCTCTTCCCTATGGACAGTGTGCTTAAGGGGTGGATGAAGGGCAAGGCTACCACCGCTGCCATGGGACTGGCAGATGGCGATGGACTCTACAAGACACTGGCCCCGCAACGATTCAACCACGAGGCCATTGATGAGCTCTTTGCCAACCCTCTGCGGGCTGACAAGGGTGCTAAATACGCCAAGGAGCTTTTCCTAGATCTTTCTTCGCTTTCTCCTTACGTTTCCGGCCCCAACTCCGTGAAGGTTGCCACTCCTCTGGGCGAACTTGAGGCCCAAGATATCAAGGTCAACAAAGCTTACCTTGTTTCTTGCACTAATTCCCGTGCCTCGGATATCGCTGCTGCGGCTCGCGTGTTCAAGGAGGCCGCCGAGAAGAACGGCGGACAGGTCCCGAAGATCGCTGAGGGTGTGGAATTCTACATTGGCGCTGCCTCGATCCCGGAGCAGCTTGCTGCTGAAGGTGCTGGTGACTGGCAGACTCTGATTGATGCTGGTGCCACTGTCCTTCCTGCTGGTTGCGGACCTTGCATTGGTCTGGGTACTGGTCTCCTCGAGCCTGGTGAGGTGGGCATTAGTGCCTCCAACCGGAACTTCAATAAGTGCCCCCCAAACCCCGCATACCTGACACCAAAACTAACCGCGTTGTACAGGGTCGAATGGGTAGCCCCGACGCCAAAGCCTACCTGGGTAGCCCAGAAGTTGTCGCAGCATCTGCTCTGAGTGGAAAACTGTCGGGTCCAGGATGGTACAAGACTCCTGAGGATTATACCGGCGTTATTCGTGGCGAGGGTGACGGCATTCGCGAGGAAGACCGCATGCTCACCAACGAAGAGGCACTCGAGAAGCTCATCGGCCAGATGGACGATTTGATCGCCGACGGCGAGAAGAAATTCACCCCCGAGCCCTCCGCCGAGGCCGAGACCGAGACCGCCTCAGACGACTCCCTAACAGAGCTCTACCCCGGTTTCCCCGAGCGTATCTCCGGCGAGATCGTTTTCTGTGATGCAGACAACATCAACACTGACGGTATCTACCCCGGAAAATACACCTACCAGGACAACGTATCCGAGGAAACCATGGCGCAAGTCTGCATGTCCAACTACGACACTGATTTCGCCAATCTCGCCAAGGAAGGCGATATCCTTGTTTCCGGCTTCAACTTTGGCTGCGGTAGTTCCCGTGAACAAGCCGCCACCGCTATCCTGGCCAAGAAGATCCCCTTGGTTGTCTCCGGTAGTTTCGGCAACATCTTCTCTCGAAACAGTATCAACAACGCCTTAATGGGTCTGGAAGTCCCCCGTCTTATCTCCCGCTTGCGCGAGCACTACGCCGCCGAAGGCAAAGCTCTTACCCGCCGCACTGGCTGGACTCTCACATGGGATGTACGTCGTAGTCAAATCGAGGTTCAGGAGGGTGAGGGTGGTGCCAAGTGGGTTCACAAGGTTGGTGAACTTCCTGCAAATGTGCAAGAGATTATTGCCAAGGGCGGATTAGAGAAGTGGGTTAAGAACGCCATCGAAGTTTGAGCTTGAGCTTTGAAAAAGTTAAACGACAAAAGAAAAAAGAAAGTCAATATCAGCTCATTTCGATTCCTTTTCTTAATTCCGGCGCGGAATTTGGGCGTTTTTTGACGTGATACCCGAGCCTTTTTCTTTGGTTATACCTATATAGACGCAACGAGCGAAAGTTTGGGAAATGTTTTGAGGGTAGATCTGTACATGTATAAATCAAAAGCATTGAGATCGTCTTGTCTTGTTTTTTGTTAGATATCAATTGCATATTTCATTATTTACTCATACTTTGTCTAGAGTTCGTTTTATACTAACAAAATCCCCGAATAGTCATACTATTTGATAATATTAATTTCATCTAGATTATTTACCACGACAAACTTGTGTCTCTTGTACATTCAAGTTCGATATTTCCCGCTCTACATCACCCTCCGGCGCCGTATAAACCGAAGTAATTGAATCCGAATCCGAATCTCCATCCACCCGATTTCCAGACGATAAAGGTATCGACGAATTATTCTCATACAAAGGAAGAGACCTCGGTACTTGATCCATTCCCACCGTCTCAACAGAAGGCGGCGTTACAAGAGCACTCTTCCTACCTCGATGTGGAATAGCATATGACCGCACCGGCGGGGAAGGCGTAGGATGATAAACCAACGAGACTGGTGTATAAGTAGCAGAAACTTGCGGGATCCCATCTCGAGATCTAGATTGAGATCGAGAGCGAGGTGGGAATGTTGGAGGTATAGATCCCGGATTTTGTACTGATGAATTTGAAGCTCCATGGGCGTTACGTAGCATTGCGGCGATACGATCGTTGGCTAGAGGCTGGATTGGTTCTGGTTGTCTCATTTCTGGAGTATTGGGTGTTCGGTTGAGAATTGGTGAGATGGTGTTGGTTGTTTGTTGAGTATTTGGGATGGGGGTTGTTTCTGAATCTAGACTACCTGGAAGTTCGTAGAATGTGGTACTTCCGGCTTCAACTGCGGCTGGGGGTCGACGAGGGACAGTGCCAGTGTCTCTTGGGATTGAATTATCACTCTGCTCGGGCTGTAAGGGTATATCTTCTGAGACTGGGATATTCATGTGTGCGAGTGTTAGACCTGGTGCTGGATTCAACACCGTATCTGAAGTTGGAGCTGGTGCCGGAACTGGAGCTGAAAGTGGAACTGGAGATTTCATGGCCTGACCAAGAAGACTCTGCACTTCCTCCTTCTTTTCTGGTGAAACCTCAGGTGCGAATCCAATGCTCACCGGAAGTTGTACGATCTCAGGCAAATTAGCCTCGGGAATCTTGTGACTTGACAAGAATAATTGTAGAATATCTGCATGACCGTAATAAATCGCATAACGAACCGGTGGCCAGCCAGTCTCATCCTTCTTGACAATCGATGCACCACGGGCAATCAACAACGACGCAACAGCCCAATGACCTCCCAGAGCAGCCAAACAAAGAAGCGAATCTTCGCGGAATCCCATATCAAACTTCAATGATAGAGGAGATCCCCTATCAAGAAGTCTCTGCACAACACCAACATGACCAAAACGACTTGCAACACAAGCAGGACGATCTCCAACTCCATTCCTCGCATCAATTGTAGCACCCATATCACAGAGAAGTTCCAGTATCGACACCGAGCCACGAGCTGCAGCAATATGTAAAGGTCGCTGCTGGTGCTGAGTTTCAGAAGCTTCTACATCCGCACCAGTCATAAGAAGAAGTCTTGTTATCTCAAAGCTATCAGCCATACAAGCATAATGAAGTGCAGACAGACCTGCCTTGCATCTCCTATCAAGTAGCATTCCTTTTCGTTGTAAGAAGTCAACCACAGCAAATTGAGACTGAATCGTCGCTAAATGCAAAGCAGTACGTCCCATATTATTGACACCTTCAAGTAATGCTTTTTTCTCGCTCAGAATGCGAACAGTCTCCTCGTGGCCATTATACGCGGCCCAGTGAAACGCAGTCATACCCTCTGCATCTGTACTTCGATAAATTGCTCGGCGGGCCAGAAGCAGCTTTACAGCTTGTGAACGACCCGCCTCGGCTGCGCATATAAGTGGTGTTTTATGACCGCGACCTGGTGCTTCGAGGCTAGCCTTGTTGTCTAAAAGCATGTTTATAGAATCGAGATGTCCCTGTTCACAGGCGTAGTGTAAGGCTGTCATCATATTTCCGTCTTTAGCTTCCAGGTCAGCGCCATGGGAAATCAACAGTTGAATAAGTTCACTTTCCCCTCGTTTAGCAGCCGCATGCTATAATTGTAATTTTGTTAGTAATGTTTTCATTTACATTCTCCCTAGTACACTGAGGGAACTCACAAGTGCTGTCATCTGGTTCTCCCCTCGAGCATTGACCTGCGCTTGATACGAAAGCAACATATAAGCAGCGTCTAGCTGACCAAAGTCTGCAGCTACACGCAATGCTGTTTGACCATGTGAATTTGGAACCTCGATTAGATCCCCAGCCTCTGCGAGTAAGATTCCTAAAACCCCACAATGTCCACGAGATGCAGATAGATGTAGTGCTGTCCAGCCACCTCTGTCTATGACATTTAGTTTGGCGTGGTTGTGTATGAGTAGTTCAACAACATCATCCTTGCCACAGTGCGCCGCAACGAGGAGGGCATTCCGATTTGATCGGGAATGGCGGGCTTCAATGTCACATCCTTGATCTATCAATCTCTCTACTTTGTCTCGCAAGCCTTCCTGGGCTGCTTTGATGATCTGTGGTACCGACGCAGAGGTATTTGCTGTAAGATCAATACTCGTGGTAAAATCACCTTCCTGTCTCTGTCTTCTTCTCAGTGAACCTGCACTCATTGATAGGTTTGGCGAACCACCGGGTGATACGGCAAGGTTGACACGACTGCGCGTATTCATACGCAAGAACGAGGATATCTTCTCCCTTTTAGATCCCGAGCTTCGTATCTTCTGAGCTTTTGAGTCTGAGACATTTCTTCTGATACTGGGTGCCTGCTGTTGGTAGTTTGGTGTATGAGAGACACTTCGGCTGTGTAGAGGATTTGATGGATGTCGAACTGGTCCAGACGGACTGCTGGGCAAAGGGAAGAACCCTTCTTGTTCTGGTCTTGCTGCCGGTATTTGCAGCGATGGGACTATCAAGCTAGCAGTCTCTGTACGATTGCTAGCATACCCTTCATCCGTAAAAGCAATAGAACCGCTATGTTCACTGCCGAGCATAGTTGGCTGACCCTGATCCAACAAGGTAGCATTCGATGCCGTCTGCTCCAACGTTCTACGATAAGCCGGCGACTCTGCTATAGCCCTTTGGAAATCGAAGCTGGAATCAGTAATAGACGGCCGACTGCTTAGTGAGATGCTACCAGCGTGAGATGTGGCTCGGCTCCCGCGGCTGGACAAGATAGTCGCTGTATCATCCGCAACTCGATGAAAGATTCTTCGAGTCGTAGCCGTTCTCAGCAATCGTATCTGCTCAGTCGAAGTGTGGCTAGTTACGACCAATCAGTAATCAAGGCGTGGTTGGTTGGGCGGGAGTAAGCAAATATCAAATCTCACCATTGGCACACCTGGAGCAACAATTGCAGCGCCATCACCTGAGAATGTAATTTCTCCTGATGTCCACGCATTGTATCTTCCCTCCAAACAACTCGCATGCGGGTATGAAATCCCGCAAACCCATCATCTCGGGAACTCTGCACTAGAGTGGACACATCGTGAGACACGACATCCATAATGACACGACATCCCTCCATAGCGACGGCCAGATCCCGACTATACTCTTCCGATTGAAGTCCATTGTTACTGTTCAAGCGGGTCCACTCTTTGAGGCTAGTGAGAGCCGTGTTAATACAGCTCAGCTCCTGAATGAGGGACTGGATGGTGAGATCAGCATCCTTGAATTTCCCATATAGCTGATTCAGACCGTGTATAGTGGATGCAATGGCCTGAACGACCTGGACACCACCCGAAATGACCCCGAATGCCGAGACAGGGTCCATGATCGTAGGATGCAGAGCATAAAAATCTCTCGAGCCTCGAGCGTACAGAGGCGTGGCTCAGTATCAAATCACATGGCGGGGAAGGCATCTCCACTGGGGGCTGCACCAAATTGGCCCCTCTTTTCAGTTGGGAACGTGCAGTGCAGCAATCTGCTGTAGCTGGACTTGTTTCAAAAGAAAACAAAAATTGATGAATCACACTCTCCCGAGACAATCTTGGGTATTTTCTTCAATTGGGTCGTGACTATTCTATAGTTGTGTTAGTATATTGCAATGGTTGGATGTTGTTGATCTAAGCAGTTCCCCGTTTGAACTCCGAATCCATGGTTCGCGGCCCCGCAATGTCTCAAGCCGATCTATATTTATGATTGTTTATATGGTTGATTTTATTGATATTTAGTTATTACTTCTAGTTTAATTCTTCACAAGAATATCACGGAAGAAGTGGATGGGCTAGAGAATAAACAGGGTCCTGTACTACAGGACCTTGTTTCAACTCCTGATCTACTCCTCTCTACCAATCATGTAACTCTAGAGATAAATATTTGGATCTTCTCTGAATGAGGCCTCCTACTAGATAGTAAAATATTCAGAAGGATCTAAGACAGCTTCTTGATCGAAAAGTACTCCATTGGCTGTGACACTACTAGTTCAGTCTTCTTTCTCAACGTCATTCAAAATTTGCTGAACATGGCCTTACCAGACTGAACCTGGTCTGTATAACCTTACAACCTTCCTCATCGATCACAATCTAGACAGCCTCGGCAGGAACTCTGTACTTCCCCATGGCAAAAATAGCATCATCTAGATGTCGGCGTACATCTGGTGGTATTCATGTCATCGCTCGATTCTAGTCCAAACTGTCGGGTCGCTCTCTATCCCAAGTCCGTATCTAAACTGTCCAAGTATCCAAAATTAGCCGAGCAAAAATCACCCATCGACTTGTTGTCGCTCATCCTCGGAATTCTGGTCATTTCTCCGGATATTTCACCGTGCAGAATAAGCGTATGGGAGGGGTGGGTATACCCTATATCACCCTCGTGAGAACCGATACCATGGTTGACATTTCATGTACTAACTATATAGTATATAGCTTTTTAGAGATATCATCCCATGTGCCGTATATTATCACCAACTCACCAACTGCATATTTAGCGTACTTCCTACCCCTCTATTAAAGCCACAAGGCGTGCGGGGCGAATAAAAGGAGCAAACCAAATTGGCTAGATGATCCAAAGTGGGATACAAATGATGCTATTCATAGCAATTGCAAACGGCCCCCAATTTTTTCTTTTTCTTTTTTGAAGCCATCTTATCATTTACCAAGCCAAGCATCTTGACATGCGGTCTTAATGACGTCTTCACACTTTAGAATCGTTCGGTTCCTCTCGCTTATCCTTGTATCCCACATGCTTTCATGTGCCCATCAACCCTTAGAAACAAGCGAAAAGGAAGGTATGTCTATGCTAAAATGGAAAATAGAGGCGACCAGCATGCAGATAAAGTAATCCTCAACCTTTCCATTGGGTCCCTGACACCACACTGCAAGGGCACAACGTGGGATTCTTATTTTTATTAATAGTATCTAACCGAATTCTCCAATACTGAAGAATTACAGATCCCGACTTGCACATACTTCGTTTATTTTTTTTTCGACGCTATGTAGAGATAGGAAAGTGGTCTTTTGTTTCTCCCAATATCTTGACAATTATTTAGTTAATTATTTAGTGGGCTGCTGAGATTTTGTTGATGGCGGGGCTATTCTTAGAATCTGACAAGAAAAACAAAAAATTCCTCTGAAGTCTCGAAAAATAAGGCCATACCCTTCGAAAATGAAGTACTAACACTAAATTTCCGAGCTAGCTGAAGAATGTAGTATCATGGCATAGAAATCAAAATATGAAACAAGAGAGAAAAAAAAAGGGGAGGGGCAGAATACGCCAGGAGTCCAACGTATAAGATTTCAAATCCGATTCAAACGGCCCTTTTCAGGCCCCGAAGGAGTCATCGGCTGAGCCCCCAGTACCTACTACTAGGTAGTATGTTTCAACTTCCAATCCTAAAAGCTCGTCAGCTGAAATTCGACGAAAATTACCAGAAAGAGCTAGAATAAGATAATTATTAATACTAGTATTACACCACCAAAAGCCTCACTCGACTAAGATCCACTCCCGTCATCCAGAGGTACGGTAGCATTTAGTCTGGTATAAATCATTCCATGAGTATGGAAATACGGCGTACCAAGCAAGATGAGGATTGGCGCAGTTAGATTGCCAGGTTCTTTCGTGGTTCTGTAAGGCTCGTGAAGAACACGCAGCTAGCAAATGGGTGGCCCTGACTCAGATCATACACGAGAACAGACCCGACACTCGTGGATTCTTCGGCCGTTTTCGAAGGGTCTCGTCTAGAAGATTGCCTGAATGAGTGGTACTCATCATGTCGAAATGGGGATGCCCCTTTTTTTTTGTCATGATTTATGTCTGTTTTAAGGCAGACTGTATTTTTTGGTGGTGGCATTTTTTTGGTATAAATATCAACCGTTGAGGATCCAAACTCAATCCAATATCTTTCAAGTTCGAATCAGTGCAAATCTGTTAAATCTTGACTAGCTTTTTGCTCTTGCTCTTGCTTAATTACATTATCTATACACGTTGCTATACATCTATCTCCATATCTTCTATATACGTCATCATGTTCTTCGGTGACGATCAAGACAACTCCAGCATGGGTCGTGGTGGTTACAACGGGCCTGCCAGTCGTCAGGACACCACATCGTCTCAAGAAACAAATTGAGTTATTGCAGATCTGCACAATTGTGCAATCAGCAACTCTCTTGAAGACATGACTTTGGTTCCCAGGAACATATCACCTTATGTTCATTGCTGTGAGGGTGGGCAGGACCTGTTAGGTCTATGCTAGATCAACCCTCAATCGAGAATTACGACAATCGTTCAATCTCCACTCGGCCTTTGTCTTCTGCAATTGTTAATGACTGCGTCGGTATCGACGTGGCAAAGAAGCTTTGCAGGCGACTCCACTCTTCCTGAACAATCTCCCAGTTCAGAAATCATTTGCCGACACAAAATCTACCGAAACAATCATCAGTTCGCCAATCCAGTCAAGTAAAAACGAGAGGGATGGGTAGGAGGATCTTACTTCTCAAACACGACTCCGAGAACATCTTCAACATCTCCACTCTCACCTTTACCGGTGATCCTAACGAGCATGTCTGCAGCAAAACGCAGGTGTTCGGCCGCGGTGACGATATCAATCTCGGATTCATCGACAAGATCACCGAGAGATGAACGCGGTTGAGGAGAGTCGGAGTCCCGGGAAGCAGAGGTTTGGAATAGGAAGTCTTCCAGATGATCGAGACATTTTTGTAGATTAGAACTTTGTCGATGAGTAACTCCCAATGAATCCTCCCAATATGAAATATCATATTGGCCACTATTATCCCCTTCCATACCTAATGGTGAAGCAATTTGTTCGAATGTCGAGATCAATCCCCGTAGGAACCCTTGTAAATGGCCAGGATCACTTTCGCTAAGTGGCGAGACCCCTCGCTGTGCTTCATTGCAGGAGATTGCAAACACCCGTTCCTTTGGCACAGCAGGGAATATCTCAGAGATAGTACTTTGCAAAACTCTCGGCAAAGGATCATCTCTGTCATCCGCATTCAGCTTATCACACTTATTGATAGCAAGAATCAGACACTTCCCAGCCTCAACACAATCATTGACTGCATCAAGAACCTCAGGTTCAATGAAAAGACGCGGCCCACGAGAACTCTCCTCAATCGAAGCAACAACCACCACAACATCAGACTCCAAAGCCCTCTCCCTCGCCCTTCGAATTCCTTCTTTCTCAACAGCCCCAATAACAATTTGCCCCGAAGAATCCGTCCCATTACCTTCAGCCCGAATCCCGGCCATATCACCGAGCTTACAATACCACCCCCCAATATCAACACCAACATCAACAATGTCCCTCGTCGTTCCCTCCTCAGTACTAACAATAGCAGCCTCCTTCCCAACAACCCTATTAAGCAAAGAACTCTTCCCAGCGTTAGGAGCCCCCAAAAGCGCAATCTTAATCCCATTCCTCAATAACTCTCCCTTCGACGCATTTCGAATATGAAACCCAATCTGAGTCCTTAAACCCCGCACCTGCATCGCAACAGAAGACACCAATTCCTCAGTAGACTCATCAAAATGCTGATCCTCCGAAAAATCAATTAAAGCCTCTAATTCACCACGCGCATAGAGTAACTGTTGTCTCCAATCCTCATAACGTTTAAGTAAAGCATCACTCGAACCTCGAACAGCTAATCGACGCTGCTGTTCCGTATCCGCAGATAATGTATCACCAAGAGCTTCGATCTGCGGGAGACCAAGACGATCATTCATGAATGCTCGACGGGTGAATTCGCCTGGTTCCGCGTACCGAACTACAGCATCAGCATGGCTTTTTCGAGAAATTGCGCCTAGGACGGCTTTCACTATTGCCGGACCACCGTGAATATGTAGTTCGAGGACTTCTTCGCCTGTGACTGTTTTCGGGGCCGGGAAGTAGAGGACTAGGGCGCCGGCGTCTAGTACGGTATTTGTAGATGGAGGGTGGTCTGGGTCATAGAGGGTTCTTAAAGCGGCGAATCGCGGTTTTGGTATCGGGGTATTTGGACAGAGGGATTTGTATATCTGTGTATTGTGCAGCGCGTTAGTCTAGGCTTTACGCGGTGACTACTCTTTCCAGGTTCATACCGAGGTACACGCTGGTCCAGAAACTCGGACAACTGCAATCGCCGCTCTTCCAGGGGCCGTGGACAAAGCATATATAGTAGAGTCTGCATCAAGCATGAACTGTGTGCTTTTTGTCGAGGAGAAGTTCCGAATGGGAATTTGTGACCTTGAAGCTTGCGCTTCGCGAATTGGAAGATGACGTCGGAAGAGAAGCTCATTATGTCCTGACGTCCTTGCTTGGGCCCATACTGGGCGTATAAAAGCAGCCCATTTAAGGCTCTGAGTACGACACGCTCGCATGCGCAAAGAGTAAGCTTCGAGGCTGAATTATGAAGCAATAGGTTAATTGTCATGATTGGAAATAATTATGATCGGAGCATTGATTGATAAGGGTCACGTGGGTCGTTCCGATAAGCCGCAATCTTCGGGACTACAACCAGGTGGAATATACTAGTGTAGATTGATATATGGATAGTAAATAAGAGATCTTACAGCTACATACAAGTGAGAAAAATAATAGGGATTCAGAGACGAAAAACGGAACTGTCACATCGAATGTAATTCGATGAAAGGCAGGTTTTCCGATCATTGAATTATAAGTTCATGGTCGATAACGCCATCAATGATAGATAAAAGGAAAATTATGTACAAGGAGAGAGAGAGATAGAGGAAGAGAGAGCCGCACTTGAATCATGTGACAAAAGTAGGGGGTTATGCGGAGGAGCCCTCGACAGACTAGTAAATGTAACACGGAAGAACCAGAAAAGGAAAAAGGAAGAAAAGGAAGGGCGAAAAAGTGGAAAGACGATGGTATCATGACCCATGCAAAGCTCATCACGAAGTGAATAGAGGAGAAATGGCGGGATCAATGGAGGGAAAAGAGGGGAAAGTAAAGGAAAAGGGGTATTATACAGTCGAGTCGAGGGTGAGTGTATGAGGGTGTGAATATGAAAGCTGGGAAAGAAGGATGCAAGAGAGGAAAAAAAATTGAAAAAGTTTCCGAGACAGCATCAAGAATCTATCAGACATTAGATTAGGGCTAGCCCGTTGAGGGTTAGGTCTTAATCCGATAATTCAATCGGATGGCTGGAAGATGAACCGTCCGCGGAAGGTTCTTGTGATTGTTGATCATCATGTTGGTCTGAAACAACAATAGAAGGAGGTTCCGATAGCTGTGCTTCTTCTTGAGGGGGACTCGGCAAGTGATCATCACCACCAATAGAGTCGGTTCGTGAAGGGGACATGGGCTCTTGTACGGCTGGAAGACCTGATCCGTCGGCACTATCCTTGCTTCCAGTCGTAGCTCCATTACGCCGTCTCATACGGCGATTTCGACGCTCTTCATCAGCGCTCTCTCTTCGCCGTCTCTGACGTTCACCACCTGCGTCAGAGTTACTCCTCAGGCCGAGCAGCATACTAGCCGCGCGGTCAGCAATATCTTCGCCTTCGGATGTTTGCGCCTCCTTGGTGTTTGCGTCCCCATCATCGGGAATAGACGGGCTGAGAAGACCATCTTCATCGGTCTTAGTATTTCCATCGGCTGCATTTTCATTCTCGGTCTTGCCTTCTTCAGAGACACCTCCATCGGGGACATGTTGACCAGAGGCGACGCGAACATTGTGTCGTTCCTTGAGACGAGCACGACGACGACGGTCTCGTTGGTCCTTGGCCTGGGGTGCGGCAGCACGTAATTTCTCGAGAAGAGAGTCCATTGCGCCGCTGTTGGCAGGTGAGTTTTGTTGCTCTGTCGGAGCAGTACCATTGGCGAGGTTGACATTGATTCGTTTGCGGGCCAGTGAAGCTTCGGTGCGTCTTCTGGCTTCCTCCAAGCCAATATTCTTCTCGCGAGATTTCTATTGAAAATGTTAGCAAATTGATAAAAAGGTGATACTCGTCGAATACTTCAGATGAATAAAATACGTACCTTCCATTCAACCAAGAAGGAAGCCAATTTCGCAAAGAAGTCTCGTCGAGCATTCTCATCGGTATTATCTTCACCATAAAAGACCATGATATCGTCGTATGACTTTACCATCTCATCCAAGTAAAGCTGTAACTGCTCAGCCTTGCGTCGAGCATCTTTCATGCTCCGCTGAACCACCTGGCTCACACGATCTTGAGGATGGAACTTCTTCGGATCACTGAGATTCCCGGCATCCAAGCTGGACTGCACGTTCTTGATATTGTTGATATACTTCTTGGAATCAGTGCAAAGCTGGTCCACATTCACCTTCTGTAGACCAACAACGCCATTAATCTCTTCCGCAAAGGACTCCCACTCGGGATACTGGTTACGAACGATACGTTCGACCAGGTCAGCGAAAGTGGTCTCATTCTTGTCGTCCTTGACCATGCCCAAGCGAGCGAGTGAGCTCAACTTGAAACCCTGAGCTTGTTTATTGGCATCGTTCATGTAGTTACCAATATCCAAAATCAGGCCAAGAACATTCATGAGAGCGACAGAGTCTCGTAGAGATTCACTGACTCGGACAACTTCCTGTAATCTGGAAGATGTATACTCATATTCTTGCTCATACGAACGTGTCAGGGACAGTGCACGCATTCTTGCCTTCCAGTAGTGATTCAGTTCATAGGCAGTGGAAAGGTAAAGCTGATCCTCACGGGTCAGTTCACTAGGATCTTGTTCGCGGTCAGAGGTAGCAGCGCCTGGGACAGTCCAGTCTCGACTATAAGGTGCCATCAACTTCGCGACATTCTCGGGAATAGTGCACATTTCATCTCTTTGTAAGAAGTCCATGACAACCATGTTGTCCAGAATTTCTCGATCACAATGGATAATCATTTGAACCACATGATCAGGCGGGAACTGGGAGAACTTGGCCAAAGCAATCTGGAAGTTCTTGGAAAGGTCGTTTGAAATGATCTGCTTCTTGTCCTTGCGTGCTTTGGCAGCTGTGCTGGCCCCGAAGATCTTGGTCTCCTTGGCTCTAAAGAGTCGTTCAACCTCGTCCAAGACACCCTTCTTAGCTAGGTCTGTATATTTCTGTTCTTTTTCTTCGGCAGAAACGGCATGTGCAGCCCAGACTGTTACTTCGGGAGTATCAACCTTGTCCCAGTGAACCTTCTTGAGATTGTTCTTAGGAGCGCCGAACTTCTTCATAGGAACAACGGAGTTTTGAGTTATATAAGATGCCTTCCAGCCCGCGCCCAATGGAGCACTTGGTGGCGGAGGGGGAGGAACGAATCCACCCTTGGCTCCAGGGGGTGGAGGGGGTGGAGGAGCACCAGAACCACCAGGAGGTGGTGGCGGAGGAGGCAGACCAGGTTTGCCTCCAGGGGGAGGAGGGGGAGGAGGAAGGCCGGGAACACCCTTGGCACCACCTGGAGGTGGAGGAGGTGGAGGGAGACCACTGCCACCAGGTGGCGGAGGAGGAGGAACTGGGAGTTTGGCGCCACCAGGGGGTGGAGGAGGAGGTACAATTGCACCACCTGGAGGGGGTGGAGGTGGAGGTGGCATAGCCTTTGCATCTTGCTGAGATTTTTGCTCTGGCAGAGGTTTGCCTTCGTCTTCAGCAGCAGTAACATCCTCCACAGCAACATCCTTCTCTTCACCTGCAACGCCAGTTCCTTCGGGTCCTTCATCATACTTGGGAACCTTAGAAGCAAGCTCACCAAGCAAGCCGGTAGCCTGGGCAGGGTCAAGACGAGGTCGCTGTAATTCCACCAAGCGAGGTTTCTCATACACAACCTCTTCATTCTCATCAACGGGAGAAAGAGCCTTGTCATCAGGAGACTCATCCATATCAGGAACATGGCTGCGTTTCCGATAAACAGATCCAAGAGAGCCGGGATCCAGGTTGCGGCGAGTCTGCTCAGTAAATTCGTCACCCGAGTCATCCTCCCCGTCCATCTTCTCACGCAGCTCACGGAGACGGTCAGATGGGCCATGCTGGCCCCAGACCTTACCCTCAAGCTTGAACTGCGTTTTAGTTCTCTCCAGCTGGCGCTCGAGTCGTTCCATAAGGCGCTCACGGTCGAGAATTCCAGGCATTTGGGACGGATCAGCCGATGGTTCTTGGTCTGGGTTGGCAGCTTTCCGAGCATTGGACGCAGCAATGTCCTGGGCATCCCGAAGCATCAGATACAGCTCCCGGGTCTCCAATTCATTGCGTTGTAATTCCTGCGCACGCAGTCTCTGCAGCTCACTGGCCTCGGCTTTCAGATTCTCATTTTGGCGAGCTTGGAGCTCGATAATGCCTGTCTGCTCATCAATCTGTTTTTGAAGCTTCTTGACTAAGCCCTCTGCGCCAAGTTCCACCTGAGCTTTCATCTCATCGCGCTCAGCTATGGCAGCCTCCGCAATTTGACGAGCTTCTAATGATTCATCGTAGACACGTCTCGCCTCGGCATCGGTATGAAGTCGATCCAGCAGACTTTGTACAGTGAAATTCAATCCCTGTCTGAGATCAAGATCGGGCAATCTCCTGTCCATGGCGACATAACTCATCATGGCGTCTACAAGCTGGAACATGCGTAGACCCTCTTCGCCAGAGTTCTCACGGATAAGCAGCATATGCTGCATAGCCGAGAGGAAGTAGTCGTGCGACCTTGTCCCATTAATTTTCGTTGCAATGGCATCTGCAATTTGAAGGGGATCGCTCATATCCTTGACTTCGCCCTCAACACTATCCTTCATACTGCTGCCCTCCCGTTGAAGGAGATCCTCGTAATCGATAGCCTCGTTCTCCCGGAAGCGCTCGATCTGCTTGTCAATAACCTCATATTGGAATCCTTCCATCTTGGTCAAAAGACGCTTGACACCGCAGGAAATAAATTGAGCGCGAATATGGCATCGCAGTTGCAAGTCGGTCTCTGCTCCATCCACTAACATGTTGATGAGGATCATGGTTGAAACGGCATATTCCATGAGCAAGTTCTCCATGCCAATACCACCACTGCGGTATTCCTCACTTGCACCAACCAAGCTTCCCATTTTACCACGGCCATCGATAGTAACTTCAACGATTCTCATCCAGGCGTCGAATCGGCCAGTTTCATTATGATCATGCTTGACTTTGTCCATAGACTGGAGTACCTTTTGGTGTCCTTGGCCTTCAGCCCAGTGGCACAAGAAAGTGAGAACTTCGCTCACAAGCTTTCGAGTGTTAAGACGAGGTGAGGCTAATGAGTTGACGAGCGCAACAAGGACGCCTTGATGCTCGAGTGCATCATCAGCACCATATTTGTTGTTCATAAGACCTTTCAAACACTTTGCAATGTCATATTCACGGTCAAGGTCTTTGTCGCCGGTTGGAGGAGCTGGGACTGGGCCAGAAGCCTTCCGACGGTTGATCTTTTGAAGAACATTGGTGAGGGCAACTTGACCCTGTGCTTCAACGAAGGCTTTCACCCAACTATGAAAATAGTCAGTAATTGTTCAGCTGTTCTTCTGAATGAGAGATAGGTGAACTTACCTGATAGGCTGTGTTCGCAAACTGACGCTCAAACTCGCCAGTTGCTTTGATGTAATAGTATCATCCATCACTTTCTTCACGTACCACTCTGGACTACCTTCCTCATCGGCACGTTCCAGAAGACCCGAGAGACCATCATGCCCATGTGTTTGACGAGCATTCTGTCGTCGCTTCTGCTCTCCTTGTAACTCTGTCAAACGATCCTGGTGCACTAGGGTCCATTTCTTAGAGGCAGGATAAGACAGCATTTGCCTCTTCGCCTGATCAGGAAGATTTTGCCATCCACGCTTTTGCATAAGGTCCAAGAATAGCTGATCGACGATGCGGTCGTCTCGAGGTCGAGTCAGGTAATTATCAGGAGGGCGAGGTACGGCTGCGGGAATAGGCTGATGCTGCGAGGGAGCGTTCGATAACCTTCCGGCACTGGCGCTGCTCGGGAAAAAGGTGTTGCGATCGTTTGAATGAGAGCTTGTGAGGGTGCGAGATGAGGGTTCTGAGGGGAAGTAGTTTGAGCCCCGCGTATTAGATGAATGACCAGAATATACACTGGCCTGGTCAAGCGATGTGCGAGAATTCGACGAGGAGTCGATAGAGGGGCTATGTCCCATAGTTGGGTTCGTTGTTGAGCTTCCAGGCCGTCCCCATTGTTGATATCGAGCCCCTCTATCCCCTGAGGAACTACTGGTCATCGTCATATTCGATCCATGCGGGGGTGGTCGCGGTCCGGAGGGATGGGAGCCGTATCCATTCGGTGCAGAAGTAGAAGTAAGCGTTGGATACTGGTGGAAATCTCCGCCAGTCTTGCCAATGTGGTTAGGGGAGGGTTCGTGGCGAGATTCAGGTCGAGAGTTGTCGATCGCGATAGGTGTTCTTGTATCTGATGGGAGAGACTCGAAAGGAATCGACGTTATAACTCCAGCCGTCGGCGCAAGACTTCCAGGATCCATATCATGGGTCATATCGACAGATTGAATCGAAGAACGTTTCGAATAGCGGGACGAGCGAGAGCCCGCCGCGCTACCGGGCGGCGCCAGGCTATCGTAGGAACCTCCATATCCGTCGTATCCCTGCGAACGATCCTCTGTAGGCCGATCCTTATACAGTTTCCTCCCAAAGAAAGATTTCCCAGCCGATGTTTGCCTCGATTTGTCGGCGTTTGCATGGGCGGGCATTTTGGCGGGCTGTCCCTATGAAGTGACAGGGAGCAGCATAAAGAGCGCACTCCCTTGACACAACTTTAGAGCAGGGTGAACGAAGGTAAGTCGTCTTGTAAATCGTAGCGGGGGTCGATCGCTATGGATCTGGTGGAGGAAAATGGTGACATTCACGATTAGTCCGAAATGGTGTTTTTGTCCCTCCCTGGCTTAGTTAGTATATCTTCCCGCTTCGGTTGTGATGGCATAGTGGCTTTGAATTGGAAAAGGGTCAATGAGAGGGGAGGCACACTTATGGTCGACTCACCATACAAAGGAAATAACCAGAAATATGAAACCGGACGAGGGTTGCAATATGCAAGTCCCAGTGAATCCTGACGCCAGGGTCGATCAGACAGAAGCACGGGCATTTCAATGGGAGTGCCTGATTAGGGGGCTGCCACGGAGAAACTCTCCGACCGAGTGGCTTAGTCATGGTCAGGCTGCTATTATTATTCCATCCGGGGAAATCCAGGAACATCCTCTACTGAACTCAACTCAACTAACTCAACTTCAACTTGTCACCAGGGGGGGACCAGAGGGAGCAGGAAGAATACATTTGCCGGAGATGCCTTAGACTCTTTGATCAACTACTTTTGGAATCATTTACACCGCATAACCACCGACCTTGATTCAATGCACATTGCCGATCCCAACGATAAACACAATCTCAGGAACATAATCCAAACTTGATCGCAAAGACATTTCTTTCCAATTCGCTTCGGAACATTCATTTACTAAGGGGACTCTTTCACAATGGGTTCCTCTTTGACTTTCGCAAAGGTTCGCTCCTATCCTCTATCAGCAATACACAGCCCCGTCATCATGACCCAGAATTAGGCCTCTCCCCGACACAGAACTCACAAGCTAACACGTACTCACACCTTAGACAATATTGATACCAGCATCCATCGCGTTAACCGTCTACCTCCTCTTCTCACTTTTGATCATCCCCTTTTTCCGACGCTACCAACAACGCTACTCCCAATATCTACCCCTGCACGCTATATCCGCCCATACACTTTCATTGCGCGATCGTATAGCCGATACCGTCATGCGTCTTTTCCTTCCATCTGCATGGAGACGAGGAGCCAATCTAGACGAACATGATAATATCAGTATAGATGATGAAGAAGGGGAACTCATGACCGGAATGACTATGGAAGCCGCGCGGCGGGAGGCTCTAGAACAACGGCGTGCTTTAACTGTGGATTCTACTAGTCGTCTTGGGCGAGACCTTGAAGAGGGATTTATGGATGATAGTGATGAGGAAGACCATGGTAGGAGGACAGGTGCAAGTCGTTAGTTTTGATTGTTCTTTGGCATTCTATTTCCTGTTCATATTATATGGCATGGGCGGCGTTACTTTATGTTTGATATAGAGCGATCTTCATGCTAGATGATGGTACATTTTGATGGCTATGAATGGATTGGCATTGATATTCAGGATATTACACAACCTTTGCCACAATCAATCTGGTCGCAACTGGAATTTATACTACGTCTCGTAGTGTAATATCAACTAGTTAGCATCCGTAGTGTACTATGTGCTACTAGTATTGTAAGGACTGTGCCTCAACCGTGTACTGAGATGATTTCAAGTTGGCCGGTACTCATATTTAATCATTTATACTAATTATGAATATTGCTCACAAGCAGTACAGACCTGTCAAATATCAGCTTAGTTCATACGGGATCCACTCAGATGTTGGTTTTTGTTCTGGGCCTGCCAATCCTTGAAGATCGACAGTGACCCACTTTGATTATCAGGAAGATGCGGAGCCCCTCGTTCAGGTTCAATATAATGATCGAGGAAATCAACAGAATATGTATACTCAGAAGTATTGATGAGCGAGATGAAAGGTGCGCCAGAAGCATATAATATGATTTCATCTTGAAGGATCAGCTGGAGAGATACAGACTATAGGCATTTACAAGGGGTAGACTGATATATATGTACTAGATGTCATTTCATTGGTATCGTGGATGCTACATTTTGAAGCATAGTCCCTGCCTATGGCAAATCAGGATCAAGAATATGAACAATCAAAGAAGACAAACAAAAAGGAAAATCATAAATGAGCCAAAGACCGATCCGGTACTAAGTCGCAAAACTTTTTCTGTTCGAAATTTACTTGCGCTGACCGTAGGCCTTGGTGGCATAGTCACCCTTGTGAACAATCAGATCCTCAGGGCGGTAGTCGTGGCGACCAGAGAAGTAGCTGTCCAGAATGTTCTTGGTACCCTGGGCATAACGGATCTGGGCATCAATGGAGGTACCCGACATGTGGGGAACCATGGCGTTACCACCGCCCCAGGGGTGCTGAGCGTAACGGAGAGGGTGATCCTTGGGAGCGGGCTGGGGGAACCAGACATCACCACCGTATCCGCGGAGGTGACCAGACTTAAGAGCCTCAGCGACGTCCTCCTTGACGACGATAGCGCCACGAGCGGTGTTAACGAGCCAAGCACCGGGCTTCATCTTGGAGATGAGATCCTTGTTGAACAGACCGCGGGTCTTCTCGTGCAGGGGGCAGTTAATGGTGACAACGTCACACTGAGCGAGCATCTCCTCGAGGCTATCGACACGACGGCAACCAATCTCCTTCTCGGTCTCGGGGCTCAGGGGCTGGTAGTCGTAGTACAGAAGCTCCTTGCAGTCGAAGGGCTTGAGACGGCGCAGGACACGCTCACCGATACGACCGACAGCGACGGTACCGACGACCTTGCCCTCAAGATCATACTCGTTCTTGGCGACGGCAGCAACGTCCCACTCGCCGCGCTGGATCTGCTCGTGGGCAGGGACGAAGTTACGGACCAGAGTCAGGATGGTCATGACAACGTGCTCAGCGACGGAGACGACGTTGGAGCCGGTGACCTCGGCAACGGTGATACCACCGTTGGTGGTGTTGGCGGCGTTCAGGTCAACGTGGTCGGAACCGATACCAGCAGTGACAGCGAGCTTGAGGTTCTTGGCCTTGGCCAGACGCTCAGCAGTGAGGTAACCGGGGTGGAAGCTAAGAAGAGCTATGTTAGCTGGATATGTTTGCGCCAAGCTTGCAATATGAATATGGAGAACTTACGGAGTGGTGATGATAACCTCAGCGTCGACAAGCTCCTTGTCGAAGGTGGAGTTCTCGCCCTCCTTGTCGGAGGTGGTCACGAGAGTGTGACCGGCATCCTCGAGCCACTTGCGAATACCAAGCTCGTTCTCGGTGGTACCGAGAAGACCAGGCTGCTGCTTGGAGTGCTCACCACCCTATTCAAAACAAAGTCAGTCGTCAATATAAGCTTCAGGGCTGTTTGATTTTCATTCAAAGAGGATCACTTACGTCGTAGAGGACCAGAAGAACCTTACCCTGAAGATTGGCAGATGCGGTTAGCGTACGGGCATTGGAAAAAGAACCAGCCAGAGGCGTCTTGATAAAAGATGAAGAAGCTGGTCTCAAAGAGCCAGAAATAAAGTTGGCGGCAGGCCGTCGGAGTTGAGAAGAAAGGGAACGGATAAATACCATTGTGAAGGATGTGATTTAGAATGAAGATAGTAAAAAACAAAATACTAGAAGCTAGAATGGAGGTCAGCGAATTGCCTTTTATAAGATATAAATTCAGTGAAGCCCCGGAAAAACCGGTCCAAGTCGATGAAGTCAATTGCCCAAAACGGCGTTGGAGAACGAGGCGGCGGCTAATGAAGAGAAGAGCGGGGGAAGAGTGGAGAATATGCAGGACCAGAGAATAGGCTCTAAAAGAGCTCGGACTCTATTATAAGGCGCAAGGGGTGAAGATCGATTTGGGGGTTGTGTAAATGTAGAAACATACCTTGAAGTAGGGAAGATGATGATGATGTGAAAGAGGATGGAGTAAAAAATAAGATTGAACGCGGCCAGGAGACCCAAATATATAGATGAGCGATGCCCCTCTCTGCGCCCCTCCTCGGACAACAAAAGGCAAACTGACAACAAGCTGTGTGGATGGAGCCCCGAACCCAAAACACGTCGTACTCCCCTCAGATCCCAGTTCGAATTGCTCTCAAACGGGACGGAAGTCGGACGGGGTCACCGGTGGATGGGGAAACGCGCCACTCACGGTGGACGTTACTCTCTCCGCATGAGGGACAGGAGGGGGAGGAGAGAATGTGGTTCGTGTTCATCTCAGCCCACTCTGCATCCGCTCATCCAGTCTAGTCGCTTAGTCCCGGAGTCAATGTAGCTTGTTACTTTTTTGATAATCCATCGTACATACACTTTCACTAGAATAGAGTACCTCATGGGTGTGATTGTAGTATGTGTCTTGCTTGATCAGTCAATTACTATACAAGGCGGAGAGGCTGTGGTGCGGGGAACCTCAATTTTGGACCTTACAGATAGATCTACAGAGCTCAGTGTATGAGCTACTACTGTGGTAATATGGTAATACCGTATGTACATTCCAGAAGATCAACTACAGCACAAGGCTCGGTATCATTCCCGGTAACCCGCTCCGTTCATCCATTTTAGTCCTGTACAGCAAATGTCAATCTCGCGCATACCGCAAGACCTCCCGCAGTCAGCCCAGAATCTTGCAGAGGGAGACTTGTCCTGTTTAGGACTAGTTACCCCGCTGAGGGGTAGCTGACATAATGAGGGGTAACTTTTGTATGCAAACAAAAAAAAAAGAGAGAACAAGGAATCATTCCAATGCCGTGGAGTTCCCAAAAAATATGGAGATGGGATTATTGACCCGGCGGCAATTGAAAACTCTCGGATATCAGGAAAAGATACTAAAGATAACCATGTTTTCCCGAATTCCATGAGAATCCACTTTCTCCGGAGCCCTGCCCGAACCATCTCCGTTCTTGTGCCGACTTTCGGCCCTTATCGTTACACTACATAATACACCAGGTTGTTTTCTCCAACTTCGCTGGACCCGCTCTCTAAATTGTGCCCGCCTTCTTTTCTCCTTCGGGGTGAGGAGGTTGTTGGAGAATTGACCCTCACGGATCCACTGATGTATGAGGACACTTTTCAAAGACACGGCTTCTCTTGCCGGGATGAATAACCTGATCGAGATGGAATTGTGAGGGGGGAAGAAATGCGTCCAACAGCTTCGCTGAAGTTCGCGAAGCATCTACCTCTGCTCCTCGTTCGATAAACTGACCACAATGTCCCGATTGAGACATTAAACTTGCACATTACTTGCCAGCAGGGGCACGAAACAATTCCTCTGTGAGATCCATCAAGAATTGAGACGCGATGCGATCATGGCGGACTCAGAATTTGAATTCTGAATGTTGAGTCGCAGTTCGTGCTGGTCGCGTGCACATTCGCGTGTACGGCGAACATTGGCCGCAACATTGGTCAGCAAATCTGGAAATCATTACTTCGGATTATGACAGAGGTAGCGATCTACCCTGGTCACAAATTGCTACATCACAGATTTACACATTTGTGCCGGATGAGGAGGTTTGTTGACGACCTTCCTCCCAGCCATGGGTGAATTCGTTCGAATGACCGTCTTAAGGCGGAGTGATCTACCTTGGCTTCACAAGTTTCTCCTCACCAGCGCATCCGAGACGCAATAGTAATATCCAGAATCGTCGTTTCAGAAGTTCTAGGCATTGCCTACTGTATTAATCTCAGACCGGACATTTTAGACTCCCTCCTATACCTCTACACGGTCACTGTTCGAAAGATCACGACGCAATCTCCCGCGCAAGAATGTCCCATAATATTGAGATTATTTTCAAATGGAGGGATGGCTGCGGATCAATCGAGACCATTGCGTAAATCAGCCCCGGTTTCGAAAAGATTACCACACACAGCGACAATTCTAGTTTCGGGCGGTATTAAATTCGATTTGGAGTCGTGAATCGTGCACACACCCGCGCATGGAGACGAGGTTGATAAAAAACTGCATGGAGTTGTGAAAAGAACCACTGGAGTGTGATGCCTCATAAATTAATACGCTACTGTATGTGCAGAGAAAGTGCATTTGCAGAGTCCAGATATGGCGCTGATCAAAAATCCCAATCCACGCTGGTAAATTCAATTCTTCTTTTTTGAACAAGAAAGAATGCATGGATCTACTCACTGCATCAGAGATACTTGAGAGGTTATTTATAGGTTGTTAACTTGATTCATGAGCGGCACATCTGATTTGGCCGAATTGGACAGCGCTCATACTTCGCGAAGACGTTCCATGGATTCGCGGCGCTGCGGTTCTGCAAAGAGCGCCGACATCCATTACATCAAAAAGTCTTGTTGAAATAGTTACGATTTGCTAGCTTTTCAGCCCTCACTCATAAATATTTTTCACTTATTTAAACCAACTTATCTCTTCTTTAGTCTTGATTAACATCACCAACTAACTTGAAAAAAAAAGCCATGTCTAACACCGAAGGTCGATATTAAACTGATTCTTAACTAACCCCGTTTACTATACTAATGTCTAGCTTAGATTATCCTTGGGGCGAGCAAGGTACCGAGTTACCTGCTTATCCCACAGAAGCGCGTCTCGAGTCTCCTACGATACTACCTCCATCTCCTCTGCCAATCCAATATCTACCCAGAAATTTCACTACCACCGGTCTACCTCAGTATACAACTTCAAAACCCCCTTCATACCGATCTGATACATCTTCTGGGCCTCGAGTGATTTCGTATGACTCGTACCTCGCTCTAGTACGAGAAAGAGGAGGAACAGTTCAGACGGGATCAGCGAGTCACTCGAATCTACTTCGAACCTGCTTGACAAAATGTGGAGAGTTTATACTGTTTCTTCTAAGAGTAATTGTCTTCATTATCTTGCTTCCTTTCCTGGTATTGGGCGTTTTACTTGAATACTGTGCTTCCGATTGTGGAACAGGAGCCTTCATTATTTTCTGCGTGGCAACTTTTATATTGGCGATTATCTTGCCTCTTATAAACTTCCAATATTTGTGAGACGCCGACTATTTCATGCGGACATGCTTGTATTTCTATGCTGGTAAATAACATGAGCTGTAGCAAGATTATGCAGAGGGAGTGCAAATGAAGCCGCAAGAATGTTGAAAATTTATTGGCATATTGAAAGCGATTTGACTGGCTGATCTGGTGAAGGATACACTCCATGAAAACTAGTCATACTGTAGTATTACTAATTATTTCAAATATTGAGAAATCTGGTACTGAGACTCAGGTAGAAATTTGCTACACAAGCTTGTTTTCTGGTTTCTAGAGTCACCATCCAATTTCTCAAATGTAAAATTATTTGAGCATATACACGCGGAATAAGTTGAATGCGATCGTGGCTCCCTAGGAATCGACTTCAAACTTAAGTAAAAGATCTAGAATAGGAGATGATGAAGAACCTTGAAAAGCCAGCATGTTGGAGATACAGCTTATTATGCGATTCCATAATTAAAGAATCACTTGGCGCTAAATTGAAATGCCCTTGCTCATGCTTCTGGTATCTACTTCGCACATTTATAGTACCGGTGAGTATATATTATCAGTCGTGGTAAGCCGTTATATTTATTCCAGTATGACCTCGTAGTGCCCGGGTCCAAGTAGATCAATAGCTAGACAAGAGTCCAACAATAAAGTTAAAGCATATCAGTTTAATTAAAGATCCTCCAAGAAGACCATCTGTTCAACCTCAACATGCACTATTTGTTTCGTCTCCCGCGGTTTCAAAGGCACCCTGAATTCCTTATAGTAAGAATAGATCCACTCTTGGCATTTCTCTGCTTCAGTGATGCTGTAAGAGTCACCACCACAATTTTCGTACATATCCTGCGTACTAACCACAACATCAAATGCCATTATCAGACGACCGAAGATATGCTCCGCATCTGGATTCATCCAGATTGAATTTTCTACTTCACCACCCCAGTGAATTCTCACATTCACGCCGTTGTTGTATCGGATACGCCTGTCAAGTATCATCAACTCGAAAAAGGTTTCCATGCGTAGATAATGTCCAGACTGGCTAGTCGATTGCTCGGTATTTCGCTGGTGTTGATTTATCTTTGTGATGTTTTGTGGTCAGTTGCCACTATATTAATTAAGGACGGGGTGAGCAGATAAATCTACTCCAGGCTCAAGACAAACCAATATATTGTGAGGAGAGCTCATCGGAGGATCCACTGGTATAGAATGCAGCTGAAACAGCGCAAGGCTACTAATGGGTGGCTGTAAAAGCAGCATTCGTCGCCAACTTGCCTCCTCTCGAATATATGCTTCAGCCTTGTGCGGATTATTGAAAATGTCCAGGGACGTAGGAGAGAATTCCTGATTCCCACTTGGGAAAAAGGAAGGGAAGGTCTCGATAAGAAGGGGGTTTATAATCCTCTCAGCTTGCTGTCTTAAAATGGGCTTGAAGAATAAATGTTTTTGAATAGATGGAAAACTTTGGACTACATATCTCCAGGTCTGACATGTCCTCTGTGCACTGGTGAGAATTGTGCGCATGTCCAAGTGTAGAAGGACTAGTTCCACGATCTCGGGGACAGCTAGAGCTCTGTTCGAGGTATTTTGCTTGGCTTCTAGCATCATGAGGTTGGATAGTGACTCTGTGTCTATTTGAAAGCTGGCGAAGTAATCCTTTGACCAAAGGCTGAGGTAGTCTGCTCCACCACCTTGCAGCAGCCAAGCTTGACGCCAACGTACCTTTTTATGTCATTGTTGATTGGTGTATTACAGAGTCGTGTCAGGTGCTGTTTTCAAGTTGGTCAAGATGTCTTGTTGTGGTGTATTGGTGTATACAGTGACGACATCTCCCAATTCAGAGGTGACCATGCTTGAATTTGGGCGGTGCCACTTTCTGTTTTGCTCTTTATGTTGCGTAGAGGTCGAAGCTGGAAACTAGAAAACCAGGGCGGATCGCCTACGAATGAGATGCGGTGATTGATAATCCCGCTATCTCCGCTCCGAGATTTCGGAGATGATGGAATGTCCCCAGGAACACATCTTAACACTTTTTCTTCTCTTTACCTCTACACCAAATCTTCCGCTCTGATATACCAATCTCTTATGCTTAGCAAGATCAATCTGGTCTAGGATTCCCGAATACCTTCAAACCATCTCTCATGAGAGCGCGGTCCGCAGTCCTCGCGCAGTCGCTCATGCGCGACTGGAGCGGGCAACTCCATCGAAGCTCCAGAACTGCTCGATTACTGTCAACTACTCCAAGTCGCGCGAGTCGCCTCCGCGCGCGACTTGAAATCCCTCCTCCATTCCCTGTTACCAAGTCCTGTCCCGAGCCGAGCTGCAATTGTCCACCCACACCAAATATGCCCGAGGGGTTACCAATTGATCACGACCAAGCCTTAAATGGGACAATGGTTGCCTATGCGCAGCAACTTCTGATATGTACCGACCAAAGAGACTGGACAAGTCGTATTGAGAATGATGGAGAAAACAAAGGATGGGGTAATCTTGTGCGAGGCCTTAAGCGTTTACTAGGTCGAGGTGGTCCATATCTTGATGTTTGTCGCTCCATTCCCCTCTTCCTCGTGAGAATCAGTTCCGGCCATGTATATACTTACCATTTTAGCCCTTTAATAATGTCCTCGTCAGCGCATCCTCTATCGCTCCCGCTACGAATAACAATCCCTCTACTGCATCCGCCTTTCTTTTCCCCAGCTTCAAATATATTCCCTCTATACCAGTCGAAGATGGATCCTCTGATATATCCGCCAATCTAACTTCATTCGTCCGTGGTTTCCTTCTCCCCGAGCGTTTACACGATATGCACTCTGCACTTCCGAAAACCAAACAAGCAGACATGACCCGAGCCCCAGAATTAGCAAACAAATTCGATGGGATAATCGACATCAATCACTCTCCGACGATCTTGATATGCGGACATGGTGGCCGTGACATGCGTTGCGGAGCTATGGCACCTGCCCTCGAAAGCGAATTCGAGCGCGTCCTCAAAACACAGGGATATACATCTGCAGGAGGTGACGGTACGATCATTGACGGACCTAACCATGCGAACATCGGCTTGATCAGCCATGTTGGTGGACATAAGTATGCGGGAAATGTTATCGTATACATCCCGCCGAAGATGACACTGGGAGAATCTACCGAGCCTCATCCCTTGGCTGGCAAAGGTATTTGGTATGGCCGCATTGAACCTAAGCATGTGCAAGGAATCGTTGACGAAACTATTCTTGGGGGTAAAGTCGTGGCTGATCATTTTCGTGGAGGGATTGATCGTAATGGTGATATTTTGCGAATGTAGAAAATCATTAAGTTTAACTGTACATAGACTTAAGGCATGTATGAATAGATCTATCGAGCATATATCAATACAGATGCATATACCAAGGACTTACCCAGCTCTGGGTAGGAGAGTGCCCACTCTACAGGTGTAGTTAACTTAAAATCTACTCTTCTAAATGACGGGCCTATGAATTACTAGCTGATAACATTCGCGCGTGCGGTGATTGGCTGAGATCCGGAAATTTTGAGTGATCTTCACTTTCGGCTTTAGCTCGTTGGAGCAAGCTGAAGCTGAAAATGAACACATCACATCTGCAACACACCGCAAGGTGGTCATGGAAACAAGTCTCCACGTAGAAATGCCCGCGATCAGCTATTGATAGAATGTTGGGTTTCAGTGCCTATTTCTCTCCCTTCTGCTTGATTTTTAAAACATTCATTTCTGAATATTTCCTAATCCCTTCCGGCAATACCACATACAATGAATGTTATATCACAGCAAAATGAAGCGAATCTCGAGGCGACAAGGCGTCTTTTGGCTGAGGTTGTTAACGAAGGATTAGCAACCGCTACAGTAGAATCACTAACTTCTTCAGAGGAGCGGTTTCTCGTTTTGAGTAGCAACTCCAGGGATGCCGAACGGCCTGCTTCCAATAGGATTAGGGTTGGCTTGCAGCCAGATACACACGTCTGCCTTCGAGATGGCCAAGTGATATCCCTAGTACGACCAAATAATCTAAGACCACCAGTAATATTATCAGACGACAACAGCACCGATGTCAAGACAACCCTGAACCCTGAAACTATCTTTGATTCTATGCGGCCTTGGCTTATGGATGATGGTGCAGATGAACCAATGTTGGAAGAGATAGGGAAAGAGTTAGCAAACTCTTGCAATAATCAACGTATGTAAACCACATCCCCTCAGAAAGCCATGTGATGGGATGTTTATACTCTTTCAACAGTGGAATGGATTCAAATGATGGGATCACCCAAGTCTCTGGGCTTAAACTCGAAGTCTTTAGACTGGGAAAGGGCGCTAATCACTGGACATCCAACTCATCCTGTGAGAAATTTATTCGAAGATAGCATTGCAGTCAATGTGCCATGCTAACAAATATTTGCGCGTGTTAGTACCATCGTTTATGCTATGCGCAGGCACCGTTGAAACCTTTCTACCCAAAGGATCTGGCTGATATGCTTACACCATCGTTGGCTTTTCTATCGGTGCCTCGTTCAGACATGCTTGTTTCGGGATTATATGAGGAGACCCTGGAACATTTACTCCAAAGGCTCGAGATCCCAAAGCCAAACTCGGATAGATTGATTGTTCCATGTCTCACCCAGCAACTCCCAGCCGTCCTGCTCTATTTCCCCAATGCAATCGTCGTGAAGACAGTCTCACACTGTGCCAACGCATTGGCATCGATCCGTACCTTACAAACACGACCGGAATTTGGTTTTCCTTATCACATCAAACTCTCGCTCGCATGCCAGATCACTTCTGCCCTTCGAACTATAACGCCCTGGACGGCAGTTGGTGGACCCTTCTTTTCGGATCTATTGAAGAGATTCTTGCCTCAAAACTTATGGGTGTATCGAGAAGTCGGTGCCGTAACGGGGGCCCAAGAGGACTTTAGTAGAGCCAAGCACCTGTCATGTATTTTGAGAGATGATCTTGAAGCGCAAGCGAAGGCGAACAATGAGATGTTAGTACTGGCTGCCGCCCTTGCGCACCATCTTCCAGGCACCAATCGTTCATACGCAGAAGTCTTGTTTAACCTAAAGACATCCCAAGACAAGGAAGAGTGGCTCCAAAGGTAGTACCCATCCCTCTATAAAGCGCCGCTGGAAAGAGAACAACAAGTCATAGAACTAACTATCTTGACCTAGATATATCGGCTGCATATTCAAAGCTGTACTTCCACCTCTCGTTGACTATGGAATTGGTGTAGAAGCGCACGGTCAGAACCTGGTTGCCCGTATATGTCGTGAAACAGGCGAAGTCAAAGGCTTCGCAGTGCGTGACTTCGGTGGTATCCGACTACATGTTCCGACTTTGAAGAAAAAAGGCGTCGATTTCAGCCCCATACCCTCCGGCAGCGCGGTGATGACAGATAAGTTGCACAATGTTTGGTCCAAGGTACACCATGCAGTGATACAAAATCATATCGGCTCTCTGTTAGGTGCTCTAGGGCTTGACGATCCAAGCGGATGGACCATTGTGCGTGACACATTGTCTGCTGTCCTGAGACCTGAGAAGAGTGCCCCAGGAAAACAACTTTATGATTTCTTTTTGGGTGATACGATGCCGTTTAAATGCTTCTTGCGGATGCGAATGGAAGGGAAATACCGCGATGTGAGTTGTCTTTGGAATTTATTTTTGAATTATACACCAACTGACTCTGAACCCTCTCTTAGTATGTGGAGAGACAAATCCCAAATGTGCTTCTAATGGGCTCGTCTCAATGGGATGATACTCTAGCAACTTACAAGCCAGCGCTACATCGTACCTAGATATTATTATCCAGGCGCATTCTTATCCAACGGCCAGGAAAAAAAAAATTCAATAAAACGCCATAACTTTTTTCGGTACCCGAACTCAAGCTCCTAGTATACATAGATATCGTACTTATTTAGTTAAGAAAGACAATCATAAATACTGAGCTATCGCTATGACAAAATTACTGCTAGATTATTTTAGTCTACTATATTTACTGTATAAGAGAGGGCATACTCCGTGTTTTGCGTAGAAAAAAGACAAAGCTATACTCATAGCGCTAATCCGAATTAGGACTAGTGTTATCCGGGCTCCGGGGAGGTTTTGAAGTTGAAGATCAGACAATCTCTCCATCAAGTGGTCTTTACCGCGATACTGTTCGACTTCTTCTCGCTGTGTCTTGACATGATGAAATATTCGTCATGCAGACACTCTCCCGTATTCGATTGACGCCGCTAACAGCACGCGCCCGGAATTGCGCGCGTCCTAGCCAACTCCGATCCTCTCTCGCGTTCAATACCTTCACTCGCCTTGCGACAACTTCCTCAATTCCTCGAAGACTCGATCTACCCGCACTAGATAAGAAATGGCAGGAGAAATGGCACCTAGCGACAATGGCCTCGGCTCCCACCGTCACCGAGAAAAGCACTCAGTCGAAACCGCAGACCTATGTCCTTTCGATGTTTCCCTATCCGTCTGGTACTTTGCACATGGGCCATCTTCGAGTATATACGATATCAGATGTGTTGTCGCGGTTTTATAAAATGCGTGGTCATGAAGTGCTTCACCCAATGGGGTGGGACGCTTTTGGACTTCCAGCGGAAAATGCTGCTATTGAGCGAGGCATCGATCCAGCGGAGTGGACGGAGCAAAACATGGCGAAAATGAAAGAGCAGTTGCGGACGATTTCTACTTCATTTAATTGGGACAGGGTACGTGTAATGAAGTCGAAGGATTTCTTTCTCCCTTTGAGTGCACTGGCTAACTTCTGCTCCATTTAGGAGGTGGCCACCTGTTCCCCAGAGTTCTACGAACAAACGCAACGGATATTTTTGATGCTCTATGAGAAGGGGCTTGCTTATCAGTCTGAGGCACTTGTCAATTATGACCCCGTCGACAAAACAGTGCTGGCCAATGAACAGGTTAGCGGACATGAACACATCACGAGAGATGATAAATGCTAATTTCTTAAAACTAGGTCGATGCCAATGGCTTTTCGTGGCGCTCTGGAGCGAAAGTGGAGAAGCTGAATCTTAAGCAGTGGTTTTTCCGGATTACAGAGTTCAAGGAATTGCTATTAAAGGATTTGGATACCCTTGCCGGGGGCTGGCCTGAACGAGTGCTCTCTATGCAGCGCAACTGGCTGGGGAAGTCACAAGGAGCCAAAGTTACATTTCCCGTCACCATTAATGGTGAGAAGGAAGCCAATGTCGATGTCTTTACGACGCGCCCGGATACACTATATGGCGTTGAATATCTTGCGCTGTCGTTGGATCATCCTATCGTGTTAGAGGCGGCTGAAAAGGACCCATCTCTCCAAAAATTCCTTGATGAGGCGGCGTCTCTTCCGCCTGATTCGAAGGCTGGTTATATACTCAAAAGTGCTGACGCATCACATCCTCTGCTCAAAGTCGATAAGGAAAGCCCCCATCTGCAGAGGAAGCTACCCATATTTGCGGCACCGTATGTTCTCAGCGATTATGGTGAAGGTGCAGTGATGGCCGTTCCGGGGCACGATGCTAGGGATATGTCATTTTTCAAGGAGAATTTGAAGCCCGAGTCGATCCCAATTGTTATAAACGCGGAGCCATCGAAACTGCAGAACAGTGACCCCCTAGAAACAGCTATTCCTGCTCGTGACGCAGTCGCTTTCACCCAGGAGGGCTTCCTTTCCGCCCGCTGTGGGAAATACCAAGGCCTATCGTCCAAGGACGCTGCAAAGCAGATTACTACCGATCTTCAGCGGGTCGGACAAGCCGAGTTTATGGAAAATTGGCGGCTGCGAGATTGGCTGATCAGTCGGCAAAGGTACTGGGGAGCCCCCATTCCAATCATCCACTGCGGTGGTTGTGGACCCGTTCCTGTGCCAGCAAAAGACCTGCCAGTCAAGTTACCTAAGATTGAAGGGGAATGGTTGAAAGGAAAGAAAGGCAATCCCCTGGAGTCTTCGGAAGAATTTCTCCACACCAACTGCCCAAGCTGTGGAGGGCCAGCAAAGCGCGATACAGATACCATGGACACTTTCGTTGATTCATCTTGGTACTATCTGCGCTTTCTTGATCCGAAGAACAAGGATGCCCCGTTTTCGCCTTCTGTCGCTCGTCCCGTGGATGTCTATATCGGAGGCGTAGAGCATGCCATTCTGCACTTACTTTATGCCCGCTTCATATACAAGTTCCTTGCTCAGTCCGATTTGTTCCCCGCCGTTTCTCATGTCGAGGGATTGGCACCGACCGCGGAGCCTTTCAAAACTCTCCTTTCACAGGGCATGGTACACGGCAAGACTTTCATCGAGCCATCAACAGGTCGGTTCCTACATCCAAACGAAGTGGATATTTCGAATCCCGAGAAACCTTTGATCAAGGGAACTCAAATAACTCCCAATATTTCCTTCGAGAAGATGTCCAAGAGTAAGCATAATGGCGTTGATCCGACCGACTGTGCAACCAAGTATGGAGCCGATGCCACTCGTGCGCAAATCCTCTTCGCGGCCCCGGTTAGCGAGGTTTTGGAATGGGACGAAACCAAGATCATTGGTATCGAGCGTTGGTTCGGACGTCTCTGGAAGCTAGTTATCGACGCCCAAGAGACTTTGAACAAGACGGCGTTTACCATTGCCGCTTCTGACCTGGATGCTTCCAAGGGCCATGCTATTTCCCTTCCTCCTACATTGCAGGAATTCAGCGATTCTGATGCTGATGCTATTTTGGCTACTCATAAGACCATCTCCTCCATTACTTCGTGTATCGAGCAGAACCCTTACGGTCTTAACACGGTCGTCTCAGATTTGACCAAATTAACCAACACCCTGGTTTCGGCCCCTCCCTCCTCACCTCTTGCCCTATATCTCTCTATTTCCTCTTTACTTCGCCTTCTCTCGCCCATTGCCCCAGCTTTGACGTCTGAATCTTGGGAAGTCCTGCACGAGGCCCTGCTGAAGAAGACAGATCCTAGCGTCGTCGTACCGTCCATTCATGACGCTTCCTGGCCAACTCCTCTGCTCTCTTCTACCCAGGCTGATGCTCTTACTTCACGTGGTGGACAGACCGTAGCCATTCAGGTCAATGGAAAAATGCGGTGCGCTGTGAATATCCCACGGATGGTCTCTGCCACAACCACTTCCCAGGGGAAGAACCCCGGTCCAACAGCCGAAGAACAGGACTGGGTCATTAGCCGTGTTCTGGAAACCAGTGAAGGTAACTTCTGGCTGAGAGAAAAGAACGATTGGGAGAAGAGACGACGAGTCATTGTTGTGAAGGGTGGAAAGCTCGTGAACGTTGTCTTCTGATGTGAAGCACATGAATGTACCAACACAGGGCAATCCTCAAATACTGTATGTAAAATCTTAAATAGAACTGTACACTAGACATGAAGCATCCCCCGAATAAATCATAATCAAATATACCCAAAACAAATCCAATCTCGATAGTAGTGAGTGCCCTCAAAATACGAATTTCGAAAACACATCAGAATTCACTTTCTAAAATTCCCGCACAATGGCATCTCTTCTCGCCTCAGACCTCACAGACATCCGACAAGTGAATGACCGAGCACCCAAGATCAAACCCTCCTGATATCCCGTCTGAGGATCAACATCCGGTTTAATAGGCAACTCCGTCTTTTCACCAATACCAGTACCAATATCAAATACCCAACTAATCTTCCCGATAGCCAAGAAGAGATTGCGTTCAGCAAAATGCATCCCGTCACGAATCCGACGACCAGATCCATAACCGTAATGATCACGGAGATTAAAGTCAGTCACAGACGCTAATTCCGGCACAGGAGCAGTCTTCCCTTTAAAATGGTCAAGGTTGAATATTTCCGGATTCGAGGAATATGCCGGGTCGTGATGAAGACCTCAAACATTGATATATACCTATATACTCAGCAATGGGTATTGCTGAGGTCTTTGGAATAAAGTACCCATCAATCCAGTCATCTACCATTACAATATTCAGTCAATGCCAGTGCCATTGTCAACCCCAGTAAGATCATTCTCTATTCTCACCATCAATGAACGAACATACCTTCAATAGAAGCATGCGGGAAAGCTAGCGGAACAACAGCAGCCCTCCATCTCATAGCCTCTTTAACTCTTGCATCTACAAAAGGCATACAAGCATAATCCTCCCAAACAGGTGACGGAAAACTAGTAGTTAGATTGGAATCTGAGAGTTCCATCGTTCATTACTATTATATTGATTGAATTTAGACTGGCCAGACTGGATACTGCATATATAATTTCTGATGAAATCAGCCTACTGCCCGGATGACAGAGACCTTGACAACCTTGGAAGCTATCATGATCAAAGATATCTAAGCGAGACACATACCTATGTGTCTCGCTTATATATACAGCTATAATTTTCTCGAAATTGGACTGTGATTAGCTCATGCCAGTTCCTGCAGAACTTCCGAGTTCTGCAGGTTGGGAGGATCGGTTTAATTTGAGGATAGTCTTCGCTCTGTCATAGATGTATATTTCTCATAGAATGTAGCTCGAACCTTCGATGACATTAGACTTTCTCGAACATTACTATTAGATGTTCTATGGAAGGATATTTACTCAACTAAATTCGTTGACAAAGGCCTCTACAGTAAAGAGACGCCACTTTTCTTTTAGTGAGGAGAGTTCTATACCAGAAGTAATAGAATATACTAAGTCGGATAAAAATCGACAATCTAGTGCACAAATTTACAGCAACCCCGCTCTGCGCTTCTGGCCCATATCACAAGTACTAGTTTCTTTCTGTCTAGATAGTGTTATACTAGAGAGAAGGGATATTTTATTTCACGATCGAGCAATGTTCAATAATTTCACGCGATGTCTCACAATTACTTATGTTGTCCCAGAAACCATCTCTCAGGGTGGAAGCACTACAGACAATAATTTACGCTGGCAATAGTTATAAAGAAACAACTATCCAGGTCCACTAATGTAGCAGAAAGTTCTAATTAGTAATTAGAAACATCTAAATCTGCAAATGCCATCTATGTACCTTCTAACACATCTATCCAACTCTGACTTTCATCTCGCGAATGTGTCATGGCAATCTCCGAGAATAGCATACTTCATTTAGTAGGAAAGTCTGATAATACGAGAAGCGCGTAGTCGAAATGCCAGCAACCGAACCCCTAGCTAAATAATTGTTAGCCATTATTGATCCAATCCAGCATATTTGTCTTACTTGACTGACCTGGTTTGGAGGGGCTGGGCCTTGGCGAAGATGCTGCAAGGGCGGCTGGTATGTCTCGGTGAACAGAACTCTACCAGTGGATCCTATCATGGACATGTTTACTAGCTTTCATAGAGTCATGGTTATTATTAGAGATGAGTGATTGGGATTCATGAAGTTGTAGGTTCAGTTGTTAGAATAATTTTCGGGTCGGGTTGGTTAGTTGTAAACCATAAGGGTTGTGATCACATTAGATATTACGTAGCATTTGGGTAAAATGACTCGGACATATACGAAACTACTGCATATATGTGACAGTGCAAATATATATATCGCGTGTGAGTGACCCCATGTAAGTTCTATAGTCCTGGAGTAGCTACTGTAGTATCAGATATTGAATCCTCCGAGGCTAAGCTTCAACCTTTAAAATTGATAGCGTGAACTAATATAACAGACTACTACTTCTCTTTACCAGTACGTCAGGACCAAGCAGATCCCTTTTTCGGCTCTAGCTTCTGCTAACCGTCCGAATTTATTGTCATTAAAGCCTGGACAAGGCATGTATATTGTGCAATTATGCAGCCACGCATACATAAATGGCCGAGAGTCACAATCTATAATAAAACAAAGATAGAACTGCCCGCTCCGAATCGAGCCAAACTCGATGAGAAAATCATGCATAGTCACAGGAAAGAAAAAAAAAAAGAGCCTATTGGACGACTTTTCAACATCAAACCATCACTTTGTTCCACTCTTGGAGTCAGTGAACGAAACCAGACCGTAATAAGACTCAGTTAGAGGCCACAAGCATTGACAAAACAGAAGTGCACCGAGAACAAGTAGCAGATAATACACGATCGTCCAGCCAATGCCGAGCTGGGTTCCTCCTTCTAAGGATTCTGAGCTTCCGTTAGAGTCTTCCTTGCCACGAGTACTCATGGGGACTCCAAGTGGAATTTCAGCTTCGACACGACCCCAAAGTCTGGGCAAGCCACACCAATTGCAGAAACTGTGGACAATAATGACTGCTATCAAAGATCCAGTGCGCACGTAAATGAATGTTGCATACCAACCGAATACGGTGGTATACCCAAACTGGAAGATCGAGCGCAATAGAGCAGCCACAGCAGGTGTATCTGGATGGGTGAGTCTAAACTCGTAGAAATGGTGAATATGTGCGATGCCAAAGTAGAGCGGTGCGATAAACACCACTTTACCAGGTGATATGTGCGCTAAAAGATGCAGTGGTACAATAGCAGATCGAAACATGACCTCTTCAGTGATCGGGCCCTATATAAAACATAAGTATCAACTTCGGAATATAGCACCATGAAAACAATGGTAGAGCCGTCAAGAAGAGAAAATAAAAAAAAAGGAAACAAAACACATACAGCAACATAATTCCTCCAGCCGATCCAACCGCTGAGACTCTCAGACCATTTACTGGCACGAAACCAGGTTCGCCATTCACCTTCGGCAATACCTCGTTCGAAGAGAGGACCCAGGAACAGAATGGCTGTGAGCAACAGACTTCGGAGAATATCTGCCAAATCGATCGGCCACCAGCCCATTAAGCTCAGACCTGCTCCGAGCGAGGAGTTACCCTCCTCGACAATCAGCCATAGCACAATCAATGAAGATGCAACGCAGGAACCCGACACGGCTCGGATACGCGCACGAATCACTGATGGAGCGTCTCGACTGAGACTTGGTGATGGCCGCGTGGCGGGCGACAGATAGAAAGGCAACACATAAAGCAATGTAAGGGCGACCTGAAGAAGATGAGTTAGGAAAGGTAATTCACTTAGGTTTTTTTTTGGTTCTCTCTATTCTCTTCATCTCTTTAAAGTTTGAAAATCTTAATTAAACACAAAAGGGGAGACGAGGGTTGTTTACAGAGAAGATGATGACGGTCTGTACCGATAATGAAGGCTCATCTTTTAGCGGGCGGGTTAGCTGATGTGTCCGAACTTTGCCCTGACGATCCTCGAAGGGGAAGGGGGGAGGTTATGTTGATTCTCACTGACCCTGATGCTTGGAATATAGACTCTTTAGACGAGCCAGTATACCGACGGGGGCCATACTGAAGAATGGCTCCGACAGAGAGAGTCACGAAGAAACAAAAGAGAGGTCCGCGGGTGACTTTTTGAAGCTTGCGACCCGTCTTTGTTGGGCCGTGACGGGATGTGACAATACAGTAGTAAATTACACAATAGAAATCAATGCAGTTTGCGGGGAGATTGTGGCAGTGATTCGGTATTGTATTGTCACAAGGGAACTCGCGTATTGCTGTATCTACAGAGTCACTTTTGCGGAAGGAACGATGAGAACTAAACATCCGTCGCTCTTTCCCTTTTGTCTTTCTTTCTGGTCCAACATCACCTGACTTCATCAACTTCTTTCCATCTCAATTTGACATCCATAGACATTCAATCTTGGACTACCCCTTCAGAATTATCTTCCGATCGATGTCACACCTATCCCGAACGGGTGGACCGAGCGTCTCGTTCACCAACTCGTGGTCTAGAAAAGTGAGGTATCATATACTACGACGAGTATATACTTTATCCCTATGGTCCATCATCATTTCGATCTGAGTCAATGCGAGGGGATATCGTGGTTGAAATGAAAATTCTCCGAATCTCACGAGTGTCAATCCCAGGTGGCCTGCCAGGGATCCAAATATTGTTCAATTGTTCCAGATATGACAGTGAGGGTGTGAAAGGAAAAAAAGACGATCCGCTTCAGAAATTGCGCTAGATCCTTGACAACGCATTGACTCCACTTATGGCTGGGCTGAGAAAACATGCTCTCGCTATCGTGCGATCGTCAGCAGGGACGAAAGTGTTCCTACAGTACAGTCCGCAGTAACGGAGTACATACATGTACACTACAGTAGCGCATAATGGATAGTACAATTAGCCAGGTCCGGTCCGGTCTGGTCTGGTCTATCAAACTAGTTTGATGGGTGTCATCCCTTGGCTATGAAAGTCCACCAACTCCGACAGAGATGACAAAAGGACAAAAATGGGGACTGCAGCGGCTGCAGCAGGCGTAACTCTGTCAGGCAACGCGTCCGACAATCGTTCTCGTCGACACGTCTCCACCAATCGTCACTGGGCCCCGCGAGGTCAACGGTGTTCTAGGACCGTGCATGGCTGCATACCCCTGGGGGGTCTGGATCTACTGTGATAGGCGCTGGTCTTTGCTGGGCCCTGCCTTGCTCGTCGGCGCTTCACCGCCGCTGGGCAACAAAATTCCTGGCCCCCCTTGGTTCGTTTTGTGTCTCATGTTTTGTGTGCGGTGTTGTTTTCCAGTCGTTCTGTTCTCCGTCCTTCGTTTTTGAAACTAATGACCACTTTCGCTTCTTGTCGCTCTTTTTTAATGGCCTGCAACGTCTGAAACGACCTTCTGATTGCCCTGTTTGACGACCTTTTGACGTCTTTACGCTCTTTTTACCTTGAAGTTTTTCGGTCATATAGAAACCACTTATCGATATCGATCTACTCGTCCCCAGGGCGAGGCATTCCTTACATCCATCCAATATAGGAAAACAAAAACAACTCCCTTTTCGGTTAACGTCACTCATTGTTTATACTCCACGTTGGAGTAATTCCTCTGTTAATAGTCTTTGAACATCCTCGTTGGTCCCTCCGGACCATGATCTAATTTGGTTCGACATCATGCCCTCACACGCCCAGTCGCGCTCACCTCCGCCTCGGCGGCGGCGGGCATTGGAAGAGAGAAGCTCAGCACACGCCAATGAGAGATCCCCAACAAGGTCCCTGCGCTTGGTACAAGATCAAGATCAAGAGGATGTCGATATCTATACTGCGACTCCCTTCCCAACCAAGCCAGAGCAGATTCTGTTACCAATTCCTGGAAAAGGTCAACAAAACTACATCGCAGATACCGGCTTCAACTATGCAGAACCCTCTGGACCATCCTCGGCCGCCTGGCCCTCACCGGCCTTCAGCCATGGTGCTGCAAGTAGCACTCGAGAACAATCAGTCGGCGAGATCTGGGATGCTTCTTCCACTGCCGATACTGGCATGTCACCTCCGCAGATGTGGGATGAAGACCCTCTCTCCAGCAAGTCGTCTCTTCCGGAAGTTCCTTCACAAAAAGAGATGGATCAAAGCTCCGATGTTTCGGAGCCAGAATTCTCTGACGATGACCTGATCGTTTTGCCAACAGCGACCCCGACAATCAAAGCTGTGGTATCTGAACCGCCAACATCTCCCAAATCTTCGAGAGATGAGGACGAATCAACAACTGTTGGTTACTCGAGTCCGAACGTAGAGCCCATTGGAGCCCCTTCAAGCCCTAACTTTGTGACATTGGACAACTCAAGTATGAACTTCTTGCCTCGAGGCACAGTATCTAATGATTCAGACCCTCGATCGAACTCTCTGGAATCATACAACTCTCGAGGCACTGTTGTGCGTCATGCTGGTGCCGTGCCATGGATCTTCGCTGCTGGCTCGTCAGAGCAATTGAGCTCCCGTTCACCATCGTTTCACTCCAGCCCGCCACTTAGGCCTGCACGTTCATTCCGCTCTGGCTCACGACAACCCTCTGCCAGTCGATCACGATCTACAACTTCTTCATCACGCAGTCTGCGCTCCGTATCAGATATTCAAGCCGCAATTGACAGTGGTGTTCACATTCAGTACCCACGAATTCGTGCACCATCTTCAAGTTCCCGGGCTGATACCTCGGATTCCTCCGAGCGTGACTTCACACCTGGTCCAGCAAATGGCCGTTGGAACCCCCATTTGTCTCGTGTCTCATCCGTGTGGTCTGACGATGAAGTGTCCAACCCAACCCCCGCTGCTGAAGAAGTCAAGGATGGCGAAGAGGAGGTTGTTGAGAGTACTACATCGGAACCTGCCCTTCCCCCTACTGCTGTCTTAAAATCCGACCCACAATCGCAATCGCAATCGCAATCCACGGTTTGGCTTGTCAAGAGCTCACACGAAGAAGAGCGCCTGGATAGCTTGACAAACCTTCCAACACGCAATGGTTTCCCACAAAGCCTGTCTTCCGGATCTAAGCGCAGCAACAGCATGCGAAGCGCCTTTCGCCCAGGAACCAGCTCAAGTACTGTTTTCCATATCCTCCCCACCTGGGCCAAGATTTACTACCGCACGGATCCAATGAGCATCCACCCAACATTGTCTGTTTCTCACCCAAGTCGCCCGTCCTCTGCACGGCCCGGAACAAACAACTCAAGTGTCTTCAATTTAATGCCAACGCCGCTCAACATCCCACGACCACGTTCTCCTGAGCGCTCACCTGAACGACCACGCTCGCCAGAACGTGTTCGCTTTGCCCAACGGCGAATTGAAAGTGATCCCCGGGACCCTCGAGCCCATTGGGCCCCGGACCCGGAAGCCACCGAAGCTGAACTACAAGGCACTCCTCGCCATCGCTTACGCCACAGTTGGTCTCCGCACTTGTATACCGACCGACGAACCCTACAGCACTCGGCTAGTGCATGGACTGCCCCTTCAATGGATTCAACCACCGAGCCCTTCTTTGGCCGCAGGAATATCCAAGTCTATTCATTCTGTCTGGGCTTCATCTTCCCTCTAGCCTGGATCATTGCTTCATTCCTGCCCCTGCCACCTCCTCCAAAGCTCGGTCCTCAAATGCTCGAATCAGATGATGATGTCGAGATGGCTCTTGAGTCGCAGCTTTGGAATCTTCAAAAACGCCGATACAATAATGCTCGCTGGTGGCGTAATCTCAATCGCTGGATGATCTCCCTTGGAGTTGTGATCATCGTTATAATTGTAAGTTGAATCCATGAGCCTCGAGAACTTGCATTGACCGCATACTAATAATCTCCAGATCACACTCGCCGTTATTGGAACCACGACTGGCTTCTAAATATTTTCATTTTAGGAGTGAACCACTCTGTTTGCTTTGCTTTTCTCTCTTCACAATATCTCACGACCTTCATTCTTTCATACCCTCTACACGCGACTTCGGCATATTTCGCTACCAATTTCTAACGCCTTCATTGACTACAACATTTTTCCCTTTTTTTTTTTTTTTCTTTTTTACAACCGAAATCGGTTTTGTGCCGCCTATTCGGCTTTGTTTTCCTATCTATTTACGATTCCACCAGGCTTACGCCTCCTTTTTGTTATATTTCTTCAACTGCTCGGGAACCTTTTCCTGACGCATGATTTGTTTATTCCATCTTCACTTCGCTGAACATTTTGACACGACTGCATGAGACGATTATACGCACCGATACATAATATTCCCCCCACATTTTCCCTTCTTTTCTGAACATTTGCTTTGGTGATATGATACGCTGAGTAATTTGTGAACTTCTTTCTCTTCTTGATGGCATATGACATCTGTGTTGGATATACTCTTTGCCTTTTTATCTGGTTTTCATGTTCGATGTAGTACCTGAGCTTTCGTCATGTACCCTTTCCTTCAATAGTGTACCAGATAATCAAAATACAAAATTTATCATACCTAAAATGTATGCGATGTGCTTCTGTCGTAAATCGAGTAATGTTTCCTTGTATCAAATTACCGACCGGTGAAATAATATCTAAAAATCGAACTAAAATGTATTACAATAAAAAGACCGAATCTTTTCAACGAAAGTCAGAAACCCTCCACCACCCACCCCCTTTCAACATCTACCCCATTTTGAGCCAGACTCAGTCTGATATCAATCAAAGTTTGCGTCCGATCTTCTGCTCAACAGCAATCTTCAGCTCTTCACCATTAGGCATGGTAACCGCACTCCCACGACGACGACGAGATTCAATCTCAGCCTTAATTTCCTGAACAGCTTCATCGAAGTCCCGCTCCGGATCATTCGGTAGACCGAGCGTAGGAGGACGCACAGTTTCCTGACTGACAGTACGAGTGACATGAGGACGATTACGACGCTTCAATCGACCGAGCAAGTAAGACTTTGCGGGAGAAGCGAAAACAATCAATGAAACAACGATATTGACGATGCCGTAGAAATAGACGCGTGACCAGACGGCGATTGAGTCGTCGAAGCTGAGAATTATGAATGGGATGACGGCAAAACCAAGGGTAAGTTGAGTGACCAGCCAGCTGGCAATGTCGTAGTACCGCTTATAAGGCATGGGATGAGCACCGTCGGGTGTGAGGAAGAAGGGACGAACGTAGCGACGGAAATCTGGAAACGTTAGTCAAAGGCCACAGAAAAAGAAGATGATGTGAAAAAGGGAAGATAAGTGGATAATCATACTCTTTGCAACGGTTTGGATGAATGATCCCAGGACAAAAGTTAGATAATATCCAGGATAGAAACCATGCCACAATGCACTGGTAGCAAAAGTAGCCATACTAGCCCGGAAACCAGGTTTCTTGCCCTTGGGAGTGACTCGCAGATAGATGTAATTGCGAAGCCAGTGATTTGTGTTTTTATTCCAGCTTCCCAGGTAAGCGTGTGAATTCTGCGCCATTTCAAGACCCCATGGATCGACGTTCTCAAGACGGTTCCAGAAGACTTTGCCTGTTTTATTGTCGAAGCCATTATATCCCATACCGGATAAAATACAAGCACCCTCCGTCAAAGACCAGACACCGTAATACTTGAAACGAGTGGCAAAACCAAGCATGTAAACAGTGAACACGCGGCGCAGGAAACCGAATTCCAGGAATTTGTCGGATAGTACGAATTCGGTTGTGAAGCGGCTGCCTAATTGTAGGAAGACGAAGATCCATACTAATCCGACGACAAGTTTCTTGACGGCAGGTGTACCACTGCGAGGAATCTTGCGCTTCTTTCTGGTTGGTGGGACTTTGGAAGGATCTGTGCCTGGAGGGATATCGAAGAGAGTGGTATCAAGCCAGCGGCGATAATCCACATATTCGAAAGATGGACCGGCAAAAAGCGACGGGAAGAAAAGGACATAACCCAAGTAATCGGTGATACTAGGGAACTGAGTGATGGCCGAGTACTTTTGGGCATCGGAGAGTCCCTCCTGTGGTAGACGGCCATCATGAATATTCCAGCAGAAAGAAGAAAGTTTCATGACCATGACCATCTGAGCTCCCGTGATATCTACCACCTGAGCATCATCCGCAATCTGACGGTAAATATGATTAATCGACATGTGACCCATGAGGAAGATGAAGCCAATCCAAGGCATCAGAGACCCGTCCACATAGTAAGCGATAGCATATGTGCCAGCTGCACTGTAGAGAATAGTGCGCAGGCCATCCCAAAGATCGAAGAGACCGACAATATAGAAGAGAGACACGCCGATAATGAAGGCGTTCTTTTTCCAGGGTTGGGCGTCAGGAATGCGCTTCAGGAGTGCGGCCAGAGGGTAGGATAACAAGAACGAGCCGATTAATTTGACTTTGAGAATTCAATGTTAGAATCTGCTCTCTTTCTGCTTGTCGTATAAAGAAAGACAAGGGTATACGTACGCTCATCGACCGAAGCACCTGTCAGTTTAGCAGGATACTCGAAGACTGCGGGGGGAAGTAGTTAGCAATGAGCTTAAGCTTGGAAGCTTGAAAGAGCTCAAGAAAGAAGACGACGAGAGTATAAATACCCAGATCTATAAAGGGCAACATGGTGTCGACCCAGCTTGGAAGTTTTTGAAAAAACTCGCATGCAAAGAAAGGCCAGAAGAAAAGAAAGAAAAGAAAAGAAAAAGAGGGAGAAGTCAACTGGAAATCCAAAACAAGGTCATGCGGGAAAAGCGGACAAGCCCAACATTCAACCACAAACCAATCTTCGACTTCTTCTCCACCTTCCAACTCTCCCCACCTCCGAATTGCACATTGAACATTGAAACAACCACACACTGATTTGTTCTCTATTCACTTATTACTTCTTCCTATTTACTTGTGTGTTTGCGCTGAGGCGCTCTCTTTCACCATGGACGTCGTCGCGGCCGTCTCGGGTTACATCTCCAAGATGGTGACGGCCGGCGAGTCGGCCACGGGGTCTTCTTCTAAGATGAAGATCCTGTTACTCGATAGTGAGACAGTGGGACATGCGCTTAACCAATTTGAATATGAAGATAGATTCACTGACTCTTTTGTGGGTATAGGTACCGATTGTTTCGACCGCCATTACCCAGTCCGCACTCCTGAATCATGAAGTGTACCTCATCGACCGCCTAGATAACACCGCGCGTGAGAAGATGCGACATCTCCGCTGCTTGGTTTTCGTGCGCCCATCCCCTGGATCCATCCAACTACTCATCGACGAGCTTCGTGAACCTAAATATGGCGAATATTATATCTATATGAGTAATATCATCCGCAAATCATCCCTCGAACGACTTGCCGAGGCGGATAGTCATGAGGTTGTGCAATGCGTCCAGGAACAATTCGCCGACTTTCTCGTGGTCAATCCTGATCTTTGTTCTTTGAACCTCGGTTTTCCTCTTTCGCGTCTATGGAGTCAATCGCCAGACCTGTGGAATCCCGATTCCTTACAAAGGACAACCGAGGGTGTTCTAGCTCTTCTCCTCTCACTGAAGAAGAATCCATTAATCCGATACGAAAAGAATAGTCTCTTAGCTCGGAAACTGGCAACTGAAGTTCGATATCACCTGACACAGGAAGAACAACTGTTTAATTTCCGCCGGACGGATACCCCTCCTATCTTGTTGATCCTCGATCGTCGCGATGACCCTATCACGCCACTGCTCACCCAATGGACGTACCAAGCAATGGTACATGAATTGCTCGGAATCAACAATGGTCGTGTCGACCTTCAGGATGTCCCTGAGATTCGACCGGAACTCAAAGAGATTGTGCTCGCCCAAGATCAAGACCCTTTCTTCAAGAAGAACATGTACCAGAACTTCGGCGATTTGGGCCAAAATATTAAAGAGTATGTGGAACAATACCAGGTCAAGACACAGACCAATATGAATATCGAATCAATTGCCGATATGAAGCGATTCGTGGAGGATTATCCTGAATTTCGCAAGCTTTCCGGTAATGTCAGCAAACATGTCACCTTGGTAGGTGAATTGAGTAGACGAGTCGGAGAAGATAATCTGCTTGATGTGAGTGAGTTGGAGCAAAGCTTGGCTTGTAACGAAAACCACTCCAATGATCTCAAGGTATGTCCATCAAACGCTCTTCTTTCTTCTTAATACCACAAGTCTAACAGGTCTCAGTCACTACAACGAATTATTACAATGCCAAATGTTCCCGCTGAGAACAAACTGCGCTTAGTCGCCCTTTACGCACTCCGTTATGAGAAACAGCCCAACAACTCCTTACCGGTCTTACTTGATTTGTTGGTGACAGCAGGCAATGTCCCCGCGAATAGAGTCAATATCATCCCTAATCTTCTCGCCTATCACCACTCTCTCCAAGCACCACCCGTTGCCGGAGGTTTCACCGATCTTTTCGAATCCACCTCGTTCTTCTCCGGAGCAAGGGATCGCTTCAAAGGTCTTAAGGGCGTCGAAAACGTATATACGCAACACTCACCACGACTGGAAGTTACCCTTCAGAACCTTATCAAGGGACGTCTGAAGGAGTTACAATATCCTTTCTTGGAAGGCAGTGGCCACACCCGAGACAAACCGCAGGATATCATCATTTTCATGATTGGCGGTGTTACCTACGAGGAGTCTAAGATGGTAGCCCAGGTCAATGCCAGTTCACCAGGTGTGCGTGTTGTACTTGGTGGAACGAGCATTCACAATAGTACTACTTTCCTTGAAGAAGTTAATGATGCCGTTGGTAGTTGGCCTGAGCCTGCTCCCACGACAGCTGCGGGACGGCTGCGACGGGAACTTGGTCGATAAATGCTGTGTTGATGTCGATATCTACGAAAATGGAATCATAATGTGCACTTGTATACTTTCATCGAAATACCGTGGAGGGTAGACAGTAGATTAATATGTACTAAGCTGAATAATTTTCGAGGTATATAGCAGCTAATAGTATAGTCTTTCGATATTGAATGATTTTATCCAGAGATGTATGTACCCACGCTAAAACTATGTAGAACAAAAAGTATACAACAGCCCTGCTCTATAGCCCATCAATGGTCTTGAACAAGACATCAATCAAGATAGCGGTACCACGAAACAAAAGATAGAGGCATGATCATAAGGTGACATAGAGGATGAATTAATCACGTAGCATGGATAACACAAGCTTCCTTCGCATGCCAAATACGTCTTCGTCTCACAACATCCGCACCAAACGTATCTTTGATACTATCATCATTGGGATCAAGATCACCCTTATTGCTCTCACCAAATGATCGCAAAAGTCGAGCTTCCTCAACACTAGCACCAAATTCATATTCACCTCTACAAAGCACCGTCACGCCGATAGAAGCTTTCGTAGACTCGCCGCTTTGCAAGACTGGTAAAGCTTGTTGTAACATACCAGTCCAGGCGAGACGACGGGTTAGATCCAAGGCGACATTATTTGGTTGGTGGCGGAGACTAGGTTGGAGACGGAGGAGAGGGTGAATGGGTCTCGAGGAACGATTGCGTACTGTGACGTTGAGGGTTAAGAGGTCGTCTGTGTTAACGCGGAAACGGGAGCGACCACTTTGAACGACTGCGTTTGAGGGTGAGTCGGAGTCGGTGGAAGTTGTTGTTAATGGAGATGTTAGGGAGAATGTCATTTCCACATCTTCTAAACGCATTGCTTCAACCATGCGGGCATTCAATCTGATATTGCGAAGATCAATTGATCCCTTACGGCCAGTAGCAGGTTCGCTCCAGCCACCGATTATCCTCTTGAGTAATTCCTCGCGGAACCAGAACGCTTCTCTGGATGCCCCCTCTGCTTCGAAAGTCAATTTATTGGCACTGACGACGAATTGTCGTCGAGTTCCTGTGTTGACTACTGGGATTGTTGCGTAAGGGTTGTCGAGGTAGACGCGCGGTAGGACAAGGACGAATCGAGATGTTTGACCGGGTTGAAGTTCTCCATCAACAGAGTACTGGCCGTTTTGATCGCCTTCTCCGGATATGGGATGTTCGTCGACACGTAGCCATACAGATAGAGGACTTGGCCACGCGTTTCGCAGATCTAATAACACAACACAATGATCTGGACCATAGGCTCCATTTCCGAGGCGAGCTAGGACTTGGGAGAAGGGGTCGTTGTCGGTCGTAGAAAGTGGCGAGTTGGGCTCTTTGTCAGAACTGACTGGTGCATTTATATTGTTTCGCCAGGCAAAATCACCGCTGAATGGCAAGACATCACAGCGAGCAACCTCGACGCTTGCATTTACTGTCACGGTCAAAGGTACGAACAACTGTCTTGTATAGAATACTTCAGGTAGATCACTTTGCTTCGTTCCGAGACAGGAGTAATCGATTTGAACGGTCGTTTCTTGTAAGCCTGGTTTGCCCAGAACGTCCACGGTGAAAGTGGCTTTTTGTTTCGGTGGGATCGAACAATCGTTCGTGTCGGAATCTTCACGACGCCATCGCAGGGCTGGTTGTGTAGCCAGTTTAAGCTCCAACTCGTAAATTTCAACCGGGAGAAGATCTTTGTTCCTTAGTGCTGATTGCAACTGTCTGGTTGTTGAATCTTGAAACGTGAACAGAACAAAGTCGACCGGACAAGAAGTAGTGTTCTGAAGTGTGATAGTAAACGATCTGATCTCTCCCTCCAAGACCATCATTGCAGACTGGGAAAGTGACATGGATTCGATTAACAAGGATGGTTGTTTGCCAATGACCTTGACCTGGCATGTCTCCGTTTCAGGACCTTTCTTCGCAAGGACCTTCCCATCTTTTGATGTCGTCGAGCTCCAGGATGTTGGACGCTCATTGAGAGGTTTCTTTGCAGCCAGTCCAGTCTTCTTGAATTTGACTTCTGGGTCAGGCTTCCAGGAGGTCTTGAAGATTGGGAACTTGCGCATCCGGCAATTCCTCACCTTGATAACGCAGTTTGAGATATTGAGAATGCCTTCCTCGTGGGCAGTTCCCAGTACAATGACTTCTTGCAGACAGAGAGGAGGGAGAACTATATTTTCCGACACAGCCTCAAATGATACGCCTTCGCCTTCAAGCCTTAGATGTTCGATTTCAATCTCGAATTCGTAGGGATTTTGGAGCGTGACACGGAAAGAGGCAGGTTCGTCCATCACAGCAAGCGTCTCGAGAGCCTTGCTGTTTGGCTTCGCAAAGGGATTGTATAGGAATGGGTCCTTCTTGGACTTGTCAGAGCTAGTGGTCACAGCCTGTAGCTCAGACTTAGACCTGCGTACAGGTCGTCTAGGAGCCGGCAACGCAAGTAGCTGGACATCGCGGACGAGGAAGTCATCCCAGTATTCTGCAGCCATATTTGAAGCTCCAAGCCGGTTAGCTGCCCCGACGGTTCGCTTGATATTATTCAACAAACGAATTTGCTCATCTCGAGGCAGATACGGGGGCACATGATAATTTTCTGCGAGCATCAAATCTCCTCGGATGGTTTGCATAAGCTCAACAGTGAATCGCAAGACGCCATCGAAGTCAGGAAGTGCTTCGCAGCAGTTAATGCACGCCTTCAGAACGTCGATCTTGAGATTGAGATCTCCATATCGATCCAAAGCACCATGTCGGAATGAACGTTCGGCAATTGCAGCAACCGAATCGTAGTCCCCTGGAGTAGATGACTGACTGAGACGTTTCTCCCACTCATAGAATGCGGACGGCTGAACACCATATGTTTCACCTATGGTAGCGAGAAGTAGACGAACACTCGATTCCATATTCCCTGGGCCAACATCCAGAGCGTTCACATCGAAAACAGCGTCGCCCAAAGAAGCCAGTCCTGCGGCAGGATGAATGCCAACTTCTGCGGCACCAATCTTCCGTGCTTGTACAAGGGTAGGTATCATGACAGAAAGCAGTTCGCGCATCACAAAGGCCTTTTTCCGCGGCAGATCGAGAGTGTTCAGGACAGAAACAACGCCAACTATGATGGGAACATAATCAGTAGCTGGCAGCTCTGCGCCCGGAGAAAGCGGGAGAGCACGGAAAAGGAAGTTAGCAATATCAGTCTTCCGGAGCACAACAGTCCCGCGTGGCAGCTCCGGTTGGAGCAAGGGAACGAGGGGCTCATTCATGACAATATGTTTCAATGCGTTGTCATCGAGTGAGCCATCTCGAATACGTGCAGACACCAGAAGCCTCGACAGTCGTATGATCGTTTCTGAGAAGACAAGCTGAGGAAGAGGCTCATCAGTTATGTGGGCGGCGCGGTTGTAGAGATTCACAATGGTATTCGAAAGGTCCGGCAATAGATTGGCTAGATTCTGAAGAGAGACTATCCGGTTACCAGCCGTAGGAGCGCTGATAGAGTCTCTGATTGCCTTGGCGGTTTTTTCGGCAGCGGGATAAAGCACGGAGGGAATCTGGTCGCTGGTAAATACCTTTGACATTACTAGGGACGAATGCGGAGCAAAACACATACCTGGAAATCCATACCTGCCCAACCCATCATGAGAAGACAAAGAAGAATCGATTCAAGTGCTTTGCCATGCCAGACATAATCACTTCCTGCCCGAGCGTTGTTCGCCGCCTCGGAGAGTTCTTTAAGAGCATCAGGCCATCTTCCTGCCTGCAGGAAAAGAGTACCGACAACAACACCGGCACGACCCTTAATTCTATTTTTCGTCCTATCGGTGGCGCTCACCCCGCTGACAGACATCCGATCCCGACTATGCTCCTTGGGTGAAGATATCGAAGGGCTTCTCCCCCCGGAATTAGTACGCGATAGATGAATAGACCGCGTAATTTCATCGAACGTTGTGGGAGTCTCATGATCGCTCGGCGCTGGCGAGCTAGCATTCGAGCTCAATGGGGTTTCCGGTGGCCCTCCGTTAGGACTCGAAGGTAACTGCGCAGGCAAGGTCATCCGACTCATTAATCGATCCACTGCCCGAGGACGTAGTTCAGGGTTCCGGTGTGGTCCCCAGGAGGAAGCCTTAGGGGACTCGATTGTTGGGATAGCTTGGATTGTCTTTGCAAATTCATCAAGCTCACCAAGCAGCACCGATGTAATATCACACAAAACAGTCTTCATAGTAGTTGCTTTAGAGTCCTCAGGGCGAGGAACCCACAGCACATTTTCCGGTCCATTTGTGAGCTTATTAACTCCGTCATGATCGAATACCAAGAGCTGGTTTACCAATGCCCGCGGGTTCCTTTCCTTCACCGCATCAAGCTCCTCCAGCAATATATCTAGACCTTCAGGAGTTGGGTGCTTCTGGTTCGTTTCAGAAGACTGTGGGAGCTCTTTGCCATCCGCGATGGCAATTACGACCAACGGCTCTCGGTATACATCGAATGGGAATAGCTCAAGGTGTGACGTGGGGGGAACCGCAAAGGTTAGGTCGTAAAGAACCATGCCGGTTGGGAACGCAAGTGGAGAGAACATATCTGTAAAATTAAAATGTCAGTCTATATCAGCTCATGGTATATTCCCTGGTATGTCTCCAATTGTCATGGCATACTTCTGTTTGGTCTTGAATCGGGACTGATATCCCCTAACCGAACCACATTCTCAGCTTGAAGTCTGGCAGCAAAGCTCAGAAATCGAGAGCGCTTGATTTTGCCAATTGGAAGAAGCAAGGCTCGCAGGCGCGCCGGCGCGATTGGAGACAAGGGGTCGACCCCCATCTTGTTGTCTGAGGGACACCGAGGAGGTGGTTTGCGATATCAGGCCCGCATCCACAGCAATATAAAAGGTGCCAATGTCGACGAGTCACGCGGCAGAGAGGGACCCAGACAAAGGGGAGGATTCCGCTGCAACAGAACAGCTTCAGTGACCGTCTGTATATTAAAATCAATGGGTGACTTGAGCTTGGCCAGTAAATCCCACTTCTCGAGGGCTCCTGAGGCCGTCGGTGGACCTTCAATAACATCATGACTCAGCAGCTGATCTAAGCCAGCTTATCGATAAGAATCTCTCCGCAGGCCCCGACGCCGCGAAGTGTCATTCCGACCATTCGAGCACTTTGTTTCTATCGCTTTTTTTTGTTGGACATTCTTCGGTTGGGGCATCGGACTCGCGGCCGCTATATCTTACTCGATCTGTCGGTCTTTTCTTGCCGCATTTTGCCTATCTCGCTTAACGAAAGCTGTTTGTTTATGCCCACATAATGCAATAGCCTAACGACCTATAATATACACCACGACCCGAGACACGACCTCGAAGATTTCTTTGCGAACTCCTTGAAATTTACTTCTAGACTTATATCACATTTATAGACTTCAAGATGGCTATGAATGTAGATTTTAACGCGCTGAAGGCGCGGACCATGGGATCGGGGGCGGATGAAGAAGCCGTGACAGTCGATACCAGAGGATTGATCTCGAAAGTTCTTGCTCGGTATTCCGGGAAATGGTATGTCTTACCCGGGTTATTCGGAATGTGTAGAAGTTGAATGCTGATTGCGGGGTCCAGGACTGTTCTACGAGAGATGATTCAAAACGCAGCTGATGCCTCCGCATCTAAAGTGACTATCAAATTTGAGACTTTACCGTCGACAACAGTGCCCTCACCAGCATCAACCGACCCTACCGCACTTCTTAAACATACTATCTCCAACCATACCCTCCGCCGTCTACTCATATCGAACAATGGCCTGCCATTTAGTGAAAAGGACTGGGCACGGTTAAAACGCATTGCGGACGGCAATCCAGACGAAACTAAGATTGGTGCTTTCGGTGTCGGATTTTACAGTGTCTTTGATGACTGCGAGGAGCCATTCGTATCCTCAGGTAACCAGGCTATGGCATTCTACTGGAAAGGAAATGGCCTATATACTCGGAGATTAGATCTAGGAGAGACCCCTAACAAGGATACAACATTCGTGCTGGATTACCGAAATGACTCTTCTCCAATACCATCCTTGATGCAACTTTGCCAGTTCTTGTCAAGCAGTTTGACATTTGTCGCTTTGGAAGAGATAGAGCTCCTATTGGACGACTGGAGCCTATTAAGACTATCGAAAAAGACCGCACCGGGCGTCAATGTACCCATTCCAAGAGATATCGAGACGCGGACCGCGGACGGTCTGATGAAGATCACCGGGATCACTCAAGAAATTGCTCAAGTGGATGCAGCATGGATGAGGATCGTGGAGTGGAATCCAAACGCAAGCTTGTTTCGCCTTGACAATCTTCGCGATACAACAAGCTCACTTCGCAGTTTCTTCTCGAAATTTACCGGGCAAGGTGCACCAGAAAAAGCAACCAATGCTCAGCAGGCAGAGCTTCCAGAGGAATCAAGCAACATGACTACTATGGTGACTGCAACTGTTTTCTTGCATATCAATACAGCGTCGATCCAGCCTTCAATTAGTTCTTCACTGAGCAAAGAGCTTGAAAGAGCTACGCGCAAACCTCCACCGAAAAGGGCCACTATCGCCATATTGACGCCTTCTTATGATGCTAATATTGCAACAGGGGCATCTGCCTCGCAGTCCGAAATTCTTGCATCCATCTTGCCAACGAAATCGGGGAGGATCTTTATTGGATTTCCTACCCAACAAACTACCGGTCTCAATGCCCACGTATCTGCGCCATCTGTTATCCCGACTGTTGAGCGAGAAAGTATCGATTTAAATACTCGCTATATCAGTAAATGGAATCTTGAGATGTTACGAGCGGTTGGTGTTGTTTGTCGCATTGCTTGGTCAGCAGAAATGTCGACGATCAAATCTAAAATCGCAGCCAAGCTCCCACCATCTCGCTCGAAGATCCGAAAGGAGGATATAGTTGACGTGCTTCCTGAAGCTATACACACTGCGAACCAGTTTGTCTTCCGCGAATCGACTCCCTCCTCCGTCCTGGGACAAACTATTGAAGATGCATTCTGGATGTGTAACAAGAACGCTTCCATCGAGATACTGTCGACTTGTGGTGTTATTCCAAGTCATCAAACTCGAATTGCCCCAAAAGATCTCAGCTTCATGGACTCCATTCCAGCCTTACCAGATGAATTTGTTAATAACTCAAAGGAGTTTGTCGAGAGATTGACTTCTTTTGGCCTGGTAACAGAGATCACAGTATCAGATATTAAACGTGAATTGGAGTCTAGCACTCTGCGGTCAAGCCAAATCGTCGAGTTCTTGACATGGCTCGGCCGCAAAACCGTGTCTGGTCAGCTTGATAAGCAGTCGGTTCAGAGCCTCCTCCGCGTTGCAGTTGCCAACGACGAGGACAAGGAAGGGCAGTCAACGCGTTTGATTATCTTTGCCGACATCACTAGCTTCTTGAATCCGCAGCGTATTCCGACCGATGTGCCAGTCCCATCATTGGTGATGCCCTTCCAATACACAAAGGCATTAAGTAAGCAGGAACTTGAAGGATTGGGATGGGTCGAGATGCATATAGTGCCATGGTTGCTTTGGCTTGTCAATAAGGCCGGAGACCGTGGTATTCTCGGCGCAGATCAAGATATCACACAAAACCCTTCTTTCGCTGGCCAGATTCTGCCAGTCCTGTCAAAATCATGGGAGACCCTTAGCCCGTCAGGCAAACAGACTGTTGTCAACGCTCTCCAAAGCCAGACTGTAATTCCGACCAAACTCGGGATGAAGCAGCCTGGCCAGACATATTTTGCGTCTGTGCGCCTATTTGATGATCTTCCAGTTGTCCACGGTCTCAACGGGGTTAAAGAGAAAGTTCTGGTCTCCTTAGGCGTCCGCAAAACAGTTGAGCTTGGCGTCATCTTCGATCGACTCATCAATACCACCGAGTCTGGCGATGCTAAGAGTGCCCCAGCACGCAAGTGGAACCATGTGGACTTAATTCGCTATCTCACATCCGTCCGTGAAGACATCCCTGCAAATGACATTCAAAGGCTCAAAAACACCAGCATCTGCACCGCTGAGAGCAAAAAGAATGCCAAGGCTACTCCTGGGTCTCGTTACAAGATATCCGAGCTTTATGAACCTAAGGATTCGCTGCGAGCTTTGGGTCTTCCAATCATCGAATGGCCGGGGGTATACAACAGCAACAGCAACGAAGGTCGATTTCTCTCAATGATGGGCTTGAAGACTCACCCGTCTGGATCTGAGCTAATTCGTTTAATGATTCTGAGTGATCAAGAGAAGGACTCTCCTCGCAAAGATAAGGCATTGGCTTACTTCATTACTGAATACCATACCAATGGCTATGATGCATTTGATATTGGCGCAGTGACAGTTCCATTCCTTCCAGTTGAGGGATCTGCAAGTCTGAGCACACCCAAGAAATGCTTCACGGATGATGGGGCATCGCTATTTGGTTTCTCAATCCTTCAGAAACGTCTTCATCCCCATGCTCTCAAGTTGGGTGTCAAGCCCCACCCCCCTATGTCAGAATGTCTTCAAATACTCGTCCGAAAGCCTCCAACCAGCCAGAAAGATGCAAGGGTCATCTTCAAGTATCTAGCAGGCAGAGTATCTGACCTTCACTCGCAGGACATAGAGCGTGTTGGAAATGCCCCTATCATTCCTATTGCCATAAAGGATTACTCCGAGAAGGGACCCCGAACCCGACTCGTTGCACCAAGATCTTGCTATCTTGGTGAAGGCGAAGACTACAAGGATATTTTTGACTTTGTAGACTTTGGACAAGAAGCTAATCTTTTCCTCATGGCTGTCGGATCACGAAGGGAGCCTACCAAGACTGAGATTGCAAGAATGCTTGTGAAAGAACCCGCCCGCGTCTCTTCTGCGTTCCAGAGCTCTGAGAAGTATTTGATGCTTCTGAGGACCCTCGCTGAGCATCTCCCCGTTCTTAAGAAAGATAAAGAGCTTTTCAGCGAGATGAAGAGGGCGAGATTTCTCCTTGCAAGCCGAGACATCCCCCCTCAAAAACAAGGTGGCAAAGCCGAAAAAGATCTTCTGGACCCTGATGATGATTTGGATATCAGGGAATGGAGTCTTTCACCCGCGAGAGAAATTGTCGTTGTCGACGATTTTCAAAGCTTTAATCTCTTCAAAGAGCATATACAGGCCGCACCGCAAGAGGAAACACTGGAGAATTTCTACGTTGCACTCGGCGCTGTTCCTTTGAGCACACTTGTCGAAGAGCAGGCGCGATTTGGTGGAGTGGCAGTTGACCAAAGTCTGGGAGTCAAACTTCACAAGATTATATTGGAACGTGCTCGGCTCTTCCTGCATGATCAACCCGCGGATGCGATCCAACACGGATCTCGATGGCTTGAGAACAGTTTCTCAGTGCAAGTAGTCAACTCCATTTCTCTTACTAGATCTCTTAAAGGTCGACGCGTGTCTCACACACAAAAGCGAAACGCCATTGTTGCACGTCTATCCAGCAACTGGGGTTTATGCATCTACCCGGGAAAATATGACCTGTACGAGATTAGCCAATCTCTAGTCCATCTCATCCTGAAGCGTCCAAAGCTTCACTCAACTCTGACGCTCGAAATGTTGCTGAAGACGGATCTCTTGGAACTTCGTGCCAGAGGATACAATGTGGAGCGTATTCTTCGACAAAAGGCTCAAGAGGCACGGATGGCCGAAGATAAACGACAAAAACAGCTGGAGGAAGAGAGACGTGTTCTGCAGGAGAGAGAAGCCGAGTGGGAGGCAGCTCAGGCTCAACGAACTAAAGAAGAACCACGAGAAGAGACCCAACCCAGATCACAGAATGTAATGCCTGGCGTTTTCCCTGAATCACCAAATAGCAAGCAACCAGCGGCAGAGACACAAATTGCCCCGACTGAACCTCCCATGCCAGACCGAGCTCCTCGAGGTCTTTTTGCGAACTTGACGAAACGGTTTGGCTTAGACGGAAACCGCTCGGGCTCGAACGCAGGCCAAGCCGAACAGTCTCAGTCCTTGCTCCCTGAGTCTTCAACTCCTCCACCACCGCCATATACTCCGACGGAGTCCCAACCGCCCCGCCCAGAGCAGCCTGTCAATGTCAGTTCCCCGCATCAACTGAACAGACAGCTCCTCTCTGCTGTACAGGCATGTCGCCCTCATGGATCATCAGATGTTTTCAGTCGACCGGAGGCAAATCAAATCTCAGAAAGCAAATCCTATTGTGATGAACGACCTAGTCATGATTTAGAGTTTGTTGCCACTCTCCCCAGCGGCGTCAATGTTTTGTTCGTTAGAACCATCACCGATCGATCTGCTTTCTTGGCGAATAATCGTGCTGGAATCAACATCTTTGCCTCGATCATTCTAAATTGCGGTTCAATCTTCTCGATGCGTGCGGACAGTCTAAGCATCTTCTATGACCCTGGCGGCAAGACGATCGCGTTCAACAGAGCGGGCAGCATCTTCTGCAATTATTTCTACTTTCAACAATTGCACGAACAACCCTTACTCCAAGGATCCAATGCTAATCGTACCGATGCAATTGTCTACTGGTGGGTGATCTTGTGCCATGAATTGGCGCATAACCTTGTGGGCGATCATAGCTCAGCACACAGTTACTACACAGAGAGTTTCGTGGCTCAGTACTTCCCCAAGGTGGCCACCATACTTGCCAGTCTCAATACTGTGGCTGCTGCGCCTACACCATGAAACATAATCCTTTGTACATAATATTGAAGCGTGATGAACCAATGCCTATTGCTATAAATGCATAGTATTTGGTAGATATAATATAGCATACTACGTAGTACATATTATACACGTACCAACTGAAAATGAATATGCGTCGCCACCCGAACTCATTCCGGCAGTACCCGCTTTTGACCTCGCCAACCTTAATTTTTCTTCCTTGCAACCTCGTTTTTCCCCTTCACAATCGCATTGTTGAACGCTCTTCCTCTTTCGTACATAACATACGACATTCTCAAGTACATACAATGAGCTTTTAATTTCCGTGCTCTTTTCCCGCGGAAAAAGTCTCGTCCGTTGTGAGAGGGGAATTCTTTGAACTGGTGCCACCGGAGCCCCATTTGGGCTATATCTGACTTCAGCAAAATTAGTCACCGGGTGGTTACGGACATCCAGGTACATATCCATTCTCTGAGGATCAAACTTATTTTCTTCGCATCTACGGTGTGAGCTGTGGGCATTCTCGTTTATATTTTTTCTTTCCTGGAGGATTCGTGCCTTTTATCTCATCATGGCGCCTTTGCTTGGCACGGATAACAACTGGAATGGTGGTGCGGCATGCTCATCTCATAAGCCCGAAAAACCATTGCCTCATTCCAAGAGTATCTTATATGTCGACGCATATGACTCGTTCTCTTACAATGTCGTTGCATTACTTGAGGAAACACTCGATGTCAAAGTTACTGTGATGACAATTGACTCGACCTGGCCGAATGGAAGTATGCATGAATTTTTGCGCCATTACGAAGCCATAGTTCTCGGTCCCGGACCTGGAAACCCCAATATTGCCGAAGATGTTGGAATCATGAAAGATATCTGGAATCTCCAAGATGCTGACTTACTCCCTGTTTTCGGTATCTGTCTTGGCTTTCAAAGTTTGTGTCTGCATTATGGCATTCCTATCGAAAGGCTTCCTTACCCGTTACATGGTCAAGTTCGACACATCACCACTGAAGCCAAGGATATATTTGAAAATATCCCTTCGCTTGAAGTTACACTTTATCATTCTCTCTATGCCGATCTTGGAGAGAAGGTTCAATCGCAACAGTTGCCCGTCAAAGATTTGGAGTTTTTGGCTTCATTGGTCCTTGAGGATGATATCACCTCAAATCACCAGATCCCAATGGCTGTTCGACATCGTCAAAAGCCGTTCTGGGGCGTTCAATTTCATCCCGAATCGTGCAAGTCAGAGAGAGAAGCTTGTGGGATGTTATTAAGAAATTGGTGGCAAATGGCTCTGAAATACAACAAAATCTCTGGTCGCGGTGGATATGGCCCGCTGCCGACAGCAATTATTACTCCCCATGAAGATACCACATCATTTCCGAGCATTGCCTATGACATGATGAAATGGAGCTCTGCCACCTCTGCATGCTCCGCGCATCGTGTCTCTGCTCGAGGTACGCTCAGTACTGAGGCGATCAGTGACATGTTTAATGCCCCTGGCTCTCCAACAGTGCTATTTCAATCCAACGGCCGATATAGCATTATCTCGGTCCCAAGTGATGGGGCTTGGAGGTTCGAATACTATATTGACACAAGCGTGATCAAGATGTATCAACTGCATGGCGAGAAGCAACTTATCGAGAAAAGCGTTTCTGTGGATCAGTTATGGGATGCCTTGCGCTATCTGATAGAATTGAAGAAAGTCGACTGTGGAAGTTTACAGATTCCCTTCTGGGGCGGCTTTCTTGGTTACTTCTCTTACGAGCTTGGCCTGGCTTGTCTACCACATTCTCACGCCCATGATTCATCATCACAAACACCCACTTCTAACCCCGACACTGAAAAATCCCCAGAGGGTCCACCGGATGTTAGCCTGCTTTGGTGTGAACGAAGTATCGTCATTGATAATGAAACCGGTGACATTGTCATTCAATCGATAATCGAGTCCGATGATCTACCTGCCGGCTGGCTTGATCAAACCTTACAGCTCTTACAAGAGAGTGCTCATGGTACGCAGAATGATTTAGAAGACGATGCCGCTTTTCTGGACCCCATTCTCTGCGAGGGTATCCATCTGAACCCAGAAGAAGAATCATATAAGCAGAAAATCGAAGCTTGCCAGGCGCAGCTCGAAGCCGGCGAGTCATATGAGCTATGTCTTACAGGCGAAACATTGATTTCGCTTCCCACGCCAACTCGACAGACTGATCGACTTGAGTTTCCATGGAAATTGTACAAGAAGTTGCGAAAGTACAACCCAGCTGCATTCAGTGCCTTTGGTGACCTAGGAAACACAAAGATTGTCAGCAGCAGTCCGGAATGTTTCCTTAATTGGGATCGCGCTTCCATGCTTGAAATGAAGCCAATGAAAGGTACCGTGAGGAAATCACCCGAGATGACATTAGAGAAGGCCAAGGCCATCCTAGGATCTACGAAAGAAATGGCCGAGAATCTGATGATTGCCGACCTCATTCGCCATGATCTATACGGTATCTGTGGTTCTGGTGGCGTTCACGTTGAGAAGTTACTCGAGGTTGAGGATCACGGCCGAGTCTATCAGATGATTACCCATGTTAAGGGCAAAGTCAATCCTGAAAAACTAGGATGCTCTGTCCGACACATGCCTCAACTCAAAACCTCAAATATGGCCGTCCATGGTCTCACGGCTCTTCAGCGATGTCTCCCGCCGGGTTCTATGACAGGAGCACCTAAAGAACGCTCTTGCATGCACCTTCAAGCCATTGAGGCGCGGAAGCGCGGAATCTACTCCGGTGTCATGGGTTACCTTGACCTAGGCGGTGGTGGAAGCTTCTCAGTATTGATTCGTACTGCTTTTACCTGCAGCTCGACAGAAGATACTGGTCGACAGGTATGGAGGATTGGTGCTGGTGGTGCTGTCACTACTCTGAGTACTGCTGAAGGCGAGTGGCAGGAAATGCTGACCAAACTGCGCACTGTGCAAAATGTCTTCCGACCTTCGCGCGCTGTCTGACCTGGTGGTTGCGATGATGTCGGTATATTCTCGCTTTTCATTTTGCTCATTTTACATCTTTATCACCTTTCACAGGATCACGGAGCACTCTAAATGTGCATTCAACACCCGGATCTATGAGTGGGCTGGTGAGATTCATTCAACATATAGCGTTGGAGTTGGGGTTTTTCTTATAGACATATATCACGTACTAGAACAAACATATTTGTCAATAGCAACTAAAATAGATATGTTCTTGGAAGTCTTAGTACTGAAGTAGAGGAGTGAAGGATAGCTTTACGGTGACACTTATACTATTTGGAGTCCGCGGTATCCTTATACTAGACAACCATCAAGTAGGAATATTAGTAAACCTTCTTCTAGTAGACAATTCTATAATATATTAATTACTCAAAGTACGGTTCTGTAAATTCTGAGTAGATGTTAATATCGTTAACTGAAATCAAAGGGAATTAAAAAGATCGACTTCTGATTGTTGTAGCTTTAAACTCGGCATCGGCCGTGCGCAAACAGTCTAAACGCTTTTTCTCCGCTTCAACTCTCCGCCCTTCTTTATCTCAACCTCAAAAACTTCGCGCAACATCCCATTTCTAGTCCAAGCTCGAAGCAACACCCAAGACTAGCTCGAGACCGAAACCGACGCGATAGTTTCAAGCTTCTCATGGCAGGCCAAGATGCCTCAATGGAGGAGATCCTCTGGCGCTCTCCCCCGCACGTTCAGATGATGGGTGGTTACCTGCACTCCAACAACAGTAAGTGCTACGCGCAGTCGCAATTGGTCTCCAAACATCCTAGTAACATTTTCTTCTTCTTCTAAAAGTCTTATTCTACTTCGCCGAATCACCTTTCTTTGACCCAACCTCGAATAATGCTTCCCTCGCCATTCAAGCAAATTACAACGAAGCTTTCCGCCATTTTGTCGAGACGCGTGAGGCATTCGAAGATAGGTTAAAGACAATGTCTGGTCTCGAATTCATCGTGTCATATGACCCGTTACAAGCCGCAGCGCAATCCGACGGACGCTTTGCCCATGAACCGTCTAATATATGGGTAATTCGGAAGCAGAGTCGACGGAAGCGCAATGGAATGGACGACGAAGTTACCGTGATGTCAACATATTTTGTCGTTGGTGATTGCATTTATATGGCACCGTCTGTTGCAAGTATAGTTGGAAACCGAATTGTACGTCCTTTGCCCAGTCAAATCTAGACATAAGGCCAAAACAACACGCTAACATTAAATCTTTTTCATAGTTATCCGCCGTCACATCTCTAACCCGCCTCATGAAAACCGCTTCGACTTTACCCAATTTCACCCCATCACACGGACACACATATCTACCACCAACAGCCCGTACCACGGAACCAGGCCAACAAACCTCTCAACAAAGCAAAGAGAACACGCCCATGCCGGAACTCGCCTCCCAAACACAATCCAGCACAGAAGCACCATCTACCAGATCAGGACTGGGTATATCAAATACCAATTCCAGTTACCAAGATACCCGCAGTCTAGCCGAAGCATTCAATCTATACACTCGCTACGGAGACGAATTCATGGACGAGAATCCTCTACAGGGTGAACCTGGCTCATTTATCCTGTCTAGGAACGCAGGTGATAATGAGCGTGGGAATAAGAATACATCGAAGCCGGGTACTTTGCCGGTAACAGCAAATACGCCTGTTCCTGGACGAGTATCGACGCCGCAGGTTCGTGTTGATACACCTGGGAAAGCTTCGGATAAGAGTAATTCTCCGCCCAGTTCTGGTGATAATAAGGGGAAGAAGAAGAGTCGTGTTGTGAACTGAGTTTGTTTTTTGATACCCTTATAATGATAGATGTGGTTGTTAAGAGCGTGAAACATGATCTGGCTTATATTTTCATAAAAGTGAAGATAATAGATGAATCTTTTGTTTTCCCGTAGTTCAATCTCAGTCGTAGCATGAGGTCAAGTTTGATATTCTACTCATGACGCCGAATACACTAGACATCATTGCGACAGTCAACTGTACAGTCACTACGCAATGAGTCATCCACCTGGGTACTACCCAAGTATCTAGGTTGAAGTCCATCTGACCTTCCCTTCTTCTCATCCATCTCTGTTTTCTTTCAGCTTCCCTGTGTTTGAGTACTAGTCCTATTCACCTTCACTGCTTCTGCTATTGCACACTTTTTTGCAATCATTTCAACCTTCACTCACTGTTATTGAGACCTCCAATTTGCTCGACATACAAGTGTCCAGTCATCCAGGTGGCTATCGATTTTGGTTGCACTCACCAATACTGCGTCTATCATCAAAAGGCTTCAACTCTGGTCGTAAGAATCTCGAGTTCGCACCGAGAATACTTTCTTTGCAGTTTCACTTCACTAATAACTGACAGCACAAACCAAAAGTATAAATCAATACCGGGTTTTATTTCCGAGTCGATAGCTACTCGAGCACCATCATGGCGAGTTCCGATTCACATTGGACCGCACTTCGAGAGATGGCACTTATTTCTGTCGCGAAATATGGCCAGATGAGGATTTGTCCATGTCGCAGACCAATATTAGCAAGTATGCAGAATGGCGTGGTTTAATGGCGCTGCTCAACTATCTTCCACCTGAAGGTGTGGATGCCTTGGCTCGAGATATTGTGGTTCACTCTCAAACCAAAGAAAACTGCGTCAGCCTCTACAATATAATCAAAGGATCTCTTCTTGATCCAAGTAAGTCCACCGAACTTTAGCTCCCTATCTTCAGTTTTGCTCGGAAAATAACTGATTTTGGAATCTCATATAGTGCAAGACTGCTCATATGATAATGATCTCCGAAGCAGATGCTCCACACCCGCAACGTCGTCCAGTCTTGCCATATCCCATGAACTTAACCAGCATCCATGGATCACAAGAGATCGGCCAGAAAGCTTTCAAAAATCAGTGCTTATTCGAGACAGAGTGCACTGTGCTATCACGGGTGCTACAACTGAGGAATACAAATATTCGCAGAATCTGCCTCAAGGTTATCCATCAACAGAGGAACTCGAGGTAGCGCATATTCTACCACGTGGATTTTTGCTAGGCGTAAATCAATCCATCTTTCCCTGATCTAAACTATACTATCTATACTAACTAGGGAATTAAATAGGATCCCGATGTCGCCTTGGTACGATGGGTCATCCTGACCAGTTATTTCCCGGGTCTTGTGAAGTTTGGATTGAAACCTGCACATTTTGATACGTCCTTCAGTGGTGTTCTTCTCGCATGGGAATTCCGCTAGTCATTTAAAAGATGGCTAGCTGCTTTTCAAGCATTGGTAAGTCGTTCTTGATTACAGTAAAGAATTCTCTCAACCTTTTGATTTGTTTGAAATACTATTCTAACTTACCCGAATTCTAGCCAAGTGCTCCGAATGCATATTCCTTTCTTTGCTTCAAGGGGGCAACAACCGATGTACTCTCATTCCAATCGTCTACCTGGGATGATTCTTAAGGAGACCACACTATCGCTAGTATTCAATAGATGGTACAAGTCCAAATTAATAGTATTTAATGCCTTTTGACTGTTTCTTTTGCGGCGTTGCAAACGATATCCTTCCATAGGCTTTGATAAAGAAATTTGGCTCTTCATGTTCAATGCCGTCATTGAACATGAAGATACCCATTTTGTGGGCTGGTACCGGTCAGGTCTTCAATTCTGATGCTTTAATATGGTACACTGGCAGAACTTACTACTATTAGAGTCCCTAATTTCGGACCACGGATATCTTCTAAGTCCTATCCATAGTGATAATTCTGGATTGGATTGTTCTTCGTGGTACAAATTGAAAGTACATTGGTTCAATTATTCATGCTAGTAGTCAAATATGCCATTATAGTCCAGAGAATATATTCATTTTCTTCAAATAAAGTCTAGTCCGAATAGCAAAAGACCCCTCTTTTAAAATAGAAGTGTGTGGACATACTTTTATTTCGGACATTGAACGTAGAGTCCCTCACTAAACCGGAAGAACCAGGACGAGCCATCATTCTATGACCAGCAGAGCGATTTCACAGCGCGGATTAAACGCCAGTCAAACATATCCTGATGCTATACATAGTACGTCAGAGAGTAATCAGTGGATGTGATTAACCTCTACGAAATGGTGGGTCGTGGAAGCGCCTACGCTAATGCAGGAGAGTAAGAGCCGCGCAGAGGATGAACTTTAGAAGTTCAATCTGAAACGCTCAACAACCTTCAAATATTTCCTAATTATAGAAAATTGGACAATCGGCAACCTATTTAACCATGTCAAATATTCCTGGGGGTCTGAAGTAGAAATCAAATCTTTTAACTCATAAGCTACCGATTTGACTATCAACCTTTCAACGCGTGCTCAAAGTTTCCTGGTCTCTAGTTCTTTCATATTTGAAAATGGGCACGAGTGGTCTCAGATTCTGGCAGAAAGGAACCAAAAGGAACACCAAGGCAAAACCTCTCACACACTATGACTATACAATCGGATGGATCTCTCCACTTGAAGTCGATCTCATAGCAGCACTCGAGATGTTGGATGAAAAGCATGGCAAACTACCTCAATCCCCAGCAGATCCTAACGTCTATCACTTTGGTAGTATCGCTGGCCACAATATCATTATGGTCGGTCTCCAACGACCCGGAAATTCTGAAGCAGCCATTGTCACTGCTCAAATGCGCATCACTTTCCCAAATATTCGACTCAATCTCTTAGTTGGTATTGGGGGCGGAGTCCCGGTACGAACTGAACAGGGAATGATTCGACTCGGCCATATCGTGGTCAGTAAGCCCGTTGGCCAGTACTCTGGCACTATACAATATGAACGTGGAAAATCCGAGGTTGGAGGATTCCTTCGTTATGGATTTCTGCCACCACCGCCACCAGTTCTCTTGTTAGCTGCGCAGTCTCTCGCAGCCCACCGAGCGCGTAAACGACATGATCCATTGATCGAGAATATCCAACGCATTGATACAAGTGATCCCAGACTACATCGCTACAGATATCCTGGAGCCGATAAAGACCTTCTCTCCCCAGCCTTGTATCATCATGGCCAAGAAAGGATATCTTGCGTGGAGAGTGATTATGACTGTGATATGAGGCAACGGATTCCCAAAAGTTCTGTCAGCAACATTCCCGACATCTTAGTCCATAGAGGAACGATTGCTTCTGGGGAATTTCCTGTGATGAATGGCGAGGAGCGTGATCAAATAGGGAAGCAATATGGGGCACTTTGCTTCGAAAGAGAAGCTGCTGGAGCATCAAGTAGCTTTCCTTGTCTCGTTATTAGAGGCATATCTAATTATTGCGACTCCCATCAAGATAATCGATGGCACGGTTTTGCCTCTGCGGCTGCGGCTGCTTATGCCCGGGAATTGTTTTTTCACATGCCTGTATATCAAATGAAGAAATAGGAGGGAGTTGATTGTAATTATATTGCGAGAAATTTTAGTTGAACTTGATTTGGATCCAACCACTCTTGTATCTACATAACTTGGTAAATTGTAATGGGAGTGGTATAGAACAGGGGAGTATATTCCCATCCACGAATTGGGCAGCACTTCAATCTGGAGTGGCTCCCATGCCCATGGGGAGGTTGGATTGGAATATCAGCTGGGATTATTGAATATATCTGAGTGTAAGACATTAATGAGTGTCACGCGGGTCTCATAGAATGGTTATCTGAATGATCATTCCGGATAGGATTCAGTAAGCATCATAATATAGCGACGATCCTTCCCTATACTGACTGATATTTAAGAATAGTATTGAGTCAAAGATGGACCTTGGAACTGGTAGTTCTTAAAACTTGAATAAACCCCAGTGGAGCCAAGTTGAAAGAAACCAGTTTTGATCGACCAGTCGGACGTCTCAACCAGCCAGCGTGCTTTTTTGGAGTCACCAATTTATCTTATCGCGGTGGAACCTTCCATTGAAAGGGTGCTTCTTTTCAGCTGGACACGTCACTAAGAACTTCAACCTCAATATATTTTGGAGAGTTCTCTCTGTGTCTACTTCTACTCTGTTCTTGTTCATACATATACTGCACAATCTCATTCATCATGACCCAAGCTCAGGATAAGCCCGCAGTGGTCTGTGTATTGTGAGTCAATCATTCTCCTTTCCCGCCGATCTCCCCGCGACCTCAATATATATCCTCAACAACACACCCCAAGTCTCGACGAGACAAAGAGATTATCTCCACCTCAACAAGAGATGTCCATGGAATGACACAAACTAACAGAAACTCTCTAGCTGCGGTGCCACACCAGGTAATCAACCAGTCCACCTGGAAGCCGCACGAACCCTCGCCCAAGAATTCCACAAGAATAATGTCCAACTTGTATACGGCGGCGGTACAACCGGCCTAATGGGTGAAATAGCCCGAACTCTTGTGTCTCTCTCCGGACCAAAAGCAGTCCACGGCATCATCCCACGAGCTCTCGTCAAAGTCTCCAACAAGAGCAGCAACGGTAACGGCACCTCAGAGCAAACAAACGGCGAAGGCAAAGTCGCCGAGCGAGTTATTTCAAGCGACATTGAAGAAACAGGTATTCCCGAGTCAGAATACGGAGTCACGACTATCGTACCGGATATGCATACGCGTAAGCGCCTAATGGCTACGAAGGTTATGGAAGGTGGCAAGGGTTCTGGATTTGTTTCTTTGGCTGGTGGATTTGGAACCATTGAAGAAGTTATGGAGATGACTACTTGGAATCAACTTGGTATTCACCGGGTAGGTGTGGTATTGGTTAATATCAATGGATACTGGGATGGGTTGTTGGCTTGGGTGCGTAATGCAGTCGAGGCTGGATTTATTAGTTCTGAGAATGGTTCTATCTTGGCTGAGGCGAGTGATGTTACACAAGTTTGGCCGAAATTGTTGGAGTATCAGGTTAGTCGGGATCGGATGCAGTTGAATTGGGGTCAAGAGTAAACTTGAAGATACATTTGGATCGGGATATATTACATAGATCCATACATTGCGCAAGGAGCTTAGGTTTCTGAATTCTCTAGGGCTTTCTTTCGGGTTACATTTTTCTTCTTCTTTATTTTGTGTTTTCCTTGGTGTTCTACTTCTCTCCGTGTTTCGGTCTTTCGGTATAGGTTTTAGTACCATGGACGGCTCTACGAGTAGACAATAGAGTGGAATCAATCATAAGCTTCTTGAAAGAAACAAAACGAAGAAAAAGAGTCACAGCATAAGCAAAGATTTCATGTCTATGCGAATCATTAAAAAGTCAAGAAATTTATGAGTCGACCTCCATGGTCTCCTCTCCAGCACCCTCTGCTCGCTCAAGAGCCTCCAGCAAAGGCACTGTCTCCTGACCCTCATACAGCTTGAAGCTCTCAATACGACCCTTTGATCCCTCAGGCGCCAATCCAACCACACCAACCGAAGTATTATCCACTGTAAGCTCCTTATCCTGCGAGAGGGTCTCTTTGAGAGCTCGCAAGCCGTGGGTAATCAGCTCATCACGGCTGGTATCGGCAAACTTATCAAGATTCCGTTCGAGGTATGTACGAGCCATTTGAGAACGAGCACCGATAGCACAGGCAACCATCTCATTTGTCAGACCGGAGGGCTGGAACTCAAACAAATGCGGACCGGCCTCATCGACACCAGCCACCAATAGGCCCACGCCGTAAGGTCGTTTTCCATACTGCTGCGTGTTGATCTGTGCCCGGTCACCAATTTGCGTAACAATACGGTCCAGCGGAATTGGTCGGCCATAGGTCATCTTAGAACCGAGCGATTGCTGCTTCATGAAGTTGGAGAGGACTCGGGCGTCGGAGGCCAGACCTGCGATGGCAATGGCCATATGGGAATCGATCTCGATGACCTTCTTCTGATAAGAGGAGAGTTCTTCGGCATTGCGCTATTTTTAAACAAGGTAGAGGTTAGTAGAGTATCATGGAGGGGAGCTGATGAGAAAACGAACCTTGAGGCCGACCAGCACTACATGTGTCTTGTTCACCAATCCAACAACCACGGATCCTTGCTTCACTGCTTCCTGTGCGTATTCAACCTGGAATATCCGCCCTTGTGGGGAGCTTCATGGCATCTTGTTAGAGCTGATTGTTAATCGCAAAGTGGTCGGGGTAGGTCTTGTTCTTACAAGGTGACGGCATCGTTATCGTAGTTGTTTCTGAACATCGCGAAAGAAAGAGACTAAACTATCTCAGAAATATAGATTTTCAAAGAATGAAATCTCACAATCGGATAAGGAGGGGAAAAGAGAAAGCACAACAGAGAAAGGGACTCGAAAGCGGAGATGGGGGAAGCTGAGCCAGGCAGTTGAAGGTGACGCGGTGTGAAGCATCGAGCTCTCGTTGCCTGAGGCCACAACACCCAGTGACCTTCAGCGCAGGCGGCAACGTCACTCATTCCGCTCTTCTCCAAGCAGCTCTCTTTTCTCCCCCTCGATCCCTGTCAATGGGGTTGTCATCCCTCAACTACTGCTGTAACCCCTCTATCTGATACTTGCGCCGTCACCACATCACTCAAATTCCTCTCTCCGCGACACCCGAACGGGCCTCGGTGACCGCAATCATGGCAGCTGGTCTTAAGACTATTATCGCGCTTTCGTTTGTACGCAGAATCAGCTCTGTTAACTCACCTTGGTGGAAGAATGAAGACATGCTGACATGAACTAGGTGCTTGCGATCGGATTCCTCCTCGTTATCCTCTCCTCCGCGCTATGGCATAAATACTGGCCTTTGTTGGTCGTAGCCATCTATATCATTGCGCCACTCCCCAATTGGATCTGTGGACGATGTGCCAACCCGGATGATTTTATGGACAGCTCGAGTAATGCAGCGATGGACTTTGGGCGGTTCATGACTGGGTTCTTGGTTCTGACTGGTATTGGTGAGTTGCTCCTCTTCTCATTGCGTCACTTTGCCTATCAGCCATTTCATTGGAATACTTGGAAACAATTATGGAAGATATTGTACCATTTCCCTCGAAGGCTGTTCATTTGTTTTTGACTCAACGATGTGATTGCGGTTGTTCTTAAGCCATTGCTAATACCCACTTCTAGCCCTCCCCGTAGTTCTAGCCCACAGCGGAGCGATTGAGATCCCAGCCATGATCATGTCCATCTTTGGTGGTCTGTTAATTTACGGAACTATCATCAGCTTCTCTATGTTCTTCCAGGAGCAAGAAGAGTTTTGATTGCGAATTACGGCTTCATGGTTTGGTACAGCCGGTCCTATCTTTCGTTCCTTGAAGGACAAAGAGAGACCCTCTTTGTGCATTCCATTAGCTTTCATGATGATTTCCTTTACGCGATTAGTTTGATTTTCATGTATTGACAATATACTTCAAATGAGTGCTGGAACTGGGTTCAGTCTCAACTTGCCATACCTATAGCTCGCATTGCGTTAATTACGATACTCTGGATGGTTTTTGACACAGTGTATATATATGACTATTCATTTTGATTTTATTTTCATCGATTCTCTATGTACAGTAGATACATATACAGTATGCATGATTTCATCGAACTGTACAAAGCTGGACAATCCACGTGACTGCGCGCGTCCAGGCGCGTCGGCGGGCTTGCAGAATGCCACTGCTTGACCGCCCACTTCAACAACACCACAAAGATGAATGCGAGGGTATTCCAACCTCTGAAGTCTCGAAAATGAACGTCTGGTCAGGGTCTATTACCTTAGATCCAGACCGGCTATTAGAAGGTAACCTCATGAACACGGATGCCTCTTATACAGTCTGCTGACCTGCCAGGAATCCACTTGATTGACCCGACGTCACATTGGCAATGCGATGTATCCAAAGATAGCAAACTCGAACTTCGAAGCTTCGTGAACCCAGCATTAATCCCACTTCATGCCCGCGTTGGTCCCAATCTCGAACTGCACGCACCAAACCCAACAACTTCACAATGGCTTCAGCGCAAATTGACCGGCGCAATCTGGCTGAACGAAGATGATCTGGACCTACACCAGTCATTACAATGTCCTGTTGGCCTTTTGGTCGGCGTAAGTGGCAGTACAATAAGAAAAACCGGTGCTGTTACTTCAGACTTCTTGATATATGGTGTGTTATCCAGCGCAACATCTTGTACGCGGCCACCCACGCCTCCACGATCGTCACCATCAGAGCCAAACAATACGCAGAATTCAGCAACAAAGCCCTATGAACTGCGGGTGTATGCAGCTCCTCTCTCGACGACCCTACTCACGCAAGCCCGAGCCTTCCCTTCCCCACCACAGAGCTCTAGCGGCGAACATGGCCCTGCCCCTGCAGAGTTCCTCCCAGATATAAGCTCGCCGAGCCCTAAACGGAAACGAGTAGCAACACTCTTTGAGAGCGCAGCACAACACCACAGACGCGTTCGTCAAAGAGGCGGCGAAGCCGTCTCACAAATGATGGCGCCGTCAAGACCAAATTCCTCATCGCAAAACATCTCCTCGCTTCGTATAAAGCGAGAACCCGAGGATGACCAGCCAGGTCTACCAAGTCTTGACCGCATTGCTGCTCGCAGATCACGATCTGTGTCCATTGGAGCAAATTTACACCGACAGGGTAGTTTCCGCAGTGCTCGGGGTATGAACCCCAGTGCCAACGCTGATCCAACAAAGCGTGCAACAACGCCAAATCCATTTCTGGATCCGGGTTCTCGTCGTGGATCACAATCGCAATCCCAGCAAATCCAACCACCGTCCGCATTGTCATCCTTCATGGAGGAAGAAAAACCTATCACAACGACACCTTCATCCCCGCCGAAGAACCCCGATACTATCATCGCGGAAAACAAAAACCTCATCACAAGAACGATTCTCACTTGTATGCGGCTCTACGGCTTCCACCGTTCCAACACGAAGTCATCGAACAAAGCAGCTGCAGGCGCTGGGGATCCAGATCCAGAAGGATCAAATGCGACTCCAGCGCCGGAGGTATTACGTGCAGAGACACCAGCTCCTAGTGCCTCAGCTGATGACGATGAGTTTAAGACAATGTATCACGTTACTTATAAAGCAGCCGCATTTGCCTTGCGCAAATACCTGAAAGATCCGGCGGTGACTGGTTGTTCTCCTTTACTTTTGGAGAAAGGTAAAGCGATGACATGCATTGATGAGCTACTTCGAATCTTCTGTGAAGATCATTGAAGGAATCCTTCATCGAAATATCATGCTATGCCTATGCTATGACTTACGAATTGATGTACATACTCATTTGGATTGGCGTTAGTGTTGAAAGGGCTATTTTGTCAGGAGTCATGTTCAGGTACCTTGCATAATTACTTAGCAATCATTTTTTTTGTTCATGTCAACATGCAGATATCTTTCGGTAGACCTCCATCTCAGTCTACAGCGCCTTTAAATATAATATCAGAGTTACCACGGAGAACAGACAAAAACATTAAAATCATAGAATAATTGATCGACGCTAAGCTCCAACAGACAAATCAAAGAAGCGAACATCAGAACTTAAATCCATCATGTCCACGCATAAAGTACAAAAATATAATCCATTTCGCTCGTCTTGCATAACCCAGTTGAGTCCGTCACTATAAACTCACTACAATGCAAGATTGTAGGTATAGTCGTCCTCGATATTCTGCGAAACCCATAGAACGATTGAACTACCGAAATCAGTATACGTGAGTATAAGTGTCATGGGGAAATACTTTACATACCTCAGCATAACCAATCCATTAGCAACGACATTCGCAATACCAAAGTAAAGCGTTTGAATGGGATAATCCTTAATAAGATATTTGAGGACCATAACCGTCTGAAAAAGTCAGTATCATATAATTCCTAATCTTCAAACACAATCCCCTCCACACCCCTTTAAAAAAGAAAGTGGGAAAAAGGATTCCCCCCCCCCCAATGCAATATCCCATGGAAGAGAATGAATATGAATCGCATATGCACTTACCACACTACCAGCAAGACCGCCCGCCAAAAGCGCAAATCCAAGGAAAAGCACAAAACGCGCTTTCCAAGCAACTCCACTCCCACTATAACTAAAACTATCCGCCTGAAGCCGCGACTTCTCAATCGAATTGATAACCAACATTCCTAGCGCCGAGCAAATCCCCGGAATCCAGTCGACGAATTGAATATGCACGTCTGATCCATTGCGGGGACTATGCGAGAAAGATGCGACGTCAATCAGGAAGAAGAATCCCGCGGCGAACTATTCGAGTAGATGTGGTGTGTTAGTGGGATCTTGGTTTTGGGGGGATGTCGCTGCGGCCTGGTTGGGTGGAACTGGACCGGATGGGATGGACTCACCAGTGCGCCGGAGGTGTAGACTCCTGTGTTTCGGACGGCGGAGTTGTTGAGCCACTCTGGCTTTGAGAAGCGGAAGAGACGGTTGCTTGAGACGTCCATGGTGATTGGGTAGTTGTGTTGGTTGTTGGTGTTGGTGATGGAGCTTAGCTGCGGTTGCGATGACGGAGGGATTGCCGGGCGGTGAGAGTAGTATAGCATAAGTTTGAAACAATCTGCTGGCTGCTTTTACATACCGCTTTTGGATTATACTATCATTCCTTTACGTTTTTATATGGCAGAAAGAACAGCAGAAAGAAGGGTAGTTTCAAACTAATGTTCGGGCACTGTACGTACTAGCCCTAAGTATCCAAATTTCCAAATTGGTAGTCACTCACTACTTACCATCACCAACCAACTCATTGCTACTGACTAAATGCATTCGACCGGTCTCTATTTAATGTAACTCTGTCTAATCAAGAATTTCTGTGCATTTTCCCCAAATTCCCAATCATGGCGGCTATCAGATGATGGGCACTCCCGAAATGCTCTAAACTCTGTGATGAATGAATGAAATACAGCTGGGCCGAATTTGATGCTACGCCTGATGGGATATGTCTGAACAGCTGATGGAATAAAGCGAGACTCTTGGAGAAGACTTGTAAATACCCAACTCTGGGATCTCCGTCTGTATTTAACTAACGGTGATATGGGGTATAGGTATAATCCCTTCTTCTGGGTTTGTCAGACCTGACGTTATCAGGATCCTTTCTTCTCACACGCCCACTATCGTCATCGTTGGCAATATAGCTCACTCCATCAGAGGAACTATCTTCTGTCCTTTTATCTCGACGAGACTTGGAGCTTCCGTCGCCAATATTCAGATCGAAATCGCCTTCGTCGGCAGTGCGAATATTGATGGATTTCCCTTCCCCAGATTCCGAGGAAAATCTAAGAGTCATGCCATCCAGTACCAAAGTCATAGGCTTCGCTTCAGATGCCTCACCTGATGTAGTGGATTCGCTTTCTTTTGCATGCGTTTGGGAATCGGGGACTGCTTTGGCGCTTGATGCATCTGGGGAATATCTCCTGTACTCGTAATCCCTCTCATCAACATAAGCCTTTCCTCTACGCCGGCGGCGGGAATCTGCCATCGCAATTTGAGCATCGTGATCAGGGCCATAATATGATTTCATCTGTCTTCGATTGCGCTGTTCGGGATCGTAGTCCAGAACGAAAGGCTCCGAGGCCAATGGTCCCTTATATTCGTAATCTCTTTCATCCCGATAGGCCTTTTCTCTATGCTGACGGCGAGGATTCGCCACGGCAAGTTGAGCACCACGATTAACTCCATGAAAAGATTTCGTCTGTCTTCGATCGTGCTCTTCGGGATCATCATCTGGAACAAAAGGCTCTGAGGCCCATGATAATGGATTTGTGGCGGATTGGGTACCTATAGGTCTGGGATCCATAGGGGTCATATCTTGATGTATCTTTGGAGCAAGCTTGCGTACTTGAGCTGGTGGCATCCGATGGCGGAAAATGGCCTCTCTGTCTTCTATCCTTTGTTCCTCACTTTCTCCAAAGGCTCGAAGCTCTCGGTCAGATTTTATATCTGCACGCTCGCGAGCTCTGCTAACTCGAGATTGTTCGGCACGTCCTGAGCCCTCGTTGTCATCCAGGTCTGAAAAAGGACCATCCAGGGAGGCAGCTCGCGGGCCTTGTCTCGAATCAAGATTCGAATTGGACCCGTATCTCCGACCGCCGAAAGGATAGTATGGAGTACCGGACTCAGACTGCTCGTTTTCTGACACATACTCAGATTCATCTCGGGGTTCATGATCAGAAATGTAGCGCTCGGGGGCTTTGAATTTCTTAGAGCGATGGGACTCCGAGCCTGCTTGTGATACATGTTGGTCATGATATACAGTATTCGAATGTCGCCGGGATGGCTGGACGAATGGGTTGTATAGTGCCTCGGCACCGGGGATATCAGATCGTGGTCCTGTAGAAACAGTCTCGCCTACTGATTCCCCATAATTAATGAACGTGGAAGTATCAGCGTCGGCATAGGTTAGACGATGCGATGAACCTCTGCCCATGAGTTCTTCTATAGCCCTTCTCTCCTTGTCCGACTCTGATTGTAGATAAGACTGCACTTGAGAAGATGGGATATCAGCCGCGGTGTTTGCTATATGCGCTTGTCCGTCCACGGAGTTCACATATCCCTCTATGTCTTCCCGGTTTTCTTCTGTCTGAAATTCAGATCCCTGCGGAACGGATTCATCTGGCCCATCGCTCCGGCTCGGATTAAGGTGATCGTTGATAGAGCCTTCGCTAAAATCAAGAGACAGCGAAGATTCCAAACTACCACCAGCTGTACTCTGAGCGCGAGCAAGCCCATCGTCAACTTCTTTCTCATTGACATCCTCATCATCAGGACTTGGCAAAACGAAAAGGGCCAGTTGCTGAAGATGTCTCGCTAGATGCTGTTGGAAACGAATTGGACTCGAAATAGGTGGCTTTTTGCACAGTGGGCATTTCTGAGGAGAAGATATTGACCGTTCTGACAATTTGGAGATGAGTTCTTTCTGGACTTCTGTGAGGTCTTTCTTATGGAACTGTTCGACGTGATCAAGGAAGAGTAACTCAGTCTGGAACAAAGAGGAACAGTCGTTACAGAACCATTCTCGTCGATGAAATTGTCGTTCATGCTCTGCCCACTCAGTGTAACTATCGTAAAGCTGATTTGGTTTAGCACAGTCACCAAATGTGCATATATACGGCCTCAAGTCTCCGTAAACGTGATACTTCCAGTCTTCAATGGTCTCAAAGATGACTGCCTGGTAGCAGTAAGGACAGAAAATAGCTGTTGAATTTGATGGCTCTTCAGTACCTGCTAGTGCTCGTCGACGTGGAGGTGGTGGTACTCTAATAGTTTCTTTTTGTTCCCCAGTGGTGGATGTCGCTGCCGAGAACCTCGTTCGTCCTGATTCAGACGTAACGTCGATTTCGATGGGCCGAATGGTTGAAACAGTAGTATTCTGCGTCCATTTTGTCGAGATACTTTTTGCAATAGTTCTAGCTTCGATCCTTCCAATTTGCATGGTCTGTTTGGTCAGGTCATCTTCCTCACTGTGCTTGTCTACAGCGTCGTCTATATGACTCGAAATCCTCTCCACATGATACTTATGGTACGCTAGTAGTTGACGACGCTTGGTGTTTGCTTTGCCGAGACGCTGGGCGAGAACACTGTCAGGGGAAAGACCGAACTTGGTTGCAACATGCTGAATATCATGTGGCTCAAAGTGACAGAGATTGATATGTGACGCTTTGGCGGTTCTATCACGGTGCGCAGGATTTTGAAGAGCCACCGAAAACTTATACCTGTATGCATTTAATAACGAAATTCTTGGGGCTCAGAATAATCTTGAGTAAAAATGCTACTTACAGACTGGTGACTGTAAATTGAATATCTTTCAAGTATTCGTCAAGCCTTGAATGGTAATTGCTTTCAGCTTTGATTTGCTCCCAAAAGTCATCTCCGTCCGAATCTTCCGATACTGAATCATTTGGTTCAAAAGCAGCATAGTTGCTACTATCTTTCGACGTAGAATACTTGCTCTCTTCGATCAATAAACGAACTGCTAAGAAATAATGAGTATAAGAAAACTGGAGACTCGAATATCACACACCTTGTTTCAGCCCTTCAGAAATATCATAGATGTGGTTCTGTACTTCATGACGTAAACTTGAGGCTTCTCTGAGCCTGTGGTCTAGCGAGAGTCTATCGCTTGGTTTACGATGAGCTCCGAAATTGCCCACCCAGACTCTGAATCTGCCCAAGTCATCATCCAATCTAGACCTGTTTTCTTCTCCAGCCGGTAGAAGTTTCGATAGTGAGATAAAGTGGGCGAAACATTGGTTGGTTAGATTTGATATAGTAAAATCAGTTTCAGAGTCCATTCTGGAAACGACTTAATGACAGGCGTTTCTATTTGCATGAGCTGTCGTTGAACGGTGGAGTAAACTCCATGAGATGTTTAGAGATGGGACTTTGGCAAGATAGGGTTTAATGCCTTTATAATCGTTGAAATTCAGGATATTTGGCGTTTCTCCCGAATAGCATGTCATCTGAAGATATATCAAGTGCCATTATGTGCTGGTGAGATCTATTTTGTTCCTGGAAATTCGACATCGACTCCGTTTCAGCCGCAGCGGGGTTGATGTGTTGTCTACGAGCCCCTCTTGTAATCCTTGTCAGAGACCACACTTCGTTTCTACCTTTTGAATTCATCTTGTTTCTCTGCTCAAATTGCTTTGAACCATTCAAGCCAGCTCTAACGAGCTCTGACTCAAATTCTTATCCGCGATGAGCGGCTTTGAGATAGTTGGAGTCGTCTTGGGCGTTTTCCCGCTTCTCATAGAAGGCGTGAAGTTCTGTACGGACGAAACAGGATTTCTGAATGATATTTTCCATTATGAGCATGTTTTGAGACGTATTGGTCGAAGTGTATCTCGCGAGCAGGCACTATTCAGAACGTCGTGCGAGCGGTTCATGGAGGATATTGCCAATCAATGCGGTGCCGGGGAAGATGAAGTCGCGGAGATGATGAAAAACGCCTCTGATCCTAGATGGCGTTATGGAAAGCTTTGTTCGGAAGATATATTCAGTCAGAAATCAGTCCAGGAATACTTGGAGGCTGTGGAGGATATGAGCTACGAATTGGATAAGGTCAAGGAGGTGTTTGCAAAATATGGAGGTGGTGATCAAGTATGTTTTTACTTACTGGAGTGATATTTTCTAGATTCTAATTGCAGAGTTATAGAGCGACCATTCGTACAGAAAGATCCGACGACGCCAGTGGGAAAAGATCATCCTGGCAATCAAAAAGGACGATATCAATCGCAGCTTAGACGAGGCTGCCCGTTTAAACCGCTTTCTAGTACAACTAACACAGCAAAACCAACCTGCTCTCCCATCAAGACGCCGAATTCCAAGTCAATGTAGTACGAGACACTACTCTCGAATCCGTGCTCATGCCATCGATCTATATGAGATCCTCCAGGAAAGATTCCCAAGCTCCCCAAGTTGCAATTGCATACTGCGACACGATGTGAACATGAAACTAGAATTTCGCAGTGCAAAAACTCTCAAAGAAGGTCTTTTCTTTCGAACCATATTTACTTCTGACATGGCACTATCGTCACCAAGGAATTGGCGGGAACTAGAACTAGAACCCTGGGAAAATATCGAAACAAGTCTCTGTCGAGAACCTCCTCAAAACACACGCGTTAAATTCACCATCGTTCCATCGTCAAGTTCAGCATCGAGAATTTCCTACCAGAATATTTCAGATCTCTGCGCGACTGTTATGATGCCACACTCATCACAAGATTGGCTTGGTCTCATTGCCAACAGAAAAGGTATTCAGCACCGAATTCGAGCTATTGATTATCGAATGTGTTCGCCTAGCTTCCAATGTATTGAGATCGTCACATTGGCAGATGTCCTTCAAGACCCATCTTTCGGACAAGAACATCGATATCGAGTAGGTCTGAAATTGGCTTCCACGGTAATGCAACTTCATGCAACAGCATGGTTGACTGATTATTGGAGTAAACACGATATTGCATTTTTTCGATCACAGGACGGAAAAGTCAACTTTGAAAGTCCCTTTATACGTCGCCATTTTCAGAGTCAAGCACAGAATCAAGTATATAATTTGACTGGTTTGGCAGATAATCTGCCAAAAACGCGTCCCATAGCTTCAATACCATGTCTTTTCTCTCTTGGTATTGTTCTTTTGGAATTGTGGTATAGAGAGCAATTTGATAACCTCAAGAATGATTATGAGAGGAACATGGTGAGTGTGTTGCAATGACCTTCTTCAACCCTGATGACTGACTTTATATTAGCCCTCAGAGTTCTCGGATCATGTTGCATCTCGGCGATTAGTGGAGGAAATGGATTGTCTTCCAAATTATAAGCACAGCGTTCTACGGTGTTTATTTGGAGTCGACGCTGCGTATAATTCGTTAGTGGAGGAGAAATTACGAGACGAGGTTCAGGAAAAGATTCTTTCGCCTTTGGAAGAAGATTTGAAATTTTATTGTGCCAAAGAATTAATAGAAGATTGCATGTAATATAAACTTGAGCTCTCTAAGAGAAGTTATTTCATGAAGACATCATCTAGGTAACTCTATTCAAATCATAGCTTCATCAATTTGATAGGACTAATGTCCTGGGGTATATACATGTACATGACCAATGACTTTTCTGCCTTGCGAGCATTCGTAATCACGTATTCAGCCGAGTCCAATGAGCCGTCTTTTCCTTGCTGCCTCAAGGACTAGAACAGGCAAATCGGTAACCGAGTATCTCGACTGTAAGGAAGTGATTGCTAGCTCAAGGCGAGCCGCCACTCGTCTCGCCAGCATAAGAGGCGGGCGAGTAAGTAAATGAAAGACCCAGTCTTCCACTTGAATAGGTGTGCGAAAATCACTAGACCACAAAGTAGTCTCTCAAGCCGACTCAACAGGGTGAGTACGAAGCTGATCCATAATCTTGTCGATGGCTTCCATATCCGCGGCATCAACTTTGTCTTTCGAGTAGTTCTCCGGAAGACTTTTGATAAGCTCGTTCAGAGCAGGCTGGTAGTTTCGCACAGCAGAGGAGAGAGCGTAGACGGATTTCTTGCGGGTAGCGGGGTTGGAATCTGATGTTGCAACTGTTACGAGAGTTGGGATGGCATTCAAGACAATGAGCTGTATATCTGTTAGTTTGTTTCTATTCTGGTCCTCTTGCATGGTGGAAATAGTGGAAGCAGTACTCACCTTATCCTGAGCCTTTTCATTATTCTGCACCGCAGTACCAATACACCAAGCGGCCATACGGCGCATATCAGCCTCTTCATGCTGAAGCAGTTTCACCAGGGGAGTCCACAGACCCAGTGGTTCCAAATTGTTGGCGTTATCAATAGATTCGATGAGTTGTTCGAAATTGTCAAATGCAATCATTTTGTTCTCGAGATCTGCCTCATCAGAGAGAAGTAACTCCATAGCGGCTTTCATGAGGTCGGCATCAGATGGACCTCCCATGAGTGAATTGATCATATCCGGGGTCAGGTTGCGCGAGAGTTCTTCGGCGGTTGGAGGGGCAGTGAGGGACCCGTCGGCATTCTGTTGCTGGGAGTTTTGTACACTCCATTTCAGGAGCTTGTTCATTTGAGGATCCATTGTGAAGTAGGTTTGAGGGTATTGATACAATCAGAGGTGTATACTGATATGTATTTTATGGTGAGTGTATGTTTGTTCCGTCTAAGTGGGCAAAAGATCGAAATTATATGCAAGCCCGCCCGATGATATAACCAGCCCGCCGCGCTAACCTAAAGAATCGACTAGACTCTTCTGGTGGAGTTCACAATCACGTGATGTCAGCTGACTACTTATGTCAGCATCTTACATGAGCAAGGCTTCATCACGTGACTCTACACCGTCTCGAAATGGCGGTAAATGGGGGGGGGGCTGCATCGAATGAGGTGAAGTGGCAGTTAGGGGCAGTTAGTGTCTTCTGCCAGTGTCAATTAAGAACACTCCAGTACAGTAGTTAAGTCATGTTACTCCAAGGTCTAAATTGTGACATTCTTGGGAGGCGAGGAGGTGTATAAAAACTAGGTAAGTACCATTAAAGTACTCCGTGGCATTCCAGAGTGGCTTGTTGCTGCAAAAGGAGGGGTTTCTATACTTAGAAGTGACCTTTTTCTGGATTTGCCTCGTTCCCAGGTGTACAGCCTCCCCGCCACCATACGACGAAAGCTTGGATTGATACGATTACGCAGGAAGGGTAAGGGTCAATTGTGGAAGCCTGGGTCTAACATTCAGGCGCCCAGATTCAATCCACTGGGTCTCTTCATCCATTGGACCCTTTGCATTGATGGACTCGTGGCGTAGAGATGGGTGATGCCGTATGTGATGATGCTTATGTATGTAGTGTACATAGTGGTGATAAACATATTGTACGCCCCACGAGGATACGCAATCCATTGAGATAGACAGTAGTCATATATAATTATAATTCTGCCTTGAATAGATCCAAGGAATTAAAATGTGACCATGAACCAATGTTATAACTGAGTATAAAAGGAGGGACGATCGGAAGGGTTAGTCGAGGCTCCTCTCTGCGCACACACCAGCGTGGCCCAAGTCAACCTTCTCCCCTCCTCTCCACTTCTTCCTCTTTCCCTTCCCTCTTCCCTTCGTCTATACTCATTCCTCTCTCCTCCTCCCCCCTTTCTTCTCCTCTTCATCTCCTTTTCTTTTAATCTATCTCTTTTCTCTCAGTCACAATGGAAGGTATGTACTCGGATTCTTATTCCCCCCCCCCCCCATGAATGTCCGTTAAAGAGGCCACCTCACCCCTCATGTCAACTGCAATCCCCCCCCCAATAGCTGGGGAGAGCTGGTCCTGAGTCTGAGCCTCTAAGGTGGTCATTTGTCCATATGTATGATCTCAATGACTAATGCATCTCATCATCAACAGAGGAAGTCGCTGCTCTCGTTATTGACAATGGGTATGTGCTGAGTTCAACCTGGTCACCGATCGGTTTTGTTGGTCCTGCGTGTTTTGGGGGTTCTTGCCAGCCCGTCCCGGTCGCGCCCCAATCCATCCATCATCTTCTTTCCCCCCTTAAATTCGCCGCCCCGGCAAATTGAGTCCCAATCGCACACCAGGATGCTTTAACCGATCGGAATGATGGGTATCTAAAAAAAGAGGATGTATTTTTTTTTCTAACTGATGATTTGTTTCTAGTTCGGGTATGTGCAAGGCCGGTTTTGCCGGTGACGACGCACCCCGAGCTGTCTTCCGTAAGTACCACACAATGCCTCTCCCCTCTCTTTTCCTACCCCTCAGTGGCTGCCATACAATCCTCTCCCCTCCTCCTTGCTCAGTTCCGCCCTTACTTCGGATGGAATCTTCCGAGAACGAGGTGCCATTCTGATAAGGTTGAATGGGGTGGGGAAAATGAGCAAAAAGCAACGTGGAAATTATATATTTGTCTTGAAGAAAATAGGACACTAACATCGTGATTAGCCTCCATCGTCGGTCGTCCCCGTCACCATGGGTAAAGATTCCTTTCCCCCCCAAGACTATATTGAGATTTCCAATTGCGGAAATATCGAAATGGATATTCGCCAGTCAACAGGATTTTTGAACTAACATTTATAACCAGTATCATGATCGGTATGGGTCAGAAGGACTCCTACGTTGGTGATGAGGCACAGTCTAAGCGTGGTATCCTGACTCTGCGCTACCCCATTGAGCACGGTGTTGTCACCAACTGGGATGACATGGAGAAGATCTGGCACCACACCTTCTACAACGAGCTCCGTGTCGCCCCCGAGGAGCACCCCATCCTCTTGACTGAGGCTCCTATCAACCCCAAGTCCAACCGTGAGAAGATGACCCAGATTGTCTTCGAGACCTTCAACGCCCCCGCCTTCTACGTCTCCATCCAGGCCGTCCTGTCCCTGTACGCCTCTGGTCGTACCACCGGTATCGTTCTTGACTCTGGTGACGGTGTCACCCACGTTGTCCCCATCTACGAGGGTTTCTCCCTGCCCCACGCCATCTCCCGTATCGACATGGCTGGTCGTGATCTGACCGACTACCTGATGAAGATTCTGGCTGAGCGTGGCTACTCCTTCTCCACCACTGCCGAGCGTGAAATTGTCCGTGACATCAAGGAGAAGCTCTGCTACGTCGCTCTTGACTTCGAGCAGGAGATCCAGACTGCTTCCCAGAGCTCCACTCTGGAGAAGTCTTACGAGCTTCCTGACGGTCAGGTCATCACCATCGGTAACGAGCGTTTCCGTGCTCCTGAGGCTCTGTTCCAGCCTAACGTCCTGGGTCTGGAGAGCGGTGGTATCCACGTCACCACCTTCAACTCCATCATGAAGTGTGATGTTGATGTCCGTAAGGACCTGTACGGTAACATTGTCATGGTATGTTTCAGAATTCTTACTCAGCCCAACTTACTGCCAATGCTAACTCGACTCACTTTAGTCTGGTGGTACCACCATGTACCCCGGTATCTCCGACCGTATGCAGAAGGAGATCACTGCCCTTGCTCCCTCTTCCATGAAGGTCAAGATCATTGCTCCCCCCGAGCGCAAGTACTCCGTCTGGATCGGTGGTTCCATCCTGGCCTCCCTGTCCACCTTCCAGCAGATGTGGATCTCGAAGCAGGAGTACGACGAGAGCGGTCCCTCGATCGTTCACCGCAAGTGCTTCTAAGCTATTTCCTAGCTTTGATCGTCTTCGCTCGTACTTTCCTGGTGTATCAAAAGGCAGGATGGAGGCGGTGGATCGCAAGCGTTGTTGGACTCGCATTACCAAGCGGATAGCCTGAAAAATGGAAATCTCGATTTTAGTGGAATAGAGTCGGTCGTTTCGTTTCTTCTTTCTTCCTCCTCGACGTCGATGGTTTCCTTTTCCTTTTTCTCCTTCCCCTTTACTCTATCTTGTTCAGTTCATTTCTCTTGTACGTGCGGGTGCGAGTCATCTCCGCGGACCACTCTCCCCTTTCGAAACTCGGAAAATAGTTCAAACCCTCGTCGTTATTGACGATCTGGTGTAGGTGAGGATGTGATGTACATGGGAGTTGGCACAGGTCGCGTTCCTTTATGTTCTAGCCTTATGCGTTGTATCTCCGACAAATTGTTTCTTGAGATTGTGTTCTTGTAGCATTGTAGTCTAAGTCGGTATATCTACTAGTACTATGTATGCACATACCTCTAACTCGACGAATAGGGTAAATGCTAAGTCGATTGGGTTCGTCTTTAATAAAATCTGAAACGAGGAGATCCCAGTGGGGCGTACTTTATACCGACTACATGCACTAGTGACTGTCAACATTATTCGTACGCAATACTACTATTCCTACTCCTTTACTTCAAGTTGAAGCCGTTAAGATAGTATCTAATAATGGCAAAATATATCTAGAATACCCATTGACAAGTATATATGTATATCATTTCCATACAAAATTCGCATCAATCATTGACTCGTCCCTTTTATCCTAAGTAACAAAAAACCAAAAACAAATAAGAACAAAAAAATTCTCAAGATGTACTACAACTACTAGTTGTAGTAGAGAATCAATCAATCAATCTACCATCCATGTATCACTTCAGACAGCCCAAGACTCCAAGCCAGAGAGAACACATCCCTCTTCACCCTCAGCCCGAGCCCGCAATTCACCAATGCGATAAACATTCTCACCCTGAGACTCGAAGCTCTGACGAACAGCAGCCTCAGAAGCAGAATCAACAGCGATAATCATACCAATACCACAGTTAAATGCACGAGCCATCTCAGCCGCAGAGACATTACCCGCACGCTGAAGCCACGAGAACACAGGGGGTTGAGCCCAGGTACTAACGTCAATTGAAGCGGTCAAGGTAGAAGGAAGCATACGGGGAACATTCTCAACGAGACCACCACCGGTAATATGAGCCAGACCCTTGATGGCAGATGGGTGGGAAGCGAGGGCGTGAAGGATGGGTTTCACATAGATACGTGTAGGAGTGAGGAGGGCAGCGCCGAGAGAGACGTTCGCGGTAGATTGACCGGGCATAGAGAAGGGGGCGGGATCAGTGTAATTCAGACCTGCGCGTTCAACGATCTTACGGACGAGAGAGTATCCGTTTGAATGGGGACCTGATGAACCCAGTGCAAGAAGGACGTCACCTGCACGCATTGAGTCTGTGTGAGGGAGGATCTTGCGAGCGTTGTCACCGGTAGTATTGATTGCGCCTACAGCGGCACCGACGGCATCGTATGAATCGTCGACGAAAAGGCCGGGCATTTCGGCTGTTTCACCTCCGATAAGGGCACAACCTGCTTGGACACAACCCTCTGCTACACCAGTGACGAAAGCTGTGGCGGTAGGAACGTCCAAATGACCGCAAGAATAGCAGTCCAGGAAGAAGAGGGGTTCAGCGCCTTGGACGACGAGGTCGTTTACGTTCATGGCGACGAGGTCAATTCCGACTGTGTCGTGGATACCGACTGCGTGAGCGATCTTGAGTTTAGTTCCGACGCCATCGATTGCGCCGATGAGGGTGGGAGAGTGAGGGTGATATTGGGAGTTTGCGGCGGGCAGAGAGAAAAGGCCGCCGAAACCACCGATCACGGCGTCAGTGCCGGGACGCTTTGTGCGGGCGACAGAGCTCTTGATACGGTTGACGAGCTCGTTACCGGCATCAATGGAGACACCGGCTTGAGCGTAGGTGAGAGAAGTATCGGCAGTCTGGCGGAAGGCACGGTGAGCAATGTCCTTGCGGTAGAACATGCCGTCGAAGTGGATGGTAGCGACGCCCTCGTAGCTCTTGGAAACAGCTTCTTCGAGGGTAGCAGCTGTGGCTGTAGCGGCAATTACACGGCCACCGGAGGTTTGCAGCTCGTTGCCGGAGAGAGTGGTACCGGCGTGGAAGATGAGAGTGCCAGCTGGGGAAGGGTCCAGGGTAATGGTCTTGCCCTTGGCGTAGGAGCCGGGGTAACCACCGGCAACGGCGACGACGGTGGTGGAGTAGTTGTCTTCGACCTTGACGGAGACACCGTCAAGCCAGTGCTCGGTACAAGCAACCATGATCTGAGCCAGATCGGTGTCCTTGCTCAACAGAGGCAGCAGAGTCTGTGTCTCGGGGTCACCACCACGGACATTATATTCCAGGACCTTGGGACCGTTCTTGGTCATCATGAGACCAGTGAAAAGAATACCGACGAAGGGGAATCCGTCACGACGCATACCATCGATGGAAGGCTGAATGATAGTACGGTCAATCTGCTCGCGAACTTCCTTAGGCGCAATGCGAGTAGGCGCATAGCATCCCATACCACCAGTGTTAGGGCCTTGGTCACCATCGAAGATACGCTTGTGATCTTGAGCCGGGGGCAGAGAACGAATGGTGTAACCATCACTGAAGGTGAGCACACTAAGCTCATCACCCTCCATGAACTCCTCAATAACGACCTCGTCACCAGCCTTGCCGAACTGGTGCTCGAGCATCATCTCACGCAGGGCCTGGTGGGCCTCCTCCTTGGTGGTGGGGATAACGACACCCTTTCCACCGGCCAGACCATCAGCCTTAATCACAACATTGTGGTTGACGGAGTCGAGGTATTTGGCGGCGGATTCGTAGTCGGAGAAGTTTCCAAACTCAGCGGTGGGGATCTGGTGACGCTGCATGAAGTCCTTGGAGAAAGTCTTGGAGCCTTCCATGCGGGCAGCAGCCTTGGAGGGACCGAAGCATCGGATACCAACTATTCAGAGAAGAGCAACTTAGTAAGGGCAATATAACAAAATAGAATAACGGGGCATGTTTGAAGTGGGAACTTACCAGCCTGGAAGTAACCTTGGATACCATCGACGAGAGGAGCCTCTGGACCAGGGACAACCAGGTTCACCTTGTTCTCCTGGGCAAAAGCCACAAGTCCAGGGTAATCATCACCCTTAACATTGGCATTGGCAATCTTGCTAGACAAACCCAGACCAGTACCACCGTTTCCGGGAGCGACATAGACGATATCGACCAAAGGTGACTCGCTCAATTTCCAAGCCAGAGCATGTTCACGGCCACCATTGCCGACAATGAGAACGCGCAATTGTTCCGAAGCCATTGTGAAAGCCGTATCTCGAGTGACTGTGATGAAGTTAGCGATTGTGGGAATCTACGAGTCCACAAGTGCAGTCCACCGCGGGGTATGCCCCTCCTCCACCAGATTGGTAGGTCGTGAAGTGCCATTAGAGAAGGGGTGAAGGAAGGAAATAAGGTAGGCGAGGGTAATTGTGGCCTTTTGTACAATTAATTACTTACCTCGAGAAACCTGATAGGCAACTGCAAAGGGAATGGATGGCAGTTGTGAAGGACGTTTGTAGTTCGGACTGGATGACTTTTTTTTTCTGCCGGCGGAACGATTTTCTCCGCTGATTGCGCGGAGTCATTCGATTCTGGTGGATACGCTTTACTAGTACCTAACAATTGGTTTGAATTGTATGTTCATGGTACGGCTTTGATATTTTACTTAAAATCATAGTACATAGTACTATTCGATTCTTCTCTATTTAATTTATTAGTACTCACATCAATTGAGTGAAATTTTCTTAAGTCTGTGTTGTGCATCTCCGGGAAAACTTTAAATCTGTAAGCAGATCTTTATATTTCTCACTGTTAACCAGATAAATCAATTGGGTACAGTAATATCGAGTGATAAATTGCCCAATTTGACCCTCACTGATCTAAACATCATTTAAATGACCCTAATTCGATATCCACTAGGATATTCTATTGGGCAGAGTATTGTGTATAGTTAATATTTACAGTAGGTTTATGCCTCAGGCAGCATTATGCGGTGGCAATTGGCAGAAAAAACATCGGCGCGGAGGTTCGCAGAAAGTCGAATCTTGCGATTATTTTCGAGGAGGCAATTCCTTTGTTCTTTTTGCGATCCTCCTGAATTGGAGATTCAAGCAGACCGAATGCTTCGCGTCTCATCTCGGTCTGTCTCAGGCCCAACTCGAGGCCATGTCTGCTTCTCCTGTTTAGCCCTCCGATCCGGCGCGCAAGCCAGATTGCGCCAACTACATACAACACCCGTGCTTTTCTCCAAGCACAAGACCGCAAAGACCAACAAACAGTGGAACAAGAATACTGGTGGTCCAGACACGGTAAGTTATTTGTATAGGGCTTAGCCTAAGTGGATGAAACAGATCTGACCTGATATGTACTATCCAGATACCAAAGCATCGCAAACATGATCGCAAAACATCTGCACCAAAGCCAGACTCCTCTTCGGATCAACCCTCCAATAAACATGTATCTGCTCAGGATGGGACACAAGACGCGGGAGGTTCGAACGAAGCTACCGAGGTGAAGGATCAGATCCTCACTGCACTCACTATGACCCAAAATCGACATCCCCCGAAGAGAGTATTCCCAGGCCAAGGGACAAAGAAGAGAAAGGAGACGAATGGAGAAGGCTCAAGTGTTCCAAGACACGTGGTGAAGAGCATTGCTCACAAGTACAATGGATCAGTGAACTCAGCAAGCCAGAAAGTGGAAGGTGAGTTTCAATCTTCTTTTCTGCCCCTTCGCGGGTCGTACTGATGACATATCTTTCTATATAGCACTGGATGTTCCTATGGCTCCTGTTCCGGGTCTTTCATTTGGTCTTGATCGAGTACTGTTCAAGTGAGTTAGCCATTCAACCTCCATTATAGCACTGATACTAATCTTCTTTAGTCCTGGTGTTTACCATCTTCGAGATCCCCGTTCCCGCGTCTACAACTTCGACCCTTACCTTGGCTCGATCATGCCCGTGACAGAATTCGATTTCAATACATTGAAGGATTACGTTACTTCTTCTAAAGATGACGCTCTCCGCGACGTTGCTATCAATGCAAAGAAGAAATATATCGGGTCTTCGTCCAGCATGACCTCCGTCCTTTCCCACTTCCACTACCTCCTCTCCTCTTGGAGAGAAATCGACATTCGTACCGTATCTCAGGGCTTCCCAGAGAAATCTCGCAATTTCACTCGCCTCCTCCGATCTCCAGCTGCCATGTTCCTCCATTATCAGGACGGCGTGTACGCAATTGATGCAGACAAGGAGTTTGATTCCGCCAATATTCTTATGAATCTTGGAAAATCCATGGAGAAGCTCCTCACTCTGCCAAAGGAGGAATTCGAACGTTACCGTCGTTCCCACGAGAACAAGATCTCCCCCGAGGAGGAAGAGATGATTCCAGAGTCATACCATTACTCTACATATGGTGACTTCGTGATGCGATCACAGTTGGATGCCTATGACCCCCGCCTCCCCGGAACAGGCATGTTCGATCTCAAGACCAGAGCCGTCGTCTCCATTCGCATGGATGCGAAGAACTTCGAACAGGGACTGGGATACGAGATCAAGGACCGCTACGGCGCCTATGAATCCTACGAGCGTGAATTCTACGACATGATCCGCGCTGCTTTCCTCAAATACTCCTTGCAAGTGCGTATCGGTCGTATGGACGGTATTTTCGTCGCATTCCACAATATCGAACGCATCTTCGGATTCCAGTATGTCAGTTTACCGGAAATGGATCAAGCCTTACACGGTCAAACCGATACGACACTGGGAGACACCGAGTTCCAACTCAGTCTAGGACTATGGAATGAGATATTGAACAAGGCAACGGAGAAATACCCCGAACAATCTCTCCGTTTCCACTTCGACACTCGCGACACCGTCACGCCATGCATGTATATATTCGTGGAACCCGTCACCAAAGACGAGATCCACGCCATTCAAAACAAAAACAAGCATGAAATCGAAGCTTATCAAAACCGCCTATTGAACATCATTCCAAAGAACGAACCAACAAGCCAAGTCATCGAGCCTAAAGTCCAAGACCTCAAGCCCGAGAGCGAGCCCGAAACCAAACCCGAAACCGAGTCAACAACCGTCGAAGCCGAACAAAAGGCCAAAGAATCACCCGCCGTCTACGACTCCTCTCTACCCCCAGACGAAACATTCAATTCAATCCCCGAAACACCCGAACCACAGGGACCACTCCTAGCCTTCGTCTTAACAACCAAGAACATAATCAACGGCAAACCAGCAAACAGACCCACAAACTTCACCTCCGCAGACCTGTGGACTGTTGACTGGGAATTAAGCGAATTAAACGATAAACAAAGTCGTCATTTATACAAACAATGCCAAGTTCGACGCGAAAGAGCAATGGCTGATAGAGGCGAAGATGAACTCGACAGCGCTGCAAACCTCTACCTACGAAATCTGCAGAAACTCGCCCGTGACGGACGAAAGTATCGTGATGAGGAGGATAAACGTGATAAAGAGGAAGGTGTTGTTGTCTTGAATGGTGCGATGTAGAACATTCATTTACCTCCAGGTAAAAAAAAAAAAAGTCAGAGGCTATTTGTCTCTAGGATTGTAATTGTACGCTGATTGGCGGGGAGGGAATATTTCGATACCTATTTGAAAGAACCTTGTGTTTCTTACTATGTATATTAGAGATTTGTTGATTACGCATTGGGATCTGTGAAGATTTTGTTTATATATGCATTCTGGCATTTATTAATGGAGTTTTGAAATTTGCAAGTACTATATCAGTTTCCACAAACGAGTTATCCACCCTTAACACATTTTAGCAATTATGGAGAGGCATTCCAGAAAGTGTATTGTGAAGCTACGACATTTCAACTTGAAGTGTCAGTACACCAAAAACATTAGTGCTACCAGCGTATAGAATGAATGATTCAATATCTGTATATAGTATATTCACTCCCATTAACATTACCACTATCATGGATGCCGCAGAGCAAAACACAAAAAAAGACAAGATCCCCCAATCCACACGCACACGAAGACAAAAGACTCATATAATTTCACGGTCACATTTAGTAGCCCTAACGGGTAATAGTAGGATATAAAACGGAGAGAACCACGCGCCAAACCAGTTCACAAGAAAAAATAAAAAATAAATAAAGAACTCCGTCGCTGCGGAACGCCAACCAAAATGATTTCCATGAGGTTCCCGTCATGGTTAGAGAAAGAGAAGAGAAGGAAAATGAGATATGAAGGGTCGAAGCAGGGGCAAGATAAGACAAAAGTAAAAGGGAAAGAGTCAAGGGTATCGAATCGAGGGTAAGGTATTCTGACAATACAGAATAAAGTCGATGTTGATGTTAATGCGGATGGAGAGAAATATGACAATTCACAATGGAAGAATGCTATCCGAATTCCACAAACGCATTTTGAGCGATACGCCCCCAAAAATGATATATAAGAGTCGCGAAGGACTCAGGCAAGTCCCCCAAAAATAAGGAGCACATACAGTAAGATGTGTTGTAATAACTGTACAACTCCAAACAGAACTATCGAAGTTCCTGCAAATCGAGTTTCGGCGGAGCCCAGTCTAACTGTGGAGGACTATCATTCGATACACAGACAGGACGCATTGAATCAACTCGTCGACGTTCCTTGGAGGCACTTCCAGTAAGGAAATTCCGAAGAGTAGACGAAGCTGTACCATATGTACTGCGTGCACTGCCGGTACCCGTTGAAACAGTGCTAGAGCTTCGGGCACTGCGAACGCTGCTTGCTTTATTTACTGCCGAAGGTAGAGATGGGACGGGAAGGGCGAGACGTGCAGATGATGGACTTGCTGAACCATATCCCGGTGGTAAGATTTGCGACGCTTTAGCGGTATGTGGTCTCAGGTTCGGCACACTTTTCATTCGACTGGCTGTTTTGGATGATATTTTTGCGGCTGGCACTGATTCACGACGCTCGGTTGAAGGTAGGGCCGTGACTTCATTATCGAGGTGGATTGCTGTGGTTGATTCGTCGGGGGGAGAGGCATGGACCTCGTCTGCAGAAACGGCAATTTCGAATTTGAAATTGTCGAGCATCGTTCCTAGACTTGCTGCGGTAGCAGGACGTCCATCACTGGCCGTGTCATCCATTTCGACATCTTCAATACCGTGAGCAATATTATAATTTCGAAGGAGATATCGACGTTGTCGAGCAATTTCACCGTCCCATTTGCGTTGGAGAGACTGCAAAATCAACTCCACATTTTGAGCGGCGATGGGCGAACTCTCCAGGGGAGATGCAGAGAAGCTGGCTTGGTTTTGTTTGTTTGAGCGGTGGCCCTTTGCGCCCATGGCTACGTGTAGAGATCGACGAATCGAGTTTGCCGTGGAACTTTGAGTATTGTTCACTTCCCACCTAACGTTGTCGACTTCTCGGCGAACCTTATCAAGTGACATGTGTCGGTCTCGATCCATGCTAGAAAGACTGAGCAGAGTACGGTTACACTGCAGGCCATTGACTAGAACAGTGAACGACTGTAGATTGATGTCATTGTTCTCACAGTGCACTTCACGAAGGCATTCGTTTTCTTCCAACACGGATGCCAACGTATTTGCGCCCTGAAGACCAAGTTTCTGATGCTCGATCCTAAGAACCTTTAGAGAGGTGTTCTTCTTAAGACCGGTCAATGCAAGATTCAGACCGATTCCAAATCGTGCCACGTCGAGATGCGCGCTTTCCCCGCTAATGTCGAGAGCTTCAAGGGTATCATTCTCCTCGAACATCAGCTGCAGAGCCCGGCAGGTCTCCGGGCCAGCATCATATGGAAGAGAAGCCTTTGATATATCGAGGTAACGAAGGGTGCTGTTCTTGCGTAGCGCATCGACTAACTGTCGAAAGTGTTCCTCCTTTTTGAAATCTATCATTTGCATGGAAAGGTGAGACGGCGTCAAATTCTTCGCAATGGCATCGAAGAGGAACGAGCAGCCATTGTCAAGGCGATTTTCATTGACGTGCAGATGAAGGCTCCGTGGCCTATCAGGGCCCGTTGACATTGAATGCATGAACATTGCAACATCCTCTCCGGTTAAACCACATTGATCAAGTCTGATCATGCGAAGGTTTTGAGATCGATCACTGGCGAGGTAAGTAGCGAGCGAGTCCACCGTTTCGCGGTTCACCACTGTTCGACTGAGGATAAGCTCCTCGAGTCGCCAATTGAACAGCATCTCTGCTGTAATTAGTGGGTCGGAACCAGATGTCCTCGAGATGCGAGAAATATTGATCTTCCGAATCTGGCCGAAGTACCCAATGTACTGCTGGAGCACGTCAGGGTTCAAGCGGCCCTGTACTCCTGAGATGTTGATTGCTTCGAGCGTCGATTCTTGGGCAACGATTGTAGAAAGAAGAAGGTCCATGTCATGTACAGATAATCCACAGTCACCAACCTCCAGGGCTCGTAAATGACTGCGTCTTTGTGATGCAGCATCAACCAGATAATCCAGGTCCGACTCGCCCAGTTTGATTCCATTCAACACAACCCAATCAACATTGGTCAATTCACGTCGACAGACTGGGAAAATTGCTTCAGGGATACCACAGCCAGGATCACGGGACCCTTTATCCAAAGTTGGCGTACGTGTGAGGCAGTAAGAAAAGTCAAGTCGGCGCAGCCATTGGCTTTTCAATGCCAATGCACGTACCTCCTGGGACAAAACAGTTAAATTTGCCTGCCCTGGGATATTCACAAGAGACCCAGATCGGTCGAGATGAACATCGAGATCGACTCCATGTATATCTCGAATACCCTGTAGTGGGTCGAGGTTAACCCCACGGAATGAGATTGACCGGAATGACTCGTTATATCGCAGAGCACGCATGACAGCAATCAGCTCATGAGCGCTGTATCGTGAAGTTCTGGAAGACGCTGGTCGAAGAAGACGGAAGCAAGGCGCATCCTCGCATTGTAAGTCAATGGTATACCGAATGTTCGATGTGTCGATATCATAGCTGGCAGAATAAGCGACCAAAGTGCGATCAAAGCATCCATAATCTTCATCCAAAGCGGCGGGAGGAAAGTTTGCTTCATTCTGTAATTCACGCGGCACCACAAAATCATACGGCTGTTGCGTCCATAACGGGCGCAGGTATTCAGTATGTTGTCGAATCCAACAAGCGACTTCGACTGAATGTACCGAAGCCAAAAAGACATTGAATGCTTTCTTCAAAGGGACACTATTTCATCGTTAGCAAAGGTACGCAAAGGACGCAGAAGAGGCGTGTTTCCGCGATGCCTCACCGGAAAGTCAAATGGAGACTATCGTCTCCGTATTCCATTGATAAGCCAGTCAGGTTCATGAGACCAAATGAAGTGGCAGTCTCCAAATCAGACAGGGACACAACAGATGATCGATTGACTGTTTTCTGCATCGGGATCAAGTGGACCTTGTGCAATCCGATCGCCAGGTAGCAGCCAGTAGGAGACAGTTTCGTCAAATCGTCGGAAGACGAACGAGTCGGAGATTTGCTGGATGCAATCTGTATGACCCGGAACATTCGGAAAACGGCCGGGTCGTAATCTCGTTCGTGTTCCAACATCCTCGTTACATACTCAACCGAGCCCCGATCGAAAGGTAGTGGATCGTTTGCCCGCGCCATTTGCGCCGCTTGGCGAATTCCAACCATCCAAAGCTGGAGTTCCTGAAGGTCAGCGGTCTGCATCTGGACTAGGGCAGCCTTGTGAGTGCGCTCATCAAGATACGCCACTTCCACCGTGGGAGATACCCGGGCATCATCCAGCATGTACACCGCAATGATGCTATTTAGCGGGATTCCCGCCGAAGCTTCATTTATAAGCATGAGCTGCATGTCCTGTAGCGAGCTAATCGAGGCAACGGATTGGCGATGCGACGCTGGAGCCCGGGCATACGAATGTGGAATCGAGGGGAATGCATCCGCGGCCTTGGCCTGATTCTTGAACCGAACGATATGTGAGTCGGTAAGAACGAGATATTGGCTCTTCTTTCTCCACATTCCACCTGTCGTTTGAATTGCTCCATGGTGAAGAATCGCAGAGGAAAAGGACCCGGGATTGGGAGTAACCACGGCCGATTCGTCTCCGAGTGAACCGACAGAAGCACTGAGAGTCTCATCGTCTTCCAGTGAATGCAACGATTTCAAAGATCCAAAGACGGAAGTGCGCTTCTTCTGTAATGACTTGCGCCCTGGCCGGGGGACTTCGATGGTAGGGGTGGATGCAGAAGCTATGGCCGAGGAAAAAGCAGCGACTTCTGAATTTGCAGTGCCGGGACGGCGTAGAACATTGGGACCGGTAGACCATCGATTCGGGCTTTGGGACCGGCCAAAGAATCCCGAATTACGACGAGACTTTTTATCTTTCGTGAATGTATCATCGGAGGGGGTTCGGTCATGCATTGAAGGTCGTAAAAGTGGTGCGGAAGTTGTTGAGGATGGACTGAACATAGTGAAACTTTTTCGACGTTCTTTCTGGCCATTGTGACGGTCGACCATGGTGAAAGACTCAAGGGGAGTGGTGTGCTGGAGGGTGTGAAACTTTAGATCAATAGCGAATGTAGGCGTCGACAAAATCGGCGAGAAAAGAGTGGTTATAAACACGGGCCTGTCCCATTGACGACCCCAACGTCGTTCTCACTGGGCACCACCACAGTTAGCCAAGTTGATTGGAAGACATCTCGATTGGGGATGTTCCAAGTGGAAGAATAGTCGGGGGAGGAAGAAGGGCAAGATTTCGAGAAGACCTGGGGGGGATGGTGGATTGACGAAAAAGCGGGGGTATCGGGGGAAGGATGTTTACAAGGTACGTACAGCTTCACGGCGCCATGGAAGAAGCAATTGACTAGAATGCGACGAGCAAACAGAAAAAGAGGAAAAATGCGGAGCTGATGATTATATGCAAAGAAGAAAATCCAAGAAGAAACGAAAGGTTCCCCGCGTGTAAGCCGCCGACAACAATGTGGCGAAAGAGAAAAGGTGGAAAAAGGTGGAAGAAGGTTGCACCAGAAGTTGCAAGTTGATAGGTTCGCCGGAAGGAGGGAGAAAGAGAGAGACAGAACTCCCTCCGAAAACACAGCACCAAAAACGGCGAATTATACTCTAGTCAACCTGGGGAAGAAGAGCGGCGATCAATAGAATCGATTCGACGACGATCGGGTATTCTGAATGTTGATCGACAAGTCCTGATCTCATTCAAGTCGGATCGCTGGGCAGAGGATGATCGGGGGAAAAAGAGAATGAGGCGATTCGAGTGATTTTTTTTTCAATAAGATGAAATGAAACGAGATGAGAAAAGGATAGAGTCTCACTTGGAGGTCACAAGTTCTGCCGCGAGCAGAAGAATCGACGTTGAAAAGGAAAAAAGGAGGTGAGGAATGGACGGATGCAGCCAAACGGACTTATGTTTCAGAGACATCTCTACATAGTAGTAATATGTACTGTATTTATAATCACTACTTTTTACACTATTACTGTTAGTATATTATTATTATTATTATTCTTGCTACAATTATAAAATAATAATTTTGATTTATAGCAAAGTGTATAATAATTATATACATACTCATCTCTATTTACTCTACATAAGTAGTTACATACTGTACTCTCTATATACATCCGCATGCGACTGCTTGGCCACGTAAGAGGCGTGCTCCACCAGTGCATCCGCTAAGAGGAGAATAACAAGGATGTCTGTCCTAGTATTGGCTACTTCTCCGCAGGAACCACCCGTTCTTGAGCCTGGCCTGCTCATTCGTGAATTTGTAGTCTGTAGTCTGGACAAGTACAGTCAGGGGTCTACTATGTAATAGCTATTGGAAGCCAATTTTGATCCATAAAGACTATCGATATTCTTTACAAGCTGCCCGGGACTATGGCCCACATCGAAAGGGTGATCCCGGTGATCGACCAGTCCGCGCGATGAGCATGGAGATACTAAGCACCCCAGGGGATGGAGTACATACGGAGTTCATGGGGTAAATTGACGTTTCGGGGGTCCACGATGATGGAGATCGTAATATAGATCGACAGCGCCACAAGGGGGAAGCTTGAAATTGGAACCCGTTCGATACTGCGTCATCATATCTCCAAGACTTAACTTCCCTGTATGAAAAAAAGGTGGCGAAGCAGATTGCTTATTCTGACATGTGTATTCCGTACTGCATCTCGCAGATACGAGATTGTCGACCCCGCCATGGATAAGTGTTCACCGTCTTCAGCTCAAACGAACATGAACCTCTGTTCTGACTCGAACAAGTTCAATACGGTCGGGAACCCTGTTCACGCTCAGCCTGAAGTCGCTCGGCTCTCTTAATCCGCCGCATTAATTCAATATACTCCGTCACTCTCCTTTCCGCCCAGATACACCCACCCAACGTCATAGCCGCGATCTGCAAAAACACCTTGAATTGCGGTGTCAAACCGCGGTAAATGCGGGATCCCGGTGAGATCCATTCTGAAAAGCCCTCGAGTGGTCGGTAGAAAAGACGTGAACGGAGATACTCCCGGGAGAATGGCGAGGGACGGGATCGGGATTGCGTTTGTGTACTGGGTGGCGCAGCTGGGGAGAAGATAAAAGGATGTGGAAGGTTCATGATCATATGTGCGAAGATAGAGACCGAGCCGAACTGCATCAAGAGGGCTTTCTCAGCGGTCTGCCTTGGGCAGATAACTCTCTCTGTACGGTGAGGAATCAGGATGAGGTACATACGCGGAACACACCGGTCATAAAGCCCATCATTGCCTGACTAGTGACTTCAGCCGGGGGCTCAATATCGGCCCGTTGGTTAGATGGAGGCGGCATAATGGCTGTAATTGAGTTTAATCAATGCTGTTAGATGTAAGGAGTATAGCAGTCAGTCCAAGGTTGGAACCGGTCGACGTAATAGAGCTCGCGGAGGGGCGGAGCGCGGAGAGTAGAAGGCGATAGGGATATAAGCAGCGAGTCAAGATACAAAGAGAAACGAATTGAATATCGAACGGCGTCTTTAATAATGACAGAGTATACACTGCGAGAACTTAAAGGAAAATCTGGACCAGCCAGTGATTTTCCACATCGAAAATCAATCGCGGTCTTTGCAAGCAGACGCCGAAGGGGAAGAAGTGCGGATCAACTTTTCTCCCGCGAGTCAAACGTGAAGAAAGTGTGATTAGCAACGATCTTCCAGTCTACAGTAAAGTACATACTGTACAGTGTTCACTTTCACCCTCCAATTGAATCACCATGGCCCTTCCAGCCCGTACTGCCGTCGTCTCGCGCGTCACAAACGAGACAAAAATCCAAGTCTCCCTCTCCCTCGATGGAGGCGTTCTTCCACCATACGAGCCTACCTCCCACTTCCCCCCACCAACAGATCCCGAAGAAGCAGAGGCAGCCAAGAAGGGCATTGTACCTCCTAAGGATGCTGGTCACGCTACACAATTCACTCCTACCCAGCAGATCACCATCAGCACCGGAATTGGGTTCCTGGATCACATGCTGCATGCGCTGGCAAAGCACTCAGGAATGAGTTTGGCGGTTCGCGCCAAGGGCGATTTGTATAGTAAGATTTGCGCCTCAATGCCATTGCAGAGCACTTACTAACTAATTCACCTAGTTGATGACCACCACACCACCGAAGATACTTTCCTGGCCGTCGGCACCGCTTTCACAAAGGCCCTAGGTGCTCGACAATCACTGGCCCGATTTGGTCGCGGTGACGCCCCTCTAGACGAGGCACTTTCTTGGGCCGTAATTGACCTGTCAAGTCGGCCTTGGGCTGTGATTAACCTTGGTTTCCGCCGCGAGAAGATCGGTGACTTGAGCACTGAAATGATTACACACGGTCTGCAGAGTTTTGCTCAGGCCGCGGACGTGACGCTCCATGTTGGTTGCACTTATGGTGATAATGATCATCATCGTGCTGAGAGTGCTTTTAAGGCTCTTGCTGTTGCGATTCGAACTGCTTGTGCTCGGAGAACGGCCGGTGAGGTTGGTGCTGGTGATGTTGTCAGCACTAAGGGTGTTTTGTAAATATGAAAAAAAAGCTTCCCCTTATATTATGAGATATGGTAATGAGATGAGATACCAGCTTACCGGAGCATACAAAAATCTGACATTAATGTTACAATAAATCTGTTCAATCTTAACCATAGGAACTTGTAGCATATCAGTTTCATTTTCGTGTACACACAAACATAATTCATAATGATAGAAACCCAACACCTGTAAGATCATCAACGCCACGAAGAACCAGCTTCGATAAATCAAATTCGACTCGAACTCCTCCCAATTCAACGCAGAACGCCTTCCCACAAAGTCCTGAATCAAAAACCACAAGTTAAAGGAAAATTCTGGATCAATTAAGCACCCTTCACGTCAAGAGCTTTAACAGCCCGCTCCCAATATTGCTTCCGCTCATCCGTAACAGAAGTCCCAACACAATCACTAATATACTTCTGCCACCCGGTTTCAGAACCATCCTGCAACGCAGAACGAACATCCTTCGAACACTGAGTCGTCAAGAACCAAGCGCCCGAACCAAAATCATAAGTTTCATTCTCACGCAACAAATCGAGTAAGTCCGCAGGACTATTCGCGACGGCAGAGACTTTATCCTTCAATTCGGGGATACTGTTTGCGTATTTCTTGTTGAAGGCTGGAGATTGCATATTCCGCGCTATACCAAGTAACTCAAGGTTATTATATGATTCTTCAAGGTTTAAGCGAGCTGGTGTTTACTTACTGCCTTGGCCCGGTGTACCAGGGAAATGATTCTTGTTGTACTTGAAATCACCACTTTCAAAGGCCATCAGGCTGAGGATTGCGGCTTGTTCGGCTTTACTGGTGACTTTGTATGTATTGAAGGATTGAGAGGTGAATTCAGCGGCTGTCTTTGCTGTAGCACATTCTCCCTTTGCTGGGGGATTGTCACAGGATTTTGATTGCGGGGCAATTTGGATCAATTGTGCTTCCGTCAGAGAAGTATCTTTTGTTGCCAGCGAGAAGGGGATTGGGGCTGCTGTGGAGAAGAGGGCGAGTGAGAGGATGAGTGATGTGGTGAGAATTGAATGCATAGTGTTTAGTAGCAGTTATGATAACCTGAGGGTATTCCGATGAAATAGATCAAATGTGATTTGAATAATAAAATGGATTGAGAAGATTTAGTCGGCCAGCAACTATACTTGTTAGGTATCAGATAATGTAGAGTGTAGGTATTGGGATAGTCAGAATCGTATTGTACTTTGATGAAGATAGTTGTAATCCAAAAGAAGAGGAATCGCACAACTTATATCACACCCGCTCGGACTCGCATTCTAGCAACATTACTAGCGGGGGGTGGGAAATGGCAAGTTGAAACAAGGGTATTCCATATTATCATAGTGAAAGGTGATCAAGCATTCATTTTACAAAGGGGGTGGAGGAGGACCGTGGGGAATGCGGACGTGTAGAATGTCCGCCTCCCAGAAGAACGATCTATGACATAACTTGTTCAAAGTCATTATCCCTGAAACGCATCTCATGTTAATGAAGCCAGTAAAAAGAGTTAAGCAATAAAGAGTTGAGTTTCTGCATTGATTGATGCAAGGTTGGGAGGTTTCATTGGATGGGTTGGAGTTAGGGTTTGCGAGTGCTGAAACGGTGGTCTGACACCCCTTGATGACTGGTCACTACTGTACGGCAGTCATCAGCCGCCACTTTGCAAAACTTAGTAACTCCTATATCACCGCCTATACAGTGTTGTAATATAAGGTTGAGATGACCTCTCGTTTCTACTATAATTCCGAAGGCTCGGAGGTGGTAGAAAGAGACGTAGAAAGAACGGCAGAAAGAAGGGTGGTTTCAAAGTAATGTTACAATACTATGTCTCTGTCTGTACCAAATATATTTTTCTCTCTCTTCTCCAGTCCAAATCGAAATTGTTGTATTTTGGAATGTTGTTTTTATCAGAACAATCTCTGTTATTATTTTTCTTCAGTATATTTTCAGGTCCAGAAATAATATTTGTACAAAAAAAGATCTCAGAATAGAAATTAGTCTAGATACGATGAAAATAGAACAATACGCGGACCGCAAAACCCTAATCTCATCTTAAATTACGATTAACACTTGAATACGAGATCTCCCCACGCTTCAAGTATCTCTTACGAATATGCCCGAAACACACTATGTAACGTTTAATATACAATCTCAGAGCTTAAGCTCAGCCACCCAGGAACAATTCTGTTTAGTTGGTTACAGACTACTCCACCCCAGGGACCATGCGCAGGAACAAGGTGATCGTCGTCGGCATTGCGGATAGGATCGCCGTTGGGCATAGGTGGACGGGAGGCTTTTTTTCGTATTAATGCCTGTCATTCTGGTGGATCCAGCTTCTTTGGGTTTCTATTCTGCGAATCTTGTTTGTTGGATCGACTAGTTGGATTTTAGTGCGTTGAGATCCTCGTGTTGCGGTTTGATATAAGAAAAGGAGTCTTCGGAGTTGTGCTCTTGAGTGACTACTAATTGCCAACCTATCTCACTGACCCTCCTCAATACAGTCTGAGATACACTAAGCTAGTCATGCGCAGTGTTCAACATCTCTCATGGCTGGCCTTCGGGTTCTTCGCTGTGAGCTCAGCGGTCGAACTAAAGCCTCTCGATTCATCGCACAATACAGGCCAACATGTAGTCCGAGACAACGACTACTCAATGCTAGATTTACTCAGTTCTGAGACATTCTTATGGGGTGGTATGATGAAGCTTCCCCTTTAACCTATCTTACTTTTCTTGCAATTCGAATGACTTACGAAGAATACCAGGATCTACTGGAAACAGCCGATATGCCCTCGGAAATTTCACAACATTCTACCCCGGTAAACACGAGAACATCATCTCTCTAGAGAAATTCCACCCACTACTGAAATCAACACAATGCACTCCCCACAGCCTAACCATGAATTTCGACGACGACCAGGCTTATCGATACGGCGCAAAAGCATGGCAATGGGTTAACGAGGAGAAAAACCGAACTTTCGTACTCGTCGCTGGACACGGTCACTGCGAGTGGAACGAAGACAGATTACCCTTTGTAATTACAGACGTTGAATTCGACGATCCTGGAAATAGTATCAAAGCAATAGGTCACGCTAGTGACTGGAAAAATGTTTCTCATTCATATGAACTTTATGTTGGAGGCCGACCTGCCTCCAACAAACGCGATTACGACGAGAGTTACTCATTCGACGTCAACCAAGACCTACCTCTTAGTCATGTCCAGGTCGGCGATGGTGATCTCAAGCTCTCATATGACTGTTGGGGCTGTGGTACTAAGGGTGAATTCGAATTCGGATTCCATATCTCGACTTGGATGGGGATTCCCAAGGATGTGGAACTTGAACTTTCTCCCCATGGCGTTGAAGCTGTTTTCGAACCTCGCGTTGGAATTGTTGCGAATTTGCCAGGGAAGATAAGTAAGACTTATCCGTTGGGGACTATTCCCATTGATGGGATTTCTATCGCAGGTGGGATTCTTGATCTTGGTCCGGAATTGGAGTTTGGGTGGGGGTACTCTGTTGGTCCGTTGAAGGGTAGTGCTGGAATGACTACCGGGGGCACATTGAGTCTTTCTGATTCGGCGTCAATGAAAATTGATTTGTTGAATCCCGATGTTTCTCAGGGTGGATGGTCACCACACTTCACTCCCAAGGAGTTTACAGTCGATGCTGCTCTTAGTGGCTCTGTGGAACTTGATCTATTTGCAAAGATCCAGCTTGCGTTGGAGGCTCTTGGTGAGATCCTTTCCCCAATTATTACATCTTGCATCTGCTTATGCTTGTTATAGATCATGGCTTTGATATTGGCGTTAAGCTTCAGCCTTTTGGTGGAGCAACTGTTTCTTTGGCAGCAAGTAAGTCACGCTATTGTATTCCAAACAAAGAGCATTGCTAAACATGACCCATCTTAGCATCTGGTGATGCCTGTCCAGATCAGAAAGGCAAACATGAAGCCGTCAAGCTTCTCCCTTCCGTTGGCGCAGCTTTAATCGGAGAAGCCGCCATCAAGGATAACACAGAGAGTCCATTCTTGAGCGCAACACTTGCTGTAAGTTCTCTTCTACGCATTCAATTCTGCTCATTCGCTAATATATCTCAGTCATATGTTTACACCTTGCCCACTTTCTGCACCGGATTCAATGCTGGACCTAGCCTCCCAACTGGATCCTTCTCCAGTGCCCCTTCGTACTCGGTGCCCAGTTACTCAAAGCCCTCGCCTCATTACTTGACCTCCGCACCACCTTCATCTTTTCCATCACCTCTTCCGACCATATCTCGTCCTTGGTCTTGGGACCATCCATCTTCTTCGAGCCCATCTTCTTCGAGCCCATCTTCTTCGAGCCCATCTTCTTCGAGCCCAGCTTCTTCCTCATCTATTTATCATTCATCGTCTTCAACCCCAACTTCTGCCTCGACGTCAATTCCGCTCCATCCAACTTCAAGCTCTATGCCATCTTCCTCGGTACCTGTACTGCCGCCATCATCTGTGACCGCTCCCCCTCCACCTCCTTCAGTATCGCCAGACCCGATTCCCGTGCCGAGTGGTAGCTCCAGTTCAAGCTCTATTGTCCCAATTGTCCGTCGACGACACATCAGAAAGGGACAACACCACGTCTAGACGCCAGCACGCAGTCATTACAGACGAACTCCTTCTTTCTTTGACAATTTCTTATCTTCATACTTTTACATTCTCATCTATAGATCTTTTTATTCTTTCAACAACCAGATTTAGAATTATTATATTGGAATTTGATACACTATACTCAAGCTTGACCTATTAATTGCACCGACCTGCCATTAGTGCAATGCCTCGAAATCGATTTTGAATACTACCCAATCACAAATTTATCTTCAGGTATCTTACTCGGGTATTTTGCTCAGTACTGCCGCTTGGAATGTTGGAAATACAATGCCAAGACGCTGTCAGCCTTAAGCTTATAGAATTTCCAGTGGTGTAACATAAGTTTGGAACGACCTACTGACCGCTTTGACCTACCGCCTCTCGTTTCTATTATCATTCCGAAGGCTCGGAGGTGGTGGAAAGAGAGGTAGAAAGAACGGCAGAAAGAAGGGTAGTTTCAAACTAATTTTAAACCACTGTCCATCTTCCCGTAAATCCATCGAGTCCTAATCTAATTACAAAGCTATACTATGATAGTTTGATCAAGTAATGCCTTCAGATACTTAAGCATATCTAGTTAGTAGTAATGTCTTTTTTGTGTCAATACATTCAATGGCGGTAGTAGTAACTCACTACAATGGTATTGTCCGAGTGCATGGCGTGTCATAGATGGTATGATCCACCACGCCATACTTCCACCATCGAAGCACAATTTCTCCAAGGAAAGGATATGATAATTCTTCCGCCCGGCACTTCCGTATTACATATTTCAATCAATATACAATCTACATAACCCCCCTATAATGAATTCTCATGATGCATTAAGGTTGGTGGGGCCGAGCATTAGTGTGCAACCCCCCGCATTTCCATTCCCCGATGAGGTCACGAGTCACGCAACACTCTCTCCCCTTTGCCGGTTCTAACAATGCGTGGTCTTCTTTTCCCTTCCTCATCCATCAACATCTTACCAGTACTAAACAATCAGTATCGTCTTCCCTTCCCCTCATCCCCCCATCCCCCCATCTCCACTTCCATCTATCCAATGCCTGCCATCCCATACTTATCAAAATAGTGACTCGCTCCCACAAATTCAATGATCGTGAATACCAGACTCCTGAGGGTGGTGTGATTCCCCCTCAGGAGAACCTCCCTCGATTTTTCGGCAAGTCCGGCCCAACCGATGCGGACCCCAAAAAGACAAAGAAAGATGGTGGTGGGAAAGGGAACTGGTAAGAAGATTATATTGAACTGTCTTTCATCACGAATTCGATTCCCAATTCCATCATCTACCTGGATCATCACTCTCCTATCCACACATCCACCCCCCCCCTTCCTATATCCTCATAGAAAATACTAAGTCAAGATACTCAGTCCGAAACTAACTCATCCACTAGGGGCCGTGATGGCGATGAAGTCCATGACTACGGCTACACTTTTAACAATGCCCGTCGTCGTTCAAACAGTAGTACACAAGGCCTCGCCGATTTCAGAACTAAGTTCGAAACCATCGATCCCGAACCCGTATTCGAAGAACAGGTTCATGGGGCTGAAGTCGTGAATGAGAATGGTGAGACTGTTACCAAAGTTGAAAGTGCTAGTAGCAGCAGTGCTAGTGATGCTGGACAGAACGAGTTTAAGGTTTAACGGTTTGTCGAGAGGATGGTTGGATTCCTCCTTGTTTTGATTATTGTGTTAACATTTATTTACATCTGTCATCTAACATTGGAAGTATTATATCGTGATTTATTGAAGACTTTCGTTGCGGACTGTAGATGAGTGTAAAATGAACACACCAACATTGGCTAGTGCTAGTTCGAGCAGGGGTTCGAAGTTACACAGTGTATTAGAGGGATCAAGGCGGGGTACATCAAAAAGGCAAGCTATTACGCAATTATTAGTCTACTTCAGTATATATCATCCAATTGAAAAGCGAAACAAATACTTCAGATATCCTGTAAATGCTACAAATACAAATCCCCATTCCATCCTGGAAAACATTGAGAATAATGAGAAACCTCTAGCACCGCCGCAACCCAATTACCACTCTGGACTAAACAAACTTCAGCCGTGCCTTATTTTCGTGAGAAGTAGGGACTTCAACCCGAACATTATCCGCAGGGATATCTGCAGGAACAGAAACCTGGGATTCAACCGACTCTAAAAGATTTTGGAACCAAAAGTCAAGTTTACCGGTTTGAATGTAGTCACGTAGGATATCATCTTCCCGTTGCAAGTCAGTAGCAACGCGAACCCTTTGTTCTGGACGGAATCGTGAGACGAGAATATCTGACTCAGATTCAACCATTAATGCATCTGCGGGAGAAAGCGGTTCAAAAAGTGACGGAAGACTTGATCCAGTATGTTCTGTAAGAAAAAGTATTAGATTGTGAAATCTTGAGAAGTGTGTTTTCTTGTTCAACTCACCTGTCAGACAGGACAACAGGGTCTGATAAAGGGAGGTATCGCGAGTTGCACTGTCCGAATCTCCATTGGCTCCTTCGGCAGCTTTACCACGAGCATCCCAGTCATCCTTGATCATGCATCGACGCCATATTAACTTTCTCAATGCAGATACGTATGATGGATCGCGCTGGGCATAGCGACTGTGATCAAGGACCCGGAGGGCTTGGTAGAACTCCCGACCACAAAGATCATTGTCCACATCCTCGGGGACCTCGACATAGCCGATAAGAGTTAGAATATCAAGCAGTCCATCAGTGCTGATAGTGCTACGATTGACTAGCGTGGAGAGTGCATCACCCAGAATTTCGTGGAGCGATGGCCGATCCGGCGCAAGATAGCCACCGAAGTAATCCAATGCTAGCTCTTGCTCAGCTTTATGATCGATGGCGCCGTCAGTGAAGGGGCGAATGTAGTAGTAAAGCTTGTCTTGAGTTTCGTCGATAGCAATGGAATCATCGAGACGGCTGATATCCTCCTGGATGGCTGAGTTGTTGCCAAGAGAAGGGTTCTTCTCAATTGAAGCCAACTTGCTGAGCTTCGCCAGCGAAATCTCGACATGGTGGTTCCAGAGTTTCGTTTCACTGCCAATGGCTAGGTTTTCTAGACAAGCGGCAGCAGACTCATAATCATCTTCACCGGTCACGTCATTCATCCAGCTTAACTTAGCGTATGCGGGCGATTTCCGCAAGAAGCTAGTGACAGATCGTTGATACTTTCTCATAGAAAGTAAAGCACCAGGATTGCCCATAGAAATCTGTCGTGTGAAGTATGCATCTGACCATGGCTCACCGAACTTATCGAAATATTGCGCAACCCGGCGCTCAACATCCGCAACACTGTTTCCAATCGGAGCCACGCCAAAGACAGATGCCTCTGTACTGTCTTGAACCAAGCCCTTCTCAGCCCGATCCTTGACCTGATCGCAAAGCTCAAGAATAAGTTCGACCAGAGCCTCCATATCACGGAAGCGCTCTGCTAGGAAGATGGCGTCTTGGAGATGTCCAATTCCCGCCAATTTGAAGAGCGACCATTTACGCTCCTTGACAAATGACTGCTCAATTGACACGCTCTCATCTGTGAGTTTTGTATCATCTTGCGCTGAAAGCCAGCGGGTTCGCTCGCGGTGCATCTGACCCACTACTCGAAGGTGACGCGCGCTGTTCTCAGCAAGCCTCTTCGCGATTTGCCCATCAGGCGCATCTGCGCTAGACTTCTTCTGCTGCACCCAAGACAAGACACTGTCAATCTCGATTTCCAAAAGGTCTCCTGCTTCGGTGTACCCCATTCGTCGAGATGTCCAGAACTCGGGCAGAGTGTCGTATCCATCAGCAAGAACACCATCTTCCACAAAATCATCGCCCAGTCCATACATTGAAGCATGATCATCACGGTACCGGAAAGCCGTTTCTGTCACTGCAAGGAAAAGCTCGCTCGCCTCCAGGATCTGTTCCGAGTTTTTGCGTGATTGTTTGGAACCTCCTTTGCGAGACTTGACCGAGTGCTTGATCCATGGAATAATATGCTCCATCTGATAAGTATCTTTCAGGAACCATTGTCGGACGGGATCAATATCACCGGTGGGGCGTGTCTTGAACTTGTCATTCATTGAATCAATAACCTGTCCAAGGAAATGGCCTTCGTTCTTTGTTCGAAGGGATTCTTCCAATTTCCACATAGCACGCTGGGAAGCGAGCTTCTCAGCTCCCCAGAGCAGCTCCCATCTTGCGGTGCGTCCCAGGGGATTGCCTTTCTTCGAAAGCAAAGAGGCGAGATCGCTTAGGGCCTTCGCTCTGAGTCGCAAGTTTTGATCAATTGAGATGGCCGTGCTTGGGATGAATCGTGTTTCAGACTGCAGAAGCTCTCTGCAGATGTCCAAAGACGCCTGTTCGATTTCCTCAGGGGGGAAGTTGAGACCGCCGTCGCCGATCAAATTCAAAGGATTCTTTGCCATAGTGCCGAAGAAAATGGCCTGCTCGAGCTTGTGCTTAGCTGTAACCGGGCCCTCCTCGACATCATGCTCTGTAGAATACTGAGGAGTCACATCAACTCGAACAACGCCGAAGTTCCGGATCATGATTAAACAAGAAGAGCCCTCGTTGTCCTCGCTGCGCTCCTCGGATCCATATCCCAGAATCTCAAACTCTTTGCCAGATCGCAGGTGAATGATATCTTGGAAAGGCAAAGGCAACTTTTGAGAATCATGTAGAAGCTGCGAAGTTGGCGAATCATCAATGCTAGTCAAAGACAATATAACGAGCGATTGACCAAAGATTATGAAAGCGGTATCCTCGGAGCTTGAGACAAGAATCTTGGGTTTGAGATCCTGAGCCAAGACCGGAATACTATGAATTCCCACGGCAAAAGTAGACTGAATGCGTGCTTCATTGCCAGACAGTTGAAGGTGGACAACAAAAACTGTCTTAGCCTCCAACGATTGAGGAGTGCTAACGACAACATAAAGTCCCCAAGATTCATCAGACTCTTGCTCGTCGGATCCTTGGGCGGAGAAGGCAAAATCCAAAACCTTGAGATCGATCTCATTAGGGGATTTCATGTTGGAAGGAAGAGCCATTGCAATCTCTTCCTTGATGTCGAACTTCTTTTTCATGGCACTGCCATGATGCCAGTGGGTATTCCAGATCTCGATCAAGCCGGTCGATGTCGCAACAAGCACATCTCGTTGACCACGCTGCCGCGAGCCACCGGGGCGAACAGCAGTAACTTCTTTCCTCCAGTAACCACCTCCCAGAACGTTCTTGAGTCCGCCGAGAAGTCCCCCTCCACCGCCTCCTGTGCTTCTCAAGAAGTTAACTAGTACAGAGGGCTTGCCTTGAGGGTCCCTAAGAGTGACATGTGCAACTCGTCCAGAAGAGAATGTCACAATGAGTCCTGATGGCTCACAATTCATAACCTCCACGGCAACTTCTCCGGAGAGCAGTCCGGGAGTCGACCCTTGAATTCCATTTTGCTTCTGTCGAGACAGCGCCAACGATGCTGCACTTGATACGGTCTCCCAATATACGATTTTGCCTGTCGAGGGAATGATGACTAGGAGACCAGGGTGTTCTCCAGTGGCAGTCGATACGAGGGCTCCTAGAGGTACTGGTCCATATGGATCTCTGCAGGATTCGGGGATCGATACTGTGAACGTTTCCGATGGCGATGGCGACGAAGTAGCGACTGAGTAGGGCCATACTATGGCATGGGAGTGTGTCAAGGCCAAAGCATGATTATGACCGGGCGCAAAAAAGCACTTCAATGGGTCTGAATTACAGGTAGGTTAGTTTCTCAATCATAGCTCTTAACAGCGAAGGGCATCTTACCCGACTGCGATCCTCTGATCTGGTCTGGTAGGGCTGGTAGTTGGTTGACAGTGTAGTAATCGGTGCTTGACTATTTTTTTGGAGTTAGCAGTCGTAGCTGGCACTTGCGATGCATCCTGTCCGGCGGGACAGAAACTAAAGTGAAGGATAACCCACCAAAACTACCATTCCTTCCGAGTCTTCTTTAGGTCCTTCACTCGGCTTCGCGCCACGAATTGGCAGATGCGAGTCAATTCCAGTGGGGTTGGTTTTTATGCCATGGTCGCTGGAGAACGAGGTTGCTGGCTGTGATTCCGCATCATTTTCGTGGCTCAAGCTCGCAGCAGTTGTATCACCGGACTGTCTAAGGACAGAGCGTTGTCGTTTCGCCTTTGGAGGACCAACAGAGTCGTCGGAGCTGGTTCTCTGGCGGCGTCGAGAGAGACGAGTGGCTCGAGGTGCGAACATTTTTCTTCCTTTGCTTCGAATCTGGTCGCAGTCTTCACATTACACTGGCCGAAGCCAGGAGATGCAGTGAAAAATATGCCCCGTGAGAATGCGCCTAGGCAGAGCCAAGAAGGGCGCAATGAGATAGCAATTGAAGGATGGGCTTAGAGCTCAATCGGTGTTTACGCCAAAGAAGTTGGCGTTTCTGCCCAAGGCGGTGAGACTGTCGCGACTAAATGTGGCAGCGGAATGCAGCTCAATCGGAGTATATCAAACAGCTCAACCAGCTGTTTTGCCTATATGGAAAGTACTCCGAATCTACATTCAGCAACTAATCTTGGTCTTTGTAACTTCAATCAATTAATCTAAAACACGATTCGGTAATCCAAAATATACCTCGCAATCCATGGCCTGTGTACTTCCATCTAGAAGAACAGGAAAGATGAACTAAATACTTCAATGTTCAATTGTCACTCACAGATATTCTATTCATCTAATCACCCTATACTAAGTACTACTCTCCTCCATTTACTCCGTAGATAGTAATTCCCGGCCTCAGACTGGACAAGTGCCGCATTCCGGGGCCGATTCCCCCGAAATGCGGAACCGGAGCTCACGTGAATCCCCAGCCCCACGCGGCTTTGGGGGGTTCGGAAGGAGGTGGACAGCTTTAATGTGTGGCCTTCCGTCCTCAGTGGGAATGTCTGTCCGTTCTCACAGGTATCTGAAGCTATCACAATGATCATATGTTGTGTCGGGTCTTGAACAAGGCCAGAGTTGCCCCACAAGCAGTCTAACTATGCGCTCGGTTATGAATTCAAGGCGTCACCTGCGGGGATTAGCTTCCCCAGCGATGGCCGGGGCTCTGAGAATGATGGCCCAGGCCCCTGCGTCCAAAAGAGAGCTACACACGGCTCTTTTCTTCCCAGGTATACAAACATCCTCTGTTGCTTGGAATTTCACGGCGTGAATTGAAGCTAAACTAGTTCTAGGCCATGGAGTACAGCGAGTGGGTATGGCGGATACTTGGATGGACAGGTTTCCTCGAACTACGAAACGACTTCTGGACGAAATGGATTCCATTCTAGGCTTTAAATTATCCAGAGTTATCTCTGATGGGCCAAATTCCAAATTAAACAAGACCGAAAATGCGCAGCCTGCTATCATGGCAATATCCGTTCTGATTCTCCGCATTCTAGAGAATGAGTACGGTCTGAACACTACATCTCGAGTTGATGTGACCCTGGGCCACAGTCTCGGGGAATTCACAGCTTTAGTCGCCGGTGGATATCTTGAATTTTACGATGCACTCAAATTGGTACGGCATCGTGCCGAAGTCATGGCTCGATGTACTCGAGAAGTCGTTGAGCACTCCGGTGAAACATATGGGATGGTAGCATTGATCTGTGAACCCGAACATCTCGAAAGTCTCCTCCGGGCTGTACATGAATTTCTTGGGCTAGGAACTGATGATACTGTCCAAGCCCCATCAATCCAACAGGTCATGGTGGCAAACATCAACTCTCCAAATCAAATTGTCCTCAGCGGCAGTATCGAAAGAATCAGGACTCTTCTGGTGCAACTACGCCAGTTCGGTGGACACGATCCACGTGCCGTGAGACTCAAAAGTGAAAGTCCCTTCCACAGCCCTGTGATGTTCCCCGCTACTCAATACATGCGAACTGCCCTCGAAAAAACCAACATTAGCTTCCCTGGCAGGATGCCCTGTATTTCGAATGTCTCGGCTCTCCCTTTCCGGTCAAGAGAAGACCTCACAAATTTGCTCTCCCGCCAATGCACTGACACTGTCAGGTGGTGGGATAGTATTCGTTATCTTCATCAAGAACAGGGGGTGAGGCGATGGATTGGTATCGGACCTGGCAAAGTTGGCCGAAACCTAGTCGGGAAAGAGGTAGGAAGGGTGAACACCAAGGGAGGCGGCGTCTGGGCAGTCTGCAATCCGAGAGAAATGGAAGAAATGATCGTGGCTCTTGAACAAACCGAAGCCGAAGTCAAGAATCATTAAACATAATCAAAGGTATTTACTTATCTAGGCGAAAGCGTTGTTTCGCAATGCCCATAATTGATGCAAAAATTTACGTGTTACCGATGACCAGCTATGTATTTACTATTATTCGAATGCAAAAAAAAAGTATTCTTCATTAAATCATCGTCTTTTTATGCGGTAGAGCCGGGCACCCAAGTTTCGCCAATACGTTGGACCTCGGCGATGAATTTCGGATTCGAAATAGGCAATGAATGAGATGCTGCACTTGCGACTGATCCTGGGGCAGGGGCGTGATCATCTGGAGAGTAGAAAGGGTTTTGTAAGAGTTGAATGTATGCGCTTTGGAGAGATCGAAAAGCCTAGGTGATAGTCAAGAGATTAGCCAAGTATTTCTTCTCGATGAGATTATCCCTCAACTTACTGGTTTGACATCTGCATCTCTCAACCCACTCACTGCTGAGCCTGTTGGTTTCCCTGACCCGGTACCATCCTGGCCGAATAGATCCACGATAATGAGAAGCTTCACACCCGTTGTTGTTAACCAGCCGTAAGCTGCTAGTCTCTCATCAATCGCATGTAGTAGACCGAGGTCTTGGTCGATCGATGTGTGTTTGCGTCGTATTTCAAAAATATCAAGGCAGGAGTTAAGTAAGAATGAGAATTCGATTGTGGAGTCTGTATACGGAGGGAAGAGGGAGATGTGAAGCGGGTTGTCCTGGAATGAAATGAGTACACGTTGGAACTGTCATGGTGGTGGTTTCCCTTCTTACCGATTTTCCAATTATGCCTATGCAGGCGATCTTTGGCCCTGCCATCTTGCAGAGAATCGAATTTTAAAGAGACACTTTCAATTGATTAGAGGTCGGAGGGGCAACCGTTTGACGTCCGCTCCTTATGCCGGTCTGCACCTCGCCTCGTGGTGGTCGAAGGGTAGCGAGGAGTGGTGATATTGACGATCAGTTTCACGTTGTTTCAAACAGTTCAGTCCGCGTATTGTGTAGATATTCCCAGGCGTCAATGAATGCAGTGATGTAGCTGGGGAGCTATCCAGCGCATATCGCAGATAGCTGGCGATAGCGGAAGTGCCATATTGGCCTTAGCGCCTGTTCCTTCAGGCAACTATGGGGAACCAATCAACTTAGCCCCGATTCTTTTTACAAGCGACTGACCGCCTTTACAATACATACCACAAAAACAGGAACATACCAGCTCTCCACCAATGATTGGCCTCAGAATGGCTTACCTCAACTTGCACAAACCACAATGTTACAGCGTCATTCTTACCGTTTTCCTCCGGCAAAAGTCCTCCCTTACCCAGCAGAGCGCCCGCCACCTTCAAAGCTGTCCGAGTTCAGACTCGCCATCTCACTAAGACAATAATCATGATGCCCTTGGTGCGACCGGCCCTCTCTGGCTCTTTGAGCGGTATGTATTCTCCCTATACAATGCCCGAATCCCTTCTAATCCGCCAAACAGCGCGTTCCCGACTGGCGACATGCCTTCCTCGCGCCCAGCCCATTGCAGCACTGTCGACCTCATCCGTGAAGAAAGCCACTGCTGTTGAGCAGCAGCAAGCGACATCAAGCAAGAACCTCACTGCCTCCGGCAAGGTTCGTCAGGAGGTCCCCCTCATGACCCAGGAGCCCAAGAAGGGTGCTATGCAATATGTCTTGTACGTCTTGCCTCGGGCAACCGACCACACATCAATCCTCGCCACGCCTCAATTCCCTCCGCTAACATCTAATTTCATTAAAGGACTACATTAGATCAAGTTACCAACTGGGCCCGTCAGTCTTCCCTGTGGCCCATGACCTTCGGTCTCGCCTGCTGCGCTGTTGAGATGATGCACCTTTCTACCCCCCGTTACGATCAGGATCGCCTCGGTATCATTTTCCGTGCTTCTCCCCGTCAATCCGATGTCATGATTGTCGCCGGTACCTTGACCAACAAGATGGCCCCGGCCCTGCGTCAAGTCTACGATCAAATGCCCGACCCCCGTTGGGTCATCTCCATGGGTAGCTGCGCCAACGGTGGTGGCTACTACCATTACAGTTACTCTGTCGTTCGCGGCTGCGATCGCATCGTTCCTGTTGATGTTTATGTTCCTGGATGTCAGTACTTCCATTACTCTTTCCCGAAACTTCCGTTTAGTACGACGATGCTAACTTTTATATGCAGGCCCCCCTACTTCCGAGGCTCTGATGTACGGTATCTTCCAGCTGCAGAAGAAGATGCGCCACACCCGTATCACTCGCATGTGGTACCGTCGTTAAGCCCCCCTTTTTGGCAATATATTTTCTTTATCATTTGGTTGTTCCGTTAGACGCGGTGGATTCAAAATGCATACCAGGCCATCGCGGAGTCTTTTTTGTCTTATTACTGTATATCTTAGGCCTTTGGTTGTGACTCCAATTTCTTTGATTTAGTCCAATGAATCTTCTTCAAACTTCCAATTTGATTTGATGGGTGCGTTTATACCATTGGATATTCCATCTGTTTTTTTGTACAGGATGAATGGGCGGGTGATATTGCTCATGTACTTGTTATCATGTGTTAATTCGATAGATCTACTGGAATCGACAGTGTCTATATTAAAACTTCGAATCGTTTTTTTCATGCTGCTATCAGCTAATACAGCAGATGAAGTAATCCTCGGGCTCGTTTGGTACACGAAGAGCAGCAGTACTAAGAGATCGACCCTCTAGAGATGGGTGTCGAACAATTTCTACGTGCTTCAAGCTATACATCACAATGATACTTCTTTCAATTTGAAATTCGAACTTTAATGTAGTACATGTACAAGATAGCAGCCCTTCAGGCTGTCTTGATTTCAAAAGATACAGCGTGCCCTTTGAACTAACTAGCCCAGTTATCCATTGACCATAACACCGCCATTAGGATGTAGACACTGTCCAGAGATGTAACTACTGTCTTGACTAGCAAGGAAGACAAAGCAAGTTGCAACCTCGCTTGGCTGGCCTGGCCTACCAATAGGCACAGAATGGAACTGCTCCATTGCTTCAGTCATCATTGTTGCTGGGATCAATGGAGTCCAAACTATAACATTTGATTAGCACCACTAACTTCCCATTTGTCTTAATGGAAGAGCAGAGTAGACATACTGGGACCCGGACAGACACAATTGACTCGAATACCCTTCTTGATCTGTTGATTCGAGAGTGCACGCGTGAAAGCAACGATGGCTCCTTTCGTAGACGTATAGTCTAGCAAATCCCCACGACCAATGTAAGGGTTCACCGAGGCACAGTTGATAATAGTCGAACCTTTCTTCATATGCGGAAGAGAGTATTTGGCAAGGTAGAAGAATGAGTGAATATTGGTATCGAAGGTTTTCTCCCATTGATCCCTATAAATAAAAACTCGTATTAGCAAAATTCCGGACCTCTGACGGGGTTCTCGCTTGGAAAACCAGTTGATTTTTCTTTCCTGTGCGGGAAAGATAGGTCCAACACTTACTCAGTAACCTCACTAATATCACTCAACATATTCTGAAACGCAGCATTGTTAATCAAAACATCAATACCCCCCATACTCTGAATCGCACTGTCGACAATTTTCTTGCAATTCTCCTTCTTGCGAATATCAATCGCCAGACAATGACATTTAGCTTTCCATTTATGACCCGCATCTTCAACTAATTTCTTCGTCTCTTTCGCATCCTTCTCTTCTTCAGGAAGATATACGATCAAACTAGATGCCCCTTCCATAGCGAATAGAATCGCACAAGCACGTCCAATACCGGAGTCACCTCCGGTAATGATGGCTCTTTTCCCCTCTAGTTTTCCCGCGGCTCTATATGTTTGATAACCGCCGTCCTCAGTAGGGATTTGATCTGAGACGGGTTTGGGATTCTCCATATCGGCTTGTAATCCAGGCATTTTCAAATGCTGGATCGGAATCTTGTGGCCTGTTTTAAATGCTCTTAGTAACTTGGGATGTATGCGGTGTTGTTGACAGTCTCGGAAGATATCATGGGTAGTTTGATACCTGGCTGAAATTGGGACTTCGAGCCACTTGCGGGCTGCTCTGTGTACTGAGTATCGAAGTGTGGCATTTTGATAGAATTGGCACTAGTCTGGGATGCACCACAGTGTGTGAAGGACTTAGAACTGGTCGACGAAATTCCGTGTTGATGAAGACTTGGGCTGAGTTCAATAGTTCTCAGTAAAGCTGATGAAACATATCCTGAATGCGCTTGGAAGGTCCTTATTTAAGCAAATTGAGGCGGGTTTCCGTCACAATGACATTTCCAATTGTCTTATTCCAATAATCTACTGTGAACCTTCACAGTAGATTATTCAAAGGCTTCTCTATCTAGTGAGGGTGGCAGTAGCAGGCGTAATGCTGGGAATGGGAGCCACCAAAGATATGCTTTGCCTGACTTTCCCTTCAGCGGTTGCCTCATAGGATAATGGCAACCCGTAAGGCAAAAAAGGTCCTTCAAGTGGCACATCCTAAATTTCTATAGTTCTAGACACATATATAGCCACATTGTGAGCTTTGATTTGAGAAGGTTAGTTGTAAATACAAATTGCCACATTCGGGTCGATGGCAAGTATATCGCCTCGACGGCATGATGATGAATTGTCGTCATCCATAACCTTTCCTGGGTCATTATCCTCTACTTAGTAGATGTCGATTATATTTATATTAGTCTAGATCAAAAGATATCAAAGTATATTCATTCATGGCTGATAGCTGGAGTACTCGAATGCTGAACATCGAAGGGCGTGGTGGCTGGGCTTTGATGCAAAGTGGTGTAACCCTAAGCAGGACAGCCTGAAAAAGATTCACTCTCGCGTCGAGACATCCACCTTCACAGCCTTCTCTTCAGAAATTTCGACATGCTCAGATAGTCCACCGTGTTCCAGCTTCGTGATCTCAGCACCAATTCCAGTGCATACGTATTTGTCGAACTTCCACGTAGGAACCTTTTCCTGAAACATCTCATCCAACTCTTCCAACGAACGTCGACTAGTCTCCGGTACACATAATCCCACAAACAATAGCGCGGCCACCGAGAAAGCACCGTAAATAAACGTGACCCTACCACCAATTGCGCTCTGTACGTACGGATTGACGAAATTAATCGGAACCGACGTCAGGAAACTTCCCATGGAAGCAAGGAAAACAGTACGCTCACGAAGCTGACCAGTACCAATCTCACCAGTGACAATCCAACATCCAGGACCCCATGTAAATCCGTAGATACAATACCAAAGAATCAGCAAAGCGGCACATGCATTTTTCGCTTGCGTGGAAAGATTTGCAACCGTAGAACTAGATTCAATAGCACCCCCTGTACCTATCATCGTAGCAGCCATGCCCACAGATCCGAGGAAGAGAGAATTGCGTCGACCGAGCTTGTCAAATGTAATGAAGGTAATAAAATGGCAAACAAAAGAGCAACCCGTGACGAGGACGTTAGTCTGAAGCGGATCTGGGAATCCCATCTGTTGCATAAATGTCACAATAAAATTCTGTATGAATGAGACACCTTGTGCTTGTTGAAAGATTTGAACTCCCATCGCCGCAACTGTTCGTCGAAGGTTTGTTCCTTTGAAACAGTCCAAGAGCGTTGTTGCTTTATGAAGTTCTCGTTGTTCTTCAATTTGAATACGGAGCATTTCGATCTCTTGTGGGATAGAATCCGGATGGTTTGATAGCTTTTTCATGACCTCTTCTGCCTCGACAAACTTGCCACGATAAATAAGATATCGGGGTGACTCCGGGAGAAATGGGTAGGCGAGTAGATATCCAACTGGGACAAAGAGTTGGCAACAGATCACGATGCTTGGAATTCAAATCAGCTGTGAAATAGAAAAATGAAGGAAGGGAGTATCTGTCCAGATACTTACATATACTGGGAACTATCAGTTCTATTGCGGCATAGCCAGACAACGAGAGTTGCGAGAAATACACCAAAAGATGTGAAGAATGAATAAAGCGCAAGAAAAGCACCTAAATAGTATACACTCTTAGTAAATTCTCTCAACAGCAAAAAAATTCAGGCAAATACTAACCTCGAACACGTTGTGGCGCACATTCCGATAAATATGTCGGAACGACATTCGAAGCCAATCCAATCCCAGAATAAACAATAATTCTCCCAACAGCTAACTGCCAAAAAGATGTAACAGCACTGGCCTCCAATATAACGCCAACAATCATCAAACATGACAAGGCCATGAACCCCATTTTACGACCAAATTTTGAAGTAATAATTGGTGCCAGGATACAACCTAGTATAATACCAGCTGAACCGGTTCCAGTTCCGACGGAAGTCTTGTCAGATGGAATTGTCCATTGATCAAGACCCGCGTTGTATGCTCCATACTTGTGCTGGAATTCCGATAGACCCAATGCTCCGCCCCACCAACCGTTATCGAAGCCAAACCCCATAGCCCCTAGTGACGCTGTGAGACCTATGAGGACTAGTCGCCAATTCAGGTCTTGGTATAATGGAATTGCTTTGAGTGTGCCTAACATGATGAGAATGTCGCTGCATAAGCGAGATAACCGATGGAAATGGGGAAACAGAAAGTCTACAATTCAGACTTGTCCAAAATATACTTGAGTTTATATAGATTCCGATCTATATACTGACACCTCTCTCCCTCCCTCTCTCTCTCTCTCTCTCTCTCTCTCTCTCTCTCTCTCTCTCTCTCTCTCTTTCTACGGTAATCTGTAACCCCACGGGGAAGGGCACTGAGTGGATCTACTATCTTCCCGGAAGCGGGGAACGATCATCGTAAAAGGAAATGCGAGCCACAAACTGCCAGTTTACTCAATGAGTCTAGTACGTGATATTGTCAGAACTCTAGGATCAGTCTAATAGACCTGTCCGGGTTGAAGTAAAAGGGGTCGTCGGTGGTAAAACTGGCCCGTTTCAATGCTTTGACCCAAAAGTAGTTTCTCTCTCCACGTTTACTTGGAAAGAAAACTAAGAATTATATTCCAACCAAATCCAACAAAAGATGTCACAATAACTCTCCACTGCCAGGGAACCCATAGAAAATTAACAAAAGCAACAACAGGCCAAATTTTCCACCCAGCCCTCAAGATTCCGGATATTCTCGTTTGAATTTCATGAGAAAGGAGGCTCATACTTTGGACTCTGGCGCCTGTAGTGCAAGTGATGAAAATAATGTTTGTAAAACACAACCCAACGGTTTGATCCAACACAAGCTTCAAAACCACATTGATCCAATTAACCCGATATTGCTGGGTTGTGTTTTGCGTGGGAGGTTGAGCGTGGGGGTTTGACTCGATGGGGCCATCTTGAGGTGGGAAAGTTTCCTCCAAAGCCCGTTGCCAATAAGAAACCAAAGGTGCGGAAATCAAGCCAAATACAGCAAATTCAATTACTCGAGTCCAGTCTATTTCCAGATGCGTTTCTGCTCCCCATTGCGATAGGGTTTGGGCTGTGATGTTGGCGGCAGCTTTCAGTAATGCCGATTGAATTGTAACCACCACAAGAGATGGCATGGTGGTATGAGATGCAAGAAGGAATAGTTATTTGGTACAGACACAGATATATTAGAGGAAAATGGAAACTTATAGCTGGCAGCTTTTGGTTCCTATAAGCGGCCATGAACTTGGTATTGGGGTACATTTCGCTCTCACGTCCAAAATCGGTATCTTGAGCCACCCTTTCCTGATTGAGTCATGAAGTTCGTATTTAGGTAAAGGTAAAGAAAGGTTGCTCCTCTTTCGACCTGAAACCACAAAGACAGCCCTATATTCAATGTCATCATGACTAGGCCCCAAAACCTACTGCCATTGCTAATTACATTCTGGACCATATTGTCCACCACCTTTGCTCATCCAAGTTGCATACTCGACGAGTCCCCAAGACGACGTCTCTTCCTGCTAAGTGACATCGCAAATGAACCAGACGATGCACAGTCACTGGTCCGACTACTGGTATATGCCAATGAGTTCCAAATCGAAGGTCTAGTAGCCACCACAAGTTGGTGGCTCAATGACACAACCTATCCCGACCAGATGCGCGATATTGTAGGCGGATATGCCAAATCGGTCAGGAATCTCAGGAAGCACGCATCAGGATGGCCAGAGCCTGATCATTTGCTCAGCTTGATCAAGTCAGGCTCGACCCGGTACGGGATGAACGGAGTGGGCGAGAACCAAAACAGCGAAGGTTCAGAACTTCTCGTCACGGCTGTGGATAAATCAGAGGAACTATTATGGATTTCTATCTGGGGTGGTGCAAATACACTTGCCCAGGCGCTTTGGTATGTAAATGCCACACGGTCATCTGAAAAAGTAGACGAATTTGTCGCGAAATTGCGCGTCTATTCGATCTCCGACCAAGATAATAGTGGGCCTTGGATTCGAAGGAATTGGCCCAATCTTTTCTACATTGCGAGTGTACATGACTTCAACCGATATGCAAATGCCGCCTGGGGAGGGATATCGGGTGATGACTACTATCACTTTCCCAGCGAGGGGAACAAGGAAGTTATCTCGAAATCATGGATTAAAAAGAACATACAAGATATTGGACCCCTTGGAGCCCAGTATCCTGATGGAGAGTTCATTATCGAGGGTGAGATACATATAATCTTTGGAGCTTACGATCCGTCATTAATTCTAAGTAGGTGACTCGCCATCGCTACTCTACATGATCCCAACCGGTCTATCAGATCCTGAACATCCAGAATGGGGCTCTTGGGGAGGTCGATATGGTCCCGTGGCATGGGGCGAGGGACATTTCGCTGATAGCATCGATACTATAATAAGTGATTCTGGAAGTATAATTATGGGTTCCCAGATAACTATCTGGAGATGGCGCACTGCATTTCAGAACGATTTCAAAGCGCGAATGCAGTGGTCTATACAACCCAAGTTTGAAGAGGCGAATCATTCTCCAATCGTGACCGTGAATGGCAGCTCAAGTCGAGATATCCTAGAATACGTCGTCGAGCCTGGAGAAACTATCATCTTGGATGCAACTGCTTCTTGTGATCCAGATGATGATAACCTCTCCTTCAAGTGGTGGCAATATTTGGAGCCAAGTTCGAACCTTAATACTCCGAAACGCGATGTAATTGTTTTGGAATTGAGCGCAACAGATATGCCTAAGCTTTCAGTGAAAATACCTAATACTGAAGCTGTGCACAAGCCGGGCAGAGGTGTCCATCCATATGCTGATAAACATCTGCATGTTATTCTCGAGGTATCCGATGGAAATATGATTGCTTACCGGCGAATAATATTAACCATCAAAGGTAATCCTGCCGTGCGGGAGCTTGAAGATGACTCTGGCCATGACGAACTGTGATTGAGAACAGCCTCGTGAGGTGTTTGCGTTTGGTAAATCTGTGATATTAGATAGATGAGATTCTGCAACCCCATTGCGCGCAACCAGCAACGAGGTTGTGAGAATCTCAAGACAATGCACAAGGCTCTTTTCGATCAAATCGTTTCTGATCCAGATAATGTATTTCTTCTCTCAGCAGACAGTAGACTTCGAGAGACGATGGTGGTGCGCATTGAAGCTTCGGGCTTTAATATCGAACTATAGACATTCACACTAAGCCGTCTAGGGCTAGCTCCATTGTACCTTCCATTTTATGATCTACTCCATATTTTAGTGACTATTTTATATCTCACCGCACCTTCTATGTAAAAGTAGTATCGTACATTCCTTTGCAAGACTGTACCTTCCCAGTTTTCGAGATAAACACTGGGAAATTGTCCACGTGGGAACGAATCCAACTTTCTTCCTCCCCTCCTGGGGATATCAAACCCTCGTACAACTGAACGATATGTTCGGTGGATAACCAAGTTCACCAAACCGGATTGAATTCAAACAGGTCACCTTCCAGGTCAATTTCTACATGAAACAGCGCCACAATCGATTCGGCTTCATCCCTGGTCAGAATGACCACAAATTTCTCATCTATGAAGAGGAGTCTGGACCTCTCTTAGATTCTTCGGGATAGTGAGCGCTGGGATTTCATAGAAAATACTGTTTCGTTTTTTGGCTTTCCTGCGATGAAAGTGGGCTAAGAGACCTGACCGGAAATCCACGAGAAGTAAGGTGATTCTGTTTATGATGTTGGTAAGTTGCTAATGATATCCTATAGAACATGGTTCCAGCCTCGCGAAGTTGTGCTGACTTCATGGGGAGTCAAATTTAGATGTCGGCAATGACAACACAATTGACCTACGCCACAAGTTGGTAGAATGTTCTTTTTTTTATCATTACGGTGGTGCCTCTCCAGAATTGGGGCAGGCTACATGTGAAGACCAATAGGCCAACACAACATGGCCAATGAGAATGCGTGCTCAGTGACGAAATTGGAGTCCAAGGACGATTCCAGCAGAATATCAATTCTTGAAGCCCTCAGGACAGCCTTCAGGAGGGCTGGCATGTCAAGAAAAGACCGTATTTTCGCCAAAATAATCGGACGATAGAATATGGCTAGCTTCAGAATACAAAGAATCGGAAACTCACAGCCTTATATCCATTTACCTCCAAACCCATTCCCACCCGTGATCAGCTCTGGTTTTCCTTGAGAACCATTTCCAACCAGACTTTTAGACCGCACGAAAAGTTTCCAAAAGATACAGACGAAACCCGGATCAGGATTCATCAATACAACAATATATAAAAAGATGGAGAATTACCAGTGAAGGGGATCCCACTCTTCCAACTATATAAAGTCGTGACCACCAGCTTTGCACATGTTTATATCAGCCAGCCCTAAGTTGCCATCCAGGCCTAGAGATGAAACGCCCAAATTTCCGTTCATCTAAACTGAATAAAATCCAGCAGACTCTTGTTACGGCAGCACCCGCACTTCAAACTCCGCTCAAAAACGACGTTATTATACTGTCGAAGCAACTGTGCAAAAACTATACCGCTAATAATCGATACATTGTTCTTTACGACGGACAATGTATGATGTGATTTGGCTTTAGCTCCAGCTATCGTCCCGGAGCGGCTGCTGCTGTGACTTTCTACAGCCAGGCGCCCGCCTAGCTGTAGACATCGCTAGGTCTGGATGACAACTTAGAGCTGGCTAGTATAAACATTTGCAAAGCAATCCGGGCGGATTGTGAAGCACGCACGAACTTCCGGCAAATTCTTCTTAGTTTCCTAGTCCGAGGATTACTATACCGGATCTAGAAGAATAGTATTAAAACCTTGTGGGGTACCATGGATAGGTCCCATGATTTCTGGGCACTCCGGAGTATAAGATGGATCTCAAGATTTTTCGTCGCCAACATTGTGAATGTGAGGGATATGCCGATCAACCCAGGTGGTTCCGGTCCTAAGCCAGCGCCAATTCGACGATACACCAAAGAGGAACATATCCATATGTCCCAAGTAGTTATGTAGTGTTTCACTGGTTATAATATTTAACCTGTTGTACAATTGTCTTCCAAGTTGCTCCCCGGCAGCCTTTATATGTTGCAGTGGAGTATACAGTAGTTCTTACGGGTTGGAGCGTAAATTATGTTTGATCTGCGACCTACTATCGTAATTCTCAGCATGAATGTAGCATCTGAGGAACAGAAATTTCAGTGACAGAACGAAGACTCGTACCATACATTCACCCAATATGACATTGGATTATTTTCTATCTTGTACAGTAGAAAAACACTGGGTGACCCTCACAGCTGTGATGGTCTTATCTTATCACAAACAATGCTGATTGGCCGACGCTCCCGACAATTTTTCATCGCGACTTGCCAATCCAAAAGTTCTCTCCGCTCCGCAAAGTTCAAACCGCCCAACATCACCTCGACAATCAAATACAAAAATGGCGAAGCGGAAGAATACATCTGACGCAGCCACTACTGTGGCCCCAGTAACCAAGCAAGACCTCACATCGGTTCTATCTACACCATGGACGTTCCTCCAGCCCTCCGCCGACCTACACACTCTCCTCGCAGACTCTGCGAAACAAATTCTCGACCCGCTAGCAACCTCCGTGGTAGACGAACAATCTGCGCGCAAACAGGCCAATAAGAAGCGCAAGCGATCAGACCCCGACGCAGACGCCATACCGCCTCTTCAATTGAAGAATCTATACGTGGAAGGCTTTACATCGAACCAAGTATGGGAGCAAGCGACGCGGATTCTGGAGTCTGCTGGAGGTGAAATTGAGAGGGATGTTACTCTGCTCACACGACTTGATGATATGGCTTCTTCGGATCCTGAAGGAATGGGATCCCTTGAAGGCTCTGGACCTGAGGATTTGGGGTCTGAGAGTGACGATGCTGAAAGTATGTCGGATGCTTTCTCTGGAGAAGAAGGCGAAGAAGAAGATGAAAGTGAAGGATCTGAGGCCGGAGTTGAAGGTGAATCTGAATTGGGAGAGGAGGGTATTGACGACTTTGACGCAATGAACGAGGAGGGATTAAGTGATGAGGAGGAAGGATCTGAAGGCTCCGAAAAGGACGAAGAGGAGGATGGTGGTATTTACACCGAGGATAAATTCGGTCTGAACGATGGATTCTTTTCTATCGATGACTTCAACAAGCAGACCGAATTGCTAGAAAGGCAAGACATGAAAGGCGGTGCTGATTCCGATGACGATGATGAAGAGGAGGAAGTCAACTGGCATGCGGACCCAACCGTTGCAGCTGATGCCCTTCCCAAATCCAAACAATCCGCTATTGGAACCGGTGATGAGGATGAAGATATGGACGACGATAGCGAAGAAGATGGACCAACTTTCGGCAACGCTGATCTCAATGCGGATTCCGACGACGACGATGTCGAGCCTGAGGTTGACCCCGAGGCAACAAGCTATGGCGACACGAGTAATATCAGATACGCCGACTTCTTCGCCCCACCACCTCGTAAAGCTTCGTCTAAGAGATCACGGGCACTTCCCAAAACCCAGCCTGCTAAGGAAATTTCTCAGGACGACGTTGATCGAGCCATGGCGGATGTTCGACGCGACCTTTTCGACGATGACGACGAAGTGGAGGAGGAAGATGAACAAATGGATGAGGATGGCGAGAACCAGGGACCGCGCTCAACCCACGAGAAGCAAAGGGCCAAGATCGCAGATGAGATTCGCCGTCTAGAAGCAGCCAATGTAGCCAAGAAAGAATGGACAATGGCTGGTGAAGCTCGTGCTGTGGAGCGACCTGTGAACTCTCTTATTGAAGAGGATCTTGACTTTGAACGAGTGGGCAAGCCAGTTCCCGTCGTGACAAACGAAACCTCAGAAGACATCGAGGATCTTGTTAAACGTCGAATTCTCGCCAACGACTTCGACGAAGTAATTCGTCGTCGTCCGGGTGTTGGCGACGTCAAGGCTCAGCGTCGTGCTCGATTCGAACTAGAGGATACTAAGCCGCAAGAGAGTCTGGCTGAGATGTACGAGGCTGATCATCTTCGCGCCAATGATCCAAATTACGTCGACACCAAGGACAAGAAGTTGATGCGAGAACATGCGGAGATCCAGAATCTCTGGAAGGATGTTAGTGCTCAATTGGATACTCTCTGCAACTGGCACTACAAGCCCAAGGTTGCTCAGGCAAACATCAATGTGGTTACCGACGCACCAACCATCATGATGGAGGACGCTCGCCCTACAGCTGGCAGTGCCGCTGGTGGGCCATCTGCTCTTGCGCCGCAAGAGGTCTACGCGCCTGGCAGCGATGGCAAGGTTGCTGGTGAAGTGGTGCTCAAGACTGGCGCATCTATTTCCAAGGATGAGATGAGTCGGGAAGAGAAGGCTCGCAAGAGACGACAGAGCAAGGCCCAATACAAATCCAGTGACAAACCTGCTGGTCCTCAAGGCAAGGCGGCTGAGAAGCAACAACTTGTGTCTGATCTGAAGAAGGGTGGTGTTAAGGTCATTGATAAGGAGGGCAAGGTGACGAATATGGATGGAGCTAAGGCTGGAAGAGAGCACAAGAACAAGGGTGATACGTTGAAGCTGTGAATAGGTTCAGAAGCTGTAAAAAGTACTTAGTCATCGGAGTTGAGGAGCCATATTGGATAGAGATTTTTCTAAGTTATCATTTAGATAATATCATCGCTGCATTCTATTTAAAAGACATTCACAGGTGAAGAAACCGACTAAACGAAAAAAAAAAAAAACGCTGACATCGCTTCCATATTCTAGTTCATAGCAAGAATGAATCAATTGTTGTTGCTTTTGGGCGTCTTGCGTCGAAGAGTATAAAGAAAGATATTCTCCCGATTATAAGAAGTCGCATTAGGGTCGTCACGAATTTCTTGCATATCGAAATTCTTCTTAGCCAATTTGATGAATCTCAAATCCGCTCTTCTCCGTCTCTTATAGCAAAAATAACAGACTGTTTCAGGACCAATGAGATCCTTTAATGTCGAGAGGAGAAGAGGGAAAGCTGGTTCGAAATAGACGCAGTCGGCAGCAAGAATGATATCCGGATGATTCGGGATATGAGTTGGGAGTTGTTCACCCCAGTCTAGGATTGAGGCTTTGACTTTTGTACCGAGTTGGTTTAGGAGTATGTTGTCTTGCATTAGGTCGAACATTGGGAGTTGATCAGTGATGTGAATTGGTGAGGCGAATTGACATCCTCGTGCGACGGCCAATCCGACGAGACCGCCTCCAGCTCCGATTTCCACGCTATACAGTACATATGATTGTCAGTTGAGATTCTCGCGCTCAAGGTCGATAGGATATAAATAAAAATGGGAGTGAAGATGGCAGGGATTGGTGTATCCCTGGCATATTTGGACTACCGACATCGTTTTCCCGGACATGTCCGAGGTGTGTTGGGAAAGAAGATATCTAGATAGGACCATTCCAGCTGGCCAAAGCTGACCACCACAGCCATTCTTGAGATCTTCTTTCAAGAGGAGGGGGTCGGTGAGGAGGCCGTCGAAGTTGATTGTTGTAGTACCGGCGATTTTGTTGACTCGAGGGGGAGCCAAGGTATCGCTCACTTTGAAGGGGACATCTGAGTCTGAAACTGGGCTCACCGATCTTTCCATTGAATCCATTATGTGCGAATTGTGTTGTGATTGTCTCCTATTTTCTTCTGCACTTTTTTTTTTTCGTCAAGGGTGGAAGGGTAAAGAATCGGGACGGCAAAATACAAACGAGACCAGTGGCATCCCACCATTTCTGCAGTGGGGCTCGTCTTCGGTGCTTATCGCCGGCGAATCACATGATACGCTGATGAGCTCAAAAATATGAAGATGGATAGATGAGATCGGATGAGATGATATTTGAATAGTAGATAAATATTCAGTTATATCGAGTCGAATCGCAAGCTATGCTCCGTATCCCCATGCTAGTGTAGCTGCTAATACAATAGAATGATCATTGGCCTAATATAGAGTATCAAACATCACTCCATGGCGTAGGGTATTGGATAAACGATAATATGAAGATAAAAGCTGTATATAGAAGATCCATCTAATCGGAGAATAAGAACAGAAGAAGCTCACGGCCGTGCGCTGTATCCCCAGGCGATCTGCAATCCTGGCAGCTGGGCGAACCCCCACATGGTGGATGTGCGACGGGGTCGACCCGAGGCTGTGGATATTATCGTACGGTAGATAGATTGCTAGTGTGTACTGTATGTAGGGGCAGTATAAGAACAGAGGAGGATAGAAAGAATGAAATGATTGAATATCAAAACAAGATTAAACTTGGTCATGTGCTCAAGTTCTCCGAGGAAAGAGCCAACGATCGCACTTGCCGAATTTCTGGCCAAACGAGCGAGTTGACGTCATGTGCCCTCCGCATTTTGGCTGAATCATGACGACGTCACCTCATTCCCTGCTTGAACCAAGGGAGACTGGACTGCTTCTTAAAGCTCGCTCTGTTCTGCATTTGCAGTATTCTTCTCTCTCATCTCATTTCATCAAATCACGAAATCACCCATCATGACTACCTTGCACTGTACGTACTTGCCTCGTTACAGTACAAAAGAGAACACAGAACAGAAGAGAAAGACCAGTTCCTAACTTCCTCATCTAGACCTTCCCCCCGTTAAGCCCTCGGCCATTGCCTTGGGTACATTCTTCACCCACACTGCTTCCCTGGGCATCCTGGCCCCGGTCTTTGGCGACACTTACCACCGCGCCCAGGCCGCCAACTCAAAGGAGGAATTCATCAAGTCCAAGGAAGCTGCCGGTGCTGCCGCTGCTTGGGGTAGCTCTCTGGTCGGTAGTGCCGTCCAGACCTACGGTGTTGCAGCTTTGATCAATGCCACCGGTACTCTGAGTTACAAAGGAGCCGCTTACCTCGGAACATTGATCTTCTTCGCTAGCTCTGCCCCCGCTGTACGTTTTCCCCCAAACAATCGATTCATTAGGATTCTGAGACAAAATGCTAACAAGTCGATCAGTTCGTCAGCCAGCTCTTCGCTGAGAAGAGGCCTCTTGATACCGTGGCTGTCGGCGCCGTATCTCGCGTGTTCGAGACAGTTGGATTGAGCTTGTTCCTCACCTGGTGGGGAACCCGCACTCACCCATTCGACTAAATCAATCGTTCGATCGGTTATGCCAGATACTGTTTCTGTATTAGTTCGGGTCCACACATGATCCATACGAAGAATGGTCGGCGTCTGTGTATCTATGGTTAATTAGTTCATCTAATGTAAATCAACACGACTTGTGTTATTATTATTGCTTGTTTTCTAAGGTCATGAACTGCCTTCGATTATCAGTAGCTTGGTATGAGTAAAACGTACGGTGAGGTCAATGCTTAGGTACTATATTTATATCAATGTAGATGTACCAATATACCTCTCTTATTTGTGGGTAGGCGAATTGATAGAAAGTACATAGTAGTAGCACTTGAGAAAGCGATGAATAGCTGTGAATCAATTGAGGTTATTGGGTTATACTCGGACCATATATACTGCGGTGTGAACACTAGCTTACAACTTATCCATGGATAATGAAAGAAATAAGTTCGGAATAAAAGAATTTGATCATCAGGTAGTGCTGGCAGAGTCTAATCCAGCTCTGATGTTCAATGGCCATTGTGGCACCTGCGCAGCCTTGGCATTACCTGCTCAGATACCATCTAGTTGATATGGCAGTGGCAGTGGCAGTGGCAATGACAATGGCACACTGGGCCACACTGAAAGGCTACTAAAGATGCGCCCATCTACCATGGGTTTGTTCAAGAGACATGGCCGACTAGTTGTATGGGATAGCATCTAACATATGGACCGAAGGCGAGACTGCAAACAAATCTACTGGGGATAGACACTCGGGATCAAATACATCAAAGTATCATAAACTGTCAAAGAAATATGTATTGAATAACACAGCTAATTTACCCTTTTAGGGCCAAATGAAACTCTTCTCCATGAAATGATCTAATCAAGCAAAAGTGCGGCAGGTGTACCTAAAAATTCCACAATTAGCAAGACACCACCAGCAAAACCCCCCGGCGGGGGGGGGACATAAAAAACTTACTTCTCAGGATAAGACTGTTCCTCACTGAGATCATATTTAGACTGAGTCTCCTTAGAAATAGTGTTCAGGTTGGTAGGAGTAGGAGGTAACCCATTAGCACCCAAAACGCTAGCAACGCCAGTCTGATTCTTCTCGAAGAATCCAGCCAGACCGCGCTCCTCAGCCTGCTCCTTAACAGAAACAATCTGCTTAGTACCAGCCTCGCCAAGCTGCAGAACATCATCCTTGGGCGCAGCCTCGCTGCCAACGGTCAGGAGACTGACGGCGTCGGCCTGGGTGATGGTGCTCAGTCGGGGGTAGTTTCTCCGGGCGTCGCGCTTCCAGTAAGGGTTATCGGCGATGTCACCGGCAGGAAGAGTGACGGGGTCATCGTAGGCGAGAGGGGGGTTAGAGCCTGGGGTTGGCAGGCGGAATTGCGAGTTCAGAGGGACACCGGATGAGCGGTTAGGGTCGACGGCCAGTTTGCGGCGGACCCAGTCCCAGATACCGGTGGACTCGAGAGTGTATTTCTAGTAATATTGTTAGTTTATACCATTCCCCGAGGGAAGACGTGTTCATTGGGATCATCGACGTACCTGGGCAAGTGGAACGACGTTGGATGCCGCCTTTGCGGCTTTCACTGCACCGCCGGCCATATTGAAGACTTTGAACTGTAGTCGCTTGTCAGCGCATGCGATCCTGAAATACCCCCTTGATTTGGCGGGTGCATTCAGATTCCCCGGTGGAATTGGGCTATGCAATTACCTTGTAAAGTCTTGAAAGTTCCTCAAGCGGTCGTGGCGAGCCTCGATATTCTCGATGCGGCACGTCAGGGTATCCGGAGGTGCAAGTGAGTCCGGATTAAAGGTATATCCGGGTCCGATCGTTGTCCCCGGTCGCCGGCATTACTAATCCTACGTTGTTTACACTTTGGCAGTAGATTTAGTTATACTTCAAATGATAAAATGATGTTAAAGATTGAATATGAACATTCATGTTTCGTTCAATACCACAGATGATCGAAATTGATCAGACTTATGCGGCAAAAGCCTGGCTAAAAGGTACATGCCTCCATCCCACTCGTATATTGTATCATGATCTTTATGATGAACTCAATCTATAGTTCGAACTGATGGTGCTTAGTTCTTAAAGAGCTACGCTGTAACAAAGGTACAAGTAGGGCTGACTGGCGTAGTGAGAAAATGCCTCTTTTCGCAAGTCCCCTCATACTATGACATGAAATATGAAAGCAAAGAATCAGAGAATAAATCGCTTGTCTGAGGACGCAAGCCCTAATTTGGATGTTTGCTCGTCCACCCCTTAATAATATCTACCTGGAGAAACTATTCCACTCATAGGGAAGGACCGGATAAAAGGCTAAGTTATGCTTCCTAAGAATATCATCATTGCGAAAAAAAATAGTTTGTTTACAGAATGCAATGTTATGATCCGATGATACGACGTCGACCCAGGATGATCATGAGCGCGAGATCAACTTCATAACATCACCATACCGACCCTACTCATTTAGCTCCATCACCATTCTTCTCCTTGGACTCATCCTTCTCATCTTCCTTGGACTCCTCTTTAGCTGGGCCCTCGGCCACAATCTTCTGGACAGCATCAACAGTCGCATCAGGACCGCCCTGCTCGCGAAGCAGGACCTTGCCCTTCTTATCGACGGCAAAGACACCGCGGATAGTTCCCTTCGGGGACTTCTTCAGACCAATTGCACCAATAAGGCCATAGCTTGGATTGCAAAGCAGCGCATACGGAAGATTCTGCTTGGTTTTGAAAGTTGTGTTGGCCTTGGGCGAGTCGCCTGATAGACCGTAGATTGTCAGACCAGTAGATGAAAGATGATCAAAGTTATCACGGAAAAGACAAGCTTGCTTGGTACCTGCAGGTGAAGTGTGAGTCAAGAGGTAATGCATAGAGCAAGGGCCGTGCGATGCGCGATGCGCGATGCACGATGCACGATGCGCAGTATCATAGGGATAGTTATCAGAACATACATCCGGGAGTCGAGGCCTTGGGATAGGTAAAAATAACCACACCCGCCTTGCTGTCATCGACCAGTTTCTTGAGTGATGTCTGTTCACCTTCATTGGTTTCAAGGTCACCACCAAAGGCATCCAGATTAATCACATCACCCGCCTGAGGCACTTTGGACGCATCCTCTTTTGGGGCGGGAGCCTCGTCAATTTTGGTCGCCTTGGGCTTTGGTTCGGACTTGGTCTTTTTCTCCACGACTGGAGGAGGCGCGGCGGCCTTGCGCTTGCGAAGTTCAACCATTACGATAATACAAGGAAGCGTGAAGTGGGAGGAATGGACAGCTTAGCTGCAGCTCCGCTCGTGGCGGGTTTGTTGTGACTGTAGTACCCCAGACAAAAGTACCATAGTGTCTTTATTCAAAAGCAATAACACCTTACATAATCCAAAGAATCCACCGGAAGTTCCCGACCCACGGGCTCCTCACGGGCTGCCCTGACCCGCGCGAAGGAAAAAATTCTCGATTTGACGTTTCTTTCTTGATCGCCACCAAAAACCCACATTCCCCATCTTTCTTTTCTGGCCAGCAATCCTGACTCATCTAGGGATTTTCTTTTTGAGTCCACCGAAGATTATCTTGACATCGCCACTCGAGTCTTCAACATCTTTTTACTTCTCGACACTCCCTTTCGCCTCATTTTGCGTCTCGCAATCACCTACCTTTCTTTAAAGCGACTCTGCCGCTCAGCGCGCGCGTTTCGACATGAAGGTCTTTTCATCTTCTTGCACCTTTGATTATTCCTGGGATGAGGTGTCCACGGCCAACTGGCGCAAATATTGCCCATGGAATGACAAGGTCACCCACGTTGTTGGTGTCGATACTCTCTCCCGAACCGTTGACCCCTCAACCGGAATCGTGAGTCAATGAAGAATCCGAAGTTTTCGGCCTGTGCTACGTTCATAAATAAGCTGACCTTCTTTCAGTTACGAACCGAACGCCTGATTACTTGCAATCAGTCCGTACCACAATGGGTTCTCACCCTCCTCGGCGGAACGACTACTTCTCACGTCTACGAGGTCTCCTACGTTGATCCAATCTCGAAGAAGGTCACCATGTGCTCGAACAATCTTACCTGGTCGAATGTCCTTAACGTCCGTGAAACCGTCACCTATCAACCTTCGACATCCACCTCGACCCAGTTCACCCAGGAGGCTAAAATCACCGCACTCTGCGGTGGATGGCAAAAGATCAAAAACAAGGTCGAAGACGCGAGCGTGGAACGTTTCCGAGAGAATGCCAAGATCGGCCGTGAAGGATTTGAGACAGTCCTTGAAATGAGTCGTCGAGTCTTTGGTGAACAACGCGATCTCGAGAAGCAAACGCTATAGCCGATGTCGGCCTCGGCTATCCACCACATCCCAACCTCCTCTCTCAACTCAACGATTTTCGAAGCACCATCTCTCCTTAACGTGTCCTGCATCGAGCGACTGCATATTTACGGCGTCTTCTGCTGATTTTTCGACTTTTCGATGTTTCTTTTTTCGTTCTCGCCCTCGGTTTTTTTTTCTTCGTTTCCAGCATTTCGAAGCTTTCGGCGCCTATCGGAGTTTACATTTGAATCGTTTCTCGTACCCCTCTCGGAAAAGGGGAATAACTGCGCCATGGCCACCCAGCAACCTCTGGTGGTCCGGTGACAGAAAACAAAAGTTCCATGGATTTCCCCTCATCTCTCTACATTTGAATACGAAGCGAGTGATATCCGCCCTCGGGCATAGATGCATAGAAAGATTTCGATATTAGAACCGAAGCCTCGGTCAATGTACAGAATTGCCTTTTCTTTAATCTCGTTAGTCGTCTAGCAAATTCATACACGTATAAACTTGATAAAAAACCAAACTAGCCGGTAACCAGCCATGTAACTCCCAAACGCCTTTCTGAAATCGTAACAGACAAAAAGGATTCTAGAGGATCCTCAACAGAAGTCCAAGTATCAACGCCTGATGCAGAAGGAGAAATTGACGTAATATCAGCCGATCAATCCACCAAGTACGACACGACTGACACCAGCAACTTCATTCTTGACATTATTCCGACTAGCATCCTCGAATTCGCGAACTGCACCCGCAACCATTATCTTACGGAGTTTGGCATCTGCCTTGGAAAACAATTCTCCAAGACCAACCGTACAGGCGGCGGGTGACGAGACGAGACTCAAGATCCGAGTATAGCAATCAATCAAGACATCACAAAGAGTCGCGAAAGTCTCGAAAAAATCCGGTTCGAAAGGCAATGACGGTGTGAGAAGGTATGTATATTCTTCGCCGGGCAGGAGATCAGAGGATTCTGTCAGAGGGAAAGATATCATTGACGCAGCAGCCGCCGTGGCAGGCGATGTGATTGAGTTTGCGGCACTTTTCAAGTCTGAAGGGTCACTGGTTTGCATTGGTAGACCGATTTCTGTAGCGGAGCTAGCTCTTCGAGTCTTTGTTCCGGCGTGTGCAGCTCTCTTGAACATTTGAGGAATACGTGCTCGGGCGAGACTAGATGATGAACCTCCATCTGGTGGGTGAACTTGTTGATATGCTTCGAATTCAAGGAGGAGGGCGTTTAGAGCACGGAGGTATTCGAAGGGAGTTGAGTTGACGTCTAGAATTGGTGGGAGGGATAGGCCAAGGAGAAGATAGTTGACTGCTCGACGGGAGAGCTTTCGAGCTTCGAAATATGGCATGCGACTGATATCTGCTCGGGAGAAATGCGCAGTATTAAACCAGTATACGCGACCTTCGAGACTGTAGCACGTATGGATTTATGTTAGCATTCCTTCCGATATCAAGTAGTCTTTTGTTGTTCTCTTCTTTGAAGTTGAAGACCGATAGAGATAGATGTTGCTTACGTCTTTCTCAAATATCCCAGTGTCGCAATGCGCTTCGCCGCCATGTCATGAATTTGTTGATATATGGCACTGGCACTCTGCGGCCCAAAGGGACCTCCACCACTTGACACTGGTGGAATGCCTCCATGCGAACCTTCATAACCACCAGTTGACTTAGCCGTATCTCTGCGCGAGAGACTCGGAGCGAACGAGGACGAAATCATCGTGGTTTGTTGTAGTCGTTTCTTTCACTGAGACAAGAAGCAATATGACGTTGGGCGCACAGGGATAAGCAGACAGGGGGGTCCCCCGATGTTCAAATCGATCGCATCCAGAGGAAAGATCAAGAACTCTGATAATGATCTAGAGTACCTTCACGGTTCAAACAAAAGTCCACTAGTAACCAATAGTGGGAAAATAAAGAAAAAGGGAAGCCTGCCGCATTTTCCCTTCAGGAGATTCTGGACTTTCCCCACAGGCGCCCCTCCGGGTCCCTTTCCGCCCTCTTTTTACTGTTCTCCGCTGCCCCTCGAACATCTTCTTTTTTCGCCCCTCTAATTTCTCTTTCTTTTTTCAATTTATTCAATTTTTGCAAATTGCGCATATCATGAGCTCTACTTCACCAGACGAACAAGTTCCCTTACCAGGTCAATGGCCTGTTGACCCGCAGGAGGAACAGCCCATCTCTGAAGACAAGATCTGGGTTGATGGTTGCTTCGACTTTACTCACCATGGTAAGAAGCGCAATGCTCTCTCTGGTCCTCGCACCTTTTTGGTATGCAATTTACTAACATGCTATGTTTTATAGGACACGCTGGTGCTATGCTTCAAGCTCGTCGTCTCGGAAAGGAGCTTTTCGTTGGAATCCATTCCGATCAGGCTATTCTAGAAAATAAGGGTCCAACGGTGATGGCTTTGGATGAACGGTATGTTTTGCGCTGGGCTCAACTCGCTTTTCTTTTATTACTTAATTATTTCATCTCAATGGCTAATGGATTCTCGCTATCAATCTATAGTGTTTCTGCTGTCGACGCTTGCCGCTGGGCGACTCAAAGTGTTCCTCATGCGCCTTACGTGACATACTTACCATGGGTATCCCACTACGGTTGCAAATACGTTGTTCACGGAGACGATATCACATCTGATAGCGATGGAAATGACTGCTATCGTTTCGTCAAGGCCGCTGGTCGTTTCAAGGTGGTTAAGCGCACCCCTGGTATTTCTACCACCGACCTTGTTGGCCGTATGCTTCTCTGCACCAAGAACCACTTCGTCAAATCTGTCAAGAAGACTTTGGCTGGAGAGGAAGGTTCAGGATCTCCTGAAGAGCGCAAGGCTGCCGCCACCGATCTTCTCCAAAGAATCACCGACTATGCAACGGACGAGAGTGGTCTACAACCAGGCCCCCAGGTCTGGACTTGGACTGGTTCAGGCAGCGCTAAGATTGATGATTCGGTTGAGGAAGCTGGCAAGTATGAGACCCTTGTCAATGGAAAGGGACCTAAGCCAGGACAACGGATTGTCTACGTTGATGGTGGCTTTGATCTCTTCTCGTCTGGTCACATTGAGTTCCTGCGTAAGGCAATGGAGCACGAGGAAGCCGAAGGACGTGCTCGGGGTTGGTATGAAGCTGAGCAGAAAGAGAAGAGAATCAAGGAGCATGGTGAAGACTACGGTCCAGCCTACATCGTCGCTGGTATTCATGACGACGACGTGATCAACCACTGGAAGGGACTTAACTATCCGATCATGAACATTTTCGAACGTGGTCTCTGTGTTCTCCAGTGCAAGGTGAGACATTCCCAAATCGTCCCACACACTATCTCCCGAAATATACCCACTAACAAACTCTTTCTTTCTTTTTGTTTCAGTATATCCACGCAGTTATTTTCTCTGCCCCTTTCACCCCTAGCCAGCCTTACCTCGAAACTCTGCCATTCGGTGTTCCTGACGTTGTCTACCATGGCCCCACTACTTTCATCCCCCTGACCTACGACCCATACAGCGCGCCCAAGAAGATGGGAATTTTCCGTGAAGTCGATCGTCACGCTTTCCAGCATGTGAATGCTGGTGAGATTGTCGGTCGCATTCTTAAGAGTCGCGAGGCTTACGAGGCTCGACAGCGCGCTAAGCTGCAAAAGGGTGTCGCTGAAGATCTGGTTAAGGCGAATGAGCAGGCCTCTGCTTAAACCTCTTCAGGCCGTACATAGTATGAAGATATTTATAGGTGGAATATTAATAACTGTACATATGTTGAGTCTCATCAACTGGGGCTTAAAAGATATGCGGAGTGTTCATCGATTTAGTGAAATAGAGCATACATGCTATCGTCAAATAAACCAAAAATGAACAGGATTTCAACCCAAATAAGGATTTCTCATGACCTCAGACAACCAATAGTACGATACTAGAGCTAGTGACTACTTTTAAGTAAGGTTACTACACTAAATACTAGTATGTTGCCTCAGGTTAGGACTCTACGGGCGAGACTCCATACTCATCTGAAGCATGTCCAGTAGGAGACTTGTAGAAAGTTATCATTCGCCAATATCTTCACAGAATCTCTTATCTACAGAACATGCCGGGGTCATTCGCTTTGAAAAGACCCTTCTATATCACACAAATCAATTGGTGACTCACAAGTCTCTCTACTACTCCAAGGCTAGTAGTAGTTAGGCATATCACACAAAAGCTTCGTTATTACACAACACATGTTAACCGTATTTTCTGGATTACACGAAACCTTATAAAATTTCTGGAGGCTCCGTGTTACTTGAATAATGCATCACATAAAACTGTTCAACACCTATTTCGCTTTCTCATATACACTTAAGTGACGAGTCGACGACTGAACTTGGCTATCCTGAAAAACACCACAGTACAGACAATGATAAATGAAAGCAAGATCCAGCAAAATGCCGGCAAACAAGTTAAATCCCCTGGAATGATCCGAACTCTTCAAAATGAATTGACCATCACTTGGGCTTTATGCAGAAACAACTTGCCAGCAATGTTAGCAGAGTTCATTGGCAGTTTACTACCAAGACTCTTAATTCGACCCATGCCTCTAGAAACCAATTTCCGGGCTTCATTCAAAATCCTCCTAATGTGCTTTCTATTCACGTACGTCTTTGACATCGGAAACACCACCTCATCCGTCGAGGAAGACAGAATCAACAAACCCCACCGGCCAGTTCCATCGGGTCTCATGACTTTGAAGCAGGGATATTCACGTTGGATACTGAGTTGGTTACTGGCACCCTGTGTCGCCTGGATATTGTATGGGAGATTACCGGCTTTTCTCATCATTTTCGAGGAGCTTTGGGTATTTGCATTTTACGTATGGCCTACATTCCGCCATTGGATTTCAAAAACCATTATGTCTACAGCATTGGCATATGTCATTCTACGCTTGGTGAATGCTACAGTGACAGATATTGAATCTTGGTCCATGGATACAGAACCTGACCTGATCATTGCAGCTTGGACCTTTTGTTCAATCCACTTACAAGACTTCCGTGATGTAGAGGGAGATTATAAAACCCATACCATCACGGTAGTAACAATGCTTTCACCAGCTAATCGGAGAAAAACCCTTCAAGGAACGGCTATATTCATGCTATTTGTCAATATTTTGAGTATGTTTTGGATCTGCTCGAGGGCCAGCCATATTTCTGCATTCATCACCGGCTTTTTGTTTTACGCAAGCACTGGGATTACGATTTACTATAAATTGTCGGCTACTTCCAAGCTTGACTATCGTATTATGTACCGGTGGTGGACGGCTACTTTGTTTTTCTTTATTTATCACGTATATGATTTGTATCTTTCGGGGGTATCGAGCTTCAAGTTTTAGGGCAACAATGGTCTACCATGTTCCTACAAATACTAGTCACGAAGACTTCTTATAATGGGCTTTAAACGAGATACTACGAATTTCACTCGAGCACATCAAATGAAGGACAAAATCCTATTTGTACTCATTTCAGCTATCTGTTTCATAAAATGGTACTGCGTCGAACTCGAAATGGCCTAGGACGTATGCATGAGCGGATATGACGCTACTCGCCAAGTGAGCAAACTAAGTCAAGCAGAGGTCAAGTAAGTCTGAGAAGGGATATTCGATCTTAGAACGATGATTATATTATACAGAGGTATAAACTGTGCAGAAAATGCCACCGCACTTCTAAAAAGCCACAGGTATCAGATTTATTGGTCCGCCGCCACCAGAACACCCTTCTCTTCAAGCATCTTGGAGAGTTCACCGTTCTGGTGCATCGACATCAAGATATCACATCCTCCAACGAACTCCTTGTCCAAATACAGTTGCGGGATCGTGGGCCAGTCGGAGTACTCCTTAACGCCTACATACAGTCAGCATGGAACTAGCCAGCGAAAATCAATCGGATTCTATAGCTGTTACTCACCCTGACGCAGCTCGGCGTCTTCTAACACATTGAACGCAACGAACTTCTTAGGATCAACACCCTGCAGACCGAGGATCTGGATGCTGGCGCGCGAGAAACCACACTGGGGGGTCTCGGGGGTACCCTTCATGAAAAGTACGACGGGGGCAGATCCAACGGCCTTATCGATGGCAGCCCTGGTCTCGGAGGAGAGGAGACGGGCGTGGAGGATGGAGGGCAGTTGGAAGGCCGGGGTGCGGACGGGGCGCAGGGCAGTTGGCCGCGCGATGGGGCGGAAAGCCTGGACAGAGATTAGTTTGAGAAAATAGAATAATACATATACACCTCAGCAAAGACTCACCGAGAAAGCAGTTCGAGAGAACATTGTGGCTGTATGGAAGTTAAGTTGATGAATGGAAGAAAGCAAAAAAGATGCTACAAGTAAAGTCCGGCAGTCGGAGGTGGTTGATTGGTTAGTAATACGCAATACCTCGTTGCTCGTCTGACGTCGTTTTGCCCCACGAGACTTTCTAAGCTTCTTCCGCTCCCCCATTCTTCCAATCTTGATATTGCCCGAGTGAAGTTTTCAATTGTAGAGAGGTCCTCATGGATCCTCACTCAGAGCCCCCATTCTCTGCACAAGATCATCTTCAAGATAACAAGATCCATATACTTCTCGCAGCTTCCGGCTCCGTCGCAACTATCAAAATCCCGAATATCGCAGAAGCCCTCGGTCACCACCCAAATGTATCGATTCGAATTATAGTCACCGAATCCGCTGAAAGATTCTTAGCTGCGCAAAGTGCCGAGCAACCACTTCTTGACAGTTTGTGCAACGTACCCGGTGTGGATGGAATATACAGAGACAGTGATGAATGGTCTAGGCCTTGGGTGCGCGGGGCACCGATTCTACATATTGAATTGCGAAAATGGGCGCATATCTTGTTAGTTGCGCCGCTGTCAGCGAATACAATGGCTAAGATGACAATTGGTATGGCCGATAATCTGTTATTATCTGTGTTACGAGCGTGGGACACGACTGGCTTGGTGGATTTGGGATTTAAGGCTAAAAAGCCAATGGTATTTTTAGCCCCGGCTATGAACACAGCGATGTATGTTCACCCAGTGACTGAAAAATCACTTAAGATCTTACGGGATGAGTGGGGGAAGAGTGACGCCAATCCTGACGGTTGGGTTACTATTCTCCCGCCTATTGAGAAGTCTCTAGCCTGCGGAGATGCGGGGACTGGGGGAATGATGGATTGGAGAGATATTGTCAAGAATATTCAGAGTTACCTGGAACTCCCAATACCCGACTCGTGATCTATATTTCTATCTATTCGATCGACTTTTGTGTTGACTCGGACTCGGAAGGCCCGTCACTATTGTACAAACCCAGGTATTGCGCGGCATACTCACCAAGAAGACCCAACGAGATACCACCACCTGTCAGAAGGCACCCGTTCACGAACCACCACCAACAGTTCTTAACATTCTTCAGCTGAACTTTCCAGATCATCAGACCGAGGGACAGGGCGGCACTACCACAGCTACCAACGAAGAAAATCGGTCCACAACCAGCAGCAACGCCAGCAGCTCCAAGCAAACCGACTTGAGTTACGGCGAGGCCACTCAGCACCGCCTTGGTATTCTTTTCGTGGCGGAGAGCAATGGACTTGATCCCAGCCTTGACATCATCCTTGATATCCATGTGTGCATAGATCATGTCGTAGAGAATGGTCCAAGCGACACAACTAGAATACAACGCTCCCGCAGCCATCAATGCATCATGATTAGAAAGCAAATCGATTCCCAACGCAGGGAATCCCATAATAGCTCCCCACGAAAAAGCTAGACCCAGGACTGCTTGAGGGTAATTGGTCACCCGCTTGGCTAGCGGGTAAGCCACCACAATAGGCATACTCGGAACGCCATAGTAGAGGCATTGAGAAGGGAAAGAGAGCAGAACTCCAAGTCCAGCCACAAGCTGCGACCCCGTGAAGAGTACTGCTTTCTTGGGCGAAAGTGCTCCTCGCGCAATTGGGCGGAACTTAGTACGTTCCACATGCGGATCCAAATTCCTATCCCAAAGATCATTGATGGCGCAGCCTGCCCCACGCATAATCAAAGCGCCCGTAAAGAAAAGCGCTGCTGTTCCAAGCACATGCATTGGCGTTGCACCAGTGGCCATGGGCGCTGCGAGAAGAGTGGAAAAGAGCGTTGGGAAGAACAGGTAGTAGGTTCCGGTAGGTTTATCGAGGCGGACCAATTCGGCGTAGGGAATCCATGACTTTGGCAGAGATGCAATTATTCCTGTTTGAGGGGGGATGTAGTGTGTTGCTGGATTGGCATTCTTCGTATCGGGGTTGGATTCGAGTGGGAGAGCCTGCGCATTCGCATTTGTATTGCGTCTTGGGACGAGCTGGAGTGATGTGCTTAATGGGTGTAATTGCGAGGGACGGGTCCGCTGGGTTGTGATCAATGATTTCGTACGAATGAAAGTCGATAAACTGTTTCTATTGCGAGTGATTCCGGTGTATCCTTGTGCTTTCCAACATTGAGGCGATAGTCGGGATCGGGATTCGTGGATTAGTCGGGAGCTGCAGGTGGAGAGCATTGCGTAGGGAGGAGATAGTTAATTGAACGAGGTCAAGAAGGTGAATATCTTCAAAAGAGAGTGAATATATTGGTATAATGGTGCTACCGAGTCATGATCTGTTGTGTTGTGAAGTTGCGAAAGAGAAGAAAAAAAAAGACCGAGGCGGACCTTAACGTTGCGGCGTTCCGTCATTCGCTCATCTACTCTAAGCTCTCCTCTTCAACTTCTCCATCATTCACTACTCCCACCTTTCAACCCTACTCCATTATTTTATTCAATCTTTCCTTCTAATCTCGCCTGTATTCAATAAGTCGACTTCCATCCTTTTTCCCATTCCCCAGCATTCCGCGAGCTTTAATTGTTGCGAAGTGGGACAGCGCGACGCGCCTGGTCCGCGTCTCAACCACTGAACGTCACAATCGCCTCTCTCCCGATTCCTGCGATGAAACGAGCCTTTCCTACCAGTGTTGATCGAAATCGTCAAATTTGATTAGCCACGGCCGCGCGCTGGCACCGTCGCCATGAGTTCAGGTCCGCGCGCGGCTTTTGTGCCGTTTCCTACCCACCTCGACCTAAAGGACTTTGTTAGTTCACGAGAGAATATTGTATTCGCAACACGCATCACTTGCAAATCGATCGACCAGTATCCACTGGAGGACTTTGAAAATCTGGTGTACACACATGTCATTCGTACTGGAAAGCCGTTGGTAATTGAAGGTTTCGAGGAACGTCTCAATCAGAACTTGTTCTCGCCAGATTGGTTGAAAAGGTACATGGGGAAAAAGAGTGAGTGAGGGCCTATCGATTCAGATCCTTCTTTAAAATTACCCGGCTATAGTTGCTGATGATGCTATTTAGTTGAGAATTGTTGGGACCAGGTTAGCCAAAAGAATGTCCCATACACTATTCAACACTATCTGAATAATATGCCAAAACTCGCGGAAAATGTGGCCTCCAGACGAGACTCAAGGGCCGAGCCTCAAAGGCTTTATCTCAAAGATATCGATTGTCCTAAGGAGTGGCAGGCGTCGCTTGAGAATATCATTCCACCTCCCTTGTTCTATCTCAATGACCGCCCTAGGGCTTTCACTGGTCCCGGATCGAAATACACTGAAATGCCACCATATCCTCGAACTAAAGACGGTTCCGCGATTGCAAAGGCAGGAGACCTCATGAGTAGCTTACCCCCAGAGATGCGCGCAGAAAACCTCATGTGTTATATTGGTCATGAAGGGACCTACACTGCAGCACACCAGGAAATGTGTGGTAGTCTGAGTCAGAATCTCATGGTGGAGGCATCAAATGGCGAAATCGAGAATGAAAAGAAAACAAGACCTGGCTCATCAGTCTGGTTTATGACTGAAACCTTCGAACGCCAACTCGTATCTGAGTATTGGAAGTCAATGCTTGGCCATGACCTCGATCTCGAAAAGCACTTCGCGTCAATAGCTGCCTGGAAGAAGGCTCCATTTACGACTTACGTGGTTGAGCAAGTACCTGGAGATCTTGTTCTCATCCCTCCTCTCTCCGTGCAACAGGTCTGGAACCGTGGCACGAGGACAATGAAGGTCGCATGGAACAGGACCACTGTTGAAACCTTGCAGTGGGCATTGGATGAAGAGCTCTCCCGTGCACGGGCAGTTTGCCGTGAGGAGCAATACAAGAACAAGGCCATCATTTTTTACAGCCTTGAAAAATATTCTAAATTGCTGGAAGAAGATCCTGGAAAGAGTCATCCTGGGGTGGATGCACTCTGGGAAGACTTTGAATATTTGTTCAAAATGTTCACTGACGTCCTTCTTTCCGAATGCTTCTCAACCGGCCTCCCAGCAGAGAAGAAGACTGAGTATTTGGAGTTCACTGGTGACGTGACGTGCTCATATTGCCGTTGTAATATATTCAACCGGTTCCTGACCTGTGAAGCATGTGTGGACGGCGCAGAGACCTATGATGTTTGTATGGATTGCTATGTCTTTGGTCGAAGTTGCAGATGTATCTCCAAACTCAAGTGGGTCGAACAATTTCGCTGGAAAGACCTCGAGGCTCGCCATGAAAAGTGGCGATCCCAGATTATGAAACATTTTGAGAAAGATGGATACGGCGTGTATCATCCCGTTTTCTCTGCTGTCCGGGCTCAAGAGACACAAAAGTCCGTGGCCGAGCTTTGTCAAGAACAGCTTCGAGTGCGCCCTTGGGTAGATTGCAAGAAACCGGTGCAAACAGCCATACCCAGTGACTCTGAATCGGAACAGGTTCACGATCGACGGTCCTCCAAGCGTCGCAAGGTCAACAACAAATCCCCGAAGAAGACAGATAAGGCCAAGAAGAGACGCAAACCGGAGGATATGGGACGCTGCCATATTTGCAAACCTCGACCTGTATGGACACTTAAGCACTGTTCCACCTGCGATTCGCAATACTGCTATGGTTGTCTTTTCAGGCTTTTCGACTTGCCACCACAACAAGCCATGCAGTTCTCTGATTGGGAATGTCCCAAGTGTCAGAAAGTGTGCAGTTGCGCGAGCTGTAATAAGAAACCAGATAAGATACTGGAACCATACCAACCGAAAAGATTGTTACTCGGCCATGACACTTACAAAGTTGCCGACGAAAGAAGTGTCGAGTCTTTGGTTGATCTTCGACAATCCAATGCTGGATGGATGAAGAAATTCCAGCGCACGAAGAACCATTTCTACGCAGAGCGATTTGAAAAACTCAAGCGTGAAGCAGACGAAGCACGTCTTGCATTGAATGAGACGAGAGTCAATCCTGTTCCAGAGCTTGTTCCGCCACAAGGATTGACGTTTGATTCCAGTCTGGCTGCCATGGATGACGATGATAGTATCATTCGGGAGGGCTTTCAGCCGGATAATTTCCCTGGGGACCCATATCTGGATTTCAACAAAACATTCATGATGCTCGACCACACTGTGATTGACTCTGCTCTTGATTCTGCGATTGACCCAGCCCTGGGCATTGTCTGAGAGCAGGAAAACTCAGTGGAAGACCTGGCTATGGCCACTTTATGATTTTCAGCGACTTCGTTTACAACATACCCGGGGCCATTATGATTTTCCGTATTCCTGTAACATTAACAGCAACTACTAGTATGAAGACATGACAATTTCAAGAATAACTCTGCTAAAGCAGATATAATCCAACCATCAAACTAATCTCAAGCTCCTTTGTACTCATATTGAAGATCCTTTAGAGTAGCCAGATCCACCTCAAGCATAGTATGTTTCGCAAGGATGATGATCACCAGCATGACTGCAAAGAATGAGCTATCGTTGCACATTTGATAGGTTCGGATATTTCATGTGAAAGACTTACCTCCGGGTATCAAGTAGAAAGCAGGATTAATATGAAATGAATCCCCGTTGAGGAAAATCATATATATCAGCGCCAACAAAGTACACACTGCACCATTCACAGGGATCAGAGCCGAATGAATCATCTCTAAGCGCTCATTCCGCGGTGAAAGGGGTTTCTTGCCCTTAAGATCTCGATACAGAGGAGCTGATCTCATTGTATAAGCCGTAGCCAGCAACGAGATAATCGACAGAAACGAGAGTATTCTTTCACTAGCACCTCCCGCGCGAAGCGAGGATAGAAAAACAAGTGTTGAGAACAATGGGATTGCAGTGAAAACCAACTATAAAATTTGATCAGTATTTGCTCCCACAGAAGGTCTTTTCTTTATTAGGCGGATATACACTGTACTGCGCATTCCGCGACTCATTCTGTTGTTGTAACTGCTGTATCACACGCTCCTGTTCCTCCTCATCCATTTCTTCCCTATCATCATCCGATTCTTCCGGATACCGAAATGCCTTTCGAAGCCTTACAGCTGCCATCTTCGATATATTTATAGAAGACAAGAAATGGGCGAAGTAGAAAAGAAGCGGCGGACGGGGGAAGATAAACCGAAGAGTAGCAAGTCTGTTTGTCCTGTTTGTTCCCACCACCTTCTTCTCGAAAGATCATCTTCTCTTCCAATTTCACTCCGATTCAATTCAACCTCCAATTCAACCTTTCTCGGTTCCAATACTTCGACAACCCTTCGAATCCAAACTCAGCTTTCTCAAAATGTTCTCTCCCCGCGCATTTCTCCGGCCGGGCCCTCGCACCATGCGAGTTAGTTATCCCCGCACCCCCCGACGAACAATCATGCCAGCCCCAGGTCCAAACACAGGACCTATCCTAGAACGTCGCGCAGACCGAGAACTTCCCTCCCTAAACAAAAGTCGAGGATGGCTTTACACGTTACCGATTTTCGTGGTAGCCGTTGGCGCGGGAATGTTCGGAATCTTCAACTATCAAAAATCATCCAGTAGTGTCGTGAACAGTACTTTATATGCGCTTCGTACGTCTGAACAGGCGCGTCAGATCCTTGGTGATGAAATCTATTTTGCGCAGCAGATTCCTTGGATTTCTGGGGAGATGAATCAATTACATGGGCGGATTGATATTTCTTTTTGGGTTAAGGGGACGAAAGCGCAGGGGAAGATGCGGTTTCGGAGTATTCGACCTGATCGGATGAGTTTTGTTAGTCCCCACCCCCCCCCCCCCC
>Ga0102593_1000165_pt1 | contig 169088 bp, 144 predicted proteins | sample AraplaCol_mMS_r2_2_FD_76862 | JGI IMG/M metagenome (GOLD analysis project Ga0102593, IMG submission 76862) | Arabidopsis root microbial communities from North Carolina, USA - plate scrape MF_Col_mMS_r2 (SPADES assembly) (version 2) | ecosystem: Host-associated > Plants > Roots > Endosphere...
CTCGGTGCTCGGTGCTCGGTGCTCGGTGCTCGGTGCTCAGTGCTCGGTGCTCGGTGCTCGGTGCTCGGTGCTTGCCGCCCGGCCCTTACCGCGCGGCGCGCGACGACGGCGCCGGCACGACCGGCCGCGTGCTCCGCGCGGCCCGCCCGCGTGCGCTGCGCTTCTTCACCCAGATGCAGACGCCCGTCACGCTCAGCATCGCGATCACGATGCCGAGCACGCTCACGGCGACACGTCCGGCGACACCGGCGATCCGCCCCGAGTGCAGTGGAAACTGCGCCTGCATGAACAGGTCGCCAGCCGAACCGCGGCCCGGCACCTGCGCCGCGACGGGTTTGCCGGTCACCGCATTCCAGTACAGCCACGCATTGCCGAGCCCGACGTCGCCATGGTCGTTGCCCGGCGTGAAGAACCCGACCGCATAGGCGTTCATCGCCGGGGCAAACAGCAGCGCACCCGGCGGCGCGGTGATCCCCGCGTCGCGGCCGGCCGAGCGGGCGATCCCGACGATCCGCTCGCGCGGGAGCACCTGGCTGCCCGCCGGGGCCGGCGGGAAATGCTCGGGATTGGTGTACGGCGTCTCCGCGAGCGGCGACACCAGCGAGACCAACGGGCGCACGACCGGAACGGCAAGGTTCATCGAAATCGACGTGACCGCGACGACGAGCAGCAGCCCCCACACCCACACGCCCCCCGAGCGGTGCAGGTCGAACACGAGCGGATAGCCGCCGCGCCGCACACGGAACGCGAACGACTTGCGCCAGCTTTTCAGGTTCGGAAACGCGAGCACCAGCGCAATCAGGCTGTCGATCGCCCACACGATGCCGACGACGCCCATCACCCAGAACCCGAAGTTGATCCCGCCGTACACGGGCAGGAACAGCGAATAGTGCAGCCGGTAGATGAACGGCATCAGGTCGAGCCGCGCGAGCGACAGCGCGCCCCATTCGCGGCGGCCCTGCACCGCACCGGTGGCGGGATCGACGGCGATCTGGCTGAAACCGAGTGCATACGGCTGGCCGGTCGCCGGATCGGTACGCGGCATCACGCCCGCCTGCAGCGTGTGCCCCGGTTCGACCGCGAGCGGCAGATAAGTCACCTGCACGCGCGGATCGGCCGCCTCGATGCGCGCCGCGAGTTCGAGCGGCGCCAGCGGCGCCGCGCCGCTGCGCGCGATATAGAAATCCGGGTTCAGCGCCGCGTCGAGCTCGTGGTCCCACGCAATCAATGCGCCGGTGAGCCCCGCGACGAACAGGAACAGCGCGATGGCAAGTCCGAACCAACGGTGCAGGCGGACGAGAAACGGTCGCAAGAACGCATTCATCGCGTGCGCAGCGAAAGGAAGGCGGGCCGGCACGAGCGGCGGCCGCGATTCGACGGGAGGCAGTTCATTCGATGTCGGGCGCCGCACAACGGTCATCCGGCCAGGTCAGGCAAGGCCGGATGCCCTTGTACGCGGCATGGAATTGTTGCGCGGTGGGCGGGTTTTGATACGATGCGCGACATTTTAACGCAATGCGAATGATTCTTACTCGCATTTTTGCTCGCTCGCCATGACCGTCAGCCTTGCCCGCCCTCCTGTCCGTCCACGCCGCGTGGCCGCCGCCCTCGCCTGCCTTGCCGCCTCGCTCGCGCATGCGGACGATTCATCCGGCGACGCCGCGGTCCTGCCTGCCCTGAACATCACGGCCGCGCACGATTCACCCCAACACTTGACCGACACGATCTCGACCGGTGCACTCGGCACCCGCCGCCAGCTGGACACGCCGTTCTCGACGACGATCGTCACGTCGGAAGAACTCGAGGCGCGCCAGCCGTACAAGCTCGGCGACGTGTTCGCGAACGACGCGTCGGTGTCCGACAACAGCGGCGCGTACAGCGCGTGGGCCAGCTACATGACCGTGCGCGGCATGCAGCTCGACTGGCAGAACGGCTACAAGATCGACGGGCTGCCGTTCGTCACGTACGGCATCACGATGCCGTACGAGCAGCTCGAGCGCGTCGAACTGCTGAAGGGGCTCGGCGGCTTCCTGTATGGCTTCGTGACGCCGGGCGGCGTCGTCAACTACGTGACGAAGCAGCCGGGCGCCGAGCCGGTGCGCAGCGTCGATGTCAGCTACCGCAGCACCAACGTATGGACCGAGCATGTCGATCTCGGCCAGCGCTTCGGGCCGAACGACATGTTCGGCGCGCGGCTGAATGCGACGCACGAGGAAGGCAAGACGTACAACGACGGCAACATCCGCCGGGACAGCGTGTCGCTCGCGCTGCAGGCGAACCTGACGCGCGACCTCTCCGTGTCGTTCGGTGCGCTGTACCAGGATCGCCGCACGACCGGCCAGACGCCGTCGATCTTCACCGGCAGCTATCCGGGTGGCGCACTGCCCGCCACGATCAGCGGCGGGTCGACGAACCTGGGTGGCAAGGACCAGTACCTGAACACGAACCTGCAGCTCTATACGGCCGGGCTGCAATACCAGCTCGCGCCGGACTGGCAGCTCGACGTCGCGTACAGCTACAGCAAGGCGACACGCCGACGCAACGAAAGCACCCTGTACCTGCAGGATGCCGCAGGCGACTACACCGACAGCCGCTACGTCGGCATGGAGGATCACCGCTTCAGCCAATGGCGCGCGATGGTCGAGGGCAAGGTGCGCACGGGCCCCTTCAGCCACCAGATCGTGCTCGGCGCGTCGTGGCAGAAGCAGGCGAACGACTATTCGGCGAACAGCGTGTTCGTGCCGCTGGGCGCCGGCAACCTCTATGCGCCGAATCCGTACCGCTACGAGAGTCCACACGGCTTCATCCAGTACCGCACGAGCGAGATCGTGCAGAAATCGCTGTTCGCGAGCGACACCGTGCAGTTGACCGAGCGCTGGTCGGTGCTGGCCGGCGTGCGCTACATGAACTACGAGCAGCGCGCGTTCCAGGCAAGCGGCGCCGAGGACCCCGGTTACCGCCAGAACGGCGTGGTGACGCCGACTTTCGCGGTGATGTTCAAGCTCGCGCCGACAACCACCGCGTACGCGAGCTACGCCGAATCGCTCGAGCCCGGCAGCCGCGTGAACGACGTCTACGCGAACGCGGGCCAAGTGCTCAAGCCGCTGCGCAGCAAGCAGTACGAGCTGGGGATCAAGAGCGAGCACGCGAGCTGGAGTGCGACGGCCGCGCTGTTCCGCATCGAGCGCAGCGCCGAATACGCGAACGCCGCGAACGTCTACGTGCAGGATGGCGAATCGATCATTCAGGGGATCGAGGTCGGCGCGCGCGCGAAATTCGGCGCGCACTGGAACGCGGGCGTCGATGCGATGCTGCTCGACGCGTGGTACGCGAACGGGATCGGCAACAACGGCAACCGTGTCGCCGGCGCGCCGCGCTTCGTACTCGCGGGCGACCTCGGCTATGCGGTGCCGGGCGTGCCGGGGCTGACGCTCGGCGTCGACGCGAAATTCACCGGCGCGACGCCGCTGCGCGCGGCCGGCGGCCTCGACGCGCCGGGCTTTCTCGTCGTCAACGCCGGCGCGCGCTACCTGACGCGGGTCGGCCGCCACGACGTGACGCTGCGCGCATCGATCGACAACGTGCTGAACCGCCGTTACTGGGAATACCAGTACGCGGACTACGTGAAGCCGGGCGATCCGCGCACGGTGAGCCTGAGCGCGAAGATCGACTTCTGAACGCGGCGGCAGGCGGCTGCATACCGCAGGCCTCCGGCCGGCGCCGCCGCGCGGCCCGTCGGCCGCCGCAGCCTCGGGATTTTCCCGGCCCGCAAAAGCAAAACGGCGGAGCGGCCTCTTTCGAGGCACACTCCGCCGTTTCGCGGCGAACCGTCAGACGCTCTTAGTGGAGCTTCTTCGGCAGCATCTGGCTGCGCAGGCGCTTGTGCAGGCGCTTGACGGCTGCTGCCTTCTTGCGCTTGCGGACTGCGGTCGGCTTTTCGTAAGACTGGCGCTCACGCAGTTCAGCGATCAGGCCATTTTTTTCGATAGCGCGACGAAAGCGGCGAATCGCCACTTCGAACGGCTCGTTTTCTTTCAGAAGAATCGTCGTCATGTCGTTCCTAAATTGCTTAAACGGTCAAAAACGTAGCGGCCAAGCGCCACGCACCGGCCATCCGAGCGTTCCCACAACAGGCGAAACGAGCGGAAATACGGCCTCGGAGGCCGGAAAAGAGAGGCGGAAAGCACCGCGAGTACGCTTCACAACCGCGTGCAGCGCCGCGTTTGACTGCCAGCAGACATGCCGAAACCGGCAAAGGCGTGACAGAAAATCTCAATTCAGCCCGCCATCATAGCAGGGAATCACAGACAAAACCACCCTTTTGTCGGTCGTGTGTGCACAGCGTCACGACTGCGTGCCGAAACCGCATGGGGCCCGTTTCTGCCCCCGTTTAATCCGGCATCGCGCGGGGCCGGTCCGAAATGACAAAGAAGGATAAAAAATCGGGCCGAATCTCCAAGTGCCCCTCAAGTTTTGTTTTGGTGCGCCGAAATCCTGCTCTGAGGCGGCCAGCAATGAACGAGTGCTTCCGCCGACGCCAAAACGGCTTTCCAGGGCTTTCGGCTTAAACAGGAGATTTTCCATGCTCGGAATTAACAGCAACATCAACTCGCTGGTTGCACAGCAGAACCTCAACGGCTCGCAAAACGCCCTGTCCCAGGCCATCACGCGCCTGTCGTCGGGCAAGCGCATCAACAGCGCAGCGGACGACGCAGCAGGCCTCGCGATCTCGACCCGGATGCAGACCCAGATCAACGGTCTGAACCAGGGCGTGTCGAACGCCAACGACGGCGTGTCGATGATTCAAACGGCATCGAGCGCACTGTCGTCGCTGACGAACAGCCTGCAGCGTATCCGCCAGCTGGCCGTCCAGGCGTCGACGGGCACGATGTCCACGACCGACCAGGCAGCACTGCAACAGGAAGTGTCGCAGCAGATCCAGGAAGTGAACCGTATCGCGTCGCAAACGACGTACAACGGCACGAACATTCTCGACGGCTCGGCAGGCATCGTGTCGTTCCAGGTCGGCGCGAACGTCGGCCAGACGATTTCGCTGGACCTGAGCCAAAGCATGTCGGCCGCGAAGATCGGCGGCGGCCTGGTGCAGAAGGGCCAGACGGTGGGTACGGTGACGGGTCTGTCGCTCGACAACAACGGCGCGTACACCGGCTCGGGCGCAACGATCACCGCGATCAACGTGCTGTCCGACGGTAAGGGTGGTTACACGTTCACCGACCAGAACGGCGGCACCATCTCGCAATCCGTTGCCCAGTCCGTGTTCGGCGCAAACGCAACCAGCGGCACCGGTACGGCAGTCGGCAATCTGACGCTGCAGACTGGCGCAACCGGCGCAGGCACCTCCGCCGCGCAGCAGACGGCAATCACCAACGCAATCGCTCAGATCAACGCCGTCAACAAGCCGGCTACCGTGTCGAACCTCGACATCAGCACGGTCAGCGGCGCAAACGTCGCGATGGTATCGATCGACAACGCGCTGCAGACGGTGAACAACGTGCAGGCGGCACTCGGCGCGGCACAAAACCGCTTCACGGCAATCGCCACGTCGCAGCAGGCAGAATCGACCGACCTGTCGTCGGCACAGTCGCAGATCACCGACGCGAACTTCGCGCAGGAAACCGCGAACATGTCGAAGAACCAGGTGCTGCAACAAGCTGGCATCTCGGTGCTCGCACAGGCAAACTCGCTGCCGCAGCAGGTCCTGAAGCTCCTGCAGTAATCGCGTAGCAACCCACGGCCGGGCCCCGCGTAACGCGCGGCCCGGCCGCAGGCACTTGGCGCACGGGGCATTGCCCCGCCGCCAGGTCTTCACCCAGAATTCCACGGATCATCCGCCGCACGGAGCACTACGATGTCGACGATCAATTCCGCCGTCACAGCCGCCAACAATTCGGCCAACAGCCAGCTGCAGCAGGCTGCCCAATCGATCATCAGCGGTTCGACCGGCAACTCGTCGATGGACGTCAACTCGCTCGTGACGGCACTCGTCAATGCGAAAACCGCCGGCCAGGCCGCCGCGCTCAACGCGCAGCAAAGCAGCGACAACACCCAGATTTCCGCGTACGGCGCGCTGTCGGCCGCGCTGAGCGCACTGCAGGCCAGCCTCACGACGCTGTCGAACGGCTCGCTGCAGAACACCTTCACCGCGACCGCGAGCGGCACCGGCCTCACCGCGACCGCGGGCGCCGGCGCGGTGGCCGGCAGCTATTCGGTCGGCGTCACGCAGATCGCGACGTCGCAGTCGCTGTCGTCGGCCGCGTTCGGTGCGTCGACCGCGCTCGGCACCGGCACGATGACGTTGTCGCTCGGCAGCCAGTCGTTTACCGTCAACGTCAACAGCACCAACAACACACTGTCCGGTATCGCCGCCGCGATCAACACCGCGACCGGCAACCCAGGCATCGTCGCGTCGGTCGTCAACGGCAGCGACGGCGCGCACCTCGTGCTCAGCTCGACGCCGACCGGCGCGGCGAGCACGATCGGCGTCGCGCTCAGCAACGTCGCCGGCGACAACGGCCTGTCCAGCCTCGGCGTCACGTCGACGGCCAGCACGACGGGCGGCCAGTCGACGATCACGTCCGCGAATAGCGGCGCCGCGTGGAAACAAAGCACCGCCGCGCAGGACGCCGCGTTCACGATCAACGGGATCGCCGGCACCAGCGCGAGCAACACCGTGACGAGCGCGATCACCGGCGTCACGCTGAACCTGACCAGCGCCGCCGTCAGCGCCACGCAGCCGCAAACGTTGACGGTCGCGACCGACACGAAATCCCAGGCCGCCGCGATCAACAACTTCGCGACGCTCTACAACACGCTCGTCACGACGATGGGCTCGCTGTCGAGCTTCACGTCCGGCGCGTCGTCGCAAGGCCCGCTGCTCGGCGACTCGACGCTGAACACGATCAAGAACGCACTCGCGTCGATCGTCGCGAGCGGCGTGACCAGCAACGGCTCGACGGTCAACCTCGCGTCGATCGGCGTCACGCTGCAGGCCGACGGCACGCTGAAGGTCGACAGCACGGCGCTCAACGGGGCGCTGCAGAACAATCCGACGGGTGTCGCGTCGCTGTTCAACTCGACCAACGGGATCGGCGAGCAGTTGACGACGAACATCACGAACTACACGAAGACGAACGGACTGATCGCCGCGCGTACTACCGCGCTCAGCAACGATCTGAAAAACGTCGCCCAGCAGCAGACGACGCTGTCGAACTACGCAGCCCAGCTCACGAGCCAGTACCAGGCGCAGTTCACCGCGCTCAACACGCTGATGGCGACGATGAACAGCAACTCGCAATACTTGACCCAGCTGTTCGGCGGCGCGAACAGCGGCGGCGCGCTGGCGAACAACAAGAGCTGACCGCTAGCTGGACAGGAGAGCCCAGATGGAACAGACCGAACTGATTGCGCAGATCGACGCGTTCACCGATGCGATCGAACACGCGGCCGCGATGGCCGACTGGATCGAGGCCGTGCGCCTCGTCGATGCGCGCGGGTCGCTCATCGCGCTGCTCTCCACCGACCAGCCGCCCGTCGGCATCGCCGCGATCCGCCGCATCCAGGCCAGCAACGACCGGATCTTCGCCGGCGCGCAGCGCGCGCAGCAGGAGCTAACCGACGAATACCAGGCGGCAATGAGCCGCGTGCAGGCCGTCGGCCAGTACCAGAGCATCGCGAACCGTTAAGACCCGCCGCGCGGCGTGCTCGACACGCATGCGCCGCCAACCCGACAACAAGAACTACGCGCTGATGTGAGGGCGTGCTCGTTCGCCTCCGTGCCCGCCTCGTGCGGGCGTTTTTTTTGGGGCGCCGCAATTCGCACCGCCCCGGCGTCGGCCGACCGCTCAATCAGCCAAACTGACCGGGCTTTTCCCGTCACCTCGCGGCATCGGCGCGACGGCACGCTACCCATAATGGTATCGACCGACTTTCCGCAGATCTCATCATGTTCTCGACCGAACTGCCCGCCTCCGCCGCGCTCACGCCTGAACAGCAGCTTGCGCAGGACATTGCGCTCGTCATGGAGAACGCACTCGAGCGCCAGCGTAGCGGCGCGTTCGACGACGCCCGGGCGCTGTACGAGGCCATCCTCGACGCGGTGCCCGCGCATGGCGATGCGCATTACAACCTCGCGGTGCTGATGGTCGATACGGGCCAGGCGGCCGACGCGGTGCCGCATTTCGAAGCTGCCATCGGCGCGAACCCGGACAACGGCTACTACTGGGTCAGCTACATTCATGCGCTGCATCGCAGCGGGCAAACGGCCGCCGCATGGATCGCGGTCGAAATCGCGCAGCAGCGCGGCGTGCACGGCCCCGCGCTCGACGGGCTGATCGCGCAACTGGCGTCGCCCGACGTCGTGCTCGCCACCGCCGCGGTCGCGCCGAGCGGCATCGACGCGGCGATCGTCCTGGAAACCGCGGCCGGCCATGCCGGGAAAAGCGAATCCGGCAAGCCGGTCCGTCGTCCCAATCAGGCGCTGCTGCAAAAGCACGCGGCGCTGTTCGACAAGAACAAGCACGCCGAAGCCACCGCGCTGGCGCGGCAACTCGTCACCGACTACCCGGCGGACGGCGCAAGCTGGCGCGCGCTGTCTGCATCGCTTCACCGGGAAGGCCGCTTCGCGGAGATGATCGAGGCCGGCTTTCGTACGATCGAATTGCTGCCGGATGAATTACTCGTGCGCATGCTGCTCGCCGATACGCTGCGGGTGATGAACCGTCTCGAGGAAGCCGACGAGCAGTGCCAGCGCCTGCTCCAGCTTCAGCCCGATCATCCGGAGGCCTTTCGGATTCGTGGTCTCGTGCTGTTCGCGCTGCGCCGTACGGATGAAGCGATCGCGGCCTGCCGACGTGCGGTCGAGCTTGCGCCCAACGCCGCTGCGCCGTGCGGCACGCTCGGCTTCGTGCTGCTCGAACTGGGCGCCACGCAGGAAGCGATCGGCTGGCTGAAACGCTCGATCGAAATCAATCCGACCGACAGCATCACCCACAGCAGCATGCTGTTCTGTATCGCGCACAGCAGCGACTTCGATCCGCAGGCGCTCGTTGCGGCACACCGCAAGTTCGGCGAGCGCTACGGCAATCACAAGCGCAAGCGCGCGGCCGTGTTCTCGAACCCGCGTGACCCGGCGCGCAAGCTACAGGTCGGCTTCGTGTCGGGCGACCTGTTCAGCCACGCGGTCGCCTCCTACGCGGTGCCGGTGATCGAGCATCTCGCGGCCGATCCCGGCATTGCGATGCACTTCTATCACAATCACTTCGAGGAAGATCACACGACCGAGCGCTTCAAGGCCCACGCGACGACGTGGCGCACCGTCGCCGGCATGAGCGACACGGCCTTCCTCGAGCGCGTGCGCAACGACCGCATCGACATCGTGATCGACCTGTCTGGGCACACCGGTCGTAACCGGCTAGTCGCGCTCGCGCAGCGCGCGGCGCCGGTGCAGGCGTCATGGATCGGCTATCCGGCCACGACCGGCCTCGCCGAGATGGACTATTACCTGTCGGACCGCTTCGTCGCGCCGCACGGCGCGTTCGAAGACCAGTTCGTCGAGCAGATCGTCCGGCTACCGGCGATCGCGCCGTTCATGCCGCCGCCCAACTGCCCGCCGGTCAACCTGCTGCCGGCACTGCACAACGGCTATACGACGTACGCGAGCTTCAACCGCCTGAACAAGCTGAGCCCGCACGTGATCGAGGTCTGGGCGCGCGTGCTGCACGCGGACCCGACCGCTCGCATGGCGCTCGGCGCGATCGGCAGCGAAGGTGACAAGCAGACGCTGACCGAATGGTTCGCCGCCGCCGGCATCGACGCCAGTCGCCTGTCGTTCCACCGGCGCTCGAACATCCCCGTTTACATGCAGCAGCATCACGGCGTCGACCTCTGTCTCGACGCATTCCCGTACACCGGTTCGACGACCACGCTGAATGCGCTGTGGATGGGCGTGCCGACCGTGACGATCCCCGGCGCGACGATGGCCGGGCGCGGTAGCGCGGGCTGGCTGCAGCACGTCGGGCTCGATGCGTACATCGCGAAGGACGAGGACGACTTCGTCGCGCGAGCGCTGGCGCTCGGCCGCGACACCGCCGCGCTGCAGGCGCTTCGCGCCGGCCTGCGCGCGCGCTGCGGGGAATCCGCCGCGTTCCGGCCGGCCGTCGTCGCGGCCGGGCTGTCGTCCGCGCTGCGCACGATGTGGACCCGCTGGTGCGCGGGAGAGCCCGTCACCGCATTCGACACGCCGCTGTTCGACGACGTGGCAACCGCCCCGGCCGCGACCGGGGCCTGAACGCCGCGCGTTATTGAGAGAGACCATCATGACCGCCAGCCTGCCCGCATCGTCCGTCGCGCAACTGCCGCACGAACGCATCTACGTCACGCAACCTCACCTGCCGCCGCTCGCGGAATTCCTCCCGTATCTCGAGAAGATCTGGGAGAGCCGCACGCTGACGAACGGCGGCCCGTTTCACCAGCAGTTCGAGCGCGCGCTGTGCGACTATCTCGGCGTGCCGTACCTGTCGCTGTTCGCGAACGGCACCCTTGCGCTCGTCACCGCGCTGCAGGCGCTGCGCATCACCGGCGAGGTGATCACGACGCCGTACTCGTTCGTCGCGACCGCCCATTCGCTGCTCTGGAACGGCATCAAGCCGGTATTCGTCGACGTCGCGCCCGGCACGCTCAATCTGGACCCCGCACGCATCGAGGCGGCGATTACGCCGCAGACCACCGCGATCATGCCCGTGCACTGCTACGGCAATCCGTGCGACGTCGACGCGATCCAGAAGATCGCCGACAACTACAACCTGCGCGTGATCTACGACGCGGCGCATGCTTTCGGCGTGCGGAGCGCCGACGGCAGCGTGCTCGCGCACGGCGACCTGTCGGTGCTGAGCTTTCACGCGACGAAGGTGTTCAACACGTTCGAGGGCGGCGCGATCATCTGCCCCGACGCGAAGACCAAGCAGCGGATCGATCACCTGAAGAACTTCGGTTTCGTCGATGAAGTCACGGTCGTCGCGCCCGGCATCAACGGCAAGATGAGCGAGATCAACGCCGCGTTCGGGATGCTGCAACTGCAGCATATCGACGGCGCACTCGCGCGCCGCCGCGAGATCGACGCGCTGTACCGCACACTGCTGGCCGACGTGCGCGGCATCCGCTGTGTGCCGCTCGGCGGCCAGACTGTCGCGAACCACGCGTATTTCGCGATCCTCGTCGACGAAGACTATCCGCTCGACCGCGATGCGCTGTACCAGAAGCTGCGCGACTACGATGTGTATGCGCGCCGCTACTTCCATCCGCTGATTTCGGAATTTCCGATGTACCGCGGGCTGCCGTCCGCCAGCCGCGACAACCTGCCGGTCGCAAGCGAGGCCGCGCGCAAGGTGCTGTGCCTGCCGATCTATCCGGCGCTCAGCGACGACATGGTCCGCCGCATCGTCGAGCTGATCGCCTTCTGACTCGCCGCGCCTACAGGTAACGCTCGTCTGCCGCGCGCGTGCGGATCCGGCGCGCCGGGTTGCCGTATGCAACCGTGTACGGCTCGACGTCGTGAAGGACGACCGCACCCGCGCCAACGACGCTGTGCTCGCCGACCGCAATCCGGTGCCGCAGCAGCGCGCCGAGGCCGATCGCCGCGCCGCGACCGATCCGGCAGTTGCCGCCCGTGACGACGCCAGGCGCGAGGCTCGAGAAATCGTCCATCACACCGTCGTGGTCGAGCGACGCATTCGTGTTGACGATGCACCCTTCTCCGATCGCGCAGGACGGGTTGATCACCGCGCCGGCCATCACGACCGTGCCCGCGCCGATCGTCGACGCCTTGCCGACGCGCGCGGCCGGATGCACCGCCGACACGCGCGGCAAGCCCGGCACGAGCGCCGCGAGACCAGCCGTCACGTTCTCGCGTGCATGATTGTCGCCAATGGCGACCAACAGCCCGGCGATCCCGTGTTTGTCGACCAGTTGCGGCAAGTCGCGCTCGGCGCCCAGCACCGCGTAGCCGAGCGTCTCCTCGCCGGGGGGGCGAAACGAATCGATCAGCCCGGCGATCCGGTATCGGGCGGCCTGTTCAACGATGTCGATCACGACCTTGGCGTGACCGGAAGAGCCGACGATGACGATGTTTTCCACAAGGGCCTCGATTGAACTGATAAGCAGCGGCACCAGGATCGCGTTTCGCGCAGTATGCCGTGTCGCCGCGCCCGTGCCGCGCGCGCCGTCATGTCAGACACCATGCGCTGTTTCGTCCGCCGTCACGCATGCGGCGGCGAAATGCTCGGCAAACGCCCCCCGCAATCGCTCGGCCATCTGAATCCAGCTCTCGCCGCGCCCGCGCCGGAACAACCGCACCGTGCCCGGATACCACGGCGAATCCTCACGGTCGTGCATCCACCGCCAGTCGACGTCCTGATTCGGCAGCAGCACCCAGCAGGGCTTGCCGAGCGATGCGGCCAGATGCGCGGTCGACGTGTCGACGCACACCACGAGATCGAGTTGCGCGACGATCGCGGCCGTATCGGCGAAATCGTCGAGCTCCGAGCCCAGGTGCAGCAACGGCAGCCCGCCCGGCGGCTGACGCGCTTCGTCCTCGCCCTGCCCTTTCTGCAGGCTCACGAAATTCACGCCCGGCACGCTCCACAGCGGCGTCAGCAATGCCAGTGACGGCAGCGAACGGTGCGCGTCGTTGTGATGCTTCGGATTGCCTTTCCATACAAGGCCGACGCGCGGGCCGGCAGGCAACGCATCGAGGCGCGCGCCCCAGTGCGCCACGCGTGCCGGATCGGGTACGAACCGCACCGGTGGCGGGATCGTGTCGAGTGTCGTGCCCGCGTGCATCGGCGCGCTCAACAGGCTCGTCCAGTAATCGAATTGCGCGGCCTGCGCGGTGGCCGCCTCGTGATCGAGCACCGCGTCGACACCGTCGACCGTCTCCATCAGCCGATGCAGCGCCGGCTGGCACGCGAACACCACCCGCGCCGCCCGCCTCGCGCGAAATTCCGCGAAATATCGGCTGAACTGCAGCATGTCGCCGAGGCCGTCCTCCTGCCACACGAGCAGCGTCTTGCCGACCAGCGGCTCGCCTTGCCACTGCGCGCACCGCAGTACCTCGCGGGTTCGGCGGTGCACGAACGTCGACTGCTCGTAGCGCGATTCGTAGCGGCGCCAGCCTTCCTCGAATCGTCCCCGGCCGAGCAGCAGCGTCGCCAGCCCGAAGCGCGCGTCGTCATAGTCGGCGCGCAGGTCGAGCGCGCGACGGTATGCGCGTTCGGCTTCGTCGAGTTGGCCCGCATGCGCCAAGGTCGTGCCGAGGTTGTAGTGCACCTCGGCCATCTGTGGCGCGAGCGCCAGCGCGTCGGTGAACGCGACGGCCGCTTCGTCGTGGCGGCCCTGCGCACGCAGGACGCAGCCGAGATTGTTGTGTGGCTGCGGCAGGCCGGGCCGGCAGCGGATGGCGTCGCGATAGGCCGCTTCCGCTTCGGGCAGCCGATCGAGGTTCTGCAGCGCGACGCCGAGGTTGTAATGCGCTTCCGGATGATCCGGACACAGTGCGATGGTCTGCCGGCTGGCCGCCTCCGCTTCCGGCAGCCGCTGCATGTCGACGAGGATCGCGCCGAGATTCGCGTGCGCGAGCACATGATCGGCGCGAACGGCGATCGCGAGCCGGTACGCGAGCTCCGCCTCCGCGGGCCGGACGAGGATGCGAAGCAGGTTGCCGAGATCGGTCAGCACGTCGGGCGACCGCGGCTCGATCGACAGGGCCAGCCCGAACGCCTGCTCGGCTTCGTCGAGCCGGCCGAGCGCTTCGAGCACCTTGCCGAACCGGTGATGGTGCGACGCGCGCAGCGGCGCGACGCAGGCGAGTTGCTGTCGCAGGATCGCTTCGGCTTCGGGCAAGCGCTCCTGCGACAGCAGCAGCGCGTGAAGGCCGTCGTATGGGGGCTCGAACGCCGGCATCGCGTCGATCGCGCGCCGCCACCACGCCTCGGCATCCGCCAGCCGGTTCAGGCCCAGCGCACAGACGGCCGCGACGTGCAGCGCCGCGACGTCCACCGCGGGCGCATCGAGCAGCGGCGCGACGCGTGACAGTGCGTCGGCAAACTGTCCGTTCTGGCACAAGGTCGCGGCGTGTCGAACGCACGCGGAAACGTCGGAAGCTGGCGTCGTCATGGAGGGCTGGGCAAAGCGGCGGACATTCATCCCGTCCGGCCGTCACGGCGGCAGCCCGGCATGCGCGACGCGTGTCGCGCCCGGGCGACCGTTTCGGCACGGAGAGCGTCGATTGACAGGTTACCGAAGCACGCACGCACGCGATGCGACGATCTGAGCCCATTCCATGCGGTTGTTCGGGCGATGGCCCGTCACCCCGTGCGTGGCGGGGCCTCGCTGAACGACACCGGCCGTCCGCTCAGTTCGACGAACATCCGCCGCAACTGCTCGAACTGCACGAGCTGGAACTGCACGAACTCGACGAACTGCAGCTCGACGACGAGCAACTGCTGTCGGACGAAGTGCTACCGCCCGCTTTCGCCGCGGCGGCCGACGACACCTGCGAGGCCGCCAGCACCGGGCCTGCATACGCCGACCATACGGTACCGGCCAGCGCGCCTGCGCCAAACAGCGCTGCGGTCCACAGTAACGGGTCCGGATCGTCACGTTCGGCGTCGCGTATCCCGGACGCTCCCCGCCCGCTGCGTACGTGCCGCGCGTCGCGCGCAGCCCGCGGATCGTGCGCGTTCCGGCGCTCGAGCAGCGCGGCGCGCCCGGCCGCCGTGGCACCGCCGCGCCCGAAGCCGGTCAGCCTTCCAGCGACGATCCGGTACGCGATCGCGAACACCGCCATGCAGATGCACAGCAGCAGCACGGGCCGCCCGCGGCTCAAACCGACCGCAAGCTTCGCGGCGCCCGTGCCCAACACGAGCAGCGCGATCGCGCGCGCGGCCATCCGGGACGCGCGCAACTCGCCGGGCGCCCAGAACCAGCCCTGCGCACGCATCCCGTCGACGACCTCCTGCACGTACCTCGCAAGCCGCTCCCGAAAGACGCCGTAGCGCACGGTGCCGGACGGTTGTTCGTTGAGCCACGCGCAGTAGTCGTCGTACCGGCCCGCGCGTGCCAGATCCGCGATCTTCACGTAGCTGCCTTGCCGGTGAATGCTCCACAAGTCGACCGCGCCCGCATGCGCGAGCGACATCGTCACGACCTGCGCGACCCGCGCTTCGCCGCCGGTGAGATAGGCGACTTCGTCGGCGCTCAGCCCGGACGAAGCCTTGCGCGTGCGCCGGCCCCAGCGCCGGATGCGAAATTCGATGGCCTGGAGCGCGACGATCAGCAACAACGCGAGAATGCAGGCCGGCACGTAGAACGCGAGAAACTGCGGTCCCGTGTAGTCCAGCACGTCGAGATCCTGCGCCGATGCGCAGGTCGCGGCGACGCTCGCGGCCGCCGCCGGCCATACGAGCTTCGGCAGACGGTCGCGCCATGCGCGGCGCGGCGCCACGGCGGCCATGCGCTCGGGCTGCTGCGCCTCTGCATCCGCCTCGGCCTGCCGGTCGACCGGACGCGGCCAGATCGATGCCGGCGGCTCGCAGCCGAACAGTCGACGATAGCTGTCGAGCGTGTCGCGGTAGCGCTGCGCGTACACGACGGCCTCGTCGGGCGCGCCGGTACCGGGCATATGGTGCAACCGTGCGCGCAGCACGTCGGCGCAAAAGACATCCCAGTATTCGAGGGTGTATTGCAGATGGAAATGCCACGCGGCATCGACCGCGACCGACGGCGTGACCGGATGCCCGGCCGCCTGCGCGAGAAACGCGAAGCGCTTGTATTCGTCGATCACCGCCAGCGCGTGGTCGTGCGACCAGCCTTCGGCTTCGGCGAGGCGCCGGCTGTACGGCAGCGGCGCATGCGGATCGTCGGGCGAATACGCGTACAGACGCGCGAGCAGCGCCTGCTGCGCATCGGTCAGCGGGCAGGCAGCGACTGCGGTCGAGGTAGACGGGATGGCAGCCATCGGGAGTCGGCGCGATGCGCGGACGGCCGCCGCGATCGACGCTTGGAGTTGTCGTTGCGGGCGATTCTCGCACAACGGAAAGGCGGCGGAATAGCGTGGGAACGGCCCGGCCGATGACGATGCGATTGCCGTGCGGTGACGCTACGCCTGGACGACTTCAGGAAAACGGATCGGGAAATTCGACGCCTGGAATCAGGCTATTTGGCGCGCCCGGCTGGGATCGAACCAGCAACCCCTGCCTTCGGAGGGCAGTACTCTATCCATTGAGCTACGGGCGCGTGAGACAGTGAAGCGACCCCATATACAGGCCGCCCACGATTGGCAAGACCGCAAGGATACCCGGTTTCCCCAAACGCGTCCACCTTGCCCGCCGAATCGCCGCCGGGCGCCGCTGCGTGCGGGTAAACACGCGCCATCGCGCCGCTCGCCGTGATGTAAACGTTCCGTCTATAATCGTCCGTGCTTCATTGGACTGCCATTTTGCCGTTGCACCGCGCTCACAATTCCTATTCATGGAGACGAGGCAAGCATGAGCGAAGCACCCCACGAATCTCCCGTCAAAACCCCCGGGCAGCTGATTGCCGTCATCATCGCGTCGTTCGCGATTCCGATCATCCTGATCGTCCTGTTCGCCAATTACGCGAACCATGCGTTCCGTTCCGGCGCCGGCACGGACGCGCTATCCGACGAGCAGGTCGCCGCACGTATCGCCCCCATCGCGAAGGTCGAGGTGAAGGACGCCAACGCACCCCGCACGTACAAAACCGGCGAGGAGGTCTACAAGGCCGTCTGCGTGACCTGCCACGGCACCGGCGCCGCCGGCGCGCCGAAGTTCGGCAACAAGGACGACTGGGCGCCGCGCATCTCGCAAGGCTTCGACACGCTGCTGAAGACGGCCCTCGCGGGCAAGGGCGCGATGCCGGCGCGCGGCGGCACGAGCCCCGACGACGTCAGCGACTATGAAATCGCCCGCGCGATCGTCTACATGGCGAACAACGACGGCGCGAACTTCCCCGAGCCGGCCGCACCGGCCGCCAATGCGGCGCAGCCCGCCAGCGGCGCGCCCGCGTCGGGCGCCGACGCGTCGAACGCGCAGGCCGCAGCCGCCATGGCCGCGATCGCCGCGATCCCGAAGGCCGGCGAAAAGCCCGCGGCCGCCCCGGCTGGCGCCGACGCGGCAACGGCCGGCAAGGCGCTGTACGCGTCGACCTGCCAGGCCTGCCACGCGGCCGGCGTGCTGGGCGCGCCGAAGTTCGGCAGCAAGGAAGACTGGGCGCCGCGCCTGAAGGACTCGATGGATACGGTCTACAACTACGCGCTGCACGGCAAGGGCGCGATGCCGCCGAAGGGCGGGTCGAACGCGTCGGATGCCGACGTGAAGGCGGCCGTCGACTACATGGTCAACTCGGCGAAGTAACGACTCATCCGGCCATCCGTAAAAAACCCCCGCGACGCCTTTGCATCGCGGGGGTTTCGTTTTTGTGTCGCCGGTTGGCCGCGCCAGCGTGCGCGGCACCGCCGCCGCGTCACTTCTGCAGCAATGCCTTCAGGCTCGCGAGCCGGTCCTTCGGCGACATCGGCGCTTCTTCCGGCGTCGGCGGCGGCGCTTCGTCGAGCCCCATCTCCGGGATGAAGCGCGACGGTTCGCACACGACCGTCTCGCGCGCCCGCTTGCGCTTCTTGCACCAGTTCAGGTGCAGGCTGCGCTGCGCGCGCGTGATCGCGACGTACATCAGCCGGCGCTCCTCCTCGATCCGCTCGTTGTCGATCGGGCCGTCGTCCTCGCTGCCGCCGCGGTGCGGCATGATGCCTTCCTCGACGCCGACCAGGAACACGTGCGGATACTCGAGCCCCTTCGACGCATGGACGGTCGACAGCCGCACGGCGTCCGGGTCCTCGTCCTTGCCCTCGAGCATCGACATCAGCGCGACGGTCTGGATCAGGCCGAGCAGGTTCTTGCCCGTATCGGCGAGGCCGTCCGCGTTGTGGAAACCTTCGGCCTCGCCGTCGACGGCGTCCGTCTCGGGCTTCGTGCCCTTGCGCTTCAGCCATTCGAGAAATTCGAGCACGTTCTGCCACTTCGACTGCGCCTGCCGCTCGTCGAACGCGTCGTACAGGTACGCCTCGTAGTGGATCGCCTCCATCATGTCGTCGAGCACGACGGTCGCGGGTTCCTTGTCCGCGCGCTCGGTCAGGCGCTGGATGAAGTCGCAGAACATCCGCAGCGGCTCGACCTGGCGCGCCGACAGCCGCGCCTCGATCCCGCCCATGTAGACGGCCTCGAACAGCGACACCTTCGCCTGCCCCGCGAACGAGCCGAGCGCTTCCAGCGTCGTGTTGCCGATGCCGCGACGCGGCGTCGTGACCGCGCGGATGAACGCGGGATCGTCGTCGGCGTTCGCGATCAGCCGCAGGTACGCGCACAGATCCTTGATCTCGGCCTTGTCGAAGAACGACTGGCCGCCCGACAGCACGTACGGAATCCGCTCGCGCCGCAGCACCTGTTCGAAGATGCGCGCCTGGAAGTTGCCGCGATACAGGATCGCGTAGTCGCGGAACTGCGCGCGCCGCTCGAACTTGTGCGCGGACAGCCGGAACACGACCGATTCGGCCTCGTGCTCCTCGTCGTTGCACGCCGTGACGGTGATCGAATCGCCCATCCCGTGCTCGGACCACAGCTTCTTCTCGAACAGCTTCGGGTTGTTCGCGATCACGTTGTTCGCGGCGGTCAGGATTCGTACCGTCGACCGGTAGTTCTGCTCGAGCTTGATCACGTGCAGCTTCGGAAAATCCTTGCCGAGCTGCGCGAGGTTCTCCAGCGTCGCGCCGCGCCAGCCGTAGATCGCCTGGTCGTCGTCGCCGACCGCCGTGAACGCGGCGCGCGGGCCCGCGAGCTGCTTCAGCAACTCGTACTGGCACGCATTGGTGTCCTGGTACTCGTCGATCAGCAGGTAGCGCAGCTTGTTCTGCCAGCGGTCGCGCACCTGCTCGTTCTTCGCGAACAGCTCGGCCGGCAGGCGGATGAGGTCGTCGAAGTCGACCGCCTGGTACGCGTGCAGCGTCGCCACGTAGTTGCGGTAGACCAGCGCGGCCTGGTGCTCGTCCTCGTTGGCGGCGATCGCCATCGCTTCGTCGGGCATGATCAGGCCGTTCTTCCACAGCGAGATGATGCTCTGGATCTTGCGGATCAGCCCTTTGTCGGTGGTGCCGAGCTGCTCCTGGATCATCCCGAAGCAGTCGTCCGAATCCATGATCGAGAACTGCGGCTTCAGGCCGACGTGCTCGGCCTCCTGGCGCAGGATCTGCACGCCCAGCGAGTGGAACGTGCAGACGGTGAGCTGGTTGACGGGCACCTTGCGGCCTTCCTTGCCCGGCGTGGTGAGCGTCTTGCCTTCCAGCAGCTTCGACACGCGCTCGCGCATTTCGGCGGCCGCCTTGTTCGTGAACGTGACGGCGGCGATATGGCGCGGCTCGAAGCCTTTCGCTTCGATCAGGTGCGCGATCTTCTGCGTGATCACGCGTGTCTTGCCGCTGCCCGCGCCGGCGAGCACGAGACAGGGACCGTCGAGATAGCGCACCGCTTCGTTCTGAGCGGGATTGAGGCCTGCGGACATGATGGCGGATGGTGTTGCTGGTTGACGGCGGACGCCGGGAGGATGCCGTGCGCGGCAGGCTGGCGAAGCAGGCGGACACGCGGGGCAGGACGCGCATGTTAACACGTCGGCGGCGCGTATTTCGGGCACGCCGCCGGACGGGGGCGCGCGGGCTTGCCGGGCGGGCGCCCCCTGTCCGTTCGGCGTGGTCGTGCCTGTCCGCTCGGCCAATCTGGCCCTGTTCGCGCTGCGATCGGACACAATATGCACTCCCCCGGCGGCACCCGCGCCGGCCCGCTTCAATGCGTTTCAACCACCGCAGGATCGACCTCATGGGATACCCGTTCGCCACCGCTGCCCTCGGCCCGCTGCTGTTCGCACAAGGGCGCTACGTGCGCCGCGTCACGCCGCGGCTGCCCGAGGCGGCCGGCCCGCGCGACGGCGTGGCCGGTGACGGCCCGCCGCTGCGCGTGCTGGTGGTCGGCGATTCGGCCGCCGCGGGCGTCGGGGTCGCGACGCAGCACGAGGCGCTCGCCGGGCAACTGGCGAACGCGCTGGCGGCCACGCACCGCGTGCGCTGGAAACTGCTCGCACGCACCGGCCTGACCACGCGGGAGCTGGTCGACTGGCTCGCCGAGGAGCCGGCCGAGCCGTTCGACGTGGCCGTAACGTCGCTCGGCGTCAACGACGTGACGGGCGGCGTGCCGCCCGCACGCTGGCTCGCGCAGCAGGCCGAGCTGGTGCGGCTGCTCGCCACGCGTTTCCAGGTCGGGCACGCGATCCTGTCGGCGGTGCCGCCGATGGAGCGCTTCCCGGCGCTGCCGCAGCCGCTCGCGTGGTATCTGGGGCGGCGCGCGAAGCGGCTCAACGCGGCGCTCGCCGGCTGGGCTGGCGGGCAACCGCACTGCACGTTCCTGCGGGTCGACCTGCCGCTCGAACGCCACTTGATGGCCGCCGACGGCTTCCATCCCGGCACAGCCGCGTGCGCGGTGTGGGCCGCGCAGGTCGCGGCCGCCGTGCGGCAGCGGCCGGGCGGATGATGGGGCGCGTTCGGGGGCTGACTGCCGCCACGGCTTGCCGGGAGCCGGGAGCCGGGGGTTTGGGAGGGCGGGCCGGGCTTGGGCTTGAGCCGGACCCGCGAGCCGCGAACCGCGAACCGCGAACCGCGAACCGCGAACCAGTCAACCATACCGCGGCACGGCGCACGACCCCGCGCAAAATGCCAGCCTCCTCCGCGCAAGCGCCGCCTCGCTTCGTGCATTTCGCCCGACGCGTCTGTGCAAGCAGCGGCGCCATGCCAAAATAGCCGGTCGTCCTCGCGCCGCTCCGGCGCGCCATCCTTTAGTTTCCTTCGCAGCCAGGAATTGCCATGTCGTCATTGCTCAGGATTGGTTTGATGGGTTTCGGTTTCGCCGGCGCGACCTTCCACGCGCCGGTGATCGCCACGAGCGGCCGCACCGAAGTCGCCGCGATCGCGACGGGTCAGCCCGATCGCGCGCAGGCCGCGTATCCGGGCGCGCGCATCGTCCCCGATCTCGACACGCTGCTCGGCCTCGATGACATCGAATGCGTGGTGATCGCCACGCCGAACGACACCCACTTCACGCTCGCGCGCCAGGTGCTCGAAGCCGGCCGCCACGTAGTCGTCGACAAGCCCGTCACGCTCACCGCCGACGAGGCGCTCGCCCTCGCGCGGCTCGCGAACGCGCGCAGCCGGCTGTTCGCGCCGTTCCACAACCGCCGCTGGGACGGCGATTTCCTCACCGTGCGCCGGATCGTCGAATCGGGCGAGTTGGGCCGCCTCACCTACTTCGCGTCGCACTTCGACCGCTTCCGGCCGACGCCGCGCACGCGCTGGCGCGAGGAACCGGCCCGCGGCGGCGGCCTGCTCCTCGACCTCGGCCCGCACCTGATCGACCAGGCGCTCGCGCTGTTCGGCACGCCGGAAACGGTGAGCGCCACCGTCAAGACACGCCGCGACAACGGCACGGCGCCCGATCTCGTGCACCTGCTGCTCGGCTATCCGGACAAGGACGTCGCGCTGCATGCGAGCGCGCTGTCGGCGATCGAGCCCGCACGCTTCACGCTGCACGGCACGCGCGGCAGCTACCAGAAGTTCGGGCTCGACACGCAGGAAGACCAGCTCAAGGCCGGCCTCACCGCGGACGACGTCGAATTCGGCGGCGGCAACCCGCCCGGCCTGCTGCGCGTGCTCGACGGCGAGGTCGAAGTCGAGCGTCCGGTGCCGACGCTCGACGGCCAGTACGCGGAGTTCTACCGCGCGCTCGCCGCGTCGATCCGCGACGGCGCGCCGTTTCCCGTCACCGCGCAGGACGCGGTCGACGTGATGACGATCATCGAACTCGCCGCGCAGAGCGAACACGACGGCCGCCGGGTGCCGTTCGTGCGCCGCACGGTCTGACGGCCGCCGGCCGGGTCCGTGCCGACCCGGCCACCCTCCGCGCCACGCCGCCAGGCATCGGCACCGGCGGCGCTTGTGTCTACCGCCACGCCGCCCCGCGGCCACGGCCCCGAACATTCCGTTACAAATGGTGCGGGAACGAAAGTCAGCGGTCGTCCGGTCTGACGCGTTTCTCAAAAAGTCGATTCGACACTTATCCGTCAGGAGAATGTGATGCAACGGTTGATTCGCGCAGCGGCATGCTGCGTCCTGGTTTCCTCGCTCGCGGCCTGTATCGTGCAGCCGCAGCGGCCGGCCCGGCAGGCGCCTCCGCCGCCGCGACCGAATCCGCAGGTCGTCGCGAACGACCGCATGCAGGAGGTCCAGGGCCGGATCGACAACCTGCATCGCCGCATCGACGCCCGTGTGAACGGCGGCTACTACCCGCCGCCCTACGGTGCGCAGCTGCACCACCGTCTCGACGTGATCCGCCAGGAAGCGAACGACATGTCGGCCCAGCACAACGGCGGCCTGTCCGGCGACGAGCAGCGCGTGCTGAACCAGGAACTCGACACGGCCGCGCGCGCGATCGGCGAGTAACGCGCCGGCGCCTGCCGGCGCGCAGAAAAGCGGCGGCGCCGGCCGTCGCCGCTTGTCGCGAAGCGACATTCTTTTGCTCAAATTGACAAGGCCCACCCGCTCGCGTACAGTCGCCCGCACGCGTCGGGAGAGCGTGTGACCGGGTCGTTCCGACACCGGTTGCGCCGCCGAAGGGGCACACCCGCAAACTCTCAGGCAAAAGGACCGACCGCGTCGGGGAACCGCATCCGCGCATTGCGCGGGCCATACTTTCCCCGCACTCTGGAGAGCGGCAGTAGCCCGCAGCGCATTGGCTGCGCGGGCAAGCTGCCCACCGAAGGGGCGCGCGTTCGCCGGGCTTTGCCCGCAGCGCAATCTCTCAGGTATCGAGGACAGAGGGGCATGTACCGGATCGCTCGAGGCTATCAGCCGCGGCGGTCGGCACATGGCCGTTCTGATCCGCGCGCAAGCGCCTTGCCTGAGGCCTCGATGACTGCACTGAATCACACCCCGCTCAACGCCGCGCACCGCGCGCTCAATGCCCGCATGGTCGACTTCGGCGGCTGGGACATGCCCGTCAACTACGGCTCGCAGATCGAAGAACACGCTGCCGTGCGCACCGACGCCGGCATGTTCGACGTGTCGCACATGTGCGTCGTCGACTTCACCGGCAGCCGCGTGCGCGCATTCTTCGAGCATGCGATCGCGAACCACGTCGGCAAGCTCAAGACGCCCGGCAAGGCGCTCTACTCGTGCCTGCTCAACCCGCAGGGCGGCGTCATCGACGATCTGATCGTCTACTACTTCACCGAAGAATTCTTCCGCGTGGTCGTCAACGCCGGCACCGCCGAGAAAGACATCGCGTGGTTCAACCAGCTGAACGAGCAAGGCGGCTACGGCCTGACGATCGCGCCGCGCCGCGATTTCGCGATCGTCGCCGTCCAGGGTCCGAACGCCCGTGAAAAGGTCTGGGCGACGGTGCCGTCCGCCCGCGCCGCCACCAGCGAACTCAAGCCGTTCAACGCCGCACAGGTCGCCGGCACGCCGTTCGGCGATCTCACCATCGCGCGCACCGGCTACACCGGCGAAGACGGCTTCGAAGTGATCGTCCCGGCCGTGCACGTCGAAGTGCTGTGGAATGCGCTGCAGCAACACGGCGTGCGTCCGTGCGGGCTCGGCGCGCGCGACACGCTGCGCCTCGAGGCCGGCATGAACCTGTACGGCCAGGACATGGACGACACCGTCTCCCCGCTCGACGCGGGCCTCGCGTGGACGGTCGACCTCACCGCGCCGCGCGACTTCGTCGGCCGCGCCGCACTCGAAGCCAACGGCACGCGCGCCGCGTTCGTCGGCCTGATCCTGCAGAAGGAAAACGGCAAGGCGGGCGGCGTGCTGCGCGCGCACCAGAAGGTCGTCACGCCGCACGGCGACGGCGAGATCACGAGCGGCACGTTCTCGCCGTCGATGCAGGAATCGATCGCGTTCGCGCGCGTGCCGACGGCCGTCCAGGTCGGCGACATCGTCCAGGTGCAAATTCGAGACAAGAATCTTCCCGCGCGCGTGGTAAAACTGCCGTTCGTGCGCAACGGCAAGGTCCTCGCTGCGTAACGACCGGAAGGCGGCCGCAGGGCCGCCTTCCGGCAAGCCGGGAGATGGCGCCCGGCGCAACCCTATTCGGCGTGCCATGGCGGCGCGCCAGCAGAACGAACACACCCTTTTATCCAGGAGCATCCGATGAGCAACGTCCCGGCCGATCTGAAGTACACCGACGAACATGAGTGGATCCGCACCGAGGCGGACGGCACGCTGACGGTCGGCATCACCGATCACGCGCAAAGCACGCTCGGCGACATCGTCTTCCTCGAGCTGCCCGAAGTCGGCAAGTCGGTGAACGCGGGCGACGCCGTCGGCGTCGTCGAATCGGTGAAGGCGGCATCCGACATCTACTCGCCGGTGTCCGGCGAGATCGTCGCCATCAACGAAGCCGCCACCGATGCGCCGGAAGAAGTGAACGGCGACGCATACGGCGTGTGGCTCTTCAAGATCAAGCTCGCGGCCGGCGCATCGACCGACAAGCTGATCGACGCCGACGCCTACAGCAAGCTGATCGACTAATTTCCCTACCCGAACCGCGCGGCGCCGCCCTCGGCCCGCGCGGGACTAGAGTCACGCCATGAAGCTCGAACACCCGGACCGCCTGATGAACCGCACGCCCCTCTCGCTCGCCGCGCTCGAAACGCATGACGCGTTCGCCGAACGCCACATCGGCCCCGACGCCGCCAGCCAGCAGGCCATGCTCGACACGCTCGGCTTCGCGTCGCGCGCCGCCCTGATCGACGCCGTGATCCCGGCCTCGATCCGCCGCGCCGAAACGCTGCCGCTCGGCCCGTTCGCGCAGCCGAAGAGCGAGGCCGAAGCCCTCGCCGCGCTGCGTGCGCTCGCGGACAAGAACCAGGTGTTCCGCTCGTATATCGGCCAGGGTTATCACGACACGCATACGCCGGCCGTGATCCTGCGCAACGTGCTCGAAAACCCGGCGTGGTACACGGCCTACACGCCGTACCAGCCCGAAATTTCCCAGGGCCGCCTCGAGGCGCTCCTGAACTTCCAGCAGATGGTGGCCGATCTCACGGGCCTCGCGATCTCGAACGCGTCGCTGCTGGATGAAGCGACGGCTGCGGCCGAAGCGATGACGCTGCTGCAACGCACCGGCAAGCCGAAGTCGAACGTGTTCTACGTGGCCGACGACGTGCTGCCGCAAACGCTCGAAGTGATCCGCACGCGTGCGCTGCCGATCGGCATCGAGGTCAAGACGGGCCCGGCCGCCGACGCCGCGCAGGCGAACGCGTTCGGCGTGCTGCTGCAGTACCCGGGCGTGAACGGCGACGTGCGCGACTACCGCGCGCTCACCGACGCGATCCACGCGGCCGGCGGCCACGTGGTCGTCGCGGCCGACCTGCTCGCGCTCACCGTGCTGACGCCGCCCGGCGAATGGGGCGCGGACGTCGCGATCGGCAACACGCAGCGCTTCGGCGTGCCGATGGGCTTCGGCGGCCCGCACGCCGCCTACCTGGCCGTGCGTGACGAATTCAAGCGCCAGATGCCGGGCCGCCTCGTCGGCGTGACGGTCGACGCGCAGGGCAAGCCCGCGCTGCGCCTCGCGCTGCAGACGCGCGAACAGCACATCCGCCGCGAGAAGGCCACGTCGAACGTGTGTACCGCGCAGGCGCTGCTCGCGATCATGGCCAGCATGTACGCGGTCTACCACGGCCCGCACGGCCTGAAGACGATCGCGCTGCGCGTGAACCGCATCGCGGCGCTGCTCGCGGCCGGCGTGAAACAGCTCGGCTTCGCGACCGTCAACGACACGTTCTTCGACACGCTGACGATCGACACCGGCGCGCGCACCGCGCAGGTCCACGAATTCGCGAAGGCGAAGCGCATCAACCTGCGCCGCGTGAGCGACACGCAAGTCGGCGTATCGGTCGACGAAACGACGACGCGCGACGACCTCGCCGATCTGCTCGACGTGTTCGCGCAAGCCGCGGGCGGCACCGCGCCGGCCGTCGATGCGCTGGACGCGGGTCTCGCCGGCGTCGCCGCGCTGCCGGCCGGCCTCGAACGCACGAGCGCATACCTGACGCACCACGTGTTCAACCGTCACCATTCCGAAACCGAAATGCTGCGCTACCTGCGCAGCCTGTCGGACAAGGATCTCGCGCTCGACCGCTCGATGATCCCGCTCGGCTCGTGCACGATGAAGCTCAACGCGACCTCGGAAATGCTGCCCGTCACGTGGCCCGAGTTCGGCGGCATCCATCCGTTCGCGCCGGCCGAGCAGACCGTCGGCTACCGCGAGATGATCGATCAGCTCGAGGAAATGCTCGTCGCGGCCACCGGCTACGCGGCCGTGTCGCTGCAGCCGAACGCCGGCTCGCAGGGCGAGTACGCGGGCCTGTTGATCATCCACGCGTACCACGCATCGCGCGGCGAAGGCCATCGCGACGTGTGCCTGATCCCGGCATCCGCGCACGGCACGAACCCGGCGTCCGCACACATGGCCGGCATGAAGGTCGTGGTCGTCGCCTGCGACGCGCAGGGCAACGTCGACATCGCCGACCTGAAGGCGAAGGCCGAGCAGCATTCGGCGAACCTCGCGGCGATCATGATCACGTATCCGTCGACGCACGGCGTGTTCGAGCAGAACGTCCGCGAGATCTGCGAGATCGTCCATGCGCACGGCGGCCAGGTGTACGTCGACGGCGCGAACATGAACGCGATGGTCGGCCTGACCGCGCCGGGCCAGTTCGGCGGCGACGTGTCGCACCTGAACCTGCACAAGACCTTCTGCATCCCGCACGGCGGCGGCGGCCCGGGCGTCGGCCCGGTCGCGGTCGGCGCGCACCTCGCGAAGTTCCTGCCGAACCAGCGCTCGACCGGCTACGCCCGCGCGGAAGACGGCATCGGCGCGGTGTCGGCCGCGCCGTACGGCTCCGCGTCGATCCTGCCGATCTCGTGGATGTACATCGCGATGATGGGCGCGAAGAACCTGACCGCCGCGACCGAAACCGCGATCCTCAACGCGAACTACATCGCGAAGCGCCTCGCGCCGCACTACCCGGTGCTGTATTCGGGCCCGGGCGGGCTGGTCGCGCACGAGTGCATTCTCGACCTGCGTCCGATCAAGGAAACGAGCGGCATCAGCGTCGACGACGTCGCGAAGCGCCTGATGGACTACGGCTTCCACGCGCCGACGATGAGCTTCCCGGTGCCGGGCACGCTGATGGTCGAGCCGACCGAATCGGAATCGCAGGAAGAACTCGACCGCTTCATCGCCGCGATGATCGCGATCCGCGAGGAAATCCGCGCGGTCGAGGAAGGCCGCGCCGATCGCGAGGACAACCCGCTGCGTCACGCGCCGCACACGGCGGCCGTCGTCACCGCGAACGAATGGCCGCACGCGTACTCGCGCGAGCAGGCCGCGTACCCGGTCGCGTCGCTCGGCACGAACAAGTACTGGCCGCCGGTCGGCCGTGCGGACAACGCGTACGGCGACCGCAACCTGTTCTGCTCGTGCGTGCCGATGTCGGACTACGCATAACGCCCGTCTCGCACCGGAGCGTCCGACCGTGAACCCACCGCACGCAGCCACCGGTTGCGTGCGGTTTTTACGTTCGCCGCCCGGCCAACCGTTTCACGCTCGCCCGCCAATCCGGCTAACATCACACGCGATCCAGCCAATGAAGGAGTTCCGCATGGTGCGTCCGATGTTTCCGGGCCATGGTGCAACAGCGCGGCGGCCGCGCCCCCGCGCAGGCCGCTACGTGCCGATGCTCGTCGCAGCGCTGTCGCTGGCCGCCGCCGGCCTCGGCGTGTCCGGCAGTGCGCGCGCGGCGATGAATTTCTGCGCGGCGCCGGCGCTGCAGGCGAGCGAGACGACGCAGGCCGAGCCGGGCGTGCAGGCGCTGATCCGCAGCGTCGACGCGCGTATCGGCGAGCAGCCGAAGGCGATGGCGCGCGTGCACACCGAGGGCACGCTGCCGCACGAAGGCATCTATGACCAGAGTGCGGCCGCGCTCAAGGACATGGACCTGATGCGCGATGCGGCGCTCGCGTGGCGCGTGACGAACGCGCCGCGCTACCTGCAGCTCGTCGACCGCTTCCTGTCCGCGTGGGTCTCGACCTACCAGCCGAGCTTCAACCCGATCGACGAGACGCGCTTCGAGAGCCTGATCGTCGCGTACGACATGACCGCGAGCGCGCTGCCGGTGAAAACGCGCAACGCGACGGCCGCGTTCATCGCGAAGCTCGGCGCCGGCTACGTCGCGCAGGTCGACGCGCAGAAGCGCCCGCTCACCGGCACCTGGCGCAACAACTGGCAGAGCCACCGGATCAAGCTGATCGCGCTGTCCGCATTCACGCTCGGCGACCGCAAGATGATGAACGCCGCACAGCGGCTGTTCGTCGAGCATCTCGCCGACAACATCGGCCCGGACGGCAAGACCTGGGATTTCGAGGAACGCGATGCGCTGCATTACGCGGTCTACGATCTGCAGCCGCTGGTGACGGCCGCGCTCGCCGCGCGCCGCTTCAACCGCAACTGGCTGCGCGAGCGCGGCGCGAACGGCGCGACGCTCGCGGCCGCGCTCGACTGGCTCGTGCCGTATGCGCTCGGCGAGAAGACGCACGAGGAGTTCGTGAATTCGCCGGTGCCGTTCGACGCGAAGCGCCGCGAGGCCGGCTTGCCGGGCTACACGGGGCAGTGGGACCCGAAAAACGCCACCGAACTCTTTCATCTGGCCGCGCGGCTCGACGGGCGCTATGCCCGCGTCGCGCAGCAGCTTTCCCCAACGCCGCCCGCATGGCTCGCCGCGTGCCTGCCATTGCAGGCGCGCTAGCATCATTCTTATCGCAAGGCAGGTATCGAAATGGCAGTCAGCGTGTTTGACCTTTTCAAGATCGGCATCGGTCCGTCCAGTTCGCACACCGTCGGACCGATGCGCGCCGCGCTGATGTTCGTCCAGGGCCTCGAGCGCGACGGGTTGCTCGACGCGACGGCCCACGTGAAGGTCGAGCTGTACGGCTCGCTCGGCGCCACCGGCAAGGGCCACGGCACCGACCGCGGCGTGATGCTCGGCCTGCTCGGCGACGCGCCCGACACCGTCGATCCCGACACGATCGACGCGCGGCTGGAAGACATCCGCAAGACGAAGCAGCTCGCGCTGCTCGGCACGCATCCGGTGCCGTTCGTGCTGAAGGAGAACATCGCGTTCTACCGCCAGGCGCTGCCCGAACATCCGAACGGGATGAAGCTGCGCGCGAGCGACGCGAACGGCGCGGTGCTGGTCGAGCGCACTTATCTGTCGGTCGGCGGCGGCTTCGTCGTGACGGCCGGCGCGCCGAACACCAAGGTGCTGAGCGCGGCCGAGCAGATGACGCATCCGTTCCGCACCGGCGCGGAGCTGCTCGCGCTGACCGCGTCGACCGGCAAGTCGATCGCGCAGCTGATGTGGGAAAACGAACGCGCGTGGCACACCGAGGAAGAAACGCGCGACGGGCTGCTGAAGATCTGGGCCGTGATGCAGTCGTGCGTATCGCGCGGCTGCGGGATCGGCAACCCGGAAGCCGAAGGCAACCTGCCCGGCCCGTTCCAGGTCAAGCGCCGCGCGCCGCAGCTGTACCGCACGCTGACGGGCAGCCCGGAGCGCGCGCTGCAGGACCCGCTGTCGATGATCGACTGGATCAACCTGTACGCGATCGCCGTCAACGAGGAAAACGCGGCCGGCGGCCGCGTCGTCACCGCGCCGACCAACGGCGCGGCAGGCATCATCCCGGCGGTGCTGCATTACTACACGCGCTTCACGCCCGGCGCGAACGAACAGGGCGTGATCGACTTCCTGCTGACGGCCGCCGCGATCGGCATCCTGTACAAGCTCAACGCGTCGATCTCGGGCGCGGAAGTCGGCTGCCAGGGTGAAGTGGGCGTCGCGTGCTCGATGGCCGCCGGCGCGCTCGCGGCCGTGCTCGGCGGCACGCCGCAGCAGGTCGAGAACGCGGCCGAGATCGGGATGGAACACAACCTCGGCCTGACCTGCGACCCGGTGGGCGGGATGGTGCAGATCCCGTGCATCGAGCGCAACGCGATGGCGTCGGTGAAGGCCGTCAACGCGGCGCGCATGGCGCTGCGCGGCGACGGCTCCCACTACGTGTCGCTCGACTCCGTGATCAAGACGATGCGCGAGACGGGCGCCGACATGAAGACCAAGTACAAGGAAACGTCGCGCGGCGGGCTGGCGGTGAATATCGTCGAGTGCTGATGCGGGATCCGGCGGTGGCGCGGGGTGGATCGATACCCCGCATTGCCGCCGGACCTGGCGCCCGACGCTAGTCGTTCAACCAGTTCTCAAGTCTCACGCCCGGATAACTCGCGAAATCCCGCTCGTTGTTGGTCACCAGGACGACATCGAGCGACACCGCATGCGCGGCGATCAATTTGTCGAGGTGATCCTTCTTCCGCTCGCGGGTTGCGTCGCGCACCGGGCCATACGCTTGGGCTGCCGCGGCGTCGAAAGGCGCGACGGGAATATCCTCGATCAATGCGGCGAGATGGCGGCGCTCCCGGGCGGGGCTCGTGCATGCGGTCACGCCGTACTCGAGCTCCGCATAGGTGATCGCCGACATGACGACGTCGCCCGTGTAGCACTGCGCAAACCGTCTCGCGACCTGCTCCGGCTGATTTTTCATCAAATAGATGCACATGTTGGTGTCGAGCATGAAGCGCGGCATCACAAACCCTCGCGTTCTGCCTGCTCATGGTCGCCACGCCCTTCTGTCATGAAGTCAGGCCCGAATTTCGCGAACTTCTCCAGTACCTGAGTCAAAGGCCGCCGCATCGGCCGAATGCGGATTTCGTCACCGACGCGCTCGATTTCCAGTTCGATATCGCTGCGCTCATAGGCAAGGTCCGCAGGAATTCGCACGGCCTGCGAGTTGCCGTTCCTGAATACCCTCGTGGTATGCATGTCGATCTCCGTCCGGATGTACTCCGTATGTACATTATCCGATGCGGGCCGAGATGTAAATCCATGTGTGTACATAAGCCTCCCGATGACGTTTCGCTCGACGCGTCAGCATCAATGCCGCCGCAGAACGCCGACATGCCGGATTCAGCGCCCGGCTCAAATCCGTAGCGCCCACTTTCCGCCGTCACGCAAGCGGGCACAAGCTGGCCGAATGGCAACCGAAGCCAGCACGCAATCCCCGACCCGCCCAGCGTTCCGACACTTTTCGCCGGCCGCCGTACCAGCCCGCGGCCAACCGGCGTAAGCTGTACGTCCCGCTACCCAGGGAGACGGCAGCCCATGTCGCATTCCAAGGATCTCGAGCCGCACGCCACCACCGGTGCGCGACTGCTCGTCGATGCGTTGCTCGCCAATCACGTCGAACGCGTGTTCTGCGTGCCGGGCGAGAGCTTCCTCGCCGTGCTCGATGCGCTGGCGGACGACACCGCCCGCATCCAGACGGTCGTCTGCCGCCACGAGGCGGCCGCCGCGAACATGGCCGAAGCGGTCGGCAAGCTGACCGGCCGCCCCGGCATCGCGTTCGTCACGCGCGGCCCCGGCGCGACCCATGCGTCGATCGGCGTGCACACCGCGTTCCAGGATTCGACGCCGATGATCCTGTTCGTCGGCCAGTGCGCGCGCGAACACCTCGATCGCGAAGCCTTCCAGGAAATCGACTACCGCCGGATGTTCGGCCAGATGGCCAAATGGGTCGCGCAGATCGACGACCCGCACCGCATCCCCGAATACCTGAGCCACGCGTTCCACGTCGCGACGTCCGGCCGGCCCGGCCCGGTCGTGCTCGCGCTGCCGGAGGACGTGCTGTCCGACGCGTGCGCGCCGCAGCCCGTCGTGCCGGCCGCGAAACGCATCGCGGCCGCGCCGTCGCCCGCGCAGATCGACGAGCTGCGCGAGCGGCTCGCGCGCGCGGAACGGCCGTTCGCAATCGTCGGCGGCAGCGGCTGGACGCCGGACGCCTGCGCGAACCTGCGCACCTTCGTCGAACGCTGGCAATTGCCGGTCGCGTGCGCGTTCCGCTTCCAGGACACGATCGACAACGCGCACCCGAACTACGCGGGCGACGTCGGGCTCGGGATCAACCCCGCGCTCGCGAAACGCATCCGCGACGCCGACCTGCTGCTCGTGATCGGGCCCCGCCTCGGCGAAGCGACGACCGGCGGCTACACGCTGCTCGATATCCCGAAAACGCGCCAGACGCTGATCCATGTACATCAGGGCGCTGACGAACTCGGTCGCGTGTACGCGGCCGACCTGCCGATCGTGTCGGGCATGCCCGAGATCGCCGCGCCGCTGGCCGCGCTCGAACCGCCCGAGCGGCCTGCGTGGGCCGGCGCGGCCGCCGACGCGCACCGCGCGTACCGCGAATGGCATGCGCCGCTGCCGATGCCCGGCGACGTGCAGCTCGGCGACGTGATGGTGCAGTTGCGCGAGCGCCTGCCGCACGACGCGATCCTGACCAACGGCGCGGGCAACTACGCGATCTGGCTGCATCGCCACTTCGCGTACCGGCACTTCCGTTCGCAGCTTGCGCCGACGAGCGGCGCGATGGGCTACGGGCTGCCGGCCGCGCTCGCCGCGAAGTCGCTGTATCCGCAGCGCGCGGTTGTCGCGCTCGCGGGCGACGGCTGCTTCATGATGGCCGGCAACGAGCTTGCGACCGCGATGCAGTACGGGCTGAACATCGTCGCGATCGTCGTCAACAACGGCCATTTCGGCACGATCCGCATGCATCAGGAGCGCAACTACCCGGGCCGCGTGCACGGCACGGGGCTCACGAATCCCGATTTCGCCGCGTATGCGCGTGCGTTCGGCGCGCATGGCGAGACGGTCGAGCGCACTGCCGATTTCGAGCCGGCGCTCGAACGCGCGCTGACCTGCGGATTGCCCGCGGTGATCGAGATCCGCATCCCGCAGGACGCGAGCACGCCGGCCGCGACGCTCGAGCAGATCCGCGAGCAGGGCCGCCGCGCGCGCGGCGCATGACGGTGGCCAGGCAGATCGCGCCGCCCGTCGCCGCGCTGTCGCACGACGACGCGCTGGCGTACCCCGGCACGCTGCTCGCGCCCGACGGCACGCTCGTCGCGCCGTACGACCTCGAGCATGGCGACGAGCGGGCCGAAAGCCATGCGGCGGCCGCACCCGCGCTCGGTCTGCTGCATGCCGCGCACCGGCCGTTCCGGCTCGATTACAGTGAGGCGCGACACGTACACGTGATCAACGGGATGGGGGTCACGCTCGGCGATTCGGTGATCGGGCTGACGGCCGTCGCCGCGCTGCGAGCGGCCCATGCGGACGTACGCTTCACGCTGTACCGGCCGGCGCGCGCGCCGCGCTATGTCGACGCGCTGTATGCGCTCGCGACCGACGTGGTCGCGCCGTCGCGCGCGCTGCCGTGCCCCGCCGACGCGCTACCCGCCGATGCGCACTGCATCGACGTCGGCAATCACCTGTACTGGCCCGCGTTCGCGCGGCTGCCGATGATCGATTTCTTCCTCGACGCGCTCGGCGTCGATCCGGCCGCCGTGCCGGCCGCCGCGAAGCGCAATCGCTGGCTCGCGCGGCTGCCGCTGCCCGCACTGCCGGCTGAATGGCAGCGGCCCTACGTGCTGTTCTGCCCGAATGCGAGCACCGCGGTGCGCAGCGTGCCGCCCGCATTGCGGGTCGCGTTCGTGGAACGGCTCGCGCAGCGTTACAGGCTGCCGGTCGTCGGCTTCGGTCCGCTCGCGCATCCGGCTTACGTGGACGTGAGCCGCGACGCGACCGACACCGCACGCTTCATCGCGTGGATCAAGGGCGCGAGCGCGCTGTTCGCACCGGACACGGCGGCGCTGCATCTCGCCGACGGTTTCGACGTGCCGACGCTCGCCTGCTTCACGACGATCGGGCCGGCGCTGCGCGTGCGCGACTATCCGCATTGCGTGCCGGTCGCGCTCGACGTGCCGGCCGAATTGCACGGGCTGCATCGCAGCGAGCGACCGGATGATCTGGCGGCGGTCGAAGCCGCTTACCGCGCCATCGACTGGGACGCGCTGGCGTGGCCCGCGGCGCGCGACGTGGCAGCGCCGGCCATCTGAGCGAAGCGGGCGCAGCGGCGAGCGGAACGAGCGAAACCGGCGGCAGTACGTGCACCGCGCCGGCACCACCGCAAACGCCGCACCACCCGCCCGGCTTACCCCGCCCAGCCCCTCACGCGCGATCGCGCAGCGTCTCCGACGGCCGCTTGCCGAACAGGCGCCGGTAATCCGTCGCGAACTGGCTGAGATGCCAGAAGCCCCACGCCTCCGCGACGTCCTGCACCGAACCGGCCGCGCGCCCGCACAGGTCGCGCCGCGCGCCGTTCAGCCGCAGCGTGCGCAGGTAGGTCGCGGGCGCCATTCCGAGCACGTCCTGGAAGCAGTACTGCAGCGTGCGCCGGCTCACGTGCAACTGCTCGCACAGCTCGGGCACGCCGACCGGGCGCGTGCGGTGCGCGAGCACGTAGTCGCGCGCCTGGTCGACGATCCAGCGGCGCGTCGATGGCGCGGCGCCGCTGCCGTCGTCGGCCGGTTGCGCGCACGCATCGAACAGCGCGGCCAGCACTTCGGCCTGCAGGTCGTCGCGCTGCGCATCGGGCAGCGGGCCGGCCATCGCCACCGCGCCGTCGAGCCGGCGCCCGAGCAGCGCGCACAGGCGCGCGAGCCGCGCGTCGCCGACCTGCATCACGCGCTGCGTGAACAGCCGCTCGTCGAGCGCGCGCCGTTCGACTTCCTCCGCATAGCGGCGCAGCACGTCGCCGCGCACGACGACGCCGTAGATCGAGAACTGCGCGGGCGTCACGAGTTCGAATTCGACGTTGCCGGGGCGGAACGCGAGCGCGCCGGGGCCGATGCGGCACGCATCGACGCGCGCCGAGCCGTCGCACACCAGCGGGATGCCGAACCAGTACGCATCGCCGCGCACCTCGCACGCCTGGCGCAGCAGGTGGCTGGTCGATTCGCGAAACAGCTTCATCGTGTCGAGCGGCAGCTCGGTCAGCGTGCCGACGAAGCGGCCGGCCGCGAGCTGGTCGTAGGTCTGCCGCCAGCCGATCAGGTTGCGCGCCTGCTCGTCCGCATCGTGCGCGACGCTGACGACGGCCTGCCCGGCGAACGCGTCGTCGCCCTGCGCGCTGCGCCGCGTGTCTTCGGCGGTCGGCTCCGCCGTACACGCCACATGTTGATTCATCGTGTCCTCCCTCACCTGCGCGGAACCGTACGTATCCATCACGCAAGTCCCGTGCCGAACCGCATGGCCCGGCGAGCAGCCCGCCATTGCACGCTGTCCGGCCGATGCGCGCCATGCGGGCGCACCCGAAGGCGGCATGCCGCGCACGCCGCCGGTGCGATCCGCGCGGCGACCGCGCATGCGCCGCCGCCGCCCGGGCGCGGTCACCAGCTACCGACTACCGGGCCGGTTTCAGCCGCACGACCCGCGTTCCGCAATTGCCGTATGCCTGCGCGATCGCCAGCTCGACGATCGCGTTGCCGGCCGCCCACTGCGCCGCGTCCGCTTCCGGCAGATCGGCGCGCAGCGTGGCGCGACCGTTGATCCGGTAGCGCAGGCCGCGCACGAAATCGACGAACAGCAATCCGACCCCGCTGCCGTCGCAGGCGGCCGCGTCGATCCGCCCACCGTCGCCGTCATGCGCGGCGGGCAGCGCAAACCGCAGCGTCTTCGTATCGATCACGCGCACGACGGGCAGCAGATCGCCGTTCGCGTCGCGCCGGCTCTGCACGATGTCGCAGGTCATCGACGCACCGGCGCCGCACGCCATGCCGACGAACATGAACGGTTGTGATTCGACGAACTGCCGTACGCCGAGGCTCAGCCGCGTCGTCACGGCGTCGCTCATCCGCTCGGCTTCGTCGGCGACGCCGAAGCGGTGTTGCGCGTCGAGTTCGCCCGGATGGAAGACCGGGTGGCGGGGAAAGGATCGGGGCAGTTCTGCCATGCTGGTTGTCGTCGTCGCACGCATCGGCGCACCGTGCCGCCGCGCATGCGCGACGGCCGGCAGCGTCGCCGGCGCCGGCCGCGCAACGAAGCGCAACCCGCGCCAACGGTCGAATAAGGAAATCGAACCGGGCGACGTGCCGGGCCCAACCGGCCCCGGCACGTCGCCCCGGCTTCGGCGATCAGAAGAACCCGAGCGCCTCGGCCTGGTAGCTGACCAGCAGGCACTTCGTCTGCTGATAGTTCGACAGCGCCATCTTGTGCGTCTCGCGGCCGATGCCCGACTGCTTGTAGCCGCCGAACGCCGCATGCGCGGGATACAGGTGGTAGCAGTTGGTCCACACGCGGCCGGCCTCGACCTCGCGGCCCATCCGGTACGCACGCGTGCCGTTGCGGGTCCACACGCCGGCGCCGAGCCCGTAGAACGTGTCGTTCGCGAGTTCGATCGCTTCCTGCTCGTCCTTGAACGTCATCACCGACGCGACCGGCCCGAAGATTTCCTCCTGGAACACGCGCATCTTGTTGTTGCCGAGCAGCATCGTCGGCTTCACGTAGTAGCCCGTGCCGAGGTCGGCGGCCGGCGCCGCGCGCTCGCCGCCCGTCAGGCATTGCGCGCCTTCGCCGCGGCCGATGTCGATGTACGACAAGATCTTGTCGAGCTGCTGCTGCGACGCCTGCGCGCCGATCATCGTCTGCAGGTCGAGCGGGTGGCCGGACTTGATGCGCTCGACGCGCGCGACGGCCTTCTCGATGAAGCGTTCGTAGATCGATTCCTGGATCAGGATGCGCGACGGGCACGTGCACACTTCGCCCTGGTTCAGCGCGAACATCGCGAGCCCTTCGAGCGCCTTGTCGAGGAATGCGTCGTCCTGGTCGAGCACGTCGGCGAAGAAGATGTTCGGGCTCTTGCCGCCCAGTTCGACCGTCGACGGGATCAGGCTGTCGGCCGCCGCGCGCAGGATGTGCTTGCCGACCGGCGTCGAGCCCGTGAACGCGATCTTCGCGATCCGCTTGCTGGTCGCGAGCGCTTCGCCCGCTTCCTTGCCGAAGCCGTTCACGATGTTGATCGTGCCGGCCGGGAACAGGTCGCCGATCAGCTCCATCAGCACGAGCACCGACGCGGGCGTCTGCTCGGCCGGCTTCATCACCACGCAGCAGCCGGCCGCGAGCGCCGGCGCGAGCTTCCACGCGGCCATCAGCAGCGGGAAGTTCCACGGGATGATCTGGCCGACCACGCCGAGCGGCTCGTGGAAGTGATACGCGACGGTGTTGTCGTCGATTTCGGAGATGCCGCCTTCCTGCGCGCGGATGCAGCCCGCGAAGTAGCGGAAGTGGTCGATCGCGAGCGGCAGGTCGGCCGCCATCGTCTCGCGCAGCGGCTTGCCGTTGTCGATCGTCTCGGCCACGGCCAGCAGCTTCAGGTTCTTTTCCATCCGGTCGGCGGCGGCGAGCAGCAGGTTCGCGCGCTCGGCCACGGACGTCTTGCCCCACTGGCGGCGCACGGCATGCGCGGCGTCGAGCGCCAGCTCGATGTCGTCGGCGCCGGAGCGCGGGATGCGGCAGAACGGCTGGCCGTTGATCGGCGACACGTTCTCGAAATACTCGCCCTTCACCGGCGGAACCCACTTGCCGCCGATGTAGTTGTCGTATTGCTGACGGTACGGGTATTCGACGTCGAGGCCCAGTTGTTTCAGGTCAAACGGGTTCATACATGTCTCCTGTTCATCGTGCTTGTGTGAGTACAGCGCCGGTTGGAATGCGCTGGTGCGGTTTACGCAACATGCGTGCCAAACGGAGCGGGAGAGAACGAGAGCACGTCGAGCACGGCCGGCGCGGGGCCGCACCGTGCGGTGTTCACGCACGCAACACGGCGGGTGTACCGATTCTGAACACCGCGATTGCGCAGCGACGGGGCCGGTGTTCGGAATTTCCACAGTGCGCGGCGGGGTGCGGCCCGCGGACGCGCGCCGCGCCGCGTGGCATGTCGCTTGCATGCGGATCACCGATCCACACGCCACAGCGCACGCGCCGACCGACACCATGAACGATCGCGGCCCCCTGACCGACGACGCCATCGCCTTCATCCGCGAGCAGGCTTTCCTGATCGTCGCGACCGCCGACGCGGCCGGTAACAGCGACTGTTCATACCGCGGCCGCCAGCCACGCGCCGACGGCTCGTTCACGCCGCTCGTCGACATCCCGGACCGCCGCACGCTGGTGCTGCCCGACTTCGCAGGCAACCACCTGCTCAACACGATCGGCAACCTGCTCGTGAACCCGGCCATCGCACTGCTGTTCGTCGATTTCGTGCGGCAGACGACCTGGCTCGTGCAGGGTCGCGCGACGCTCGATGAGGATGCGCAAGGGCGCGCGCATCTATGGCCGGATGCGCTGCGCTATCTGGTGATCGAGGTGGAACGTGCGGAGGCGCGCGCGGATGCAGGGCTGCCGCCGCTCGTGCTGGCGTGACGCGCGGCGGCTGAGGCTTTAACGAGCGGACGAGGTGGGCGCGACCGCTGCATTGACCAAAAGACCGAAGCACCCGGGAACCGGGAACCAAGAACCGAAACATCGAAGCACCGAGCACCGAGCACCGAGCACCGAGCACCGAGCACCGAGCACCGAGCACCGAGCACCGAGCACCGAGCACCGAGCACCGAGCACCGAAACATCGAAACACCCGCGCGCCACGGTGCAACGCTCAACGCCCTTGCGTCTCCACACACGCCGGCTCACCTCGACTGCGCGCCGCCGACGCATCGGCCTGCGCGTGGCCATCCGCCTCGTCGCCCGTTTCGTCGGCCGCCGGCCGCCCGCCGAGAAACCCGAACACCACCACCGCGCACAGCACCGTGACGACGGCCAGCCCGATCAGCAGTCGGTCGAACGCATGCGTGTAGCTCGCCAGCAATGCCGCACGACCGACGCCCGGCAACGCGGCAGCCGCACCCGCGAGATCGCCGGTCGCGAGCCGCGCGGCCGCACGCAGCGTTGCGTCGGGCGTGGCCGCGGCACCGGTCGCGTGCGCGAGCCCCGCTTGCGCGAGCGCGGCCAGCACCGCGCCGACGATCGCCAGCGCAATCCCCTCGCCGGCGACGCGCGTCGTGCTGAAAATGCCCGTCGCCATCCCCGCGCGCTCCTTCGGCACGACGCTCACCGACAGCCCGTCCATCAGCCCCCACGGCATGCCGGCACCGACGCCGATCGCGAGCATCGGCGCGATCGCCGCCGGCCCCGCGCCGCCGCGCAGCGCGATGCCGAGCCACACGAGCCCGGCCGCCGCGACGAGCAGCCCGAGCCCGGAAATCACGCCGGCCGACAGCCAGCGCGTGAGCGTCGCCGCGACGAGCGGCACGACCAGCATCGGCGCGGAGATCGCGAGCATCAGCCAGCCGGCGTCGATCTCGCTGAAGCCGTCGATGCCGATGAAGCGCAGCGGCAGCACGACGAGCAGCACGATGTAGCAGCAACAGGTCGACACCGGCAGCACCTGCACGCCGACGAAGCGCGCGATGCGGAACAGCGACAGGTCGAGCATCGGCCGCGCGACGCGCGTCTCGATCGTCACGAATGCGCACGCGCCGAGCGCCGCGCCCGCCAGCAGCGCGATCACGAGCGGGCTCGACCAGCCGCGCGCGGGCGCCTCGATCACGCCGAACGTGAACAGCGTCAGCGCGGCCGTGAACGCCGCCGTGCCGGGCCAGTCGAGCCCGGTCGCGTGCGGATCGCGCGACTCGTGCATGCGCGGCAGCCCGAACGCGAGCGACAGCACGCCGGCCACCGCGCTCGTCACGAAGATCGCGCGCCAGCCGTAATGCCCGATCAGGCCGCCGGCGATCACGGGCCCGAACGCGAGCCCGATGCCGAACGTCGTGCCGAGCAGGCTGAATGCACGCGTGCGCGCCGCGCCGTCGAATTCCTGCGCGAGCGCGGCCGTGCCGCCGGCCAGCGCCGCGGCCGCCGCGAGCCCTTGCGCGGCGCGCAGCAGATCGACCGCGAGCATCGACGGCGCGAACGCGAGCGCGATCGACATCAGCGTGAAGCCGCCGACACCGATCGCGAACAGGCGCTTGCGGCCGAACTGGTCGGCCAGCGCGCCCGACGCCATCAGGAAGCTGCCGAACGCGAGCATGAACGCGTTGGTGATCCAGTTCATCGCGACCGGGCTGCCGTGCAGGTCGCGGCCGATCGCCGGCGTCGCGACCGCGCCGCCCGAAAACGACAGCGGCAGCGCGACGGCGGCCATGCAGACGGCGGCCAGCACCCATGCGCGCCGGCGCGCCGCGTGGGCCACGTAGGCCGGGGCGGCTGAAACAGGGTGATCCATCATCGCTCCTCGAAAAAGCCGGCGCGGATGCGCCATCAGAGCGACAGACGATAAATCGGATTCAATCCGCGAAAAACCACGCGAAGCTCCGCATATAACGGACTAAAATTCCGTAATACACCTGCCAGCGTGCGTCACCGCACGTCCTTCGATTCGATGGAAAGATGGAAAACCTCACCGGCATCGTCGCGTTCGTCCGCACCGCCGAAGCGCTGAGCTTCGTCGCGGCCGGCCGCGCGCTCGGCATCTCGGCGTCGGCGGTCGGCAAGACGATCGCGAAACTCGAGCAGTCGCTCGGCGTGCGCCTGTTCAACCGCACGACGCGGCGCGTGACGCTCACCGACGAGGGGCGGCATTTCTACGAGCGCTGCCAGCGCATCCTCGAGGATTTCCGCGACGCGGAGGCGACCGTGACGGCGTCCGCGCAGCGCCCGCGCGGCAAGCTGCGCGTGAGCCTGCCGGTGATCGGCTACCGCTTCCTGCTGCCGGTGCTGCCCGAATTCCGGCAGCGCTATCCGGACGTCGAGCTCGATCTCGACTTCAACGACCGGATGGTCGACGTGGTCGAAGGCGGCTTCGACGCGGTGATCCGCAGCGGCCCGCTGTCCGATTCGAGCCTGATGTCGCGGCGGCTCGGCCCGTTCGCGTTCGTGCTGTGCGCGACGTCCGCGTATCTCGCGCAGGCCGGCACGCCGCGCACGCCGCGCGAGCTCGAAGCGCACGACTGCGTGCGCTACTGCTTCCCGACCACCGGCAAGCTGCAGGACTGGGCGCTCGCGGCCGACGACGGCACGCCGCTCACGCTGCGCACCGCGATGACCTGCAACAACATGGAGGCGCTGCGCGGCGCCGTGCTCGCGGGGCTCGGCATCGGCTACATGCCCGACTTCCTCGCGCGCGACGCGCTCGAACACGGCACGCTCGTCACCGTGCTCGACGACTACCGGATCGCACCGGGGCAGTTCTCGATCGTGTGGCCGTCGAGCCGGCAGTTGTCGCCGAAGCTGCGCGTGTTCGTCGATTTCCTGTGCGAGCGGCTGTTCAGGTAGCCGCCCCGATCCGCTCCGCCTCCGCCGCCGGCAGCAGCGCGTCGCTGTCGTCCTTCAGCCCGACGCCCGTCAACTGGAGCCTGCGCGCATGCGTCATCAGGTAATGCAGCTTGTGCGCGGCGGCGGCGTGCGGCAGCCCTTCGGGCCGCACGTTCGAGATGCAGTTGCGCAGCGCGTCGTGACAGCCGACCTTCGGCGCCCACGTCAGGTACACGCCGAGGCTGTCCGGCGAACTGAGGCCGGGCCGTTCGCCGATCAGCATCGCGACCACCTTCGCGCGCAGCAGCTCGCCGATCTCGTCGCCGAGCGCGACGCGCGCCTGCGTCGCGACCACCACCGGGCCGATCCGCCAGCCGTCCGCGTCGAGCCGCGGCCGCACGGCCTGCAACAGCGGCAGCGCCTGCTTCGCGGCCGCGAACGCCGACAGCCCGTCGCCGACCACGAACACGACATCGGGCGCCTCGTCGAGCGCCGCCCCGTAGCCGGCCAGCAGCCCGCGGCTGTCGTCCGACAGCTTGCGGCCGAGATCGGGCCGGCGCAGGTAATGATCGCGGTCGGGCGCGGCGCTCTGCACCCGCAGCGTCGGCAGCAGGCCGGCCGCCTCGATCTCGCGCCGCAGCGCGTCCGCGTCGAGCGGCTGGTGCACCGCGTCGCGCGCCTGCGCATGCGACAGGTTGAAGGCCAGGAGCGGCGCGGTCGGCAGGCTGTTGCCCGCGCGGCCGAGCGCGATCCGCGCGTTCGTGAACGACTTCAGCTGCGCCCACGGATTCTTCTCGACGGCGTCGCTCATGCGGAAATCCCCATCCAGTCGTTCGCGCCCGCGAGCAGCGGCACGCGTGCCGACGCCGCGCGCAGCGCGCCGTGCGCGTCGGCGATTTCCATCGTCTCCAGCCACTCTTCGAACTCGGGTGCGCGGCGCAGGCCGAGCACCTCGCGCACGTAGAGCTGGTCGTGGAACGACGTGCTCTGGTAGTTCAGCATCACGTCGTCCGCGCCCGGAATTCCCATGATGAAGTTGATGCCGGCCGCCCCCAGCAGCGTCAGCAGCGTGTCCATGTCGTCCTGGTCGGCTTCCGCGTGGTTCGTGTAGCAGATGTCGCAACCCATCGGCACGCCGAGCAGCTTGCCGCAGAAGTGATCCTCGAGGCCCGCGCGGATGATCTGCTTGCCGTCGTACAGGTATTCGGGCCCGATGAAGCCGACCACCGTGTTCACGAGGAACGGTTCGAACTTGCGCGCGACCGCATACGCGCGCACTTCGCAGGTCTGCTGGTCGACGCCGAAATGCGCGTTCGCCGACAGCGCGCTGCCCTGCCCCGTCTCGAAATACATCAGGTTGTTGCCGACCGTGCCGCGCTTGAGCGCCAGCGCGGCCTCGCGCGCTTCGGCGAGCAGCGCGAGCGAGATCCCGAAGCTGGCATTGGCCTTCTCGGTGCCCGCGATCGACTGGAACACGAGGTCGACCGGCGCGCCCTTCTCGATCGCCGCGATCGTGTTGGTCACGTGCGTGAGCACGCACGACTGGGTCGGCACGCCATAGCGCTCGCGGAAGCCGTCGATCATCGCGAGCAGCTTCACGATCGCCGCGAGGCTGTCGGTGGCCGGGTTGATGCCGATCATCGCGTCGCCGCAGCCGTACATCAGCCCGTCGAGCATCGACGCGGCGATGCCCTTCACGTCGTCGGTCGGGTGGTTCGGCTGCAGCCGCACCGACATCCGGCCGGGCAGCCCGACCGTGTTGCGAAAGCGCGTGACCACGCGGCGCTTCCGCGCGGCCACGATCAGGTCCTGGTTGCGCATCAGCTTCGACACGGCCGCGACCATTTCCGGCGTGAGGCCGGGCGCGATCCGTTCGAGCGCCGCGCCGTCGGCCGCGGGCGACAGCAGCCAGTTGCGGAAATCGCCGACGGTGAGGTGCGAGATCTCCGCGAACGCCTGCGCATCGTGATCGTCGATGATGAGGCGCGTGACCTCGTCGTCTTCATACGGGATCACCGCTTCGTTCAGGAACGCCTTCAGCGGCACGCCCGCGAGCGCGATCTTCGCGGCGACGCGCTCCTCCTCGCTCGCCGCCGCGACGCCGGCGAGCTGGTCGCCGGAACGCAGCGGGCTCGCCTTGGCGAGCAGCGTCTTCAGGTCCGCGAAGCGGTACGTGCGCGGACCGATCGTCTCCGTATAGGACATCGTTCGAATCTCCTTGCCAAAAGCCGACGGCGCGCCCGTTCGACGGGGCGCGCCGGATGCCGTCAGGAACGGCCTTTCACGTTCACCGTCGTCACGGCGCTCACTCCTCCAGCAGCGCGTCGCCGGGCGCGCTCGCGCGCTGCGAGCGGGTCGCGAGGAAGTACGCGTAGCCGACCGCGAGGAAGCCGACGAACACCAGCGCGACCAGCCCGTTGAAATACACCATCGTACCGAGACAGACGAGCGCCGCCAGGATCGCGAATGCCGGGAAGATCGGGTACAGCGGCGCGCGGAACGGCCGCTCCAGGTTCGGCTGCGAGCGGCGCAGCTTGAACAGCGCCGCCATGCTCACGATATACATCACGATCGCGCCGAACACCGACATCGTCACGATATTCGCGGTGAGCGTCTGGCCGCCGAACTGGATCAGCTCGTCGCTGTAGATCGCGGCAATCCCGACCACGCCGCCCGCGAGGATCGCGCGATGCGGCGTCTTGAAGCGCGGATGCACCTTCCCGAGCCACTCCGGCAGGTAGCCTTCGCGGGCCAGCGCGAAGATCTGGCGCGAATAGCCGAGGATGATCCCGTGGAACGACGCGACGAGCCCGAACAGCCCGAGCCACACGAGCATGTGCATCCAGCCGCTGTTCGCGCCGACGATGTACTTCATCGCCTGCGGCAGCGGATCGTTGATGTTCGCGAGCTTGGTCCAGTCGCCCGCGCCGCCGGCGAACACCATCACGCCGATCGCGAGCGCCACGAGGGTCAGGATGCCGGCCACGTACGCGATCGGAATCGAGCGCTTCGGGTTCTTCGCTTCCTCGGCGGCCATCGCGACGCCTTCGATCGCGAGGAAGAACCAGATCGCGAACGGAATCGCCGCGAACATCCCGTGGAATGCGCCCACGCTGAAGTGATCGGCGCCCGACCAGCCGCCCTTCGTGAAATTGCTCCACGAGAAGCCCGGCGACACGACGCCCATGAACACCAGCAGCTCGAAGATCGCGAGCAGCGTGACAACGAGCTCGAAGGTCGCCGCGATCTGCACGCCGACGATGTTCAGCGCCATGAACACGAGATACGCGCCCATCGCCGCGTGTTTCGGTTCGAGCCCCGGAAACTGCACGTGCAGGTACGCGCCGATCGCGAGCGCGATCGCGGGCGGCGCGAACACGAACTCGACCAGCGTCGCGGCGCCGGCCAGATAGCCGCCGGTCGGGCCGAATGCGCGGCGCGCATACGCGAACGGGCCGCCCGCATGCGGGATCGACGTCGTCAGCTCGGTGAAACTGAAGATGAAGGTGGTGTACATCGCCGCGACGAACAGCGCGGTGATCACGAAACCCAGCGTGCCCGCGCTCGCCCAGCCGTAGCTCCAGCCGAAGTATTCGCCGGAAATCACGAGGCCGACCGCGATGCCCCACAGTTGCCAGGTCCCGAGCGTCTGCTGCAGCGCGGGCTGGCCGGAGGACTTGGCGCCGGCGGCGGGCCGGCCATTCGACTCTGCTTTCATCGGACTCTCCTCAAAGGCGCCGGGCCTGCGGGCCCGCGCGACTGAGAATCGATGCTAGAGAGTCATTAAACGACGTGTTATCGAAATTCGGCAAAGATCGCGGCTGACATTTCGCTTGCGGAAACGCTTTCGGAAACGCTTGCGGTACCGCTCGCGGCAACGCCCGCCGCGCCCGTTGCCACGCCGGTCCGGCCCGCGCGGTGCGGGCCGGATCGGCCGTGCCGACGGGCCTTACTGGCCGCCGCCGCGCTGGTTGAACCAGCGATCGAGCAGCTTGCCGGCCGCTTCCCGGCCGCCGAGGCCGAACGACAGCGCAACGGCCACCGCGATCGCGCCGAGCACGAGGCCGAACGCGAGCTGGACGATTTCGTTCGCGATGCCCATCGCGCGCAGCCCCATCGCGAACACGAGGCCGAGGATCGCGAACTGGGCGATCCGCGCGAACAGCACGCTGTGCTCGCGGTCGGCCTGCTCGATCACGCGGCGCGCGAGGCCCGCGAGCCACACGCCGATCACGAGGATCACGCCGCCCATCAGCACGTGGCCGCCGAATTCGATGAACAGCGTGACGACGTCGCGCACCTGCGTGAAGCCGAGCCGGTTTGCGGCCTCGACCGACGCGAACAGCATCGCGAAGAACACGATCAGCCGCGCGACCAGCACCGACGGCTGCAGGATGCCCGAGAACACGCGCTCGACGCCGAGCACGGCCGGCAGCCCGTCGACGCCGGCGGCTTCCAGCAGCTTCTGCGCGAGCGACGCGACGAAGCGCGCGAAGTAGAACGTGACCAGCACGATCACGATCGCCGCGACGATGTCGGGCACCGCGCCGAGGAACTGGTTCAGCATGTTGGTCGCGGGGATCGAGATCGCGTCGATCTTCAGCGCATCGAGCGCGGAGATCAGCGTCGGCACGAACACGAACACGTAGACGATGGTGCCGACCAGGCTCGACACGCGCACGGGCGTCGGGCTGTCGATCCCTTGCGTGAGGCGGTCGGCGCCGGCGGCGACCAGCAGGTTCGTCACCAGGCCGCGCAGCACGCGCGCGACGACCCAGCCGACGAAGCCGATCACAGCGGCCGCGAAAATGTTCGGCACGATCGCGAGCAGCTTGTCGACCATCCCCTGCACCGGCGACAGCAGGCCCGACAGCGCGAACGAGCCAAGGATCGCCGGCAGGAACATCAGGATCACGAGCCAGAACAGCACGTCGCCGAGATAGCCGCTCATCGGCTGCATGCCGGCGCTTTCGGACAACGTGGCGTCGACCTTGCTCGCCTTCAGCGCGCGGTTCGCGAGGCTGCGCAGCAGCGACGCGATCAGCCATGCGATCAGCGTCAGCGCCGCGCCGCCGATCAGGTTCGGCAGGTAGTTGACGATGTGCGTGACGAGCAGCGAGAACGGATTGGAGACCGCGTACAGGTTGAGCACGTTGAAGATGCCCACCGCGGTGACGAGCAGCACGAGCCAGAAGAGGCCGCTGGCGATGATGCGTTCGACGCACGCACCCTGGCCGGTGCTGTCGGTGATCCGCTGATCGACCTTCAGCGCATTGAGCAGCCGGAGCGCACCGGCCCGCACCGCGACGGCGATCAGCCAGCCGATCACCAGGATGCCGATCGCGCCGGCGATCTTGGGCAGGTATCCGCCTAGCGTGGCCTGCAGCGACGTGATGAAGCTGGAAGCATCCATTTCTTCTTCTCCCGAAAACGTGGTGTGGCGATTGAACATCGACGAACGACCTGCGTAATTCGAAAAGCGTGCTGCTCCGTCCGGGCAACTTACCCGAGAAAAATGACGCGTTCACCCGATTTCACCGTCTTTAACTTTAGTCATAGATCCCGGAGGGGCAAGACCCCATTTCGTTGAACTCAAAAAGGGCCGCATCGACGGGTGTCCGGCATTTCCGCAAGATTTGTCCATTCGGCCCGTGCTACCGTGGCGTCGGTTCCAGCCCGGACACGCCGATGACTCCAGCCGAAACGAAAACCGACCCGCCCGCGTGGGTGCGCTACGCGGCAAGCGTGGCGCGGGTCCACGCGTACATCAGCGCGCATCTCGACGGCCCCCTCGACCTGAACCGGCTCGCCGAAGTCGCGTGCCTGTCGCCGTATCACTGGCAGCGCGTCTACCGCGCGCTGTACGGCGAGTCGATCGTGCTGACGGTGCGGCGGATGCGGATCGTACGGGCGTCCGAGGATCTGGTCTGCACCGCGCGGCCGCTCGATGAAATCGCGCGGCGCGCGGGCTACGGGTCGACGCACGCATTCGCGCGGGCGTTTCGCGACGCGTACGGCGTGCTGCCCGCGCAGCACCGGCGCACCGGCACCCACCGGCCGATTTATCCACTACAGCGAGGAGAGGAAGACATGTTCAAGCACGAGGTCGAGATCCGGCGCCTGCCGGAACTGCGCGGCTATGCGGTGGCGCACACCGGCGCGTACATGAAGGTGGGGGACGCGTTCGCGCGGATCGGTGCGTGGGTCGGGCAGCACGGGCTGATCGGGCCGGGCGCGAAGATGATCGGGATTTTCTACGACGATCCGGACACGACGCCCGAAGCGCAGTTGCGCGCGAAAGCGTGCTTCATGCCGGCCGACGGCACGCCGGACGTCGCGCCCGTGCCGCCGGTCGAGCGGGTGACGATCGCAGCCGGCGAATACGCGGTGCTGCTGCATACGGGGCCGTATGCGGACCTGAAAACGGCCTACCAATGGCTGTACGGCGACTGGCTGCGTCACTCGGGCCGCGAAGCCGCCGACGCGCCGCCGTTCGAGCTATACCTCAATACGCCGATGGATACGGCGCCGGCCGACCTGCGCACCGAAATTCACCTGCCGCTGCGCTGAGGCACGGGTGTGCCGTAGAGCCGTGCATCTGGACGGACCGCGGCGATATTGCGGGTGCGGGCATGCCCGGGACGACATCGGGCCATGCTGGTGCGTCGGCCTTGAACAAAGCGCGCCGGCTTGTGCGTATGCGTAGCCGGCGCGAATTCGCGGAGATCCTCAAGCAGCCTGCGTCCCGCAGCCGGGACAGAACCGCGCGTCGGCCGCCAGCGCCGCGTGGCAGCGGCTGCACGCCTTGCCGCGTTGCGCCGCGCCGCACTGCGCGCAGAAGCGTGCGTCGGCCCCGTTGAGCGCGCCGCAGCCCGCACACGCGAGCTGGCTCAGCGGCACGTTGCCGCGCTGGCCGCCTTGCCCGCCACTGGCGTCGGCCGGCGCCTGCCAGCCCCAGCCGTGGCGATCGCGGCCGCGCGCATCGTGGCCGCCGTGCCCGCCCTGGCGCGACCCGCCGTAATGCCCGCCACCGTGGCCACCGTGGCCCCCGTTTCCGCTATTGCCGTGCCCGCTGCCGTGCCCGCCGCCATGGCCGCCGAGAATCCGTTTCAGAAAGCTCATCGTCCGCTCCTCAACGCTTGGCCGGTGCGCCGCCGAACGCCCCGGAGGACGACAGCAGCCGCAAGCCGTTGGCCACGACGATCAGGCTCGCGCCCGCGTCGGCGAAAACCGCCATCCACATCGTGCCGAGCCCCGCGACCGTGAGGCCGAGGAACACGACCTTCACGCCGAGCGCGAAACCGATGTTCTGCACCAGCACGCGGTGCGTCGCGCGCGACAACCGCACGAACGCGGGAATCTTGCGCAGGTCGTCGTCCATCAGCGCGACGTCGGCCGTCTCGATCGCCGTGTCGGTGCCCATCGCGCCCATCGCGAAGCCGATGTCGGCGCGCGCGAGCGCCGGCGCATCGTTGATCCCGTCGCCGACCATCCCGACCGCGCCCGCGCCGCCCGTCGCCAGTTCCTCGACCGCCGCGAGCTTGTCCTCCGGCAACTGGTTGCCGCGCGCGTCGTCGATGCCCGCTTGCCTGGCGATCGCCTGCGCGGTATGCGGGTTGTCGCCCGTCAGCATCGCGGTGCGGATGCCGAGCGCGTGCAGATCCGCGATCGCGTCGCGGCTCGTGTCCTTGATCGTGTCGGCCACCGCGAAGATGCCGAGCACGCGCGTCGCGTCGACCAGCACGACGACGCTCTTGCCCTGCCGCTCCAGCGCGTCGAGCTTCGCCTCGAGCGCCGTCGAGCAGCGCTCGAGTTCCTCGACCAGCCGGTGATTGCCGAGCCAGTAGCGCGTGCCGTCGATCGTGCCGCGCACGCCGCGCCCGACGATCGCTTCGAAGTCCTGCACGTCGGCGAAGGCCGTCGTGCCGGCGTCGCGGGCCGCGGCGGCGATCGCCTGCGACACCGGGTGATCGGAGCGCGCCGCGAGGCTCGCGCCGAGGTGCCGCACGCGCGCCGCATCGGCATCGTCCGCGTGCACGTCGAAGTCGGTCTGTACCGGCTTGCCGTGCGTGATCGTGCCGGTCTTGTCGAGCGCGAGCCACGCGAGCTTGCGCCCTTCTTCCAGATAGACGCCGCCCTTCACGAGAATCCCGCGCCGCGCCGCGGCCGCGAGCCCCGACACGATCGTCACCGGCGTCGAGATCACCAGCGCGCACGGGCAGGCGATCACAAGCAGCACGAGCGCGCGGTAGATCCAGTCGTGCCACGCGCCGCCCATCACGAGCGGCGGCACCACCGCGACCAGCAGCGCGACCGCGAACACGATCGGCGTGTAGACGCGCGCGAACTGGTCGACGAAGCGCTGCGTCGGCGCCTTCGCGCCCTGCGCTTCCTCGACCGCGTGGATGATCCGCGCGAGCGTCGAGTTGGCCGCGACGGCCGTCACACGGTAGTCGAACGAACCCGATTCGTTGATCGTGCCCGCGTACACCGCGTCGCCGCTCGCCTTTTCGACGGGCAGGCTTTCACCGGTGATCGGCGCCTGGTTGACCGTCGAGCGGCCCGCGACGACTTCGCCGTCCAGCCCGATCCGCTCGCCCGGCTTCACGCGCACGACCGCGCCGAGCGCGACCTGCGCGGCCTCGATCGTGCGCCACGCGCCGTCGGGCTGCTGCACGGTCGCGGTATCCGGCGCGAGCTGCATCAGCCCCTGGATCGCATTGCGCGCGCGGTCGAGCGACTTCGCCTCGATCAGCTCGGCAATCGTGAACAGCACCATCACCATCGCGGCTTCCGGCCACTGGCCGATCGCCATCGCGCCCGTCACCGCGATGCTCATCAGCGCGTTGATGTTCAGGTTGCCGTTGCGGATCGCGATCCAGCCCTTCTTGTACGTGGTGAGCCCGCACGCGAGCACCGCGGCGAGCGCGAGCGCCGCCGACAGCCACACCGGCAGCCCGGCCCAGGTCGCGCCTTCGGATGCGATCGCGGCGACGCCGGCGAGCGCCAGCGGCCACCAGGGCTTCGCGGGCGGCGGCGCGATGGGCGCCCCCGGTGCATCGGCCGACGCGGCTTCCGGCGTCATCCCGAGCGAGCGGATCGCACTTTCGAGCGCCGGCTGCGCGCCGGGCACGTGCTCGACGGTCAGCATCCGCTGCATCAGGTTGAATTCGAGCGCCGACACTTCGCCCATCCCGCCGAGCTTCTTGCGGATCAGCGTTTCCTCGGTCGGGCAGTCCATCTGCATGATCCGGAACGCGGAGCGCACGTGGCCCGACGCGGTTGCCTGCGCGACCGGCAGCGGCGCGAGCGTCAGCGCGGCCGGCGCGCAGCAGTCGCCGGCCGCGTGGTCGTGGTCGTGGTCGTGGTCGTGACCGGCATGGTCATGCGCGGCGTGGTCGTGCGAACACGTCGCACCGTGCACATGCTGGTCGTCGCCCGCATGGCCGTGACCGTGGTCATGACCTGCCTCGCCGTGCGCGACGTGATCGTGCCCGTGATCGTGGTCATGGCCGTGCGCGTGCTCGCCGGCCGCCGACGCCGCGTCGGCAATGGTCGCCGTCTGCGTGTCGCGCGCATCGGCGCAGCAGGCATCGGCGCCGCCGGCATGACGGTGTCGTGGGTCGGGGGTACGCTTGGCGTCGGTCATGACAACCTCCTTTGTGGCTTGACGGTGTAGAGTTAACACCCTGAAGCCACTACAAGGTCAACCCTTACACGGGAGAAAGGCATGAAGATTGGCGAACTGGCCAAAGCGGCCCGCTGCACGCCCGAGACGATCCGTTTCTACGAGAAAGAGGGGCTGATGCCGGATGCGGAGCGCACCGATTCGAACTACCGCAACTACACCGACGTGCACGTCGAGCGGCTGCGCTTCATCCGCAACTGCCGCGCGCTCGACATGGCGCACGACGAAATCCGCGCGCTGCTGCGGCTCACCGATACGCCGGCCGACCGCTGCGATTCGATCAATTCGCTGCTCGACGATCACATCGGACACGTCGACGCGCGCCTCGCGGAACTCACGCATCTGCGCGACCAGCTCACCGAATTGCGCCGCCAGTGCGTCGGCGAGCATTCGGTCGAGGATTGCGGCATCGTGCATGGCCTGGCGACGATGGAAACCGTCGCGCCGGCCGCGAAGCGCTCGCACCTCGGCTGAAACCCTTGCCAAACAAGATAATCAGATTGAGAATAGTTATATTCTTACTAGGTATAGTTTAACTATTCATGTCTATCAGTCGCCCGTCTCCGCTCGCGCTGGCCGTCCTCGCGACGCTCACCGAAACGCCGATGCATCCGTACGGCATGCTGCAGCAACTGAAAGCCCGCGGCTACGACGAAGTCGTCAACGTGCGGCAGCGCACGAGCCTGTACCAGACGATCGATCGGCTGCTGCGCGACGGGCTGATCGCCGTGCACGACACCGAACGCGACGGCGCGTTTCCGGAGCGCACGGTGTATGCGCTGACCGAAGCCGGGCACACGGCGGGGCAGGCGTGGCTGCATGCGCTGCTCGCGGAGCCCGCCCGTGAATTTCCGGCGTTCGGCGCCGGCCTCGCGTTCCTGCCGCTGCTCGATGCGGAAGATGCGCGTCACCAGCTCGAGCTGCGCATCGCGCGGCTCGACGCCGAGCGCGAGCGGCTGGAAGCGCTGCGCGCCACCGCACAGGCCGACCAGGTGCCGCGCCTGTTCCTGCTGCAGAACGAGCATGCGCTCGTGCTGCTCAATGCGGAGCTGAACTGGGCGCGCAGCGTCGTCGAACACCTGAAGATCGGCGCGCTGCGCTGGGTGGACGGCTGACGCACGGCGCCGGCCGTTTTCCGCCGCCAACGGGCGTCGGCGCGGTCAAAGCACCTTGCCGGGATTCAGGATGCCGCGCGGGTCCAGCGCGGCCTTCAGCCGCCGCATCAGCCCGATTTCCGCGTCGCTGCGCGTGTGCGCCAGATAAGGACGCTTGAGCACGCCGATCCCGTGCTCGGCCGACACCGAGCCGCCCATGTCGCGCACCACCGCATACACGCAGTGGTCGAGCGCATCGGCGTCCGCGTCGGTCATCGCGGCCAGCGACACGCCGATATGCACGTTGCCGTCGCCGACATGGCCGAAAAACAGGCACGTGAGCGTCGGCCAGCACGCCCGCAACGCCGCCTCGCAGCGTTCGGCGACCGTGCCGAGTTCACCCGTCGGCAGACTCACGTCGAAGTTGACGAGCTGCGGCAGCGCATCGATCGCAAGACCTTCGCGCAGCGTCCACAAATCGCGCGCCTGCCGCTCGGAAGTCGCGAGCACCGCATCGTCGACGAGCCCTGCATCGAACCCCGCGGCCAGCCCCGTTTCGAGCGCCTGGTGCGCATCGCCGCCCGGCGCGCTCGTCGCGCATTCGATCAACACCACGAAACCGCCGTCGCCGATGAACGGTGCCGATACCCCGGGCGTATGCCGCGCGACGTAGTCGTAGAACGTCGGCCACATCGCCTCGAAGCTGACGACTTCCGGCAGCGTGCGCACGCGGTTCCACAGCGCGATCACCGCGTCGTAGTCGCGCACGCGGCAGAGCGCCGTGGCCGGCGCCGCGAGCAACGGATGCAGCCGCAGCACCGCGCGCGTGACGACGCCGAGCGTCCCTTCGCTGCCGATGAACAGCTGCTTCAGGTCGTAGCCCGCATTGTTCTTCAGCATCCGGTTCATCGACGACACGATCGTGCCGTCCGCGAGCACCGCCTCGAGCCCGAGCACCTGCTCGCGCATCATCCCGTAGCGGATCGCGCGCGTGCCGCCCGCATTGGTCGCGAGCATGCCGCCGATCTGGCACGAGCCGCGCGCGCCGAGATCGACGCCGAACGTGAAGCCCGCCGCTTCGGCGGCTTCCTGCACCGTCTGCAGCGGTGTGCCCGCGCGCACGGTGATCGTGCCGGCCACCGCGTCGAGCGCTTCGATGCCCGCGAAGCGCTCCATCGACAGCACGACCTCGCCGCCCAGCGCGACCGCCCCGCGCGCGAGCCCGGTCAGCCCGCCTTGCGGCACGACCGGCTGGCCGAGCCGCGTGCACAGCGCGAGCGTGCGCGACACGTCGTCGACGCTGCACGGGCGCACCAGCGCGCGCGGTCGCACGCCGGCCGGCTCGTTGTACGCGGTGAAGTAACGCGGATCGATATCGGCCGCGCGCGTGACGAGCGCGTCGCCCAGTTCGGCGGCGAGCACGGCATCGACGGCCTCGTCCGGCAGCGGCCTGCCGTCCGGTGCGCTGCCCGCGGCGGTCCGGTTCGAGGTCGGCATCGTGCGCGGCCCCGCTTACTTCGTCGAGATGTCGATATCGCCGAAATACTTCAACCCGAGCGACTTCACCGTGCCGTCCGCCTTCAGCTTGTCGATCGCCGCATCGAGCTTCGCCTTCAGCGCGTCGTCGCCCTTGCGCAGGCCGAACGCGATGCCGCTGCCGAGGATCTTGTCGTCGTGCACCGGCTGGCCGACGAACGAGAAGCCCTTGCCGTCCGGGCGCGACAGGAAGCCGCGCTGGCCCGACGGCGCGAGCACGAGCGTCGCGTCGAGGCGGCCCGCGACCAGATCCGCATACGCCTGGTTCTGGTCCTGGTACGCGACGATCGCGACGCCGGCCGGCTCCCAGTGCGCCTTCGCGAAGGTTTCCTGGATCGACGCCTGCAGCACACCCACGCGCTTGCCCTTCAGCGATTCGGGCGTCGGCAGCAGCCCGCTGCCGGTGCGCGCGATCAGCTGGGTCGGCACGCGATAGATGATCGTCGTGAAGTCGATCGCCTGGCGCCGTTGCTCGGTCGCGTTCATCGCCGAGTTGATCGCGTCGAACTTGCGGCCCTTCAGCGCCGGAATCAGCCCGTCGAACGAAGTCTCGACCCATTTGCACGACAGCTTCGCCGTCTGGCAGACGGCATTGCCGACGTCGATGTCGAAGCCCTGCAGGTCGCCGTTCGGCGCCTTCGATTCGAACGGCGGGTATTGCGCTTCGAGGCCGAAGCGCAGCGTCGGCGCATCGGCGAGCGCCGCGCCGGAGCCGATGGCGCACGCGAGTGCAAATGCGAGTTTCAAGGTAGCCGTGTGTTTCATCGTGATCTCCTGGGTCTGGTCGATGCGACGTCTCCGTCGCCGGTTTCCGTATGGGCCTTACAGCGAACGCAGCCGCCGCGCGCCTTCGACCAGCGTCGCGTCGTCCTTCGAAAAACTGAGCCGGATCACGCCGGCGTCGGTGCCGTCGGTATAGAACGCCGACAGCGGAATCGTCGCGACACGCGCATCGCGGATCAGACGCAGCACGAAATCGCTGTCGCTTTCGTCCGAGAAGTGGCGAAAGCGCGCGAGCATGAAGAACGAGCCTTCGCTCGGCAGCAGCTCGAAACGCGAATCGGCCAGCTCGCGCGCGAGCAGGTCGCGCTTGGCCTGGTAGAACGCCGACAGGCCGAGATAGCTGTCCGGCCGCGCGAGGATCTCCGCGAACGCGACCTGCATCGGCGTGTCGGCCGAGAACACCATGAACTGGTGCACCTTGCGGATCTCGTCCATCAGCTCGGCCGGTGCGAGGCAATGGCCGACGCGCCAGCCGGTCACGTGGAACGACTTGCCGAACGACGACACGATCACGCTGCGCTCGGCCAGCTCGCGGTGGCGCGCGACGCTCTGGTGCTGCGCGCCGTCGAACACGACGTGCTCGTAGACTTCGTCGGACAGCACCACGATGCCCGTGTCGCGCGTGAGCTGCGCGAGGCGTTCGAGATCGTCGGCGGAGAACACCGTCGCGGTCGGGTTGTGCGGCGTGTTGACGATGATCATCCGCGTGCGCGGCGTGATGGCCGCGGCCACCTCGTCCCAGTTCACGCGGAAATGCTCGGGCGACAGCTTGATCGCGACCGGCGTCGCGCCCTGCAGTCTCACGATCGGCGCATAGCTGTCGAACGACGGCTCGAAATAGATCACCTCGTCGCCGGGATGCACGAGCGCGCTGATCGCCGCATAGAGTCCTTCGCTCGCGCTCGCGATCACCGTGATTTCGGTCGCCGGGTCGTAGCGCGCGCCGTACAGCGCCTCGGTCTTCTCGGCGAGCCGCTCGCGCAGCGCGATCACGCCGGCCATCGGCGCGTACTGGTTGTGACCGTCGCGCATCGCGCGCGCGACGCCTTCGACGAGCGCCGGATCGGGCGCGAAATTCGGCGCGCCCTGCGACAGGTTCAGCGCGTCGTGTTGAGCAGCCAGTTGGCCGATCACCGTGAAGATCGTCGTCCCGACGTCGGGCAGTTTCGAACGGGGCGCGGTGGCGCTTCGCATGACTCCTCCTCCTGATGTCCTTCGGGCGGGCCGCGCCGTGCGCGGCCTGCATCTGCCGCATGATTTAGCCCGAGCCAATATCGGCGGACAATCGAAAGTTCGTCATGGCGGCCATGCATTTTTCTCATGGCTCGCCTGGAGAAGGGCCTGACGGCAAGGCCGGCCTGCGCGCCTGATATGCGAATCAGGCATTTCCCCGAGGAAGGCTACGCGTCCGCCTCTGCGAGGTACGCGAGCAGCACGGCCCGCAGTTCGCGGCGCTGCGCGGCGAAATCGAGCGCGGGCCCGAGCGTCAGCAGCGCCTGCGACAGGCCGCCATAGCAGATCGTGTGGGCCATCCGCGCGAGCCCGTCGAGCCTTGCGGCCGGCGGCGGGTCGGCCGCTTGGGCCAGCGCGTCGCGCCACAGCGCGACATAGGCGTCGTAATGCCGGCGATAGGCGGCGAGCGGCGACACCTGCCGCTCCAGCGCGAACAGCGCGCCCCACAGCGCCGCGTCGGCGGCGATCGTATCGACCTGGAGGTCCACCAGCGCGACGGCGAGTCCGGCCCGCGGCGCGCCGCGCAACCGCTGCACCGTGTCGCGCAGCCGGTCGGCCAGCGCCTGCACGCGGCGGTGGATGCAGAGCGCCGCGAGGCTCTGCTTGTCGCCGAAATACTCGTAGAAGGTGCCGATGCTGACGCCCGCGACGGCCGCGATCTCGCGGATCGTCGCCTTCGCGTAGCCGCGTTCGAGCAAAAGCTGAACGAACGCCTGCTGCAACGCGTCGGAACTCGCCTGCGCGCGCGACTGGCGCGGCCGGCGGCGCAACGCGGGCGCGGGTTGCGCCGCCGGCGAGCCGGGCGGCGCCGGAACCTGAACATGTCGCGGCGGCATATTTGCTACTCTGAATTCAGCAGGGAATACGTTTTACCGGAAGCCGGAACCCGCGCCGAAACGCCCTCCGCGCGGCATGATGCCGGCTGACCGCGAAGCATGAGACCGGAGACAAACCGGAGACAACCGCGATGACCGACTCGACTCACGCTGTCACGAACCAGTTCGACGAACTCGTCGACTATAACCTCTTCGCGACGGATCTCGCGCTGCGCGACGCGCTCGCCCGGGCGGGTGCCGACTGGGCCGTGCCGCAACTCGACGCGTACGGCGCGCGGCTCGGCAGCGCCGACACCGCGCAACTCGCCGACGAAGCGAACCAGCACACGCCGGAACTGCACGCGTTCGACCGGCGCGGCCGGCGCATCGACCGCGTCGACTTCCATCCCGCCTGGCACGCGCTGCTCGGCCAATACCGCCACGAAGGCTTCGTGTCGCTCGCGTTCCGCGAGTCGCGCCGCGGCCGCTGGGCCGCGACGGCCGCCGGCTTCTACCTGCATGGCCAGATCGAGGCCGGCACGCTGTGCCCCGCGACGATGACGCAGGCCGCGATCCCCGTGCTGCAGAAGGAGCCGGCGCTGTGGGACCTGCTGCGCGACAAGCTCTACAGCGACGACTACGATCCGCGCGACGTGCCGGTCGCCGACAAGCGCGCGATCTGGTTCGGCATGGGCATGACCGAGAAACAGGGCGGCTCCGACGTGCGTGCGAACACGACGCTCGCCACGCCGGTCGGCGCGGGCGGGCGCGGCGGCGAATACCGGCTGCGCGGCCACAAGTGGTTCTTCTCCGCGCCGATGTGCGACGCGCACCTGGTCGTCGCGCGCACCGAGGCCGGCAGCCCGTCGTGCTTCTACGTGCCGCGCTGGCGGCCGGACGGCACGAAGAACGCGGTCGAGATCCAGCGGCTGAAGAACAAGGTCGGCAACCGCAGCAACTCGAGCAGCGAGATCGAGCTGAACGACGCGTGGGGCATCATGCTCGGCGACGAAGGCCGCGGCATTCCCACCATCATCGAGATGGCCACCACCACGCGGCTGAACTGCGTGCTCGGTAGCGCGGCGATGCTGCGCCAGGGCGTCGTGCAGGCGATCGCGTACACGCGCCAGCGCCATGCGTTCGGCCGCGCGCTCGCCGAGCAGCCGCTGATGCGCACCGTGCTCGCCGATCTCGCGCTGGAGAGCGAAGCGGCGCTGTCGCTCGCGATGCGGCTCGCCGACGCGTTCGAGCGCGACGACTCGCCGCGCGAACGCGCGTGGAAACGGATCGTCACGCCCGCCGCGAAATTCTGGGTCTGCAAGCGCGCGGTCGAGCTGACCGGCGAGGTGATGGAAGTGTTCGGCGGCAATGGCTACGTCGACGACGGCCCGATCGCGCGCCTGTTCCGCGAGGCGCCCGTCAACTCGATCTGGGAAGGCTCCGGCAACGTGATGTGCCTCGACGTGCTGCGCGCCGTATCGCGCGAGCCCGACGCGGCCGCCGCGCTGTTCGACGAACTGGCCGACCTCGGCGCGGGCGAACCGCGCATTCGTGCCGCGCTCGACGGATTGCGCGCGATGCTCGCCGCCCCGGCCGACACGCTCGAAGCGTCGGGCCGCGTGTTCGCGCAGCGGCTCGCGGTCGTCGCGCAGGCGTGCCTGCTGCGCCGCGATGCGCCGGCGGTCGTCGCCGACGCGTTCGTCGCGACGCGGCTCGCCGCGCCCGACTGGGGCCGTATCGCGGGCGGCTTCGATCCGCACGCGATCGACGTCGCCGCGCTGCTGCAGCGCGCGTACCCGGCCTGACGCCGGCCCGTTCACCCGATTTCGCGTTCGTTCGCCCGCCCGGAGCCTCGATGAACCTCGTCGCCGCCCTAGACCGCGCCGCCCGTGCGACGCCCGACAAGCCGTTCCTCGTCAGCGAATCCGCGACGATCACGTATGCGGCCGCGCGCGAGCGTTCGCACCGCGCGGCGGCCGTGCTGAGCGCGCTCGGCGTCGCGGCCGGCGACCGTGTCGCGGCGATGTGCTTCAACACGCCGGCTTTCGTCGACCTGATGTTCGGCGCATGGCGGCTCGGCGCGGCGTTCGTGCCGATCAACCACAAGCTGCAGGCGCCGGAAGTCGACTACGTGCTCGAACACAGCGGCAGCACCGCGCTGCTGTTCGACGTGGCGCTCGCGCCGGTGGTCGAGCGGATCGTCCATCCGGCGCGGCGGCTCGTGACCGAGGGCGAACTCGACGGCGTGCCGAATTTCGACGCGATGTGCGCGACGATGGACGGCCTCCCGGGCATCGAGCCGGCCGACGACGACGTCGCGCAAATCCTCTACACGTCCGGCACGACCGGCCGCCCGAAGGGTTGCGTGCACAGTCATCGCACGGTGACGCTCGCGGCGATGCAGGCGGCGCTCGCGACGGGGATCGGCCGCAACGAGCGCACGCTGATGGCGATGCCGATCTGGCATTCGTCGCCGCTGAACAACTGGTTCGGCGGCACGCTGGTCGCGGGCGGCACCGTCGTGCTGCTGCGCGAATACCATCCGCTGCGCTTCCTGCAGACCGTCGAGCGCGAGCGCGTGACGCTGTATTTCGGCGCGCCGGTGTCGTACACGCTGCCGCTCGACACGATCGACGGCTTCGCGGCATTCGACCTGTCGAGCGTGCGCGCGTGGCTGTACGGCGGCGGCCCGATCGGCGCCGCGCAGGCCGAACGGCTCGCGCAAGCGTATCGCAGCCACGCGTTCTTCCAGGTGTACGGGATGACGGAAACCGGCCCGGCCGGCACGACGCTGTATCCGGACGAGCAGATCGCGAAGGCCGGCTCGATCGGCCGTCAGGGCGGCCCGGGCGTCGACCTGCGGGTCGTGCGGATGGACGGCGTCGATGCGCAGCCGGGCGAGACCGGCGAGATCTGGCTGAAGACCGACTGCATGATGCTCGGCTATCTCGACGACGCAGCCGCGACGCGCGCCGCGTTCGCGCCGGACGGCTGGTATCGCACCGGCGACATCGCGCGGATCGATCAGGATGGCTACCTGTTCATCGTCGACCGGCTGAAGGACATGATCGTCACCGGCGGCGAGAACGTCTATTCGAAGGAGGTGGAGGACGTACTCGGCGCGCACCCGGACATCGCCGAGGCGGCCGTCGTCGGCGTGCCGCATCCGGACTGGGGCGAAACGGTCGTCGCGCACGTCGTGATGCGGGCGAACGCGGCGCGCGATGCGGATGCGCTGCGCACGTTCTGCGGCGAGCGGCTCGCCGCGTACAAGATTCCGCGCGAGTTCACGTTCGCGCAGGCGCTGCCGCGCACGCCGACCGGCAAGCTGCAGAAGTTTCTGCTGCGCGTGCGGGGGGACTGAGTATCCGGGATTGAGTCAGCGCACGTGTAACTCGCGCACTCGTACCCTCCTTGAACAATAAATTACGGATAACGAATCATACTTGTCCGATTGATCAACGGTTCTTATCTGGAATAGCGTCTCGGGGCAGGACATTCCGTTTACCGAGACACGGCCGTGGTTGAGCAACGTCGACCAGCAATCAACAATGCCGACAGCATTGCAGGACACGTAATTTACATGCCTAAATTTATTGTTAGCCTATACCTGATCACATCTAGTCCGGTATTCGCATGCATCGCCAGCGAGAATCTCGACATCTACTTTTCGAGAGACAGCTCACACATATCGAACGCCGAAATCGTCCGCATTGCAAAATGGACAATCGACCAAAAACTCAATTACGCAAATCACCTGACCAAAGAGACAACGCTGATCAGCGGCCATGCCGAGGAAAGTGAACCGGAAGCGCTGGCCCTTGCGCAATCAAGATTGCAAACCGCGTATGCGCTGCTGGAGCAACTCGGTTTTTTACGCGGCACCATCAAGAAGAGCGCCCGCGTCTATTCGCATGGCGACGTCGACAATGGGCGGCGTGTGGAAATTTCCTTCCTGCCCGATTGCCCTAACAAGTGCTGCGACGGCAAGTAACGTCATCCGGCCGCCATCACGGTGATGCGGTATCGACGTCCGCATGCGGCGCCCCTGTTGCACCACTGCCGGCAAGATTCCTATGCCCTGTCGGCCGTGTCCCACCAAAGAAAAAGCCACCGGACCCGTCGGTCCGGTGGCTTTTTACATGAGGCGCGGGACGACGCGTTACACCGCCGCCCGCGCGTCACATCACATCAGGCTGCTTACTTGCCGCCGATGCTCTTCAGCGGCTTCCAGTCGCCCTTCTCGACCTTGTACATCGTGATGCCGCCGTTCTTCAGGTCGCCCTTCGCGTCGTACGCGACGTGCGTCGACGTCACACCGGCCATGTCGGTCTTCGCGAGCACCGGCAGGTACTTCGCCGGATCGGTCGAATCGGCCTTCTTCATCGCGTTCAGCATCGCCATCGCGCCGTCGTACGCGTACGGCGAGTACGTCTGCACATCTTCGCCGAAACGCTTCTTGTACTTGTCGGCGTAAGCCTTGCCGCCCGGCATTTCTTCCAGCGGCAGGCCGGCCAGCGATGCGATCGTGCCTTCGGCCGCGTTGCCCGCGATCTTCAGGAACGTCGGCGTCTTCACCATTTCGCCGCTCATCAGCGGGGCGGTGATGCCGAGCGTCTTCATCTGCTTGACCATCGGCGCTGCCTGCGAATCCGCGCCGCCGTAGTAGACGAGGTCCGGCTTCGCTGCCTTCAGCTTCGTGAGAATCGCCTTGAAGTCGACGGCCTTGTCGTTCGTGAATTCGCGGTCGACGATCGTCGCGCCGCCGGCCTTCGCGGCCTTCTCGAACTGGTCGGCGAGACCCTGGCCGTAGGCCGTGCGGTCGTCGACGATCGCGATCTTCTTCATGCCGAGATCCTTCGACGCGAACGTGCCGGCCACCGAGCCCTGCTGCGTGTCGGACGTCATCATGCGGAAGGTCGTCTTGTAACCCTGCTGCGTGTATTCCGGCGCCGTCGCCATCGCGATTTCCGGAATGCCCGCGTTCGCGTAGATACGCGAAGCCGGAATCGTCGTGCCCGAGTTGAAGTGGCCGAGCATGCCCTTGATGCCGTCGTCGACCAGCTTCTGCGCAACCGTCGTACCCGTGCGCGGGTCAGCCTGGTCGTCCTGCGTGTCGAGCACGAACTTCACGGCCTTGCCGCCGATCTTCGGGTTCGTCGCGTTGAAGTCTTCCAGCGCGAGCACGATCCCGTTCTGCATATCCTTGCCGTAGTGCGCCTGCGCGCCCGTCATCGGCCCTGCGTAACCAATCTTCACGTCATCCGCATGAGCCGTCCCCGCCAGCGACATGACCGCGACGAACGTCGCGCCTGCCACCTTTTTCATCGTGTGTTGCATAGCATCTCCTTGGTACCAGGGTAAATGAAGCGGCTTCGGGATCGCCTGGCCGCTTCCTTTGTTTGATCCGAACGGCAAGGATGATCAGCCGATCGTCATCAAATTCGCATTGCCACCCGCCGCGGCCGTATTCACGCTCACCGAGCGTTCTGTCAGCAACCGCTCGAGCGCGTAGTCTTCCGCATCGCCGTTCTCGAACGCGCCCGCCGACACGCCCTGCACCGACACGATCGGGCCCGGCCGCTGCGCGACGTCCTTCACGAGCGTCTGCAGTTCGTCGCTGTCGCCTTCGAACAGCACCGCGTCGAACGGCGCATCGGCCTGCTTGCGCACGGCCGCGTGCGCCTTCAGCGACGCCGGCAGCGCGGCGACCAGCGCCTCGCCCGCCGCGCCGGCGAACAACGCACGGTTGCCGGTCGCCAGCACCGCCGCGAACTGCGCACGCGCGCCGCCCGGCGTCGCCGCGACACACAGCACCGTGCCGCGCGGGCCGAGTGTATACGTGTTTCGCTCGCCCGTCGGGCCGCTCAGCACCGCGGTCGCGCCGGCCGGCACCTGCGCGAGGTAGCCGTCGCAACGCGCGGCCAGCGCCGGCTCGCGCTGCTCGATCAGCCAGTCGCGCAGCGTCGTGAGCGCCGCCGCCGGGTTGCCGCGCGCATCGCTTTCGGTCGCGCCGTCCGCCACCAGCGACTGCGCGAGCGAGCGCGGCAGGCCCGACGGACGCGTTGCGAGCAGGCGCTGCAGGTACAGCGCGCCGCCGGCCTTCGGGCCCGTGCCCGACAGCCCTTCGCCGCCGAACGGCTGCACGCCGACTACCGCGCCGATCACGTTGCGGTTCACGTAGATGTTGCCCACGTGCGCATTCGAGATCACGTGCGCGATCGTCTCGTCGATCCGCGTGTGAATGCCGAGCGTCAGCCCGTAGCCGGTCGCGCGGATCTGCTCGAGCAGCTTGTCGAGCTGGCTGCGGCGGTAGCGCACCACGTGCAGCACGGGGCCGAACACTTCACGCTTGAGCTCGTCGATGCTGCCGATCTCGATCAGCGTCGGCGGCACGAACGTGCCGTGCGCGCACGCGTCGGGCATCGGCAGTTGCGTGACCGCGTGGCCCTTGTCCTTCATCGCCGCGACGTGCGTGTCGATCGTCTGCTTCGCTTCGGCGTCGATCACCGGGCCGACATCGGTCGACAGCCGGTCCGGGTTGCCGAGCGCCAGCTCGTGCATCGCGCCCTTGAGCATCGTCAGCGTGCGGTCCGCGACGTCGTCCTGCAGACACAGAACGCGCAGCGCCGAACACCGTTGACCGGCCGAGTCGAACGACGACTGCATCACGTCCGCGACGACCTGCTCCGCGAGCGCCGACGAGTCGACGATCATCGCGTTCTGGCCGCCCGTTTCGGCGATCAGCGGAATCGGCTTGCCGTCCGGGTCGAGGCGCGCGGCGAGCGTCTTGTTGATCAGGCGCGCGACTTCGGTCGAGCCGGTGAACATCACCGCACGCGTGCGCGGATCGGCGACCAGCGCCGCGCCGACGGTCTCGCCGGTGCCCGGCAGCAGTTGCACCGCGCCGGCCGGCACACCGGCCTCGCGCAAGAGGCGCACGGCTTGCGCGGCGATCAGCGGCGTCTGTTCGGCCGGCTTCGCGAGCACCGTGTTGCCGGCGGCGAGCGCCGCGGCCACCTGGCCCATGAAGATCGCGAGCGGGAAGTTCCACGGGCTGATACAGACCACGGGGCCGAGCGGGCGATGCGTGTCGTTCGAGAATTCGCCGCGGATCTGCGCCGCGTAATAGCGCAGGAAGTCGACCGCTTCGCGGATTTCGGCGATCGCGTTCGGCAGCGACTTGCCGGCTTCGCGCACGATCAGGCCCATCAGCGTGTGCATCTGTGCTTCGAGGAGGTCAGCGGCGCGCACCAGGCAATCGGCGCGTGCGTCGACCGGCGTCGCCTGCCAGATCGGCGCGGCGGCCACCGCATGCGCGAGCGCCGCGCTCACGTGCTCGGACGTCGCTTCGCTGACCGTGCCGACCACGTCGCGCTGGTCGGCCGGGTTGCGCACGTCGCGCGCCGGCGCGTCGGCGAGCGCGTCGTCGGCGAGCATCGGCGCCGCGCGCCACGGATGGTGCGCGCTCGCGAGCAGCGCGGACGACAGCGACGCGAGACGGTGTTCGTTCGACAGGTCGAGGCCCATCGAGTTGGGACGCTCGTCGCCGTACAGGTTGCGCGGCAGCGGGATCTTCGCGTGCGGCGCGCCGAGCGGCACGACCTTCGACGCCTCGTCGACCGGATCGGCGACCAGCTCCTTCACCGGCACGGTCTTGTCCGCGATGCGGTTCACGAACGACGTGTTCGCGCCGTTTTCCAGCAAACGGCGCACGAGGTACGCGAGCAGCGTCTCGTGCGTGCCGACCGGTGCGTACACGCGGCACGGACGATTCAGCTTGTCGCGGCCCGTGACTTCCTCGTACAGCGGCTCGCCCATCCCGTGCAGGCACTGGAATTCGTACTGGCCCGGGTAGTAGTTCTGGCCGGCCAGGTGATAGATCGCGGCCAGCGTGTGCGCGTTGTGCGTCGCGAATTGCGGGTAGACGGCGTCCGGCGCTCCGAGCAGCTTCTTCGCGCACGCGAGGTACGACACGTCGGTGTAGATCTTGCGCGTGTAGACCGGATAGCCTTCGAGGCCGTCGACCTGCGCCCGCTTGATCTCGCTGTCCCAGTACGCGCCCTTCACGAGGCGGATCATCAGGCGGTGACGGCTGCGGCGCGCGAGATCGATCAGGTAGTCGATCACGAACGGGCAGCGCTTCTGGTAGCCCTGCACGACGAAGCCGATGCCGTTCCAGCCCGCGAGCTCCGGATCGAAGCACAGCGCCTCGAGCAGGTCGAGCGACAGTTCGAGACGGTCGGCCTCTTCCGCGTCGATGTTCAGGCCGATGTCGTAGCGGCGCGCGAGCAGCGCCAGCGCACGCACGCGCGGCAGCAGCTCGCTCATCGTGCGGTCCTGCTGCGAGCGCGAGTAGCGCGCATGCAGCGCCGACAGCTTGATCGAGATGCCCGGGCCTTCGTAGATGCCGCGGCCGCCGGCCGCCTTGCCGATCGCGTGGATCGCCTGTTCGTACGATGCGTAGTAGCGCTGCGCGTCCTCTTCGGTCGTCGCCGCTTCACCGAGCATGTCGTACGAGTAGCGGAAGCCGCGCGCTTCGTACTTGCGACTGTTCGCGAGCGCTTCGGAAATCGTTTCGCCGGTGACGAACTGCTCGCCCATCAGGCGCATCGCCATGTCGACGCCCTTGCGGATCAGCGGCTCGCCGCCGCGGCCGATCAGGCGCGTGAGCGCCGACGACAGGCCCGCTTCGCTGTTGGTCGTCACGAGCTTGCCGGTGATCATCAGCCCCCAGGTCGCCGCGTTCACGAACAGCGACGGCGCGTGGCCGACGTGCGAGCGCCAGTCGCCCTTGCTGATCTTGTCGCGGATCAGCGCATCGCGCGTCGCGCGATCGGGAATGCGCAGCAGCGCTTCGGCGAGGCACATCAGCGCGACGCCTTCCTGGCTCGACAGCGAGAACTCGTGGATCAGCCCCTCGACGCCGCCGCCCGAGCTCTTCTCGCGCAGCGCCTCGACCAGCTTCGTCGCGAGCGCCTGCACGTCCGCCTGCAGGTTCGCGGGCAGGCGCGCCTGGCCGAGCAGGAACGGCACGCATTCCGGCTCCGGACGGCGGTACGCGGCCGTGATCGCCGCGCGCAGCACCGATTGCGGCTGCACGTTCTGCGCGAACTCGAGGAACGGATGCGGCGAGTTGTCGTCGTCGCCGTCCGAGGCCTGACCGTCGGCGAGCTCCGTCACGCCGCTGTGGCCCGACAGCTCGGGCGGCAGCTGGCCGTGCTCGATCCGCTCGAGATACGCGAAGATCGCCTGCTTGATCAGCCAGTGGGGAGTGCGCTCGAGACGCGCTGCCGCGTCTTTCAGGCGCGAGCGGAGAAGGTCGTCGACTTTGACGCCGAGAGTCGTGCTTGCCATGGTGGGTTCGTGCGCCGGTGCGAGGCCGGCAATGTGGTGTAAGAGGATGCGCGAAATCCTACGGCACGCAATAAAAAGGTGCAACCAAATTGAGAGATAGGTTGCACCCATAAGTTAGTCAATATAATCAGCCACTTATGTGGTTGCAACCTAGGGGTTGCCCGTGGTCCGAGGATCGGTGTTTTCCCTGATCGGGACGATTCGACACGCGTGTGCAACCTTTCGCCTGCGCGGACGCGGCCGGAAACGGGTTGCACTGGAGGGGGACGCGGCGCGGTGCCGGTGTCGGGTAGGCGACGGAGGGGATTGGGCACTGGCGCCCAGGTGTTCGGGTCGGGCAATGCGGCGGACGAGGGTTCGGGTAGCCGGCGGCAACCCGAGTGCCGGATATCCCGCAACGCCGCGCGACGGCCGCGCGGGCGCCGCTCAGATATCCAGCGGATCGACCTCGACGCTCCACCGCAGCACGCCCTTCAGCGCGCGCAGTTCCGGCTGCCATGCGCGCAGCGCGTGCTGCAGCGCCGCCCGCGACGCGCTTTCGAGCAGCAGCTGCGCGCGGTGGACATTCGCGACCTTGACGATCGTCATCGGCACCGCGTCGTACACGGTCACGCGATCGGCGCCCGGCAGCCCGGGCAACGCGGCCGCGGCCTGCAGCAGGAACGCGAGCGCCGCGTCGAGCGTGCGTCCTTCGGCGCGCAGCAGCGCCTGGTAGACGAACGGCGGCAGGTGCGCGTCGCGGCGCTCGGCGAGCGTCGAATTCGCGAAGCCCACGTAGTCCTGCCGCCCGAGCGCGTGATACAGCGCGTGACGCGGGTAGCGCGTCTGCACCATCACCTCGCCCGGCAGTCCGGCGCGCCCCGCGCGGCCGCTCACCTGCATCAGCTGCGCGAACAGCCGCTCGCTCGCGCGGAAGTCGTGCGAGAACAGCGCGGTATCGGCATTGAGCACGCCGACGAGCGACACGCGCTGGAAGTCGTGCCCTTTCGCGATCATCTGCGTGCCGACCAGGATGTCGACCTCGCCCGCGTGCACATCGGAAAAAAGCGCCTGCGCGCTGCCCTTGCGGCGCGTGCTGTCGGCATCGATCCGCAGAATCCGCGCGCCCGGCACGGCCTCGGCGAGCGCCTCCTCGATGCGCTGCGTGCCGCGCCCGAGCGGCGCGATGTCGACGTTCCCGCACTCGGGGCACGAGCGCGGAATCCGCGCTTCCCAGCCGCAGTGATGGCAGCGCAGCGCATGCTCGGGCTTGTGCAGTACGACGTACGCGCTGCAACGCGGGCAGCCGGCCACCCAGCCGCATGCGTCGCACGCGAGCTGTGGCGCGTAACCGCGCCGGTTCAGGAACACGAGGCTCTGTTCGCCGCGTTCGAGCCGCGCCTTCAGCGCCGCGACGAGCGGCCCCGACAGCCCGCCCATCGACGCGCGCCCGCGCCGCCGTTCCTCTTCGAGATCGATCAGCCGCACGGTCGGCAGCGTCGCGTCGGCCACCGCGCGACGCGACAGCGTGAGCCGCGTGTAACGCCCCTGCTCGGCCTGCCACCAGCTTTCGAGCGACGGCGTGGCCGAGCCGAGCACGACGGTGATGCCGAGCTGCTTCGCGCGCCACACGGCCAGGTCGCGCGCCGAATAGCGCAGCCCTTCCTGCTGCTTGTACGCGGGCTCGTGCTCCTCGTCGACGACGATCAGCGCGAGCGTCGGCATCGACGCGAGCACCGCGAGGCGCGTGCCCAGCACGATTCGCGCCCGGCCCGTGTGCGCGGCGAGCCAGTTGCGCGCCCGTTCGCCTTCGGCGAGCCCGCTGTGCAACGTGACGATCGCGTCGTCGGCGAGCGCCCCTGCGAAACGTGCGCGAAACGCGGCCTCGAACTGCGGCGTCAGGTTGATTTCGGGTACGAGCACGAGCGCCTGCGCGTCCGGCCGCGCGTCGAGCAGCGACGCGAGCGCATGCAGATAGACCTCGGTCTTGCCGCTGCCCGTCACGCCGTGCAGCAGGAACGGCGCGAAGCCTTGCGCCGCGCGAATCGCGTCGAGCGCCTCGGCCTGCTGGTCCGTCAACGCCGGCGGCACAGTTCGTCCACTGCTTGTCGACAGGTTATCCACAGGGTTGGCCACAGGTGCATCGGCCCAGCCGATCTCCTCGACGTCCACCCAGCCGCGCGCCGCCCAGTCGTCGAGCGTCGCAGCCGCCTTCGGATGCAGCGCGCGCGCGTCCGGCAGCGTCAGCGAGCCGGTATCGACCAGCGCCTGTGCGAGCCGGCGCAGCGCGGCGCCGCGCGCGGGCAACGCATCGGGCAGCGCCGCGCGGCCGGCTTCGGTCGGCCGGTAGCGCACTTCCGGCGCGAGCAGCCGCCCCCAGCGCCCTGCGTCGCGCAGCGCCTGCGGCAGCGCCGGCAACGCGACTTCGCCGCGCCCGCGCTGATAATAGTCGGCGGCGAACGACACGAGCGCGAGCCAGTCCGCCGACAGCGGCGGCAGCTCCGTGCAGATCGCGTCGACCGCACGCAGCCGCGACGGCGGGACATCGGTGTGAGTGGTGACTTCGCAAACGAGCCCCACGGCCTGCCGCTTGCCGAACGGCACTTGCACGAGCGTGCCGGGCCCGGGCGCCGGCTGCACGTCGCAGCGGTAGTCGAACAGGGTCGCGAGCGGATGGTCGAGCGCCACGCGCAGGTAGGTGCCGCTCATCCACACGCTCCGGCAACAGCGGCACGCAGGCGACGAACGGCCAGCATCCGCGCCCGCATCGTGACGGCGAACTTAAAGTAAAACTTCAGATTCGGCGCTAAGTTTTGGATTCGCATTAGGAATCGCCGTATACCCTGCCCAGCCTGTGGATAACTTTGTTGAGAACTCGCCCCTCAACGGCCGCAACGCGCGCGGGGCCGCGCTTTCCGCTGTTTTTCGCCGCTTGCTGAGGTGTCCCGGGAAGCCTTATTCCATAAGGCTGCTATTCAAATTACCGAACCATAGCGAGACAAATTGACCGATACGGGGCTCTACCGCGCTGCAACGTGGAAAATGTGTATAAGTCAAGTCTTGACAAGCACCGAATCGGCAACGGGAGCGGGGTTGCGTCCTGTTTAGTTTCAGAAACGAAACATCATCATGCCGCAGCGCAGCATGACGGCGCTTGCGTTCAGCCCGCCGCTCCGCTACGGATCGCGCGGCTGTGGGTATGCACTTCGTCGACGAGTTCGGCGACGTGGTCGGGCGACGTGAATTGCGAGATGCCGTGCCCGAGGTTGAACACATGGCCCGGATGGTTGCCATAGCTGTCGAGCACCGCGCGCGCCTGTTCGCGCACCGCGGCCGGCGGCGCAAACAGGATCGTCGGGTCGAGGTTGCCCTGCAGTGCCACGCGCCCCGCGACGCGCTCGCGCGCGGCGCCGAGGTTGACCGTCCAGTCGAGTCCGACCGCATCAACGCCGGTCGCCGCGATCTCCTCGAGCCACAGCCCGCCGCCCTTCGTGAACGTGATCACCGGCACGCGCTCGCCGTCGTGCTCGCGCTTGAGCTGCGACACCACGCGGCGGATGTAGTCGAGAGAAAAGCGCTGGTACGCGCCGTCGGCCAGCGCACCGCCCCACGTATCGAAGATCATCACGGCCTGCGCGCCCGCTTCGATCTGCGCGTTCAGGTACGCGGCCACCGCCTGCGCGTTCACGTCGAGAATTCGGTGCATCAGGTCGGGGCGCGAATACGCCATCGACTTCACCGTGCGGAAATCGTCCGAGCCGCCGCCTTCGACCATGTAGCACGCGAGCGTCCACGGGCTGCCCGAGAAGCCGATCAGCGGCACGCGCTGCCGGCCCTGGCCGTCGGTAAGCGCGCGGCGGATCTCGCGCACGGCGCCGGTCACGTAGCCGAGCGTCTCGTCGATGTCCGGCACCGCGAGCTTCGCGACATCGGCCTCGGTGCGCACCGGATGCGCGAACTTCGGCCCTTCGCCGACCTGGAAGTCGAGGCCGAGCCCCATCGCGTCGGGAATCGTCAGGATGTCCGAGAACAGGATCGCCGCGTCGAGCGGAAAGCGCTCGAGCGGCTGCAACGTCACCTCGGTCGCGTAGTCGGGATTCTTCGCGAGACCGAGGAAGCTGCCGGCGCGCGCGCGCGTCGCGTTGTATTCGGGCAGGTAGCGGCCGGCCTGGCGCATCAGCCAGATCGGCGTGTAGTCGGTCGGCTCGCGCAGAAGCGCACGCAGGAAGGTGTCGTTGAGCAGGTTATGGGCCACGGTAGGAGCGACGATGCGAAGGCAAAGCGGCATTTTACCGGACAGCCGCGATCGGGCTGCGCATGCCGATGCGATGGCGGCCATATGACGCGCGCGATGGCTCCGTTATGATCGGACGCTCATATCCAACCGAACGAAGGAGGAGACCGATGAAGACATTCGCCACGCTTGCCACGCTCGCTGCCGCCGCCGCGTTTTGCTGCGCCGCCGCGCACGCGCAGGGCACGACCACGGCGGCGCCCGCGAGCGCCGCTGCCGCCAGTTCGCGGCTCGACGACGTGCTCGCGCGCGGCGCGCTGCGCGTGTGCACGACGGGCGACTACAAGCCGTATTCGTACTATCGCGCGGACGGCCGCTTCGAGGGCATCGACATCGACATGGCGGAATCGCTCGCGAAATCGCTCGGCGTGAAGACCGACTACGTGAAGACGAGCTGGTCGAACCTCACCAACGACTTCGTCGCGAAATGCGACATCGCGGTAGGCGGCGTATCGACGACGCTCGAGCGCCAGAAGCGCGTGTTCTTCACGCAGCCGTACGTCGTCGACGGCAAGACGCCGATCGTGCGCTGCGCGGATGCCGACAAGTACCAGACCGTCGCACAGATCGACCGGCCCGAGACGCGCGTGATCGTGAATCCGGGCGGCACCAACGAGCGCTTCGCGAAGCAGTTCTTCACGCACGCGAACCTGACCGTCTTCCCGGACAACGTGACGATCTTCAAGCAGATCCTCGCGGGCAAGGCCGACGTGATGGTGACGGATGCGTCCGAGACGCTGCTGCAGCAAAAGCTGAATCCGGGCCTTTGCTCGGTGCATCCGGACAAGCCGTTCCAGTTCGGCGAGAAGGCGTACATGGTGCCGCGCAGCGATGTCGCGTTCCAGCAGTACGTCGACCAGTGGCTGCATCTCGCGCTGTCCACCGGCGAGTACCAGGCGATTTCGGACAAGTGGCTGAAGTAAGCTGACCGGCGCCGCGGCGGCCGATCATGGGCACCGACCCCGCGGCCGCCGCGCGCGCCGTTACACATTTCCGTCGCTGCGCCGGGCCTTCCAGCGGCGCAAAACCCGACGAATTGGCCGAATGGCCGACTTCCCCGCATTCCGATCACGTTTCAAAATCTTTCCGACGAATGAATCGTCATGCGCGGTATCGATCGCGCCGCGCACTTTCTCGCGTGAAAATCGGCAATTCATCGCGCCCGATACGCATGAAAAACGCATCGGGCGCATACCTTGAAAACGCGGCGGAAAATATGGGTAAAAATGACCTTTTTCAGGACCCCGAAAACAGCAAAAAATCCCGGAAAGCCTTATCTGGCGGGCGTTACAACCTGAAACACTTTGTTACCGCGACGGGTCATTAATTCGCCCACAATGGCCTCAACGGTTTCAACACGGATGCGGTCTCGTGTGCCAAGTGTGAGCGGACGCGAAGCGCTGCGAGCCAGTCGGTCACGTACCGAAGCCCTTCCGAGGGGCATCCCTGTTGGAGTCGTTTCCGGCCCCCCGCCGGACTCGGTTTCATCTTTGGTCTCCTCGCGCTAACCCCGTAGCGTGTGGTTTTTAGCGGGCTAATAAGCCCGCTTTTTTTCGTCCATCGAAAACGTAGCGACCCGCAGGCCGCCACGTTTTTCCGGCATTTTCGCGCACCGTCCCGCTTCACGCAGTCTTCTGCACGTCGAGCTTCAGCTCTTCGATCATCCGCTCGCGCATCACGAACTTCTGCACCTTGCCCGTCACCGTCATCGGCAGTTCGTCGACGAAGCGGATATAGCGCGGAATCTTGTAGTGTGCGATCTGCCCGGAGCAGAACGCGCGCACGTCGTCCTCGGTCATCTGCTCGTCCGCGCGCAGCACGATCCACGCGCACAGCTCCTCGCCGTACTTCGCATCGGGCACGCCGAATACCTGCGCGCTCTGGATCTTCGGATGGCGGAACAGGAATTCCTCGATCTCGCGCGGATAGACGTTCTCGCCGCCGCGAATCACCATGTCCTTCAGGCGGCCGACGATGTTGCAGTAGCCGTCCGCGTCGAGCGTCGCGAGGTCGCCCGTATGCATCCAGCCGTCGACCAGCACCTCGCGCGTCTTCGCGTCGTCGTCCCAGTAGCCGAGCATCACCGAATAGCCCTTCGTGCACAGCTCGCCCGTCGCGCCGACCGGTACGATGTCGCCGCTCGGATCGACGATCTTCACTTCGAGATGCGGCTGGATGCGGCCGACCGTCGTCGTGCGCTTTTCCAGCGGATCGTCGGTCGAGCTCTGGAACGACACGGGGCTCGTCTCCGTCATCCCGTACGCGATCGTGATTTCGGAAAGATGCATCTGCGACACGACGCGCTTCATCGTCTCGATCGGGCACGGCGAGCCGGCCATGATCCCGGTGCGCAGCGTCGACAGGTCGAATGTCGGGAATGCCGGATGATCGAGCTCGGCGATGAACATCGTCGGCACGCCGTGCAGCGCGGTGCAGCGCTCCTCGGCCACCGCCGCGAGCGTCGCCACCGGGTCGAACGCTTCGCCGGGGAACACCATCGCGGCGCCCGTCGACACGCAGGCGAGCACGGCCAGCACCATCCCGAAGCAGTGATAGAGCGGCACCGGGATGCAGAGCGAATCCTGTTCGGTGAAACGCATCGCCATCGCGATCGAGCGCGCGTTGTTGACGACGTTGCGGTGCGTGAGCGTCGCGCCCTTCGGGCTGCCGGTCGTGCCGCTCGTGAACTGGATGTTGATCGGATCGTTGGCCGTGAGCGCCGCGCCGATCGCATCGAGCAGCGCCGGATCGACGGCCTGACGGCCGCGCGCCATCACGTCCGCGAAGCGGAACATGCCGGCAGGCGCCACCTCGCCCATCGACACGATCGTGCGCAGTTTCGGCACGCGCGCCGCATGCAGGTCGCCCGGCGTCGCGGTCGCGAGCTCCGGCGCGAGGGTCTGCAGCATCTCGACGTACGCGGAGCTCTTGAAGCGCTCGGCCGCGATCACGGCCTTGCAGCCGACCTTGTTCAGCGCGTATTCGAGTTCCGACAGCCGGTAGGCCGGGTTGATGTTGACGAGCACCGCGCCGATTCGCGCGGTCGCGAACTGCGTGAGCAGCCATTCGCTGCGGTTCGGCGACCAGATGCCGACGCAGTCGCCCTTCACGATCCCGAGCGCGGCGAGGCCCGCCGCCAGCACATCGACCTCGTTCGCGAACTCGCGCCAGGTCCAGCGCACCTGCTGCTCGCGGAACACGACCGCCGGGCGGTCGGGGAAGCGGCCGGCCGTGTCGAGCAGGAACCGGCCGATCGTCGCGTCGGATAGCGGCACGTCGGTCGCGCCGCGCACGTACGACAGTCCGTTTTCGGGCGCGATCAGCGCCCCCTTGCCAAGGTCTGCTGCCATCGATGTCTCCGTCCGTTTTTGTCTGATCGGCCCGCGCGCCTGCTGCGCGCCTCCGCCGCAACGATCGCGACGGCCGGCCTCACCGCGGATGATGCCGCGCTCCGCTGACGATACTCTGACATCGAATCGCGGCGGACGGGTGAAATAGCACGACCGGCCGATACGATCCGGCCCGCAAAAAGATAGACGAAATGCAGGCGAAACGCGGGCGAAAAAAAAGCAGCCCGAAGGCTGCTTTCTTTCGCGGGATACGCGGCGCGGCTCAGTGCCGGCTGCGGATCTTCGCCAGACGCTGGATCGCCTCGAGCTGCGCCATCGCGGTCGCGAGCTCGGATTGCGCTTTCGCGAGGTCGAGATCCGACTTCGCGTTCTGCAGCGTTTCCTCGGCACGCTTGCGCGCTTCCTCGGCTTTCGCCGCGTCGAGGTCCTTGCCGCGGATCGCGGTATCGGCGAGCACCGTCACGGCGCCCGGCTGCACTTCGAGAATGCCGCCTGCGACGAACACGAATTCGTCGTTGCCGCCCTCGACCTCGATGCGCACCGCACCCGGACGAATCCGGGTAATGAGCGGCGTGTGACCCGGCAGAATGCCCAGCTCACCCGTTTCGCCCGGCAGCGCGACAAATTTCGCCTCGCCCGAGAAGATCTGCTCTTCCGCGCTGACGACGTCTACTTTGATGGTTGCCATATCGACTCCAATCTCATCCACGGGTTGAGCGTATTGCGGCCGGCGCAGGCGGCCGGAATACAAGTCATCACTGACTCATCGTTCCGGCCGGCGCTCGCCGGCTTGCGACTCACTCAGCCCTTACTGGATCTTCTTGGCCTTTTCGAAGGCTTCGTCGATCGTGCCGACCATGTAGAACGCCTGTTCCGGCAGGTGGTCGCACTCGCCGTCGACGATCATCTTGAAGCCACGGATCGTTTCCTTCAGCGGCACGTACTTGCCCGGCGAGCCCGTGAACACTTCAGCGACGTGGAACGGCTGCGACAGGAAACGCTGGATCTTACGCGCACGTGCGACCGACAGCTTGTCTTCCGGCGACAGTTCGTCCATGCCCAGAATCGCGATGATGTCGCGCAGTTCCTTGTAGCGCTGCAGCGTCTGCTGAACGCGACGGGTGATCGAGTAGTGCTCTTCACCGATCACGTTCGGGTCGATCTGGCGCGACGTCGAGTCGAGCGGGTCGACCGCCGGGTAGATACCCAGCGAAGCGATGTCACGCGACAGAACGACGGTTGCGTCCAGGTGGCCGAAGGTGGTTGCCGGCGACGGGTCGGTCAAGTCGTCCGCAGGGACGTACACGGCCTGAACCGACGTAATCGAGCCCTTCTTGGTCGACGTGATGCGCTCTTGCAGCTTGCCCATTTCTTCAGCCAGCGTCGGCTGATAGCCCACTGCCGACGGCATACGGCCGAGCAGTGCCGACACTTCGGTACCGGCCAGCGTGAAACGGTAGATGTTGTCGACGAAGAACAGCACGTCGAGGCCTTCGTCACGGAAGTGCTCGGCCATCGTCAGGCCGGTCAGCGCGACGCGCAGACGGTTGCCCGGCGGCTCGTTCATCTGGCCGTACACCAGCGCGACCTTGTCGAGAACGTTCGAGTCCTTCATTTCGTGGTAGAAGTCGTTCCCTTCACGGGTACGCTCGCCCACGCCCGCGAACACGGAGTAACCGCCGTGTTCCTTCGCGATGTTGTTGATGAGCTCCATCATGTTGACGGTCTTGCCCACGCCTGCACCACCGAACAGGCCAACCTTGCCGCCCTTTGCGAACGGGCAGATCAGGTCGATGACCTTGATACCCGTTTCGAGCAGTTCGGTCGACGGCGACAGTTCGTCGAACGCCGGTGCCTTCTGGTGGATCGAACGCGTCACGTCGCTCTCGATCGGGCCGGCTTCGTCGATCGGACGGCCGAGCACGTCCATGATTCGGCCGAGGGTCGGCTTGCCGACCGGCACCGAGATCGGCTTCGCCGTGTTCTTCACGGTCAGGCCGCGGCGCAGGCCGTCGGATGCACCCAGACAAATGGTACGGACCACGCCGTCACCCAGCTGCTGCTGGACTTCGAGCGTCAGTTCCGAGCCATCGAGAATGAGCGCGTCGTAGATCTTCGGCATGCTGTCGCGCGGGAATTCCACGTCGATAACGGCGCCGATGCACTGTACGATCTTGCCTTCTACCAAAGCAGCAGTACTCATCGCTTTTCCTTTAAATACCTGATTCTTTACTCGCGCAAAGGCGCAGTTGTCGTCCCGGGCGCGCGCTTAAACAGCGGCTGCGCCGCCGACGATCTCCGACAGTTCTTTCGTGATCGCGGCCTGACGGCTCTTGTTGTATACGAGCTGCAGTTCGCTGATCACCGTCTTCGCGTTGTCGGACGCGGCCTTCATCGCGACCATGCGCGCCGATTGCTCGGACGCCATGTTTTCCGCGACGGCCTGGTACACCAGCGCCTCGACGTAACGCACGAGCAGTTCGTCGACGACTGCCTGCGCGTCCGGCTCGTAGATGTAGTCCCACGACGTCGCCGGCGTACCGTCATCGGCTTCGAAGTGGTCCGACGACAGCGGCAGCAGCTGCTCGATCACGGCTTCCTGCTTCATCGTGTTGACGAAGCGCGTGTAAGCGATATAAACCGCCGACAGCTTGCCTTCCGAGTACAGATCGAGCTGCGTCTTCACGGCGCCGATCAGCTTGTCCAGGTGCGGGGTGTCGCCGAGGTGCACGACCTGCGACATCACCTTCGCGCCGAAGCGGTTCAGGAACCCGAGGCCCTTGCCGCCGATCGCGGTGGCTTCGACCTTCTGGCCCTTCTCTTCCAGCTCCTTGAACTTCTGCACCGTCGCACGCAGCACGTTGGTGTTCAGACCACCGCACAGACCCTTGTCCGTCGTGACGAGGATGATGCCGGCCGTCTGCGCGCCGTCGTTCGCCACCATGAACGGGTGACGGTACTCGGGGTTCGCACGGCTCATGTGCGCGGCGATGGCACGGACCTTGTCTGCATACGGACGAGCGGCGCGCATGCGTTCCTGCGCGCGACGCATCTTCGATGCAGCCACCATCTCCATCGCCTTCGTGATCTTGCGCGTGTTCTGCACGCTCTTGATCTTGCCGCGAATTTCCTTCATTCCAGCCATAGCTTGCTCCTTGACCAAGGCGGCGCGGGCGCATCAGCACCCGCGCGGCCTCAGTGTGTCACTCGCGGATCAATAGGCACCGGACTTCTTGAAGGCTTCGATCGCCGAGCGCAGCGCGCCTTCGTCGTCCTTCGAGAGATCCTTGGTGTCTTCGATGCGCTTGATGAGGTCAGCGTGGCTGGTCTTCAGGTTGTCGCGCAGGCCCTTCTCGAACGGCAGCACTTGCTTGACGTCGAGGTCGTCGAGGTAGCCGTTGTTCGCGGCGTACAGCGACACGGCCAGTTCCCAGACCTGCAGCGGCTGGTACTGCGGCTGCTTCAGCAGTTCCGTCACGCGGCGGCCGCGCTCGAGCTGCTTGCGGGTCGCTTCGTCGAGGTCCGACGCGAACTGCGCGAATGCGGCCAGTTCACGGTACTGCGCGAGGTCGGTACGGATACCGCCCGACAGCTTCTTCACGACCTTCGTCTGAGCGGCGCCACCGACGCGCGACACCGACACGCCGGCGTTGATTGCCGGGCGGATGCCTGCGTTGAACAGGTCGGTTTCCAGGAAGATCTGGCCGTCGGTAATCGAGATCACGTTCGTCGGAACGAACGCGGTCACGTCGCCAGCCTGCGTTTCGATGACCGGCAGTGCCGTCAGCGAGCCGCTCTTGCCCTTCACTTCGCCGTTCGTGAACTTCTCGACGTACTCTTCCGACACGCGAGCCGCACGCTCCAGCAGACGCGAGTGCAGATAGAACACGTCGCCCGGGTACGCTTCACGGCCCGGCGGGCGGCGCAGCAGCAGCGAGATCTGACGGTATGCCCAAGCCTGCTTGGTCAAGTCGTCATAGATGATCAGCGCGTCTTGGCCACGGTCGCGGAAGTATTCGCCCATCGTGCAGCCGGCGTACGGTGCCAGGTACTGCATCGCAGCCGAATCCGATGCCGAAGCGGCGACGACGATCGTGTATTCCATCGCGCCCGTTTCTTCGAGCTTGCGAACCACGTTCATGATCGACGAAGCCTTCTGGCCGATCGCGACGTAGATACAGATCAGGTCCTTGCCCTTCTGGTTGATGATCGCGTCGAGCGCCACCGCGGTCTTGCCGCACTGACGGTCGCCGATGATCAGCTCACGCTGGCCACGGCCGATCGGCACCATCGCGTCGATCGACTTGATGCCCGTCTGCACCGGCTGCGACACCGACTTACGCCAGATCACGCCCGGGGCGATCTTTTCGATCGCGTCGGTCAGCTTCGCGTTGACCGGGCCCTTGCCGTCGATCGGGTTGCCGAGCGCGTCGACCACGCGGCCGACGAGTTCCGGGCCGACCGGGACTTCGAGAATGCGGCCCGTCGTCTTGACGATGTCGCCTTCCGAGATGTGTTCGTATTCGCCGAGAATCACCGCGCCGACCGAGTCGCGCTCGAGGTTCAGCGCGAGACCGAACGTGTTGCCCGGAAACTCGAGCATTTCGCCCTGCATCACGTCCGACAGGCCGTGGATACGCACGATACCGTCGGTCACGGAGATCACGGTGCCCTGGTTGCGAACGTCTGCGCTCGCTTCAAGGCCCTGGATCCGGCTCTTGATCAGCTCGCTGATCTCAGAGGGATTGAGTTGCATTATTCGCTCCTGATAGTCAATTCTGTTGCGTGCCGGCGTGGCGCTCAGGCGGTCAAGGCAGCCTGCATCGATGCGAGGCGCGCGCGAACCGAGGTGTCGAGCACTTCGTCGCCGACCGTCACGCGCACGCCGCCGATCAGCGACGAATCGACTTCGACCGTCGGTTTCAGCTTGCGCTTGAACTTGCGTTCGAGGCCCGAGACGAGACTGTCGAGATCCGCGCCGTTCAGCGGGAACGCGCTCACGATCTCGGCGTCGGCTGCGCCTTCACGTTCGTTCTTGAGCGCCTCGAACTGCTCGGCAATTTCCGGCAGCAGCGCGATGCGATGATTGTCGACCAGCATCTGCACGAAGTTCTTCGCTTCGGCGCCGGCCGCGACGGGCGACTTCACCGCAGCAAGCAGCAACTCGGCTACTTGCGTGCGCGTCACCTTCGGGCTCGACGCGACCGACAGTACTTCCGGCAGACGCGCAACCTGGGCCAGCTCTTGCACGAGCGTGGACCAGGCGGCGATGTCACCGCCCTCGGCCACGCGGAACAGCGCTTCTGCGTAAGGGCGGGCGATGGTTGCAAGTTCGGCCATGATCAGAGCTCGGCTTTCAGTTGATTCAGCAGTTGGGCGTGGGCCGTTTGATCGACTTCGCGCTTCAGGATCTGCTCGGCGCCCTTCACGGCCAGCGCGGCGACTTCGCCACGCAGCGCTTCGCGCGCCTTCACGATTTGCTGTTCTGCTTCCGCCTTCGCCTGGGCGACGATGCGGGCGGCTTCAGCCTGGGCGTTGGCCTTGATTTCCTCGGCGACCGCCTGGGCACGCTTTTCAGCGTCGGCGATGCGCTGCTGGCCGTCGTTGCGGGCCTGCGCGAGTTCCTGGTCCACGCGCTTGTGCGCTGCGTCGAGTTCCGCCTTGCCCTTCTCCGCGGCGGCGAGGCCGTCGGCGATCTTCTTCGAACGTTCGTCGAGGGCGTTGATCAACGGCGGCCACACGAATTTCATCGTGAACCACGCGAGGACCAGGAACACGACCATTTGCGCAAACAGAGTTGCGTTGAGATTCACGGTGTTTCCTTATCTGCTATTCCGGAAAAATGAAACGGTAAGGCGCTCATCGAGTTGCATTCGATCAGCGCCCCAAGTCTCCGTTCCGCCCTGCGCCGGCTCACGCCGGGCGCATATTTCCGAGGAACCTTAGCCTGCGAGCTTCGACAGGAGCGGGTTCGCGAACGCGAACAGCATTGCGACACCAACGCCGATCAGGAATGCAGCGTCGATCAGACCAGCCAGCAGGAACATCTTCGTTTGCAGCGGGTTGATGAGTTCCGGCTGACGTGCGCAGGCTTCGATGTACTTGCCACCCATCAGCGCGATACCGATACAGGCGCCGATTGCACCCAGGCCGATGATGATGCCGATACCGATGGCGGTCAGACCCTGGATGTTGGCGATGTAAGCTTGCATGATCACTCCTTTGTGAAAAGACTTGGAACTGAGATTTAAAAAACTAAAACGAAGACTCTTTGTTGCACGCCACGCTTAGTGCGTGTCGTGCGCCTGGCCGAGATACACCAGCGTCAGCATCATGAAAATGAATGCCTGCAACAGAACAATCAGAATGTGGAAGATTGCCCAGACGCTACCCGCGATCACATGACCAACGAAGCCGAGGAACGTTGCGTCGCCACCGAAGCTCCACATGCTGCCGAGCAGGGCGATCAACAGGAACAACAGCTCACCCGCGTACATGTTGCCGAACAGCCGCATGCCGAGCGAAACGGTCTTTGCAACGTATTCGACGATGTTGAGCGCGAGGTTCGGGATCCACAGCGCCGGGTGGCCGCCGAACGGCGCCGACAGCAGCTCATGCGCAAAGCCGCCTGCGCCCTTGATCTTGATGCTGTAGTAGATCATCAGGACGAACACGCCGAGCGCGATGCCGAGCGTGCCGTTCAGGTCGGCCGTCGGGACGATGCGATGGTGGGAAATCACGTCCGACAGACCGAGCAGGCCGATCACGCGGCCCGGCAGGTCGACCGGGAGGAAGTCGAGGGAGTTCATCAGCGCGACCCACACGAACACCGTGAGGGCGAGCGGCGCGATGAAGGTACGATTGCCGTGGACGATGGCCTTCGACTGGTCTTCGACCATTTCGACGAGCATCTCGATCGCGCACTGGAAACGGCCCGGCACGCCCGACGTCGCCTTGCGGGCAGCCAGACGCAGCAGGACGATCGTCACGATGCCGCAAACGATCGACCAGAACAGCGTGTCGAGATTCCAGACGTGAATGTCGAAAATCGACGTCTGATGCGAGGTGGAGAAATTCTGCAAGTGGTGCGCAATGTACTCGGACGGATCCGGACCGCGCGTGCCTTCGCTAGCTGCCATATCGTTAATGCCACCCAAATTGTCGAAAATCGTTTTGCCCCGTTCCGCAACACGCTATTGCGGGAACGGGCCGGTGCGGTTCGTTGTCGAAACCGCACGCTGCTTGTTCCTTACCGCCAGGCCAGCGCGATCCAGTACGTCTTCAGCACGACGAGGTACGTGACGAGGAACGGCACCCAGTGCACGCCGGCCCAGCCGAACGCCACCGCGGTGAACATCCCGATCGTCAGAGCCAGTTTCAGGGCTTCGCCCATCACCCAGCTCATCACGGTGGCCGAGCCACCTGCCTTCAGTCGTGCCACGAATACCGCACTGGGCACCCAGCCGATCGCTCCGCCCAGAAACGCGGATTGCGCAGCGGCGCCCGGCGACTTCGAAAACAGCCACCACGCCAGCGTTGCAACCAGGGACAGGACCACTTGCGCGAACACCACCTTGTAGGGGGTCACGCGCGAGGGCTTGCTCACGTTCGGGCCAAACAGCCTTTCGGCCTCGGCCCGCGTCAGCGGAACGATGTTGTTATCTTGCTGCTCGACATCCCAGTCATCGTCGGATTCACGCCGCGCGCCAACCGCCGAAGCGGTGCGTTGCGTGCGCTGATCATCGTGCCTGTCGTCCGGCGCCTGACCCGCCATCGCAATCTTCCGCAGAATCCTTCAAACCGACCCCAAGCTTTCTGAAAGCTTTCAGGGGTGCCTAGCTAACAAATCCGGGCGATTGTAAGCGATAGTTGCAAGTGATTCAAGGCTTTAGACGCGACAAAAACCTGCATAAAACGACGCCTCATGATGTGAAAAAACGCCCGATTCGGCGACGTACGATGACAGTTGTAAGGTCGGTTTTTCGCACTGGTATTTCTTGCGCGAAAAAGTCCGGTGACGGGGTAAATGGCGGGGAAACGATGCCTGATGCGGGTCGGGCGGAAGCGGTGCGATCACCGCGGGAAATGGGCTGCAAGCGAACCATCTCGAATGACTCGGCGCAACGCGGTGGAAACAAGCCACGCGCGGTGACCGAGCCATCGCGCGCGACGCGCGAAATTCGCCGGATGTTCGCGCATCGATTCATCCAATCAGTTGTCGCGCCGCCACAGATGTTCGACTGTGAGTTGCAGCACTTATCAACAATCCTGATCACTGCGCACGCTGTGCGCCCTGCCCGCCACCCGAACGGCACACCTGTGCCCCACGCACCGGCTCGCTCAACCGTGCATGAGCAGCCACGCGCCGAGCGCCGCGCTCACCAGCGCGAACGGAATCGAAACGAGGTGGAACGGCAGCCACATGCGCGGCTCCTTCGCGAGGCGCACCGCGATCAGGTTCGCGAGCGAGCCGATCGCGAAACCGAAGCCGCCGACCGATACGCCGAACGCAAGCGCGCGCCAGTCGTGCGTGAACTCCGACAGCAGGATCGCGGCCGGCACGTTGCTGATCACCTGTGATAGCACGGCGCCGGCGGCATAGACGCGCAGCGGCGAATCGAGTTGCGCGTGCGCGATCGCGTCGTGCACGACGGGCAGCGCAGCCGCGCTGCGCAGCACGACGAACATCAGCACGAAAATCAGCAGCAGCAGCCAGTCGATCTTCAGGACTGCGTCACGTTTGACGGCGAGCAGCACGATGGCGACACCGACGAGGCCCGGCAGCGGATGGTGCGCATCGGCGAGCAGCACGAACGCGGCGAACAGCACGGCCGCGATCAGCGCGTGCATGCGTTGTACGGGCAACGCGGCGGCGTCGCCCGACAAGTCGAGCGGCTTCGCGCGAAACATCAACGCGGTCAGCACGAGCAGCAGCGCCATCAGCGCGAGGGCGAGCGGCCCGAGCGTGACCACGAAACGACCGAACGACACGCCGCTCAACTGCCACAGGAAAAGATTCTGCGGATTGCCGAGCGGTGTCGCGACGGACCCCGCGTTGACGGCCAGCGCGACGACGATCACGAGCCGCCGGAACGGCAGCGGTGTCAGCGCGCGCAGCGACACCATCAACGGCACGACGACGAACAAGGCGACGTCGTTGGTGAGCCACATCGACAGCACCGCGGCGAAGCCGACGAGCAGCATCGCGAGCCCGCGTTCGGAATGCACATGATGCACGATGCGATGCGCGAGCCACATCAGGCAGCCGGACAACTCGAGCGCCTTGGTCAGCATCAGCAGGCCCGCGAGCGTCGCGACCGTCTGCCAGTCGACGCGATCGGCCAGTACCGAAAATGGTTGCGGACGCACCCATTGCAGCACGATCAGCCCAAGCGCAAGCACCGACAGCACCGGTTCCTGCGCAAGCCAGCCGAGCCACCGGCGCGGTGCCGGTGCACCCGTTTGCTCCATGGCCGGCCCGTTATTCTTCCGTTGCGACGTTGCCGCGCAGTCGCGCGAGAATGCCCTCGAGCGCATCGAGGTTGCCGAAGTCGATCAGCACCTGCCCTCGCCCGCGGCGGCCGAGCTTGATCTTCACCGTCGACGCGAGCAGGTCCGACAACTCCTCTTCGAGGCGACGCGTATCGCGGCCGCCATCGTCCTTCGCACGCGCCTTCACGGCCGGCGCTTCCTTCGTCGTGTGCGAGACGAGCTTCTCGGTCTCGCGCACCGACATGCGCTTGTTGACCACCTGATGCGCGAGCGTGATCTGCGTGGCCGCGTCGACCGCGAGCAGCGCGCGTGCGTGCCCCATGTCGAGATCGCCGGCCAGCAGCATCGTCTGCACCGGCGATGCAAGGTTCAGCAGGCGCAGCAGGTTCGATACCGCGCTGCGCGAACGACCGACCGATTCGGCCGCCTGTTCGTGCGTGAAACCGAACTCGTCGAGCAGGCGCTGGATACCGTGTGCCTCTTCGAGCGGATTCAGATCCTCGCGCTGGATGTTCTCGATCAGCGCCATCGCGGCGGCAGCCTGATCGGATACGTCCTTCACGAGCACCGGCACTTCATCGAGGCCGGCCAGGCGCGCCGCGCGGAAACGCCGCTCGCCCGCGATGATCTCGTATTTGTCTGATGAAATGGGCCGTACCAGGATCGGCTGCATCACGCCCTGCGCGCGAATGCTGGCCGCGAGCTCCTGCAGGCTGCCCTCGTCCATCCGCGTACGCGGCTGGTACTTGCCGGCTTGCAGCTTGCCGAGCGCGAGCGTGTTCGGTGCCCCTTCGATCTTCACCGCTTCGGTGATATCGGCACTGCCGCCGAGCAGCGCTTCGAGGCCACGTCCCAAGCCCTTCTTCTTTGGTACCGCGTTCATGTCTTTCTTCCTCGCTTCGCTCATGTCCGGATCACGACACCTCGAACGCGCGCACGCGCTCGATCATCTCGGCACCGAACTGGATATACGCTTGCGCACCGCGCGAACTGCGGTCGAACACGACGCCCGGCAACCCGTAACTCGGCGCTTCCGCCAGGCGCACGTTGCGCGGAATCACCGCGTCGAACACCTTGTCGCCGAAGTGCGCTTTCAGTTGATCGGAGACTTGCTGCTGCAGCGTGATGCGCGGATCGAACATCACGCGCAGCAAGCCGATGATCTTCAAGTCGCGGTTCATGTTCGCGTGAACCTGCTTGATCGTATTGACGAGGTCCGACAACCCTTCCAGCGCGAAGTACTCGCACTGCATCGGGATCACGACGCCATGCGCCGCGCACAGGCCGTTCAGCGTCAGCAACGACAGCGTCGGCGGGCAATCGATCAGCACGAAATCATAGTCGTCGGCCACGCGCTCGAGCGCGGCCTTCAGGCGGCGCTCGCGGTTGTCGATGCTGATCAGTTCGATCTCCGCGCCGGACAGTTCACGGTTCGCGGGAAGCACGTCGTAGGTGACGCCTTCCGGACGCACGCGCGCATCGGCCACCGACACGCCGTCGACCAGCACTTCGTACACGGTCGCTTCGCAGGCGGCCTTGTCGATCCCGCTGCCCATCGTCGCGTTGCCCTGCGGGTCGAGATCGATCAACAGGACTCGTTGCTCCTGCGCTGCAAGGCTTGCGGCGAGATTGACCGATGTCGTCGTCTTGCCGACGCCCCCCTTCTGGTTCGCAACGCAGAAGATCTTTGCCATCGTTGGTGTGTTCCCTTTACCTTCAAACAAACGGCGCGCTACCGCGCGCCTTCAATTCGCGTCGTCGACAGCCACTTCGAACAGATGTCGCTCCGCATCGAGCATCGGCACCGCCAGCCGGATCGTCTGCGTGACACGGCTGCCTTCCGGCAACCGCGCAATCTCGTCGTCCGGATGAACGCCCTTCATCGCCCAGATCGAACCGCCCGGCGCGACCAGATGTCGAGCAAGTTTAACGAAGTCGGATAGATCCGCGAAAGCGCGGGATACGATCATGTCGAATTTTTCCGGCACTTCGACACCCGGCTGCAGCGATTCGACCCGCCCGGTGACCACCGACAGGTTCGCGAGCTTCAGCTCTGCGCGCATCTGCGTCTGGAACGCAGACTTCTTCTGCACGATATCGTTCAGCGTGACCTGCCAGCCCGGCTCGACGATCGCGAGCACGATACCGGGCAGCCCGCCGCCCGAGCCGACGTCGAGCACGCGCGCCGACGTACGGCCGCCCAGATGCGGGACGATGGAAAGCGAATCGAGGATGTGCTGGATCAGCATCTGCTTCGGGTCGCGGATCGCGGTCAGGTTGTAGACCGCGTTCCACTTGCCGAGCAGCGCGACATAGTCGAGCAACTGGTTGCGTTGTGTATCCGTCAGCGTGAGGTCGAGCGCCGCCGTACCTTCGACGAGCATCCCTTCCAGTACGTCCCGATTAACCGCCGGCGCGCGACGCGCCGTCATTGTTGCGTCGGGACGGCGCCGTCCCCCTGCTCCGCGGCCTCTGCCGCCGTACCGTTACGGCGGCCCAGGCCGCGACGCTTCAGGTGCACCATCAGCAGCGAGATTGCCGCCGGTGTGACGCCCGAAATACGCGACGCCTGCCCGATCGTTTCCGGCCGGAATTCGTTGAGCTTCTGGCTCACCTCGAATGACAGGCCGCGCACTTCGCAGTAATCGATACCGTCCGGCAGGCGCGTGTTCTCGTTCGCGTCGTTGCGCTCGATCTCGGATGCCTGGCGCTCGATATAGCCCTGATACTTGATGCCGATCTCGACCTGCTCCTTGATCTGCTCGAGCAGCACCGGATCGTCCGCCAGCGGCTCTGCGGGGCCGCACTCGCCGCCCTTCAGTCCGCACACGCCGTCGTAACTCACGCCCGGCCGACGCAGCAGTTCGGCGAGGCTGTACTCGTGATCGATCGCCTTGCCGAGCAATGCCGTCGCCTCTTCCGCCGGCAGCGTCTTCGGCGTGACCCAGGTCGACTTCAGGCGTTCGGTTTCACGTGAAACAGCGTCGCGCTTCCGGCTGAATGCGTCCCAACGCGCGTCGTCGACGAGCCCCAGCTCGCGGCCGATTTCGGTCAGACGCATGTCGGCATTGTCTTCGCGCAGGCTCAGGCGATACTCGGCGCGGCTCGTGAACATCCGGTACGGCTCGGCCACGCCGCGCGTGACGAGATCGTCGACCAGCACGCCCAGATAGGCCTGATCGCGACGCGGGCACCACGCATCCTTCTCCTGCACGTAGCGGCCCGCATTGAGGCCGGCCAACAGCCCCTGCGCCGCCGCTTCTTCGTAGCCGGTCGTGCCATTGATCTGGCCCGCAAAGAACAGCCCATTGATCGCCTTCGTCTCGAGCGACGCCTTCAGCGCGCGCGGGTCGAAGTAGTCGTACTCGATCGCGTAGCCCGGGCGCAGGATGTGCGCGTTCTCGAGGCCGCGCATCGAATGCACAAGCTCGAGTTGGACATCGAACGGCAGGCTGGTCGAGATCCCGTTCGGGTAGAACTCGTGGGTCGTCAGCCCTTCCGGCTCGAGGAAGATCTGGTGCGACTCCTTCGAGGCGAACCGGTGGATCTTGTCCTCGATCGACGGGCAATAGCGCGGGCCGACGCCTTCGATCACGCCTGTATACATAGGCGAACGGTCCAGACCGCCGCGAATGATGTCGTGCGTGCGCTCGTTCGTATGCGTGACCCAGCACGGCAGCTGCTGCGGATGCTGCTCCGCGCGGCCCAGGAACGAGAACACCGGGATCGGATCGAGGTCGCCCGGCTGCTCATCGAGCTTCGAGAAGTCGATCGTGCGACCGTCGATACGCGGCGGCGTACCGGTCTTCAGCCGGCCCTGCGGCAGCTTTAGCTCCTTCAGGCGCGACGACAGCGACACGGCCGCCGGATCGCCCGCGCGACCGCCCGTGTAGTTGTTCAGGCCGACGTGGATCTTGCCGTCGAGGAACGTACCGGCCGTCAGCACGACCGCACGAGCGCGGAAGCGGATGCCGATCTGCGTGACGGCGCCGACCACGCGGTCGCCTTCGACCATCAGGTCGTCGACAGCCTGCTGGAACAGCCACAGGTTCGGCTGATTTTCGAGCCGATGGCGGATTGCGGCCTTGTACAGGATGCGATCCGCCTGTGCGCGGGTCGCGCGCACGGCCGGGCCCTTCGACGAATTGAGGATCCGGAATTGAATACCGCTTTCATCCGTCGCGGCGGCCATTGCGCCGCCGAGCGCATCGACTTCCTTGACCAGATGGCCCTTGCCAATGCCGCCGATCGACGGATTGCAGCTCATCTGCCCAAGCGTTTCGATGTTGTGGGTCAGCAGCAGTGTCTTCGCGCCCATACGGGCGGACGCCAGCGCGGCTTCCGTGCCGGCATGGCCGCCACCGACGACGATGACGTCAAATTCTGTGGGAAAAAGCATGGTGGATTCCGTACGCGGAGCTGCGCACGAACCTATCAGAGAAATGTATGGGCCGAATTATAGCGGGTTCGCTTTTCACTCGAAGGCCATCCGAATGGTAGGGTCTGTGCATTTGGGCGTTTTTTTTGCTGTGGACAGGCGAATGGCCGTGCCGAGTGTACTTCGGCGGGGTCTACGAGCGGTTCGCGCACATCGTCGTGCCTGTGCACAATCCGGGTTGATAGTCACACCCGCATGAGTGGAACCCTGAACTGCGGCCAGCCCAATACTCCAGACCTGCGACACTGTGCCCTCGCCACCACAGCATTTCAGGCCGATGCCTCGCGGCTTGTCCACTGAAGCGCGCACCCTCGATCCGTGGAACAAGGGTGCGCGACACCACACAGAGCTTCCAACTATTCCGGCGCGACTTATCCCCCGGCCCAAAACCGTCGATGCATCGCCCCGCAACCCAACCTCACAAACAAAAACGGCGTGTTTCACGTGAAACACGCCGCCCGTTTCCCGCCCACCGCGTCACCAATCAAGCCGTCTTCTTCGCCAACCCGAGATACGTCTCGATCACCTGCGGATTCTGCGCAAGCTCGGCCGCCGGCCCTTCCAGCGCAAACTCGCCCGTCTCCAGCACATAGCCGTAGTCGGAGATCTGCAGCGCTGCCCGTGCGTTCTGCTCGATCAGCAGCGTCGCAACGCCGGTGCCGCGCAACGCGCTGATGATATGAAAGATCTCCTTCACGATCAGCGGCGCCAGCCCGAGGCTCGGCTCGTCGAGCATCAGCAGGTCGGGCTTGCCCATCAGCGCACGTCCGACCGCCAGCATCTGCCGCTCGCCGCCGGACAGCGTGCCGGCCGCCTGCCTGCGGCGTTCCTTCAGCCGCGGAAACAGCGCGAACACGTGATCGAGCTGATCGAGGAAGTTCGATTCCCCCGCCTGCTTGCGCCGATACGCGCCCAGCACGAGGTTGTCTTCGACCGTCATCGTGCTGAACAGCTCGCGCTTCTCCGGTACGAGGCACATGCCGCGGGCGACACGCTGCTCGACCGGCAACGCGCCGACGTCGTTGCCGCGATACACGACCGCGCCCGACGCATGCCCCGTTACCGGCAGCGCCCCCATGATCGCGTTCAGCAGCGTCGATTTACCGGCGCCATTCGGGCCGATCACGCTGACGATCTGCCCCGCCCCGACCTTGATGGCAGCCCCGTGCAGCGCCTCGACCTTCCCGTACCGCACCGCCAGCCCGCGCACTTCGAGAATCGGCATCGTCGTGTCCGTCATCACTCCACCCCGCCCAGATACGCTTCCAGCACGGCCGGGTCCTGCTGCACATCCTGCGGCAGCCCTTCCGCGATCCGCGTGCCGAATTCCATCACCACCAGCCGGTCGGTGAGATTCATCACGAAATCCATGTCGTGTTCCACGAGCAACACGCTCATGCCTTCGGCCTTCAGCCGCCGCAGCAGGTCGGCGAGTTGCTGTTTCTCCTGGTAACGCAGCCCCGCGGCCGGTTCGTCGAGCAACAGCAGCGTCGGATCGCAGCACAGCGCCCTCGCGATTTCGAGAATCCGCTGCTGACCGAGCGCGAGACTGCCTGCTTCGTCGTACATGTGCTTCTCGAGCCCGACGCGGCGGATCTGGCGCGCGGCTTCGGCCAGCAACTGCGCTTCCTCGTGCGCATTGAGCCGCGCGATGCTGCGCCACACGCCGGTATGACCGCGCAGGTGGGCGCCGATCGCGACGTTCTCGAGCACCGTCATCGCCGGCAACAGCTTCACGTGCTGGAACGTGCGACCGATGCCGCGGCGCACGATCTGACGCGACGTCAGCCCGTCGATGCGCTCGCCACGGAACGTGATCGCACCGCCAGTGGGCTTCAGCACGCCGGTCACGAGGTTGAACGTGGTCGACTTGCCCGCGCCGTTCGGGCCGATCAGCCCGATGATCTGCCCCGCTTTCACGTCGAAGCTGACGTCGTTGACGGCCACCAGCCCGCCGAACTGCTTGCGTGCGTTGTCGACGACGAGCAGCGGCTCGCCGGCCACGGGTTTCGCGCGCTGCGGCAGCGGGTCGGCCTGCTCCGGCACATGCGCGCGGGGTCCGCGCGGGAACAGCCTCGCGACGAACGGCCATACGCCCTGGCGCGCGTACTGCAGCAGCAGCACCATCAGCACGCCGAACACGATGATCTCGAAGTTGCCTTCCGAACCGAGCAGCTTCGGCAGCAGCGTCTGCAGGTAGTCCTGCAGCACGGTCAGGATCGCAGCGCCGAGCACCGCGCCCCACACGTGCGATACGCCGCCCACCACGGCCATGAACAGGAATTCGATCCCGTGGTTCAGGCCGAACGGCGTCGGGTTCACCGCGCGTTGCAGGTGCGCGTACAGGAAGCCCGATACCGCCGCGAGCACGTCTGCGTAGACGAAGATCACGACGCGCATCCACGCGGTGTTCACGCCCATCGCCTCGGCCATCACACCGCCGCCGCGCAGCGCGCGGATCGCGCGGCCCGGGCGGCTGTTCAGCAGATTCTGTACCGACACGATCGCGGCCAGCACCACGGCCCAGATCAGGAAATACAGGCTGCGGCCGCTCTCGAGCACGATGCCGAACAGGTTCAGCGCCGGAATCCCGTTGATCCCGTCGTACTTGCCGAGCAGTTCGAGGTTGCCGAACAGGTAGAACAGCGCGAGGCCCCACGCGATCGTACCGAGCGGCAGGAAGTGCCCGGACAGCCGCATCGTCACGGCGCCGAGCACGAGCGCGACGAGCGCCGTCAGCACGACGCCGACGATCAGCGCGAGCCACGGCGACACGCCGTAGCGTGTCGTCAGGAACGCGGTCGCATACGCGCCGATGCCGACGAACGCGGCCTGCCCGAAACTCGTCATCCCGCCGACGCCCGTCAGCAGCACGAGCCCGATCGCGACGATCGCATACAGGCCGATGTAGTTCAGCAGCGTGATCCAGTACTCCGGTACCTGGAGCGCGCCGGGCAGCACCGGCAGCGCGAACAGCACCACGAGAAACAGCCAGAAGGTCTTGTTGCGTACCATCGTCTTCATCGCGTCACTCCTCTTCCTCTTCCGCATGCGGCGTCACGAAGCTCCGCCACAGCAGCACCGGAATGATCAGCGTGAACACGATCACCTCCTTGTAGGCGCTCGCCCAGAACGACGAATACGATTCGAGCACGCCGACGAGCAGCGAGCCGGCGGCCGCGAGCGGATAGCTGACGAGCCCGCCGATGATCGCGCCGACGAAGCCCTTCAGCCCGATCAGGAAGCCCGAGTCGTAGTAGATCGTCGTCAGCGGGCCGACGAGGATCCCCGACAGCACGCCGAGCCCCGCCGCGAACGTGAACGCGAGCCGTCCGGCTTCGGTCGTGCCGATGCCGACGAGCCGCGCACCGAGCCGGTTCACCGAGGTCGCGCGCAGCGCCTTGCCGGCGATCGTGCGGCCGAAGTACACGTAGAGCGCACCGATCAGCACGAGCGCCGTGACGACGACCAGGATGCTCTGCACCGACACCGTCATGCTGCCGATCGCGACCGACGCGTCCGAGAACCCGTTGGTGCGCGAGCCTTCCGCGCCGAACATCACGAGGCCGAGGCCGACCATCGCGAAATGGACGGCCACCGACACGATCAGCAGCAGCAGCGTCGTGCCTTCGGCGATCGGCTGGTACACGAGCCGGTAGACGAACGGCCCCATCGGCACGACGATCGCGAGCGTCAGCGCGATCTGCGCGAGCATCGGCATCGGCTGCGCGGCGAAGCTGCGCGTGATCGCGAACACCGCGAGCGGCAGCAGGATATAGCGGCTGCCGAGCGTCGCGAGCGTGCGGCCGAGCTGATGGCGGCGTTCGCGATGCCGGATCATGCCGCCGGCTTCGAGCAGGAAGCACGCGATGCCCATCACGAACAGCAGCCAGCAGGTGGCGGGGAATTTCTGCGCCTGCAACGCGGCGAGCGTCAGCGCACCGTAGGCGACGAACTCGCCCTGGGGAATGAAGATCACCCGCGTGACGGAAAACACCAGCACGAGCGCCAGCGACAACAATGCATAAATGGCGCCGGTCGTGATGCCGTCTTGCGCGAGGATCGCCGCAATCGAGAGATCCATACGTTTCGTGTATCGAGAGAAGGCTGCGGAGAAACGAAAGGCGGAAACGGCCGGGACGCGCGCGACGCGATCGGCACGTCGCGCGTCATGCGGCGGGCCCCGGTGGTTCCAGGCGGCACGGCGGCGGCCATGAGGCGCGCCACCCTGCCGACGGCACACGCGGCGCCGTTCGCGCCGCGCATGCCGGTTTCACGTGATGCTTACTCGGCCTGCAGCTTCCACTTGCCGTCGACGATCTGCACCATCACGCGCGCACGCGTGTCGAAGCCGTTGTGATCGGTCGCCGTCATGTTGATCACGCCATGCGAGACCGGCAGATCCTTCACGCTTTCGAGCGACGCGCGCAGCGCTTCGCGGAACGCCTCGGTGCCCGGCTGGCCCTTCTTCAGCGCTTCCGGGATCGCCCGCTGCAGCAGCAGGCCCGCATCCCACGCATGGCCGCCGAACGTCGACAACGAACCCGCGCCATAGGCCTTCTCGTACGCGGCCTTGTAGCCGAGCGCCGGCTTCTTCACCGGATTCGAGTCGGGCAGCTGGTCGGTCACGAGCACGGGGCCGGCCGGCAGGATCTCGCCTTCGCAATCCTTGCCGCACACGCGCAGGAAATCGTTGTTCGCGACGCCGTGCGTCTGGTACACCTTGCCCTTGTAGCCGCGCTCCTTCAGCGTCTTGGCCGGCAGCGCCGCCGGCGTGCCGGAGCCGGCGATCAGCACCGCGTCCGGGTTCGCGCCCAGCAGCTTCAGCACCTGCCCCATCACCGACGCGTCGGTCCGGTTGTAGCGCTCGTTCGACACGAGCTTCAGCCCGTTCTTCGCGGCCGCCGCGTCGAACGTCTTGTACCAGCTGTCGCCGTACGCATCGGCGAAACCGATGAAGCCGACCGTCTTCACGCCGTGCTTGGCCATGTAGCCGGCGATCGCGTCGGCCATCAGCTGGTCGTTCTGCGGCACCTTGAACATCCATGCGCGCTTCGCGTCCATCGGCGCGATGATCTGCGCGCTCGCCGCGAGCGAGATCGCCGGCGTCTTGCCCTGCGACACGGGATCGAGCATCGCGAGCGAATTCGGCGTGACGGACGAGCCGATGATCGCGTCGACGTGGTCCTCGTCGATCAGCTTGCGCACGTTCTGCACCGCGCGGCTCGTGTCGGACGCGTCGTCCAGCACGATGTACTGCACGCTCTTGCCCGCGATTTCCTTCGGCAGCAGCGCGATCGTGTTCTTTTCCGGAATCCCGAGCGAGGCGGCCGGGCCGGTGGCCGACAGCGTCACGCCGATCTTCACCTGCGCCGACGCCGTGGCCGCCGCACACACGAGACCCGCGGCAAGCAGGGCCTCCATCCATCGATTCATCTTCATTTACGTTGTCTCCAAACGCTGCTCGAAAAAACCACGGTCGCTCAGGCGGCTCCCCGCTCCCAAACAAGTTAATATATTAATTATCACGCTCATCCGCGCCATGCTCGTTTTCCCGTGAAACGCCGCACCCATGCGTCGCGCGCCGGCCGCGACGGTCATTCGACCATCACGATGTGCAGCAGCAATGTCGTCAGGATGAAGCAGGCAGAAAAATGCGGAATCGCGAGGAAAATCGGTGCGTGCGCAACGATGGCGGGAACGCCCGCCGTGCCGGCCCGAGGCGGCCGGGCACGCGTGCGATGAAACGTCGGAAAGCCGGCGGCTCATGAGAATGCGGATACGGATGCGAACGCAACGACATTCAATGGCATCGGAGCGCGTATACAGGCCGCAAAACGGCTCGGTAAAGCCGCGCCGACCATCGCCCCACCCCGCGACGAACGAACGGCGCCAGCCGCCCTTCCTGCCCCGAACCATCGTCCCGCGCTGCTCATCCAACCGTACTCCCTCTTCTGCATTCTGCTTGTAGGAGAACTGCCGACCGTTTTCCCGACCGCTCGGTCGGCGAAAGCTGAGTGTAACGGACGCGTTTCGCGCACGCCAACCGGGTAAGCCCGGACAGCAGGTGCGCAATGGCGCGCGCTCTGCAAACGAATCACGGGAACGGAAAAACGGAGGACGCGGCGAAGCGCGGAAAGACGCGGCGCGAACGCAAACACGGAAGATGGCCGTCATGCGGGCCGATGCACCATCGAGGGAATCCGTGCACGCAAATGAAAAAGCGCTGTTGGATTCCGTCCAACAGCGCTTTGGGGTCCGGGCACTTTGTGCCTCGATTGTCTCCTCGTTCTCCACCTGCAAATTCGTTTCGCGGTGCATCAGAACTAAGGTGAATCTTAAAGAGGCTTAAGCACCACGACAACTTAGCATTTACCCCTATGGTGCATCGCCGCACGAAAATGGGGCACCAATCTGCCGCGCGGTGACGGCCCGAGCCCGCCGCAGCGCCCTTCCCGCGCGTGCCGGATGGTGCTTCGCATCAACGCGCGGGCGAGCGCGCCGCAGGTTCACGACGAGGCCCTGAGCGGCTTGATCCGCGCGACCATCTCGCCGACGATGCCGCGCCGGAACGCCAGCACGCATGCGATGAAGATCAGCCCGGTGACGATCGTCGCCGATTCGCCGAGCGAATGGAACCACGCGACGCCCGTCGTCGACGCGAGCCATTCGCCGATGTCGCCGAGCCGGTCTTCCAGCGCCACGATCAGCGCGGCGCCGAGCAGCGGCCCGAACAGCGTGCCCATCCCGCCGACGAGCGTCATCAGTACGACGAGGCCCGACATCGTCCAGTACGCGTCCGATAGCGTCTCGAAGCCGAGCACCAGCACCTTCAGCGAGCCGGCCAGCCCCGCGAGCCCGGCCGACAGGATGAACGCGAGCAGCTTGAAGCGGTCGGTGTCGTAGCCGAGCGAGATCGCGCGCGCTTCGTTCTCCTTGATCGCGACGAGCACCTGGCCGAACGGCGAATGGACGACCCGCACGATGAACGCGCACGCGGCCACGACCACCGCCAGCACGACGTAGTACAGCGCGACGTCGTTCGACAGGTCGAGCAGCCCGAACAGGCGACCGCGGGGCACGCCCTGCAGGCCGTCCTCGCCGTGCGTGAACGGCGCCTGCAGATAGATGAAGTAGACCATCTGCGCGAACGCGAGCGTGATCATCGCGAAGTAGATGCCCTGCCGGCGGATCGCGAACAGCCCGACGACGAGCCCGAGCAGCGTCGCGGCGACGGTGCCGGCCAGCACGCCGAGCTCCGGCGTGAAACCGAGCGTCTGCATCGAATAGCCGGTCGCATAGCCGGCCGTCGCGAGGAACATCGCATGGCCGAACGACAGCAGCCCCGTATAGCCGATCAGCAGGTTGAACGCCGCCGCGAACAGCGCGAACGCGAGCACCTTCATCACGAACACCGGATACGCGCCGATGAACGGCGCGGCGAGCAGTGCGGCGAGCAGCACGCCGTAGAGCACTTTTCTCTGCATCATTTTTCCTTGCCGAAGAGGCCCGCCGGGCGGAACAGCAGCACGATCGCCATGATCACGAACACGACGGTGGCCGACGCTTCGGGATAGAACACGCGCGTGAAGCCCTCGATCACGCCGAGCAGCAGGCCCGTGACGATCGAGCCGAGGATCGAGCCCATCCCGCCGATCACGACCACCGCGAACACGGTGATGATCATCGGCTGGCCCATCAGCGGCGACACCTGGATCACCGGCGCGGCCAGCACGCCCGCGAACGCGGCGAGCGCGACGCCGAAGCCGTAGGTGAGCGTGATCATCATCGGCACGTTCACGCCGAACGCCTCGACGAGCTTCGGGTTCTCGGTGCCGGCACGCAGATACGCGCCGAGCCGTGTCTTCTCGATCACGAACCAGGTGGCGAGGCACACCGCGAGCGATGCGACGACGACCCACGCGCGATAGTTCGGCAGGAACATGAAGCCGAGGTTGGTCGCGCCGGACAACTGCGACGGCACGTCGTACGGCTGGCCCGACGATCCGTAGATCGACCGGAACACGCCTTCGACGACCAGCGTGAGACCGAATGTGAGCAGCAGCCCGTACAGGTGATCGAGCTTGTACAGCCAGCGCAGCATCGAGCGCTCGATCGCGATCCCGAACGCGCCGACGAGCACGGGCGCGAGCACGAGCATCGCCCAGTACGGCAGCCCGAAATACGACAGGCCCATCCACGCGAGCATCGCACCCAGCATGAACAGCGCGCCGTGCGCGAAGTTGATCACGTTGAGCAGCCCGAAGATCACCGCGAGCCCGAGGCTCAGGATCGCGTAGAACGAGCCGTTGACGAGCCCGAGCAGCAACTGGCTCAGCATCGCCGGCAACGGAATGCCAAAGATGTCCATCGACTTAGCCGTCAGAATGAGTTTCGTTGCGTGCGCAACTTCCCTGCATCGCGCACGCGGGCGGCGCAGCGGGCACGTCGCTGCAGCCGCCACCATGCGGCGCGCCCGTGCGCGCCGCTAAGCGATGCCTACTTCCACAGCGCGCAGCGCGTTTCCTGCTTGGTGCCGAACGCCTGTTCGCCCGGAATCGTCGCGAGCACCTTGTAGTAGTCCCACGGCTCCTTCGATTCGGACGGCTTCTTCACTTCCATCAGGTACATGTCGTGGATCATGCTGCCGTCCTGACGGATGTAGCCCTTCGCGTAGAAGTCGCTGATCTTGATCTTCTTCAGCTCGGCCATCACCTTGTCGGAGTCGGTCGTCCCGGCGGCCTGCACGGCCTTCAGGTAGGTCGTCACCGACGAGTAGTCGGCCGCCTGCAGGCTCGACGGCATCTTCTTCATCTTGCCGAAGTAGCGCTGCGCCCACTGGCGCGACGCCGCGTCGCGGTTCCAGTACCAGCTGTCCGTCAGCACGAGGCCCTGCGTCGTTTCGAGGCCGAGGCTGTGCACGTCGTCGATGAACATCAGCAGCGCGGCGAGCTTCATCGTCTTCGTGATGCCGAATTCCTTCGCGGCCTTGATCGAGTTGATCGTGTCGCCGCCCGCGTTCGCGAGGCCGAGGATCTGCGCCTTCGACGATTGCGCCTGCAACAGGAACGACGAGAAATCCGACGCGGACAGCGGGTGACGCACCGCGCCGAGCACCTGGCCGCCGTTCGCCTTCACGACGTCCGACGTGTTCTTCTCGAGCGCCTTGCCGAACGCGTAGTCGGCCGTCAGGAAGAACCAGCTCTTGCCGCCCTGCTTCACCACCGCCGAGCCGGTGCCCTTCGCGAGCGCCATCGTGTCGTACGCGTAGTGGACCGTGTACGGCGTGCACTGCTCGTTGGTCAGCGTGTCGGCGCCCGCGCCGATGTTGATGTAGACCTTCTTCTTCTCGGCCGCGACCTGGTTCATCGACAGCGCGGTGGCCGAGTTCGTGCCGCCGACCAGCAGATCGAGGCCGCCGCGGTCCATCCATTCGCGCGCCTTCGACGCGGCGATGTCGGCCTTGTTCTGGTGGTCGGCATAGACGACCTCGATCGGCTTGCCGAGCACCTTGCCGCCGAAGTCCGCGACCGCCATGCGGATCGCCTCGAGACCGCCCTGCCCGTCGATATCCGCGTAAAGCCCCGACATGTCGGTGATGAAGCCGATCTTCACGGTATCCGCCGCGTGGGCGGCGCCGGCGGTGAGCGCGGCGGTCGCGAGCGCGAGACAGGCCTGTGCGAGGGTCTTCATTTTCATTGACGTCTCCTGTTGTTCTGATGCGTTGTGGTTGTTCGAGGGCCGCCACGGCTAGCGGCAAGGGAAACGGAGCGGCGTCACACCCCGAGCAGGTCGTGCAGCGTCGGCATCTTGCCTTCCAGTTCGGAGGCGCGGAAATGCTCGACGATGCTGCCGTGCTCCATCACGTAGAAGCGGTCGGCGAGCGGCGCGGCGAAGCGGAAATTCTGTTCGACCATCACGATCGTGTAGCCGCGCGCCTTCAGCGCGACGATCATCCGTGCGAGCGCCTGGACGATCACCGGCGCGAGGCCTTCGGAGATTTCGTCGAGCAGCAGCAGGTTCGCGCCGGTGCGCAAGATCCGTGCGACCGCGAGCATCTGCTGCTCGCCGCCCGACAGCCGCGTGCCCTGGCTCTGCCGGCGCGACGCGAGATTCGGGAACATCGCGTAGATCTCGTCGAGCGACATCGCATGCTCGCGCGGCCCGATCAGCGGCGGCAGCATCAGGTTCTCCTCGCACGACAGGCTCGAGAAGATCCCGCGCTCCTCCGGGCAGTAGCCGATGCCGAAATGCGCGATGCGATGCGTCGCGAGGCCGATCGTCTCGTGGCCCGCGACCTTGATCGACCCGCTGCGGCGGCCCGTGAGGCCCATGATCGCGCGCAGCGTCGTCGTGCGGCCCGCGCCGTTGCGGCCGAGCAGCGTGACGACCTCGCCGCGATGCACGGTCAGGTCGACCCCGTGCAAGATGTGGGATTCCCCGTACCAGGCCTCCAGGCCCGTGATCTCCAGCGCAGGCGTACCGCTCTCGACGCCGCTCAATTCGCGTTCCTCCCGTTCGCTGTGCTTCATGCGTGCGCCCCCGCGAGCGCCGCGTCGGCGCTGCCCATGTAGGCCTCGATCACGAGCGGATTCTTCGACACTTCCGCATACGAGCCTTCGGCCAGCACCTCGCCGCGTTGCAGGACGGTGATCGTGTCGGAGATCCCCGCGATCACGTTCATGTTGTGTTCCACCATCAGGATCGTGCGGCCGCTCGCGACCTTCTTGATCAGCGCGGTCACGCGGTCGACGTCCTCGTGGCCCATCCCCTGCGTGGGCTCGTCGAGCAGCATCAGTTCGGGCTCCATTGCCAGCGTCGTCGCGATCTCGAGCGCGCGCTTGCGGCCGTAGGCCAGCTCGACGGTCGGCACGTGCGCGAAATCGGTGAGGCCGACCTGCGTGAGCAGGTCCATCGCGCGATCGTCGAGCCGCTTCAGCGTGCGTTCGCTGCGCCAGAAATGGAATTCGGTGCCGAGCGCGCGCTGCAGGCCGATGCGCACGTTCTGCAGCGCAGTCAGGTGCGGGAACACGGCCGAGATCTGGAACGAACGGATGATGCCGCGCCGCGCGACCTGCGCGGGCCGCTCGTCGGTGATGTCGATGCCGTTGAAGACGATCTGGCCGGCCGTCGGCGTCAGAAATTTGGTGAGGAGGTTGAAACAGGTGGTCTTGCCCGCACCGTTCGGCCCGATCAATGCGTGGATCGCGCCGCGGCGCACACGCAGATTGACACCGTTCACGGCGGTGAAGCCCCTGAATTCCTTCGTCAGTCCGCGTGTTTCCAGAATCGTGTCGCCGAGAATCATGTTCCCTTCCGTACGAAGTCAGGCGAAGCACCGGGAAGCCTGGCGCAAGCGGCCGCGAACAGGTCAGCGGATCAGCGGGCTGCCCCCGGGCGCCGTGGTACGCCTCGAGGGTGGTCTCCCGCGCCGACGCGTATGCACATTACAGAACATTGTCGCGCCGTTGGTGCAGTGCAATCATCGGGATTTGCACTTATAGGGCTGGCCGCCATATCGGCCGAGACTGCGCGCGGTTATTCACCGCGCTTTTTTGACACGTGCATCATCACGCGTTGACCTGCTGCAGGACCGGGCACACACACGATGAAAAAAGCCGCGCGACGGCGCGGCTTGCACGGATCTTGCCGTTCGAGCGGATGCGCCGGCAGCTTGTTTCGCATAGCGAATCAGCGGGCGTTCGCATGACCGCCCGCTGGCGTGCGTGTCAGCCGGTCGTCACGCCGCCGTTACCGCGGCTTCGGTGCGCACCGCCATCGCTTCGCGCGCCGCACGGCGGTCGGCACGAATCATGTCGCTCGCGCGCTCGGCGATCATCAGCGTCGGCGAATTGGTATTGCCCGACGTGATGAACGGCATCACCGACGCATCGACGATCCGCAATCCGGCGATGCCGCGCACGCGCAGCCGGCTGTCGACCACCGCGCGCGCGTCGTCGGCGCGCCCCATCCGACACGTGCCGACCGGGTGGAAGATCGTCGTGCCGACGGCGCCGGCTGCGTCGATCAGTTCGGCCTCGGTCCGGTACTGCGGGCCGGGCAGGATTTCCTCGGGGCGATAGCGTGCGAGCGCCGGTGCGGAGGCGATCCGGCGCGTGAGGCGCAGCGCATTCGCGGCGACGTGGCGATCGTGGTCGGTCGACAGATAGTTCGGCGCGATCGCCGGTGCGCTGGCCGGATCGGCGCTCGTGACGTGCACGCTGCCGCGCGAGCTCGGTCGCAAATGGCAGACCGACGCCGTAAAGGCGTTGAAGCCGTGCAACGGCTCGCCGAAGCGTTCGAGCGACAGCGGCTGCACGTGGTACTGGAGATCGGGGCGCGTGAGTGCGGGGTCGTCCGGATCGGATTTCGCGAACGCGCCCAACTGTGATGGCGCCATCGACATCGGCCCGCGCTGGAGCAGCGCATATTCGGCGCCGATCATCAGCTTGCCCCACCAGTGCGCGGACAGCGTGTTGAGCGTGCGCACGCCGTCGACACGAAACGCCATCCGCAATTGCAGGTGATCCTGCAGGTTTTCGCCGACGCCCGGCAGATCCTGCACGACGTCGATGCCGAGCGCCTGCAGCCGCCGGCCATCGCCGATACCCGACAGTTCGAGCAGTTGCGGCGAATTCACCGCGCCCGACGTCAGCAGCACTTCCGCCCGCGCCCGCGCGACGTAGTCGGTGCCGCCACCGTGGTACTCGACACCCACCGCGCGCCGCCCGTCGAAAATCACGCGTTGCGCATGCGCGCCGGTGATCACGGTCAGGTTCGGGCGCGCCATCGCGGGCCGCAGGAACGCCTTCGACGTATTCCAGCGCACGCCGCGCTTCTGGTTCACTTCGAAGTAGCCGACCCCGGCATTGTCGCCGCGGTTGAAATCGTCGGTGGCGGGGATGCCCGTCTGCTGCGCGGCCTGCGCGAACGATTCGAGGATTTCCCAGCGCAGCCGCTGCTTCTCGACGCGCCAGTAGCCGCCCGCGCCGTGCGCATCGCTCGCGCCCGCATGATGATCCTCGCTGCGCTTGAAGATCGGCAGCACGCTGTCCCACGACCAGCCGGCGTCGCCGGTTTCCCGCGCCCAGTTGTCGTAGTCCTCGCGCTGGCCGCGCATGTAGATCATTCCGTTGATCGACGAGCAGCCGCCGAGCACACGGCCGCGCGGATACGACAGCGCGCGGCCGTTGAGTGCCGCTTCGGGCTGCGTCTTGTACAGCCAGTCGGTGCGCGGGTTGCCGATGCAGTACAGATAGCCGACCGGGATATGAATCCAGTGGTAGTCGTCCTTGCCGCCCGCTTCGAGCAGCAGCACGCTGATGTCGGGATCCTCGGTCAGGCGGTTCGCGAGCACGCAGCCTGCGGTGCCCGCGCCGACGATCACGTAGTCGAATTCGCCCTCGAGCGTACGTTGAGTACTCACGGCGTGTCTCCTGTCGACCCGAGTGAGTGCTTTGGCACTGACTCGGGCCTCATGCTTCGCGGTCGACCCGGACGAGCGCTCCAGCGCTGACTCCGGCCCCTGCGAGCGCGTTGTTGTGTACCGCGCGGCGCGATACCGCGCGTCATTTTCAGCATAGTGCGTCGCGAGCCGCGCCTGCAGCCCCGCGCGCCATGACGACCCGATGAAGCGTACTCCCGCGCCCGGCCGCCGATCCAATGAGTTATGCTGAACTGCGTTATAAGCCACGCTCATATCACGACGATGGATCTCACCTTGCTCCGCGCGTTCGCGACGGTCGCGCGCGAAGGCAACCTGACGCGCGCCGCCGCGCAATTGCACGTCACGCAGCCGGCCGTCAGCCTGCAGATCAAGCATCTGCAGGAAACGCTCGGCGTCGCGCTGTTCACGCGCACGTCGCGCGGGCTCGCGCTCACGCGCGACGGGCAGACGCTGCTGCCGCATGCGGAACGCGCGCTCGCCGCAGCGGCCGACGTGCAGCGCGCCGCTGCCGCGCTGCGGCACGAAGTGCGCGGCCGGCTGCGGATCGGCACGATCCTCGATCCGGGCTTCCTGCGGCTCGGCGGCTTCCTGCGCGCGCTGGTCGAGACCCATCCGCAGATCGAGACCGCGCTGCGGCACGGGATGTCGGGCTGGGTGATCGAACAGGTGCGCGCGCAGGCGCTCGACGTCGGCTACTACATCGGCCGCCCCGAGGAGGACTCGCCGCGCGACGACGCGCTGTTCCACACCGTCACGCTCACGCGCTTCGAATATCGCGTCCTGGCGCCGGCCGGCTGGAAGGAGCGCGTGCAGCGCGCGCACGACTGGCGCGCGCTCGCCGCGCTGCCGTGGATCTGGACGCCGCCGGCGTCCGCGCACCATCGGCTGCTGTCGCGACGTTTCGCGGCGGCCGGCGCGCAGCCGGTGAAGGTCGCCGAGGTCGACCAGGAGCAGTCGATGCTCGACCTCGTCAAATCGGGGATCGGCTTGACGCTCGCGCGCGATTCGACCGCGCTGGCCGAAGCACACGCGCATGCGCTGACGATCGTCGAACCCGTGACGGTGCCGACCGAACTGACGTTCGTGACGCTCGCCGCGCGGCGCGACGAGCCGGCGATCGCGGCCGCGCTGCGGCTGATCGAAGCGCAGTGGGCGATATGAGCGTGGCTGATGTCGAGGTGACCGGTTGCGCGTCGGCTTTCGGTGCCTCACGCATGCCGCGAATCGCCATCGCGGGCGAAATCGCCGCCGAGCCCGCCCCCCGTCGCGTCGCCGCGCCCCGTCCGCTCGTCACGCCACCATCGCAGGCTTTTTGCTAGATTGTGCGTTCGCACACCGCGAGACCCCGATTGAAGGAGACCCGCATGGCCCGCAACATCGAGATCAAAGCCCGCGCCCGCGAATTCGACCGGCTGCGCGAACAGGCGGCCCAACTCGCGACCGAAGCACCGTTGTTCTACCGCCAGCAGGATTTCTTCTATGACGTGCCGCGCGGCCGGCTCAAGCTGCGCCGCTTCGAGGACGGCACGCCGGCCGAGCTGATCTTCTACCAGCGCGACGACCGCGACGGCCCGAAGGCGTCGTACTACACGCGCAGCCCGGTCACGAACCCCGACGCGATGCATTCGCTGCTCGCGACCGCGCTGACCACGCGCGGGATCGTGACGAAGGAGCGGCACGTGTACCTCGCGGGCCGCACGCGCATCCACCTCGACCGCGTCGACGGCCTCGGCGATTTCATCGAGCTCGAGGTCGTGCTCGGCCCCGACGACGACGAAGCGGGCGGCGAAGCGGAAGCGCACGAGGTGTTCGCGAAGCTCGGCGTGGCGCAGGATGACCTCGTCGCGGTCGCGTACGTCGATCTGCTGAACGCCGACACCGAGCCTGAAACGGCCTGATCCGGCCCCATCGAAGGCGGCGCCGCGCGTCCCGCCTTCAGCGCCCCTGCCGCTGCCGCTGCCGCCTCCCGGTCATGCAGCGCCGGGCGCCAGATGCGCGAGCGGCAGCGCACCGTTGCGCTTGAAGGTCGTGAGCACGATGTTCGAGCGTACGCTGTCGACGCCCGGCACCCGCATCAGCTTCTTCATCACGAACTGCGACAGCGCGTTGAGATCCGGCGCGACGATCCGCAGCAGGTAGTCGGCATCGCCCACCACCGCATGGCATTCGAGCACTTCGGGCAGCACGTCGATCTGCTGCTGGAACTGCTCGATGATCGAATCGCCGTGATGCTTGAGCTTCAGGCTCGTGAACGCGGTTACGCCGAGCCCGAGTTTTTCGGGGCGCAGCATCACGCGGTAGCCTTCGATCACGCCGGCCGCCTCGAGCCGCTGCAGCCGCCGGCCGATCTGCGACGGCGATAGCGGCACCTCCTCGCCCAGCTGCTGATGCGTCGCGCGACCGAAGCGCTGCAGCACGTCCAGCAGCGCGAGATCGAAGTGATCGAGTTCCAGCATGAGTATTCTCCGCATTGATTCGTGATTTGATGCGCGATTATCGCATCAGTCAGCAAATCGACGCCAACTATGCGCCCAATCCGCGCGCAGCCCGCTTTACACTTGCATGGTTCCAACCCAGCATGCAGAGCCTGATCATGTCCACCGTCGTCACCGCGAAACTGCAGGAGCAGTTCGATGCGGGCCTCGAAACCCGCGCCGATTTCACCATCGACCAGCCGCTGCAGCGCTACGGCCAGGTCGATCACGCGGTGTGGCAGCAGCTCTATGCGCGCCAGTCGGCGCTGCTGCGCGGCCGCGCGTGCGATGCATTCGTCGCCGGGCTCGGTAAGATCGAGCTGCCGGCCGACCGCGTGCCGTCGTTCGCCGACGTGAACCGCCAGTTGAAGCCCGCGACCGGTTGGGAAATCGTCGCGGTGCCGGGCCTCGTGCCCGACCGCGTGTTCTTCGAGCACCTCGCGAACCGGCGTTTCCCCGTCACCTGGTGGATGCGCCGTCCCGACCAGCTCGACTACCTGCAGGAACCCGACTGCTTCCACGACCTGTTCGGCCACGTGCCGCTGCTGATCGACCCGGTGTTCGCCGACTACATGCAGGCGTATGGCCGCACCGCGCTCGCGGTCGCCGACGACGAAGCGGCACTGGCGCGGCTCGCGCGCCTCTATTGGTATACGGTGGAATTCGGGCTGATCCGCGACCCGCGCGGGACCAACGGGCTGTCGATCTACGGCGCCGGGATCGTGTCGAGCAAGGGAGAAAGCCTGTACAGCCTGGAAAGCGCGGCGCCGAACCGGCTCGGGTTCGACCTCGAGCGCGTGATGCGCACGAAGTACCGGATCGACACGTTCCAGAAGACCTACTTCGTGATCGACGATTTCGCGCAGTTGTTCGCGCTCGCCGACGTCGACGGCCGCGCACTGGCCGACCGGCTCGCGGCGCTGCCCGAATTCGCGGCCGGCGCGGTGCTCGACACCGACCGCGTGCTGCATCGCGGCACGGGCGAAGGCTGGCCCGACGACGCCGACGCGTGACGTACCGCGGCGCCGACCGCCGTCGGCCGGCCCGCCGTCACCCTTTGCGCAACTATGAAACAATGAACGATACCGGCCTCGCCGCGCGGTGCAGCCGCGCGTGGGCGCCGTTACCGAACGAGAGGTGCAAGATGATCCACAAGCTCACATCCGAAGAACGCAAGACCCGGCTCGAAGACCTGCCGCACTGGACGGCCGTGCCGGGCCGCGACGCGATCCAGCGCCGCCTGCGCTTCGCCGATTTCAACGAAGCGTTCGGCTTCATGACGCGCATCGCGATCAAGGCGCAGGAGATGAACCACCATCCGGAATGGTTCAACGTGTACAACCGTGTCGACATCACGCTGTCGACCCACGACGCCGACGGCCTGACCGAACGCGACATCGAACTCGCGCGGTTCATCGACGGCGCCGCCGCGCACGCGCAACCGGGCGCCTGAATCCCGAGTCCCGCCTCTACCGCCGCGCATCTTTCCGTGCGCGGCGCGTCAACTTTTCATTTCGCTAAACGTTTTCTAGGATGTACTCAGCGAAAGCCTTCAGCTTTCCAAGCCATCCTTAAGGCGCACGTAAGTCTCGTACGCTTTCCGCGCCTTGGGGTCCAATCCTTCCAGTTGCAGCGCGCTTTCGCGCTGTACAATCAGCAGCGCATACGGCTTGGAGAGCGCGCTGGCCTCTTCGCAGAGTTTGAGTTCGTCGCCGCTCGACGGCGAGCGGGCGCGCCAGAAATTGATCGCGGCTTCGAGGTCGTGGATCGAAATATCGGACATGATTGGATTTAATCGTTCGCTGGCCGCCATGCTTGATGTCAGGCGATGCGGCGTCCCTGTGGAAACGGCTTCGTGCTGTCCGCGTGCCTGAACCGCCAACCCATTGTACTTGAGCGAACTTCATGCGACTCCTTCTGATCGAAGACGACCGCCCCATCGCACGCGGTATCCAGAGCAGCCTCGAACAGGCTGGCTTCACCGTCGACATGGTGCATGACGGCATTTTTGCCGAACAGGCGCTGGCACAGAACCGCCACGAACTCGTGATCCTCGACCTCGGCCTGCCGGGCATCGACGGGATGACGCTGCTCACGCGCTTCCGCCAGACCAACCGCCACACGCCCGTGATCGTGCTGACCGCGCGCGACGAGCTGAACGACCGAATCCAAGGCCTGAACTCCGGCGCCGACGACTACATGCTCAAGCCGTTCGAGCCGGCCGAGCTCGAAGCGCGCATCCGCGCGGTGATGCGCCGCAGCGGCCCGCACAGCGACATGCCGCGTCCGGAAGTGTCGCTCGGCGGCGTCCGCCTGTCGGGCGTCGACCGCCGCATCTTCAACGACGACAAGCCGCTCGAACTGTCGCCGCGCGAATTCGCGGTGCTCGAGATGCTGCTGCTGCGTCACGGCCGCGTCGTCAGCAAGGCCCAGTTGCAGGATCACCTCACGCACTTCGGCGGCGATCTTGGCGACACCGCGATCGAAGTCTACGTGCACCGCGTGCGCAAGAAACTCGAGCAATGCCGCGTCGAAATCGTCACGGTGCGCGGCTTCGGCTACCTGCTGCAGGAAATCCGCCAGACGGCGAGCGTCTGAGCGACGCCGCGCGCCGGCCGGCCGCGTGCCGCCGACGCGCATGCGTACGGCTTCCGCGTCGCCGCCCGGCGCACGACCGCGCCGCTCCCCGTGAGCGGCGCTTATCCATTTGCCCGTCGAAATGTCTCCTGATCCGGCTGTGACCACCAGCCTGCGCCGTTCGCTGCTCCGGCGCCTCGCCGCCCCGCTGTCGATGCTCGCGCTGATGAGCGGCCTGATCGCCTACTGGCTCGCGTGGCAATACACGCAGCACGTGATCGACCGCTCACTCGCCGATCTCGCGACCGCCATCTCTAAACAGATCCAGATCGCCGGCCCCGACGCGCCGTTCACGGTGCCGCCGCTCGCGCAGGCAATGTTCTCCGATCCGGCCGAAGCACTGATCTACCGGATCAGCGACGGCGAGCAGGAACTCGCCGGCGACCCGAAGCTGCCGCTGCAGGGCATCAACGTGCGCCGCATGCACCACGCGTACGTGTTCGAGGCCGAGTACGACAACCGCGCGGTGCGGGTCGCGCAGGTGCGCGTCGACGACGTCGAGGGCGGCAAGCCGATGGTCGTCGAAGTCGCGCAGCCGGTACGTCACCGCTACCGGATCGCGGCTGAATTCCTCGTCGCGATCATGATGCCGCTGCTCCTGCTGCTGCTCGCGGGCTGGGGCATCGTGTGGCGCGTGGTGAACCAGCAGTTGGGCCCGCTCACGCATCTCGCCGATTCGCTGAACCGGCAGACCCACACGTCGCTGGAGCCGGTCGACGAAACCGACGTGCCGCTGGAGATCCGGCCGCTGACGAGCGCGATGAATGCGCTGCTCGGCCGCCTCAAGACCGCGCTCGACGCGCAGCGCAAGTTCATCGCCGATGCCGCGCACCAGTTGCGCACGCCGCTCACCGCGGTGAAGCTGCATGCCGAACAGGCGGCCGTCGCACGCGACCCGCACCAGACCTTCGCCGCGGTGCGCGAGCTGCGCGCAGCGGCCGACCGGGCGGTGCGGCTGTCCAACCAGTTGCTGTCGCTCGCGCGCGCCGAGCCGGGCGAACAGGCCGCCCGCTTCGTCGACGTCGATCTCGCGGCGATGGCGTTCGAGACGGGCGCCGAATGGGTGCCGCGCGCGCTCGCGTCGCATGTCGACCTCGGTTTCCAGCGCAGCGACGACCCGGGCGACGACGAGAAGCTGATCGTGCGCGGCAACCCCGTGCTGCTGCGCGAGGTGATCGCGAACCTGCTCGACAATGCACTGAAGTACGTGCCGCTCGCGCGGCCGGACGGCGCGCGGATCACGGTGAACGTCGCGCGCGCCTCGCTCGAGGGCAGCCAGCCGGCCGCCGAGATCGTCGTCGAGGACAACGGCCCCGGCGTGCCCGCGAACCAGCAGGCTGACCTGTTCAAGCGCTTCTTTCGCGGCGACGCGCAAAGCGGCAATGGCGTCGAGACGGGCGCCGGGCTCGGGCTCGCGATCGTGCACGACATCATCGCGATGCATGGCGGCACCGTGTCGTACGAGGATGCATCGGAAGGCGGCTCGCGCTTCGTGGTGAGGGTGCCGCTCGCCGCGCATACGGCGCAGCCGGCCAGCGAAACGCTGGCTGTGGCGCCGACGCACTGAGCAACGCGATTGTCGGCGGGCAACCGCTGGCCCGTCGACCGGGCCGCCCGCCGGAACAGGCACGGAAAGACGGAAAGCGGATGACGCGCCGCGACGACGCGGCAACCGTCGACTGAAACGACAGCGGCAGCGCGCGATGCGCTGCCGCCTGCCTCACTTCTTGCTCTTCTTGTCCTTCGAACCGGACGCCGGCTTGCCGTCCTTCTTGTCCTTCTTCTTTTTCTTCTTCCCGCCTTCGTCGGACGTCGCGAGCAGCGTGCCGCGGCACGACTCCGCACCGCAGTGGCACGCGTATTCGCGCTTGAGCTTCTTCGTCAGCTTCGCGTCGATCACGAGGCCGTAGTCGTAGAACAGCTCCTCTTCCGGCCCGATGTCACGCAGCGCGTGGATGTACACGCGGCCTTTGACTTCCTCGGCTTCGCAGTTCGGCGCACACGAATGGTTGATCCAGCGCGCGCTGTTGCCGTCGATCTTGCCGTCGATCACGCCGCCTTCGTCCAGTGCGAAGTAGAACGTATGGTTCGGCTCGCTCGGGTCGTGCGGATGGCGGCGCAGCGCTTCCTTCCACGAGATTCGTTCGCCCTTGTATTCCACTACGCGCTCGCCGGCCTTGATCGGCGCCACGGCGAACACGCCCTTGCCGTGTACTCCCGAGCGGCGCACCGCGATCCTGCGTGAACTCATCGAACCAATCCTTGTGAAGACGACTTGAATGGAAGCGGCCGCGATCGCGGCCGGGCGCCGCGCAAAACGAAAACGCGGCACCGGTCGGTGCCGCGTCGGGGCATGCGGCGAATCATCCGCATCCTACACGTTCAAGATTGCTTCGTTCAACATCGCGCGCAATATTGCGCGATGTGCTCAGCGCTGGCCGAATGCGACGTCGCCGAACAGCGCCTTGTGCTCGCGCGGTTGCGAACGCCAGTACTGCGGCGGCGCCGTCACCTGCGCGCCGAGTTCGGCCGCCGCGTGCCACGGCCAGCGCGGGTCGTACAGCATCGCGCGCGCCATCGCGACGAGATCGGCGTCGCCGGCCTCGATCAGCCGGTTCGCGTGCGCGGGTTCGTTGATCAGGCCGACCGCGATCGTCGGCATGCCGACCGCCCGCTTCACGGCCTGCGCGAACGGCACCTGGTAGCCGGGCGACAGCGGAATCTTCTGCAGCGGCGACACGCCGCCGGACGACACGTCGATCCAGTCACAGCCGCGGCGCTTCAGTTCATGTGCGAACGCGATCGTATCGTCGAGCTCCCACCCGCCTTCGACCCAGTCGGTCGCGGACACGCGCACGCCGACCGGCCGCTCTTCCGGAAACGCGGCGCGCACGATCTCGAAGATCTCGAGCGGAAACCGCATCCGGTTTTCGCGCGAGCCGCCGTATTCGTCGGTGCGCCGGTTCGCGAGCGGCGACAGGAACTGATGCAGCAGGTAGCCGTGCGCCGCGTGCACTTCGATCGCATCGATGCCGAGCCGCGCGGCACGCCTGGCCGATGCGGCAAAGGCTTCGCGGATGCGGTTCAGGCCCGCCGCATCGAGCGCGAGCGGCGGCGTCTCGCCCTCCTTGTGCGGCACGGCCGACGGCCCGTGCGGCAGCCAGCCGCCGTCGGCGACCGGCACGAGCTGGCCGCCCTCCCACGGCGCCGCGCTCGACGCCTTGCGGCCCGCGTGCGACAGCTGCATCGCGACGCGGATCGGCGAATGCTTGCGGATCGCGGCCAGCACCGGCTTCAGCGCGGCTTCGGTCACGTCGTCCCACAGACCGAGGTCGCCATGCGTGATGCGCCCGTCGGGTTCCACCGCGGTCGCTTCGATACACAGCAGCCCCGCGCCCGACAGCGCGAGATGGCCGAGGTGAATCATGTGCCAGTCGGTCGCTTTGCCGCGTTCGGCTGAGTACTGGCACATCGGGGAAATCACGATCCGGTTCGGAAGGGTCACGCCGCGCAGCGTGAACGGGGAAAACAGCGCAGTCATGGAAGCCGCTCGCCAGGAAAGGGAAAGAGCGGACGAGCGTAGCACGCAGGCCGGAAGCGTGCAGACGGCGCCATCGGCAGTAAGCGGATGGTCAGGTACGGCGCCGGCTGGATGCCGGCGAGGCGCGGAATGAGCGGAATGCGCGACGTACGGCGACGGCGAGGCGTCGGCCCGTAACGGACCCAGGCCGGCTCAAGCCTTTGCAGTGACCGCAGCCGCCCGCGACGTCAGAGCCCGACGCTGCCGAGCCACTCCGCGAACATGTGCCGGGCGGCCGTCTCGAGCGCGGGGCCGTGCTGAACGGTATCGGCCCGCAACTGGCGCGCGTCGACGCCTGGCGTCGCCGCGATTTCGCCGGCATTCGCGATCAGCCACGGTTCGAAGCGATCGGTACGGATTTCGGGATGACATTGCAGCGCCAGCACGTGCTGCCCCCAGGCGAAGGCCTGGTGGCGACAGGCCGGCGTCGACGCGAGATGGATCGCACCGCCCGGCAGGTCGAACGTATCGCCATGCCAGTGCAGCATCGACGTCGTCGCGCCGTCGAGATGACGCAGCGGCGACGCACGGCCGGCGTCGGTGAGCGTCAGCGGCGCCCAGCCGAGTTCGTGCTGCGCGGCCGGGTAGACGCGCGCTCCGAGCGCCCGTGCGATGAACTGCGCGCCGAGGCAGATGCCGAGGATCGGCAGCCCCGCGTCGATGCGCTGGCGCACGAGCGCCAGGAGCGGCGCGATCGTCGGATACTGCGCGTCGTCGTACACGCTGAGCGGCCCGCCGAGCACGACGAGCAGCGACGGCTCGAGCACGTCGAGCACCTCGACCCGCGACGATCCGACATCGACATAGCGCACCCGCCGACCGCGTTCGCCGAGCACCTGCTCGAAGCTCCCGAGATCCTCGAAATGCACGTGGCGGATCGCCACGACTTCAGCGTTCATCATCGGCCTCCCGGTCGATCGACGGACGTCAGCCTGCGAAAATCTTCCAGGTCTTCTTCTGCGTCGCCGCGTCGGCTTCTTCCTGCACCGAGCAGTCGAGACGCAGATCGCTGTCCGACATCGCGATGTCGAGCACCGCGCAGTGATGCACGGTCTTTTTCGACGGCTTGCTCGGCTGGAAATGCGTGCACGTGAGACACATGCGTTGCGGCGGCGTCGCGCCGGCCACCTGCAGCTCGCGCAGCGTCTTCAGCAGCGCGCGATACAGCGTGCCCTGCTCGTCCGCGCCGAGCTTGCCGACCGCTTTCGTCAGGAATTCAGGCCATTGCAGCGCCTTCTTCGCGGCCGTGCGGCCACGCGCCGACAGGCGTACGGCCAGTGCCCGGCCGTCGTCCAGCGCACGGCGCTTCTCGACAAGCCCCTTCGTCTCGAGCGTGCTGACCGCATCGCTCGTGGTGGCCGCGGTGAGCTGCGTCTCGCGCGCGATCTCGCCGAGCCGCATCGGGCCCTTGCGCTGCAGCAGCAGCACGAGAATCTCGCCCTGCGTCGGCGTGAGGCCAGCGCCTTCCGCCCAATCCCATGCCTCGCTCCGCATGGCCGTGCTCAACCGCAGCAGGCTGTGGGTCACACGTCCCGCAGCCTGGTTCCCGTAAACGCCTTCGCTCATAGTCTTTTCGCTTTGCCGCCGCCCGGATGGCCGAGCAGCCGTAGTGTGGAGATCGAATCTATCTCAAAACAGACGCACCCACTCGAGTGCGTCAGCACGGCCGTCGCGAGGCACACGCGGCGGTCGCGTTCGCGGCGACCGGAGAGACACACGTCGTTCCGGTGTCCGCAAAGCCGACATTCTAAGCGAGAGCGGAAAATCGCACAGCTAAGTTATCCCCTGCATTCTGTGGAAAATCGCTGGATAACCGTAAATTCTTGTTGTGCGTGCAATGTCGCGCGCCCGCGAAACGGGGCGCGCCAGCATTGTCCTGTTCGAATCGGCCATTGGCCGCATGGGAATGATCCACCGGTTATCCCGCCTGCAGAGCGTTGACTTTGCAGTGGAATATCGGGTTATCCACAGATTTTTAGGACGCCTCGCATCGATTTCGGCGGGACACGGCGCCGATTACCGCTCAGCGAATCGCCATGCGGTCGATCCTGCTATCTGCAAAACATATTTTCACTCGCGCCAACGTAAGCACTGCTGCCGGACCGTCTCGTTCAGCGATTTTTCCTGTTTGAAAACGGTTCTCAACCACGATGCGTCGTTCACGCGCGCCTTCGCGAGCGCGCCGATCTCGTCGAGCGCCGCGCGCGAACCGAGCGCGGCCGCATGCGGCGCGATCCGGTCGAGCGTGTCGAGGATGTCTTCCGCGATCGTGCGGCGCTCGCCCGTCTGAGGATTCACGCAGGTGCCTTCGAGTCCGAAGCGGCACGCTTCGAAACGGTTGAACGTGTAGACGAGGTAATCGTCCTCCGACAGCTTCAGCGGCCGGTCGGTCAGCAGGTAGCGTGCGAGCGTCTGGATGTAGCAGGCGATCGCCGCCGCGCGATCGACCGACAGCGGCGTGTCCATCACGCGCACCTCGATCGTGCCGTAGCCGGGCTTCGGCCGGATGTCCCAGTAGAAGTCCTTCATCGAGTTGACGACGCCCGTGTTCACCATCTTCGTGAAGTATTCCTCGAAGCTGTCCCACGTGAGCACGAACGGCGCGCGGCCCGACAGCGGGAACGCGAACACCGAATTCAGGCGTGCCGAATGGAAGCCCGTGTCGACGTTCTGCACGAATGGCGACGACGCGGACAGCGCGATGAAGTGCGGAATGAAGCGCGACATCGAGTGCAGCAGGAACAGCGCGCTGTCGGGATCGGGACAGCCAATGTGCACGTGCTGGCCGAACACGGTGAACTGCTTGGCGAGATAGCCGTACAGCTCGGAAATGTACTGGAAGCGCGGCGCATCGTAGATCTGCCGGTCGCTCCATTGCTGGAACGCATGCGTGCCGCCGCCGGCCAGCCCGACGTTGAGCTGGTCGGCCGCCTTCACGAGCACGTCGCGGATCGCATGCAGCTCGCTGACGGCCTGCTCGTGCGAATGGCAGATGCCGGTCGACAGTTCGATCATGCTTTCGGTGATTTCCGGCGTGATGTTGCCCGGAAAGGTCTCGCCCTGGATCAGGCGCATCAGGTCGGATGCCGCTTTGGTCAGGTCGTAGTTGTGCGTGTTGACGACCTGGATCTCCAGTTCGACGCCGAACGTGAACGGTTCGGAATTGACGAAGGTTTCGAGTGCCATGGCAGGTTCCGGAATCAGTTGCTGTCGCTGCGTTCGCCGACCGCCGACAGGCAGCGATAGACGACGAACGGGCTGACGAGCTGCAGGATCACGATCGAGCACATCACGATCGCGCGCAGGTGCGGGTCGAAATTGGGATAGAGCTGGTAGGTATCGTCGACGAGCAGGTACGACAGCGCGGACATCGGCGTGAGCGCGATGCCGAGCGCGACGCCCTGCTTCATCCCGAGGCCGCTCGGCTTCGCGAACGCGACGACGCCGGCCAGCTTCGCGACGAGCCGCGTGACGATCAGCACGATCGCGAGCAGCCCGCCGAGCGCGATGTCGCCCCACGTGAACGACGTGAGCGTCAGCACGAACAGCACCACCGTCAGCAGCCAGCCGGCCGTGCCGAAGTGCTCGGGCCACAGCTGCGGCCGCGCCTCGAGGTTCTTCACGATGATGCCGGCGAGCAGCAGCGTGAGCAGCGTCGATAGCTTCAGCGCCTGCGCGACGGCGATCGCGAGCATCACGAGCCCGAACAGCGCGACGAACGAATGCTCGTCGCGCATCGTCGCGGTCATGTGACGGAACAGGTAATTGCACGAACGCGCGACCAGATACGCGACGATGAACGAACCGGCGAGCAGGTAGAGCGGCTGCAGGATCGTCGCGAAAACGTTGCCGTACGCTTCCTGGTGCAGCCAGCTCGTCACGAGCTTGGTCAGCACGATCGCATACACGCTGTTGAGCGCGGTGAGCGTGATCAGGCGCTGCGACACCTGCCCTTCCGCACGCAGTTCGGTCTTGAGCTGGATCACCATCGACGGCGACGTCGCGATCGCGATCGCCGACAGCACGAGGGCGACCATCCCCGATACGCCGAGCGCGAGCATCACGAACAGCACGAGCACGAAGGTGAGCGTGGCTTCCGCGAGGCTCGACGCGACGAGCCACGGATTGCGCCGAATCCAGCGCAGGTCGAGGCGGCTGCCGAGCTCGAACAGCAGCAAGCCGAGCGCGACGTCCATCAACAGTCGCGAGGTTTCGTCGGTGCTCGTGTCGATCACGCCGAATCCGAACGAACCGGCGATCAGGCCGATCACCGCATAGCCGGTGATGCGCGGCAAGCGCCACGCGCGGTAGCACAGCTCGCCGCACAGGCCGGCTGCAAACAGTGCGAGCCCGGCCCAGAACACGGCATCCGGCGCGAGCGGCCAGTTGGGCAGGAATGAGAACGCCGACTTCATCGTGGTGACTTCTCCTTTGGAAGCAACCGCCAGCGACGCGGGGTCAAGCGACAGGAATGGATGCGCGCCGGCTGGGTATCGCCCCGAATGTGATTGTTGTGCTCGACGATGGCGGTACATGGGGTCCGCCTGTTCCGCCACAGGGCGGAACGTCGTTCAGGTTGCCGATCTGGATTGTCGGCCTGGTGTGTGAACGGACTGCGCAGTCTCGAAGATTCAGATTCGAAATCGTGCCGACCGTTCCGTTGAAGCATGTCCGGCGCTTGGCCGAACGAACGCGAAGGAAACCGATTGTGCCACAGCTTTTTCGTTCCGGAACCGACTGAATCGACTCGCGGCGCTGTGCGGCGCCACAGGTCTTTGGTTTCAAAGGTTTACCTGTATATATACGTAGTAGAAGTTAACAAAGGACGCACAGTTCTGTGGATAACTCCGGTTTACGCTGGAAGATCAAGGTGTTGGCGAAACCATAACCGGTTGCACAGGCTGTTTGCTCACAGACGTTTGAGTTGAGCAACTTTCGGGCCGCTTCACAGCTGTGCTGAGTTACCCAGTTTACGTCCACTGTGATTGCACACGAAGTGCGCGCGGATTCCGCGCGGTTATCCACAGCATCGCGTGGATAACCTTGCGCGGAAAAATCGGGAAACTGTGAGGGGTGCGCGCGAAGTCAGCCAGCCGAGCCGACGCGGCGGGCGCGCAGTGCGCGGATCAGGAAGCGGGCAGGATCGACGGCGTCGGCGAGTTCGCGCTCGAGCGGCCAGGGCTCGCCTTCGAGTTGCGATGCGATGAGTTCGGCGCCGAGCGCGGCCCATACGAGGCCGCGCGAACCGAAGCCGAAGGCGCCGTAGAGGCCCGGCATGCGCGGCAGGTCGCGCGCCTGCGCACCGCCCAGCGCGCGTGCGTTCGCGGTGGCCTGCGTTTCGTCGGCGAGCGGGCCGATGAGCGGCAGGCGGTCGCCGACGACCCAGCGGAATGCGACGCGGCCGCGCAGCGTGGCGGGATCCGGCAGCGCGCCGATCAGGCCCGGCAGCAGGTGCCGCGCGCGATCGAGGTTTTCGGCGTGGCCGGCCGCGCGCATCGCGGGATCGGTGTCGTCCGGTTCGAAGGTGGCGCCGATCAGCAGCGTGCCGTCGTCGAGCGGGACCGCGTAACCGTCGCCGATCGCCGGGCATGGCAGCGGCGCCGTCGTGCCCGGCGGCAACAGCGTGAGCTGGCCGCGCACCGGTTGCAGCGCGACATGCCGCAGCCCGGCAAGACGCGCTGCATCGCCCGCGTTCGCGAGCACGACGACGGGCGCATCGGCCAGCGTGGCGCCCGTATCGTCGAGTGCATGCCAGGTGTCGTCCCGCCGTTCGAGCCGTGCGACGCAGGTGGACGCCAGCAGCCGCACGCGCTCGCCGGCCGCCGCATACTGCGCGGCGCACAGCCCGGCTGGCCATACGGCGCCGCCGTGCGGAAACAGCAGGCCGCCCTGCGCGACCGGCAGATTCAGGTGCGCCCGCGCGGCATCGGCATCGAGCAACGTCACGTAGTCGGACGGCGCCCCGAACGCGTCGAACGCGTCGCGCATCCGCGCGAAATCGTCGGCCGATTCGGCGAGATGGAGCATCCCGTGCGTGCTGCGTGCGAATGCATGCCCCGCGCGTTCGAGGGCACGCCAGCGTGCAAGCGCGTGCAGGAAGCCACCGCGCGTGAGCCGGCTCGCGACGTTGTCGTCGCGCGTCATCAATGGATGGAACACACCGGCCGGATTGCCCGACGCTTCGCTCGCGATCCGTTCGTGCCGTTCGATCAGCGTGACGTCCCAGCCGCGCGCGGCCAGCCGTTCGACCACCGCGCAGCCGGCGAGACCCGCGCCGATCACGATCGCGCGGCGCGCGGCAACGGGCAGCGCACGCGGCGGCTCGTGCCGGCGCGCGCGCCAGCGCGGCGCATAGTCGCCGACGAGGCGATCGTCGACTTCGCGGAACGTGAAACCCGTTTCGCCGAGCGCGTGTTTCACGTCGTCGGACTTTGCATGCGTCGCAAACGTCGCGTGTTCGCCGGCGAGTTTCGCGAGTGCGCGAATCCCGTCGCCCGATGCCGCGGCGCCTTCGAGAAAAAACGCATCGGCACGCGCGACGAGCTTCTTCAACAAGTCGATCGTATCGCCGAACGCGAGCGTGAGCACCACGCGCCCTGCGTCGAATTCGAGCCGATGCAGGCCCGGCACGAGTATCGGCCAGGCATCGAGCAACGCGTCGACGTCTGCCGATATGGTTGTGTCTGCAACCATATGCGAGACCGCGCGGCGCAGGTCGTCGCGCGAGAACGGATGCGGTTCGATCGCGACGACGTGCAGCCGTTCGCAGCGCGCCGGATCGTCGCGCCACGCGGCCCAGGCCGCGAGGAAGCCGGCGCCCGCGCCGAACGCGGTCGTGACGATCGTGAACGTTCGGCGGCGCTGCCAGCGCGCGGGCAGCCCGTTGCCCGCGACGAACGTGCGATGCGCGCGAGCGAGCGTGCCGGATGCACCGCGATGAAGCTCGCCGAACTCGGGCGAGACGAGCGTGCCGTCGTCGCGAAGCGCGAGCGTGGCGGAAACAAGTCGGTCGGGCATGCGAAACAAAAAACGTGGCAGCCAAGCCTGGCAAGGGATTGCGGGAGGCCGTCCAACCGGCCGTTGGAAAGGGGCAACGGCGCGACGATCGGGCGGACCACGCCGCGGACCCTGTCCGGTTGGCGCAGGTCAAAAAACGGGCAGTCGACGATTCATTCGGCGAAATACCGATGAAAATCTTTGAAACCCTTGTCGTTATTGGGTTTGCGCTGCGCTATCATAGCAACGCCGTACCGCGGGGTGGCCGCCGGCAAGCCGGAGGGCGCGTCGCGCGGGCCAGGATTCGGCGCTGTGTCGTCGGAGTCTGACTCTCGACGGCACGGTTCGCGCACGTATAATCGGCGCGTTCGCGCTGTTCGTGTCAACCTAACCTGATAAAGGAACCTTAATGAACAAACAGGAACTGATCGACGCCGTCGCCGCCCAAACGGGCGCCAGCAAGGCTCAAACCGGCGAAACGCTGGACACGCTGCTCGAAGTCATCAAGAAGGCCGTGTCGAAGGGTGATGCGGTTCAGCTGATCGGCTTCGGCAGCTTCGGTTCGGGCAAGCGCGCAGCACGTACGGGCCGCAACCCGAAGACGGGCGAAACCATCAAGATCCCGGCAGCCAAGACGGTCAAGTTCACGGCTGGCAAGGCGTTCAAGGACGCCGTCAACAAGCGTTAAACCCGCGCCTGTTCCATGAAAAACCCGCCTCTCGGCGGGTTTTTTGTTGGGCGCGCGCGGCATTTTCGCCACAGTTCGCGCCGCTCTTGCAAAAGTTAACGGTTATTTTACAAGCCGTTACCACGCGATCATGCGTGCACGATCTGCGTGTCGCCGTGATCGTCGTCGTCGTGCGAATCGACGTCCCACGCCGGGAACGGATCGTCGAACGCCGCCCATCCCGCCGCGCCGACTGCGAACTCCGCATCGGTCAGCAGGCATGCATCGAGTTTCGCGCGCCACGCATCGGCGTCGAGCGCGATGCCGATCAGCACGAGTTCCTGGCGGCGATCGCCGACCGTGCGATCGTCGAGATCGCCCAGCCATTCGGTGCGGATTTCAGCGAGCAGTTCGTCGTCGTCCGGCCATTCCGTGCGATCCTGCGCCGCCCACCACAAACCTGCCGGGCCATGCCGGCATACGCCGCCCGCCTGCGACAGCGAACCTGCGATGTCGTTGCGCGTCGCGAGCCAGAAGAAACCCTTGCTGCGCAGCACGCCAGGCCACTCCTGATGCAGCAGCGCCCAGAGCCGTGCCGGGTGAAACGGCCGGCGCGCGCGGTAAACAAAATTGCCGATGCCGAATTCGTCGGCTTCGCCGTGCACGTGCGCATGATGGTCGTCATGGCAGTCCGGGTCGTCGCAATGCGTGTGATCGTGATCGAGCGACGCGAGCCAGCCCGGCGCGTTCGCGGCTTCGTCGAAATCGAAGCGGCCGGTGTTCAGCACTTCGTCGAGCGGCACGTTGCCGAACGTCGAGACGACCTGGTGCGCGCGCGGATTGAGGCGCGCGAGGATGTGCTGCAGGCGGGCGAGATCGTCCGCGCCGACGAGGTCGGCCTTGTTGATCACCAGCACGTCGCAGAATTCGATCTGCTCGATCAGCAGCTCGACGAGCGTGCGGTCGTCGTCTTCCGACGCGGCGATACCGCGTGTCGCGAGCGCGTCGTCGGAGCCGTAGTCGCGCAGGAAGTTGTACGCGTCGACCACGGTGACGAGCGTGTCGAGCCGCGCGATGGCCGACAACGACGTGCCGTCGTCGTCGACGAACGTGAAGGTCTCGGCGATCGGCATCGGCTCCGCGATACCGGTCGATTCGATCATGATCGCGTCGAAGCGGCCTTCGGACGCAAGGTTGCGGATCTCGACGAGCAGATCGTCGCGCAGCGTGCAGCAGATGCAGCCGTTCGACATTTCGACGAGGCGTTCCTCGACGTGCGACAGCGCCTGCGCATCGCGCACGAGCGACGCGTCGATGTTGACCGCCGCGAGATCGTTGACGATCACTGCGACTTTCAAGCCCGCGCGGTTCGCGAGGACGTGGTTCAGCAGCGTGGTCTTGCCGGCGCCGAGGAAGCCGGACAGCACGGTGACGGGCAACGGCTGTTTCATTGCCGGATTCATGATGATATGCACCAACGGAAAAGAGGAGAAAGCGGCCGCGGCGCCCTGCCGGGGCGCGATCGGCCCGCGCACGGGCGAAACGGCGGCGTCAGCCCGCATTGTGCATCAAACGCGCGCGGCCGGCCCGGCGTCAGCCGGCGACGCGGCGCGGAATCACTGAGCGGCTTGAGGCGCTTGAGCGGCCTGAGCGGCCTGGGTGGTCTGCGCGGGCGGCAGCAGTTTCCATTGCGTCAGGATGCCGGCGATCTGCCGCGCGTACTTGTCGCGCAGCGACGGCGTTTCCGAATGATAGGCGCCGACCGCCTGCCACGTGTTGCCGTAGCGGTTCATTTTCTGTTTGAGATGCCACGCGGCGATGTACACGTTCTTGCACGGCTCCATCAGCGTGTCGCGGCCGATCCCGTAGCGCGACAGCGTTGGCAGGTGGATCGAATTGATCTGCATCAGGCCGTAGTCGACCGAGCCGTTCGTGTTCTTGTTGAGCGCACCGGGCCGGTTGCGCGACTCCTGCCACGCGATCGCGCGCAGGATCAGCGGATTGACCTGCTGGTATTTGGCCGCTTCGTCGAAACAGTCCGCGCGTGCGTTGCCGCTGGCGAACCACGCGCCGGCGGCGATCAACGCGATCGAAGCGAACCGTCTGTTCATCGTGCAGAAACGAAAGGAAATTGCGCGAAGCTCGGGAAAACCCGTGCCTGTTATTAGTGCGACGAGAAACGCGCCGCCCGTATCATACCGGCAGACCGTCAGGTTGCGACAGGCAGGAATACGGCAGCCCGGTTATACCGCATTTCCGTGTCGGTTCATCGCGAAAATCAGGGAGAGGGCCGGCGTGCGGAGGGTTACACCGATCCTTACATCTTGCATACGATTCGTCGGATACCTGTCGTATGTGAGACAGTCTTCGGATCAATGTGATATTTCGGACATGAAAAACTGCTAATGTCGCCTCTTTCGGACTTGGATCCCAGCACTACCGCCGGAAGTGGCCTGAGCCGGCATCGACCCATTCATCCATGACAAGAAATCGCTTCGTTATGCGGCGTATCGCCACGACCCTGCTCGTGGCAGGCATCATCGTCTCGCAGGCCGCCTACGCTCAGGTCACGCTCAACTTCGTGAATGCGGATATCGACCAGGTCGCGAAAGCGATCGGCGCCGCGACCGGCAAGACCATCATCGTCGACCCCCGCGTGAAGGGGCAGCTCAATCTCGTGGCCGAACGGCCGGTGCCGGAAGACCAGGCATTGAAGACGCTGCAGTCGGCGCTGCGCATGCAGGGCTTCGCGCTCGTGCAGGATCACGGCGTGCTGAAGGTCGTGCCGGAAGCCGACGCGAAGCTGCAGGGCGTGCCGACCTACATCGGCAATGCGCCGCAGGCGCGCGGCGACCAGGTGATCACGCAGGTGTTCGAACTGCACAACGAATCGGCGAACAACCTGCTGCCAGTGCTGCGGCCGCTGATCTCGCCGAACAACACGGTGACGGCCTACCCGGCGAACAACACGATCGTCGTGACCGACTATGCGGACAACGTGCGCCGCATCGCGCAGATCATCGCGGGCGTCGATAGCGCCGCGGGCGCGCAGGTGCAGGTCGTGCCGCTGCGCAACGCGAACGCGATCGACCTCGCCGCGCAACTGCAGAAAATGCTCGACCCGGGCGCGATCGGCAACAGCGACGCGACGCTGAAGGTATCGGTCACGGCCGACCCGCGCACCAACGCGCTGCTGCTGCGTGCGTCGAACGCGTCGCGCCTCGCGGCCGCGAAGCGTCTCGTGCAGCAGCTCGACGCGCCGAGCGCGGTGCCCGGCAACATGCACGTCGTGCCGCTGCGCAACGCCGATGCGGTGAAGCTCGCGAAGACGCTGCGCGGGATGCTCGGCAAGGGCGGCAACGACAGCGGCTCGTCGGCGTCGTCCAACGATGCGAACAGCTTCAACCAGAACGGCGGCTCGTCGTCAAGCGGCAACTTCTCGACCGGCACGTCGGGCACCCCGCCGCTGCCGTCGGGCGGGCTGGGCGGTTCGTCGTCGTCGTCCGGGTATGGCGGCGGCTCGTCCGGCGGTGGCCTCGGTACCGGCGGCCTGCTCGGCGGTGACAAGGACAAGAGCGGCGACGACAACCAGCCGGGCGGGATGATCCAGGCCGACTCGGCCACCAACTCGCTGATCATCACCGCGTCCGATCCGGTGTACCGGAACCTGCGCTCGGTGATCGACCAGCTCGACGCACGGCGTGCGCAGGTCTATATCGAAGCGCTGATCGTCGAGCTGAACTCGACGACGCAGGGCAACCTCGGCATCCAGTGGCAGGTCGCGAGCGGCCAGTTTCTCGGCGGCACGAACCTGGCGCCGACGGCTGGCAACGGTTTGGGCAACAGCATCATCAACCTGACGGCCGGCGGCCTGACCAACGCCGCCGGCGGGATCACCGGCGGCGGCCTCGCGTCCAATCTCGGGCAGCTGTCCCAAGGCCTCAACATCGGCTGGCTGCACAACATGTTCGGCGTACAGGGGCTCGGCGCGCTGCTCCAGTATTTCGCGGGCGTGAGCGACGCGAACGTGCTGTCGACGCCGAACCTGATCACGCTCGACAACGAGGAAGCGAAGATCGTGGTCGGCCAGAACGTGCCGATCGCGACCGGCTCGTATTCGAACCTGACGAGCGGCACGACCAGCAACGCATTCAATACGTACGATCGCCGCGACGTCGGCCTGACGCTGCACGTGAAGCCGCAGATCACCGACGGCGGAATCCTGAAGCTCCAGCTCTATACCGAGGATTCGGCCGTCGTCAACGGCACCACCAACTCGCAGACCGGCCCGACCTTCACGAAGCGCTCGATCCAGTCGACGATCCTGGCCGACAACGGCGAGATCATCGTGCTCGGCGGCTTGATGCAGGACAACTACCAGGTGTCGAACAGCAAGGTGCCGCTGCTCGGCGACATTCCGTGGATCGGCCAGCTGTTCCGTTCGGAATCGAAGGTGCGCGCGAAGACCAACCTGATGGTGTTCCTGCGTCCGGTGATCATTTCCGATCGCAGCACCGCGCAGGAAGTCACGTCGAACCGCTACGACTACATCCAGGGCGTGACGGGCGCGTACAAGTCGGACAACAACGTGATCCGCGACAAGGACGACCCAGTCGTCCCGCCGATGCCGCTCGGTCCGAGCCAGGGTGGCACGGCAGCGGGCAACCTGTTCGATCTCGACAAGATGCGTCGCCAGCAGTTGCAGCGCCAGGTGGTGCCCGTGCCTGCCCAGCCGTTGCCGGAAGCGACGCCCGCGCAGCCGCAGGGCGTGCCCCTGCAAGCCGTGCCGCAACAGCCGCTGACCACCGCGCCGGGAGCCTCGCAGTGAGCGACGTGCTCGCGTCCTCCGCCCACGACGGCGCGCCGGGCGAACGCCAGCCGCCGTCGCCGCTCGCCGCGCGCCTGCTGCCGTACGGCTTCGCGAAGAGCGGCCAGGTGCTGATCGCGCATCAGCTCGACGACACGCTCGAGGTATGGATCAGCGAACGCACGAGCGACGCCGCGCTCGCGGAAATCGCGCGCAACTTCGGCTCGATCGCCGTGCATCGCGTGCCGGCCGACGAGCTCGCACAGGCGATCAACCAGGCCTATGCGCGCCAGGACGGCAGCGCCGCGCAGGTGGTCGGCGAGGTCGAAGGCGAAGTCGACCTGTCGCGGCTGATGCAGGACATCCCCGAAGTCGAGGATCTGCTCGAATCGGAAGACGACGCGCCGATCATCCGGATGATCAACGCGCTGCTCACGCAAGCGGCGCGTGAACAGGCGTCGGACATTCACATCGAGCCGTTCGAGAATGCGTCGGTCGTGCGCTTTCGCGTCGACGGCACGCTGCGCGACGTCGTGCGCCCGAAGAAGGCGCTGCACGGCGCGCTGATCTCGCGGATCAAGATCATGGCGCAGCTCGACATCGCGGAGAAGCGCCTGCCGCAGGACGGCCGCATCACGCTGCGCGTCGGCGGCCGGCCGGTCGACGTGCGCGTGTCGACGCTGCCGACCGGGCACGGCGAGCGCGCGGTGCTGCGTCTGCTGGAAAAGGATGCGCAGCGCCTGAACCTCGAAGCGCTCGGGATGGGCCGCGACACGCTCGTCCAGTTCGACAAGCTGATCGGCCGCCCGCACGGCATCGTGCTCGTCACCGGCCCGACCGGTTCGGGCAAGACGACCACGCTGTACGCGTCGATGTCGCGGCTCGAAACCGCGACGACCAACATCATGACCGTCGAGGACCCGATCGAATACGACCTGTCCGGCATCGGCCAGACGCAGGTGAACGAGCGGATCGGGATGACCTTTGCCCGCGCGCTGCGCTCGATCCTGCGCCAGGACCCGGACGTGATCATGATCGGCGAAATCCGCGACCTCGAAACCGCGCAGATCGCGGTGCAGGCGTCGCTGACGGGCCACCTCGTGCTCGCGACGCTGCATACGAACGACGCGGCGTCCGCCGTCACGCGCCTGACCGACATGGGCGTCGAGCCGTACCTGCTCGCGTCGTCGCTGCTCGGCGTGCTCGCGCAGCGCCTGGTGCGCCAGCTCTGCCCGGTCTGCAAGGAAGAGCGCCACGAGGACGGCCGTACCGTGTGGCATCCGGTCGGCTGCGCGAAGTGCGGACATTCCGGTTATGCGGGCCGGCGCGGTGTGTACGAGCTGCTGGTGATCGACGATTCGATTCGCTCGCTGATCCACCGCAACGCGGCCGATGCCGAGATCCTGGCTGCCGGCCGCGCGGAAGGCATGCGCACGCTGCGCGACGACGCCGAGCGCTGGCTCGCGTCCGGCGCGACGTCGCTCGAGGAAGTGCTGCGCGTGACGGGAGGCGCATAGCGCGATGCCGGCATTCCGTTTCGAAGCAATCGATGCGGCGGGACGCGCGCAGAAAGGCGTGATCGATGCCGACAGTGCGCGCGCCGCGCGCGGCCAGCTGCGCACGCAGGGGCTCACGCCGCTCGTCGTCGAGCCGGCCGCCAGCGCGACGCGCGGCGCGCGTTCGCAGCGGCTCGCGTTCGGCCGCAAGCTGTCGCAGCGCGAACAGGCGATCCTCACGCGCCAGCTCGCGAGCCTGCTGATCGCGGGGCTGCCGCTCGACGAGGCGCTCGGCGTGCTGACCGAGCAGGCCGAGCGCGACTACATCCGCGAACTGATGGCCGCGATCCGCGCGGAGGTGCTCGGCGGCCATTCGCTCGCGAATGCGCTGGGCCAGCATCCGCGCGATTTTCCGGAAATCTATCGCGCGCTGGTCGCGGCCGGCGAGCACACCGGCAAGCTCGGCATCGTGCTGTCGCGCCTGGCCGACTACATCGAGCAGAGCAATGCGCTCAAGCAGAAGATCCTGCTGGCGTTCACGTATCCGGGCATCGTCACGCTGATCGCGTTCGGCATCGTCACGTTCCTGCTGAGCTACGTCGTGCCGCAGGTCGTCAACGTGTTCGCGAGCACGAAGCAGCAACTGCCGATCCTCACGGTCGTGATGATGGCGCTGTCGGAATTCGTGCGGCACTGGTGGTGGGCGATCCTGATCGCGGTCGCGCTCATCGTGTGGTTCGTGAAGGCGACGCTGTCGCGCGCCGGGCCCCGGCTCGCGTTCGATCGCTGGGTGCTGACCGCGCCGCTCGCGGGCAAGCTCGTGCGCGGCTACAACACGGTGCGTTTCGCGAGCACGCTCGGCATTCTCACCGCGGCCGGCGTGCCGATCCTGCGCGCGTTGCAGGCGGCCGGCGAGACGCTGTCGAACCGCGCGATGCGCGCGAACATCGACGATGCGATCGTGCGCGTGCGCGAAGGCTCCGCGCTGTCGCGCGCGCTGAACAACGTGAAGACGTTTCCGCCGGTGCTCGTGCACCTGATTCGTTCGGGCGAGGCGACGGGCGACGTGACGACGATGCTGGATCGCGCGGCCGAAGGCGAAGCGCGCGAGCTGGAGCGCCGCACGATGTTCCTGACGAGCCTGCTGGAGCCGCTGCTGATCCTCGCGATGGGCGGCATCGTGCTCGTGATCGTGCTGGCCGTGATGCTGCCGATCATCGAGCTGAACAACATGGTGCAGTGACGGAGCGGCCCGATTCCGCTTGCCGGGCCGCCGCCGTTCAGCGCATGTAGATCGCGGGGGACGGCGTGTTCGCCGGGAGCTGGATTTCGGCGCGGGCGCCGTTGCGGTCGACGATGATCGAGCGCGGGCGCACTTCGGCGAGCTTCGCGCCGGACGTGACCTCCGCGCCGAGCGACACGGCGCGCGGCGGTTCGCCGCCGACGCCGACGATCGCGGCGCCGCCGTGGTCGAGCGCGAGAATGCCGAACAGGTGGATGTCCTGGACGGGATTCTTGTCGAGCTGACCGCCGAAGAGCGCGGCGGCGTCCTCGGTGCGGATCGGCAGCCGCGCGGCGGCGGCGGGCAGCGGCGCTTCGCGAGCGGACAGCGTGACGACCCAGTAGGTGGCCGTCGCGCACAAACCCGCGAAGAGGGCGAGGGAAAGGATCCGGATCGAGAGCGCGTTCATGCGCGCTATTGTACGGATGTATATGAAATTTGCGTTGGGTGAAAGCCCTCGGCGATGCGCGCCTTACAATGCGTGCTCCGCGCCCGCCGGTCCGGAAGGTTGCTGTCAGGCAATCGTCCGGTGCGCCGGGTGCGTCACTCAATCGACGACATTTTTTGGAAAGAGGTAGTCAGTCATGCAAACGTGGATCACTCGCCGCAACGCGGCCGTGCGTCGTCAGCGCGGTTTCACGCTGATCGAGATCATGGTGGTGGTCGCGATCCTCGGGATCCTGGCGGCGCTGATCGTGCCGAAGATCATGAGCCGCCCGGACGAGGCGCGCCGCATCGCCGCGAAGCAGGACATCGGCACGATCATGCAGGCGCTCAAGCTGTACCGTCTGGACAACGGCCGCTATCCGACCCAGGAGCAGGGCCTGAATTCGCTGATCCAGAAGCCGACCACCGATCCGATCCCGAACAACTGGAAGGACGGCGGCTATCTCGAGCGCCTGCCGAACGACCCGTGGGGCAACGGGTACAAGTACCTGAACCCGGGCGTGCACGGCGAGATCGACGTGTTCAGCTACGGCGCCGACGGCAAGGAAGGCGGCGACGGCAACGATACCGACATCGGTTCGTGGCAATAGGCCGGCACTGATCGGCCCGACGTTTCTTTTCCGTTCTTCATGCTCGCCATTCGCACGACTTCCCGCTGCGGCCGCGATTGCCGTGTGCGTCGCGGTGCGGTGCCGTTCGTGCCGGCACGTACCGATGGCGGCCTGATGAAGCACGGCGCGGCACGACGTCGCACGCGCGGCTTCACGCTGCTCGAAATGCTGGTCGTGCTGGTGATCGCGGGGCTACTCGTGTCGCTCGCGTCGCTGTCGCTGACGCGCAATCCGCGCACCGACCTGCGCGAGGAAGCGCAGCGTATCGCGCTGCTGTTCGAGACGGCCGGCGACGAAGCGCAGGTGCGCGCGCGGCCGATCGCGTGGCAGCCGACCGCGCATGGTTTCCAGTTCGACGTGAGCTCGCCCGACGGCTGGCGCACGCTGCGCGACGACCTGCTGCGCCCGCGCGACTGGGACGGCGGCGTCACCGGCGCCGACATTGATTATCCGGGGTCGGACACGCGCGCGAGCCGCGTCGTGTTCGGCACCGAGAGCATCGACACGCCGGTGCGCGTGACGCTGCATTCGGCCGCCGGCAGCGCGACGATCGTCGGCACCGGCAACGGCCGCTACGAGGTGCAATGACGATGCGTCGTCGCCTGCCCTTCCCCGTTTCTTCCGCCCGCGGCTTCACGATGATCGAGGTGCTGGTCGCGCTCGCGATCATCGCGGTCGCGCTCGCCGCGTCGATCCGCGCGGTCGGCACGATGGCGACCAACGCGTCCGAGCTGCATCGCCGGCTGCTGGCCGGCTGGAGCGCCGACAACGCGCTCGCGCAGCTGCGGCTCACGCATGCGTGGCCGGAGGTCGGCGAACAAAGCTTCGACTGCTCACAAGGCAACGTGCAGCTCGTCTGCACGCAGCGCGTGAGCACCACGCCGAATCCGGTGTTCCGGCGCGTGCGGATCTCGGTGAGCATGCCCGGCCGCGCCGGCGTGCTCGCGCAGATGGTGACGGTGGTCGCGAATGAAACCAGCCGTCCGCTCTGACGCGCCGATGCGACGCCCGTCCGCCCTCTCGTCCCGCGCTGCCCGCGGCTTCACGCTGATCGAGCTGATGATCGCGATCGCGATCCTCGCGGTGGTGGCGATCCTCGCGTGGCGCGGGCTCGACCAGATCATGCGCGGTCGCGACAAGGTCGCGTCCGCGATGGAAGATGAGCGCGTGTTCGCGCAGATGTTCGACCAGATGCGCATCGACGCGCGGCTCGCCGCGACCGACGACGAGGCCGGCCAGCCGGCGATCGGCGTCGCCGGCAATACGTTGCAGATCGTGCGCGAGCTCGACGTGCCGGGCGTCGCGCCGCGGCTGCAGGTGGTCCGCTACCGGATCGCCGGCGGGCGCGTCGTGCGCTATGCGTCGCCGCCGGTCGACGACACGAACCGGCTGCGCACCCTGCTGAAGGACAGCAGCGTCGAAGGCTGGAGCTGGGTCGCGCTGATGGGCGGCGTCGGCGCGATCGACGCGAAGCTGTACGTGCCGCGCGTGGGCTGGACCACCAACGTGCAGACGGCCGACGACGCGCTCGCGCAGAACAACGACGCGCTCAAGGTGCCGCAGATCGGCAACGCGCCGCCGGCGCGCGCGGTGACCGGGCTGCAGGTCAGCATCGGCGCGACGTCGCTGCGCGTGCCGATCACGCGCATCTTCCTCGTCGGGGAATGACGATGCGCGCGCGCCCTTTCCGTCGAATGCCTGCCCGCCGCCAGCGCGGCGCCGCGATCATCACCGCGCTGCTCGTGGTCGCGCTGTCGGCGATCCTCGTGTCGGGGATGCTGTGGCGCCAGCAGGTTCAGATCCGCCGCATCGAGAATCAGCGCGTGATCGCGCAGGCGCAGTGGGTCGCGCGCGGCGCGCTCGACTGGACCCGGATGATCCTGCGCTCCGAAGGCGACACGGCGCCCGGCATCACCTATCTCGGCGGGATCTGGGGCGTGCCGATCGCGAAGACGAAGCTGTCGGATTTCCTCGGCCGGATCGGCGCGCCGAACGACACGGACGCCGAAGACACCTATCTGTCCGGCTCGATCGAGGACGCGCAGGCGAAGTTCAACCTGCGCAACCTCGTGTCGTCGCCGGCGCCCGGCGTGCTGCAACTGAACGTCACGCAGATGCAGGCGTTCCAGCGCCTGCTGACGACGCTCGGCTACGACAGCGCGTTCGCGAAGCGCATCGCGCTGCAGGTGCGCGCGGGGCTGCTGCATTCGGCCACGCGGTTCCAGATGCCGAACCTGCCCGGCGGCGGCGGGACCGCCGCGAACGCCGCGACCGCGCCGGTGACGAGCGGTGACATGCAGGGCAGCGGCTTCACCGACGATCCCGGCATGGCCGGCGGCGACCGCGGGCCCGCGCCGCTGATGATGACGCGCGTCGACAGCCTGCTCGACGTCGACGGCGTGACGCCGGAGATGGTCGCGCGGCTGCGCCCGTTCGTCACAGTGCTGCCGACCACCACGCCCGTGAACATGAACACCGCACCGGCCGAAGTGATCGCCGCGCTGATACCGGGGATGAGCGTGTCGTCCGCGCAGGCGCTCGTGTCGCGCCGCGAGACCGTGTTTTTCCGCAACGTGGGCGACGTGCAGCTCGCGCTGCGCGGCGCCGGCGCGCCGCCGAACGTGACGATCGACTCGAGCCTCGTCGACGTCAATTCGAGCTATTTCATCGTGCATGGCCGGATTCAGCACGAACGCGCGGAGGTCGACCGCACCTCGCTCGTGTATCGTGATCCGACCACGCACTCGACGCGGGTCGTGCGCATCCGCGACCAGCTATAACGACGCCAATCGGGAGAGGAGCTCTTGTGAGCACGTTGATTGTTTCTTTGCCGCCGCGCGAGCCTGCCGTGCCGTTGCAGGAATGGCAGTGGCCCGAGCTGCCGTTCACGCTCGTCGACAAGGCCGGCCAGGTGCAGCGCGCGGGCCGCGCCGCGCTCGCGCTGCTGCCGCGCGCGAACGCGACGGTGCTGATCGTCGCCGCGCGCGACGTGCTGCTGCTGGCCGCGACCGTGCCGCCGCTGAAGGGGCCGAAGCTGCGCCAGGCGCTGCCCAACATCGTCGAGGATCAGCTGATCCAGGACCCGCTCGGCTGCCACATCGCGCTCGATCCGGCCGCGCTGCCCGACGGGCGTCGCGTACTGGCCGTCGTCGACCGCGCGTGGTTCCACACGATCTGCGACGCGTTCACCGCGGCCGGCCACCGGCACCTGAGCGCGGTGCCCGCGACCCGCTGCCTGCCGGCGCCGCGCGCGTCGGCCGACGCGGGCTCCGCCGTGCCGGCCGACGGCGAGCCCACCGACGCCGCCGCGCTCGTCGCGGACGTCACCGAGCCGCCTGCCCGCCCGCCGACGGTCGCCGCGGTGCTCGGACTCGCGACGGCGGTCGAACCGGTGCTCGTCGAAGCCGGCGCGCTGCCGGCCGCGGCCGGGGCGCCGCGCCTCGAGCTGGCGGTCGCGCGCGGCGCGCTCGGCGAAGGCTTCGCGGCGCCCGCATCGCGCGCGGCCGGCACGCTGGCCGCGCTCGCGGGCGGCGGCGACATCGAACTGTACGAACTCGGCGAGCCGGGCGCGGAGCCGCGGCTCGCGTCGGTCGGCCGCACCGACGCGCCGCTGCTGCCGGGCGCCGCGCCGCTGTCGTTCGACACGTTCGCGCGCCGGGCGCTGACCGAACCATTCGATCTGTGCCAGTTCGAATTCGAATCGCAGCCGTGGCGCTTCGACCGCGCGACGGTGAAGCGCCTGCGCGTGCCGATCGCGCTGGCCGCGGCGACGCTCGGCGTCGCGGTGATCGGGATGAACCTGCACTGGTGGAAGCTGTCGCGCGAGCGCGATGCGCTGTCCGCGCAGATCACCGAGACGCTGCTGTCTGCCTTCCCGAAGACGACCACCGTGCTCGATCCGCCCGCGCAGATGCAGCGCCAGCTCGACCAGCTTCGGCTCGCGGCCGGCGAGCTGTCGCCGAACGATTTCCTCGCGCTGTCGAGCGGCTTGTCGCGCTCGATGGGCGCGCTGCCGCTGAACGGCATCGCGTCGCTCGACTATCACGACCGGCGGCTCGACGTCGGCTTCAAGCCGGAGGTCAAGGTCGATCCCGATTTCACGCAGCGCCTCGCGCGTAACGGACTGTCCGGCGAAGTCGACAGCAACACGGGCAAATGGACGATCCGGAGCCGCTCATGAAAACCGAACAACTGAACCAGACGCTGGCCCAGTTCTGGGGCGAGCGCACGCCGCGCGAGAAGACGCTGCTCGGCTGGGGTGGCGCCGTGCTGGCGATCGCGATCGCGTATTCGGTGCTGTGGTCGCCCGCGCAGGAAGGCCGCGCGAGGATTCAGCGCGAGCTGCCGGCGATGCGTCACGAACTCGCGCAGATGACCGCGCAGGCGAACGAGGCGAAGTCGCTGGCCGCCGCCGCGCAGGGTGTCGCGCCGACCGGCCTCGCGCTGAAGGATGCGCTCACTGCATCGCTGTCCGATCACGGGCTGCAGGGCGCGCAGGTGCAGATCGTCGGCAATGGCGTGCAGATCCAGATGAAGAACGTGTCGTTCCCGGCATGGACCCAGTGGCTCGACGATGCGCGCCGACAGTTCAAGGTGCAGGTCGGCGAGGCGCATGCCACGGCGCTGAAGGAAGACGGCCAGGTGGACCTGACGGCCGTGATGCAACCTTCCGTCCAGAAATAGATGACGGCAGTGGATGACGCAAACGAAGGCCGGCCGATGCGGCCGTGGGTGAGACGGCTCGTCACGGTGTTGCCGTGGGTGCTGGCAGGCGGCCTGGCGACGGCGGTGACGCTCGTCGCGCTCGCGCCGGCCGCGTGGATCGCGCCGCAGTTCGCGCGTGCGACCGGCGGCCACGTGAATCTCGCCGATCCGGACGGGTCGCTGTGGCACGGCTCCGGCACGCTGATGCTCGCGCCGGGCGCCGACCAGAGCGCGGCGACGCTGCTGCCGGGCCGGGTCGAATGGACCACGCGCTTCTGGCCGTTGCTGACCGGGCGTGTGCAGATGCGCATGCGGCAGACCGAAGCGATGCCCGATGCGGTCACGCTCGATGCGACGTGGCGCGGCGCGGTGCTGTCGGCGGGCACGATGGCCGTGCCTGCGTCGCTGCTCACCGGGCTCGGCACGCCGTTCAACACGCTCGACCTGCAGGGCGACGTGCGGCTCGGCTGGAGCGACTGGCGGCTGATCGGCAACAACGCGTTCGGCCAGCTGACGGTGACGATCGATTCGATGAGTTCGCGCGTGTCGCGCGTGAAGCCGCTCGGTTCGTACCGTGCGGTATTGCAGGCGAAGGGCGCGGGCGCCGATCTCGACCTGTCGACGACGCAGGGCCCGCTGTTCCTCGACGGGCACGGCAGCTTCGGCCCCGGCCAGGGATCGTTCCGCGGCACCGCGCATGCGGCGCCCGAGCAGCAGGCGAACCTCGCCGGACTGCTGAACCTGCTCGGCCACCCGATCGGCAACAACCAGGTGTCGCTGATCTTCGGCGACGCGCAACGCTGATTCTGATTGGACGCGTCGCCCGCTTCCCTTTCTACTTCTGCGCGAGCGGCGCGGCGACCGACGGTGCGGTGGCCGCGGGCGCGGCCGTACCGGACGCCGGCAAGGGCGCCGGCGCCGCCATGTCGCCGTTCTCGCGCGCCATCTCCGATACGTTCCAGCCGCCGCCGAGCGCCTTCACGAGCCCGACCGACGACACCATCCGCTGCCCGGCGATCGTCGCGAGCTTTTGCTGCGCGGTGAACGCGGTGGTCTGCGCGGTCAGCACGTTCAGGTACGCGACCGTGCCGGCCTTGTACTGGTTCGTGACGATCGCGAGCGCGTGCTCGGCGCTGTCGACGGCCTGCCGCTGCACGTCGATTTCCTGCGCGAGAATGCGCTGCGACGCGAGGTTGTCCTCGACGTCCTGGAACGCGGTGAGCACCGCGAGGCGATAGGCGGCGACGTCCTGGTCGTAGGTCGCGCGCGCGGCGTCGGTCTGCGCGGCGCGCAGCCCTGCGTCGAACAGCGTGGCCGCGAGCTGCGGGCCGACCGTCCAGAAGCGCGCCGGCAGCGTGAACAGCTGCGACCACACCGAGCTCTGGAAGCCGCCGGTGGCCGACAGCGTGAGCGTGGGGAAGAACGCCGAGATCGCGACGCCGATCTGCTCGTTCGCGGCCGCCGCGCGGCGCTCGGCTGCCGCGACGTCGGGCCGGCGCTCGAGGATCGCGGACGGCACGTCGACCGGCGTGACCGGCGGTTCGGCCGCGAGCGGATTCGGCGGCAGCGAGAAGGTCGACGCGGGCTCGCCGATCAGCGTCGCGATCGCATGCTCGTACTGTGCGCGGGCGACGCCGTTGTCGATCTGCGCGGCCTGCGCGCTCTGCAGCTGCGTTTGCGCCTGGATCACGTCGGCACGTGCGGCGACGCCCTGCGCGTACTGGTTCTGCGTGAGCTGCAGCGAGCGTTCATACGACTTCACGGTGTCGTCGAGCAGCTTTTGCAGCGCATCGGACGTACGCAACTGGAAATAGGTCTGCGCGAGCAGCGCCTGCTGCGACAGCCGCGCGTTCGCGAGGTCGGCCGCGGCGGCCGCTTCGCCGGCGCGCTGCGCGCTGACGGTGCGGCTCACCTTGCCCCACAGGTCGGGTTCCCAGCTAGCGTCGAGGCCGACGCTGTAGCTGTTGTTGATCGACCCGGTCGACCCGCTGCCGAAATTCGACGACGAACCCGACGACAGCGACGTGCGCGGCGTCCGTGCGCGCGAGCCCGATGCGGTCAGCCCGACGGTCGGGAAATACGCGGCGCGCGCCTCGGTGACGAGCGCGCGCGCCTGCCGGTAGGCGGCCGCCGATTGCGCGATGGTCTGGTTCGACGCGTTGAGCCTGCCGATCAGCGCATCGAGCTGCGGATCGTTGTAGACCGTCCACCACGCGCCGCGGTCGGCGCGATCGGCGGGTTGCGCGACTTTCCAGCCGGCCGGCGCTTCCTTGAACGCGGCGGGGATCGACGTGTCGGGGCGGTGATAGTCGGGCCCGACGGCGCAGCCGGCGAGCAGCACGGCCGTCGCAATGGCGACGGCGGCGCTCAGCGGGCGAACGGCGCGCGGGAGGGGGGCGTACGGCATGGTGGTTTTCCTGTCTGGGCGTGACGGCCGGCGAGCGGCGCCGCGCGATGCGGTCGTCATGCCGCTGGCGGACAAATGGTAACTGACGGCGGGAAAGCTGCGCAGCCCTAAGGGTACGGTGCGCGGCAGCCGGAATGTGTTACCGGCGCGGCCGGCCGGTTTACCGGCCATTACGGCCAGCTTGCGGGAAAACGGGCGGGCGAACGGGCGTACGACGCCGGCCGCGCGGAACGCGGCCGGTGATCAGGCGGGACAGTGCGGAGAGGGGAAGCGGCGCGGCGTCAGTGGCAGCGCACGGGCACCGGGACGGGTTCGGCGGCGGCCCGCCATGTCGACGGCTCCGTCGCGGCCGGCTGGCTCGTGCGGCGGGCGGCGCTTTTCGCGTTGCGCTGCCGGCGATGATCGAACCATGCGAACCCGAGCGCCGCGAGCGAGCCGCCAGGCACGACCAGCATCGTCACGTACAGCGCGATCTTCCAGCCGCGGTGCGGGCCGGAGAACACATGATGAGCGGTATCGGTCAGGTTGCGGCGCAGCGCGCCGGCGGTATTTTTCAGGAACAGCATCGCGAACATCCTCGGGTGCCCGGCAGCGCGGGCCAATCGGTCAGAACATAGTCTCCGGCAGTGCAACATGCACGTCGTAACTGGTTGACTCAAATAATATTGACTAAGCAATCATTTTTCAAGATACTGGGCGCGTTTTAACCCGAAACGCACTATTGCTGCGCGCGCAATCGTATGACCGGCGGCCTCTACGATCCCGAGAACATCGCGCTGGAAACGAGCCTCGGCTATTACCTGTCGAAGGCGAAGCAGGCGCTCGTCGAGCGGATGGATCGCGCGCTCGAGCCGTTCGACCTCACCGCGCAGCAGATCGGCGTGATCCTGCTGCTGTCGCGCGGCTACGCGCGCACGCCGTTCGAACTGTCGCGCAAGATGTCGTACGACAGCGGCTCGATGACGCGCATGCTCGACCGGCTCGAACGCAAGGGGCTGATCGCACGGGCGCGCAGCGAGCAGGACCGCCGGATGATCGAGCTGACGCTGACCGAGCGCGGCGCCGAAGCCGCCCGCGCGCTGCCGTCGCTGGTCGCGACCGTGCTCAACGCGCAGCTCGAAGGCTTCTCGGCCGACGAACTGGCGACGCTCACCGGCCTGCTGCAACGCTTCATCGCCAACGGGCCGGGTTCGACCGGCTGCCCGAAGCCCGACGAACCCGACTGCTGACGCGTGCGGAGCCCCATGTCTAGGTTAAACACTCGCTTATTTCTCTGTCTGGGCAGAAGATGACAAGGCACCCGCTCCACTTTTCCTCTTTTTCATTCCACCCGGCCGGGCCGCGCTGCGTCGCGTGTCCGTGCGTTGTGCCGGCGCGTCGCGCGCGCCGCGTCTAGGAGATTCCGATGTCCGCCACCACGGCATCCGCCCCCTCCCCCGCTGCCGAACCGGCGCCGCTGACCGGCGGCGCACTCGCGCTGCTGACCGTCGGGCTCGCGCTCGGCACCTTCATGGAAGTGCTCGACACGTCGATCGCGAACGTCGCGGTGCCGACCATCTCGGGCAGCCTCGGCGTCGCGACGAGCGAGGGCACGTGGGTGATCTCGTCGTACTCGGTCGCGTCCGCGATCGCGGTGCCGCTGACCGGCTGGCTCGCGCGCCGGGTCGGCGAGGTGCGCCTGTTCACGCTGTCGGTGCTCGCGTTCACGATCGCGTCGGCGCTGTGCGGCTTCGCGACCAACTTCGAGACGCTGATCGCGTTCCGGCTGCTGCAGGGCCTCGTGTCCGGGCCGATGGTGCCGCTGTCGCAGACGATCCTGATGCGCAGCTACCCGCCCGCGAAACGCGGGCTCGCGCTCGGGCTATGGGCGATGACGGTGATCGTCGCGCCGATCTTCGGCCCGTTGCTGGGCGGCTGGATCAGCGACAACTACACGTGGCCGTGGATCTTCTACATCAACCTGCCGATCGGCGTGTTCTCGGCGACCTGCGCGTATTTCCTGCTGCGCGGCCGCGAGACCAAGACGTCGAAGCAGCGGATCGACGCGATCGGCCTCGCGCTGCTCGTGATCGGCGTGTCGTGCCTGCAGATGATGCTCGACCTCGGCAAGGACCGCGACTGGTTCAACTCGACCTTCATCGTCGCGCTCGCGCTGATCGCGGTCGTGTCGCTCGCGTTCATGCTCGTGTGGGAGGCGACCGAGAAGGAGCCGGTGGTCGACCTGTCGCTCTTCAAGGACCGCAACTTCGCGCTCGGCGCGCTGATCATCTCGTTCGGCTTCATGGCGTTCTTCGGCTCGGTCGTGATCTTCCCGCTGTGGCTGCAGACGGTGATGGGCTACACGGCCGGCAAGGCCGGCCTCGCGACCGCGCCGGTCGGGCTGCTCGCGCTGGTGCTGTCGCCGCTCATCGGCCGCAACATGCACCGGCTCGACCTGCGGATGGTCGCGAGTTTCGCGTTCATCGTGTTCGCGGGCGTGTCGCTGTGGAACGCGACGTTTACGCTCGACGTGCCGTTCAACCACGTGATCCTGCCGCGGCTCGTGCAGGGCATCGGCGTCGCGTGCTTCTTCGTGCCGATGACGACCATCACGCTGTCGAGCATCTCCGACGAGCGGCTCGCGAGCGCGTCGGGGCTGTCGAACTTCCTGCGCACGCTGTCCGGCGCGATCGGCACCGCGGCCAGCTCGACGTTCTGGGAGAACGACGCGATCTACCATCATGCGCGGCTGTCGGAATCGGTGAGCATCTACGCGCAGAACACGACCGACTACCAGGGCGCGCTCGCGCAGCTCGGCATCGTCGGGCAGACGGCCAATGCGCAACTCAACCAGCTCGTCACGCAGCAAGGCTTCATGATGGCGACCAACGACTTCTTCCATCTATCGGCGGGCGTGTTCGTCGCGCTCGCGGCGCTCGTGTGGATCACGAAGCCGAAGAAGGGCGCGGGGCCCGCGATGGGGCATTGAGGGGGCGCGAGCAGCCCTGTATGCAGCCGACGACAGGTCTTGCGGGCATTCTCTATATGAACTAAGCTAGAACACTGACTGAACTTAGTTTATTTGAGGGATGCCATGCAGACCTACAACATGCATGACGCGAAGACGAACCTGTCGCGTCTGATCGACGAGGCAGTTCACGCGGGTGAACCGTTCGTGATCGCGAAGGCCGGCAAGCCGCTCGTCAAGGTTGTGCCGATCGATGCGCCCGAGGCGACGCGACCGGCGCGGATCGGTTTCATGAAGGGTCAAATCGTGGTGCCGGCCGACTTCGATACGATGGGTGACGATGCCATCCGGAAGCTGTTCGAGGGCGACGCGTGAAACTGCTGCTCGACACGCACCTGATTCTTTGGGCGGCCGCGGACGCGACCGAATTGCCCGATCGAGCCCGTACGCTCATCGAGGATCCCGCCTATACCCTGTTGTTCAGCGTCGCGAGTCTCTGGGAGATCGTGATCAAGCGTGGGCTCGACCGCAATGATTTTCAGGTCGATCCGCACGTGCTGCGTCGCAATCTGCTCGACGCCGGCTACGTCGAATTGCCGATCACGAGCGCACATGTCCTCGCAGTCGAGCAACTGCCGCTGGTGCATCGCGATCCGTTCGATCGGCTGCTGATTGCCCAGGCGATTGCAGAAGGCGTTACGTTTCTCACGCACGACCATACGGTTGCCCGGTATCCGGGCCCGATTCGGCACGTCTGATCACGCCGAGCGGGGGCGCAACCGTCACTCCCGCGCCCGCAAGCCCCCGAACGCGAGATCGTCGGCCGGCGCGAGCGGCAGCGTCGCCCGCGCCACGTCGAGCCATGCGCGCGCCGCGTGCGACAGGTAGCCCTTCTTCAGCCAGCCGAGCGCGATCGCCCACGTGATTTCCGGCTCGACGATCGGCCGGCACGTGAACTGGCTCGCGTCGAGCCGCCGGCAATACGGCTCGGGCAGCAGCGCGATGCCGACGCCCGCATGCACGAGCGCGGCCATGAAATCCCAGTGGCCGCTGCGGCTCACGATCGACGGCGTGAAGCCGGCCTGGCGGCACGCATCGAGCACCGCATCGTGCAGCGCGAGGCTTTCCGCATAGAACACGAACGATTCGCGCGCGAGATCCGCGAGCGGCACGGCCGCGTGGTCCTCCCAGCGCGACTCGCGCGGCGCGACGAGCCACAGCGGCGCGCGCACCATCGGCAGCCGCTCGAACGTGCCCGGATCGACCGGCTCCAGCAGCCCGCCGAGTTCCAGCTCGCCCGACATCAGCGCGGCCTCGATCATCCGCGCGCCCTGCTCGAACAGCTTCAGCTCGATGTTCGGGTAGCGCTGCTTGTACGCGGCGATGATCGGCGTGAACAGCGAACCGCCGAGCGGCGGGATACCGATCGTCAGCTCGCCGCGTCCGAGCGTGCCGAGATCGTTCAGCTCCGACTGCAGCTGCGCCTGTGCGGCGAGCACGTCCTGGCCGCGCTGGAACACGATCCGTCCGGCGTCGGTCAGCACCATCTGCCGGCCGTCGCGCAGCAGCAGCGGCGAACCGATCTCGTCCTCCAGCGCCTTCACCATCTTGCTGATGGTCGGCTGCGTGACGAACAGCCTGTCGGCCGCCGCGGTGAAGCTCTGCTGGCGAACCACCTCGACGAAGTACCGCAACGCGCGCAATTCCATCGATCACTCCCCAGATTGGTGCGGCTGAATGCAAGCGAATTCCGAATTGGAATGACAAGGATAGAGACAAGTCATTTTATTTATGGTTAGGGGAAACCCTATACTTGCTCCATTGACAGAAACATCTGTATGGAGCCCGCCATGAACAAGCCGACCGCCACTGCCGCCGCCCGCCCCGCCGCTTCGGGCAGCCTCGCGCATACCGGCCGGATCGTGCTGCAGGCCACCGCGCTCGGCGTGCTGTGGATGGCGGTCGACTGGGCCGTGCGCAAGGTCGGGCTGCCGGTTCCGTCCGGCGTGATCGGCCTCGCGGTGCTCCTCGTGCTGCTGTTCTCGGGCCGCGTCGCGCCGGCGTGGGTGAAGGACGGCGCGAACTGGCTCTTGTCCGACATGCTGCTGTTCTTCGTGCCGGCCGCCGTCGCGGCCGTGCAGTACGGCGGGCTGTTCCGCGAGGACGGCTGGCGCATCGCGCTGGTGATGCTCGCCGGCACCGCGTTCGTGATGGTCGCGGTGGCCGTCGCGGTCGATCTCGCCGCGAAGCTCGAACGCCGGCTCGCCGCGCAGCGCGTGTTCGCGGAGCGCCGCCGCGCGCGCCTGAGCGCCGTCGCTCACTGAGCGGGAGCCTGCCATGCTCGCCGCGCTATCGAACCTGCCCGCCGACCGGGTGAATACCGCGATCTCCGTCGGCTGCTTCGTGCTGACGATCGTGCTGTATTTCGCGTCGAAGCGGCTCTACGCGTACAAGAAGACGCTGCTGTTCTCGCCGCTCGTGTTCGTGCCGGGCGTGCTGGTGCTGCTCGTGCTGCTGACCGGCATCCCGTATTCGGTCTATTTCCGCGACACGCGCTGGCTGATGTGGCTGCTCGGCCCGGCGACGATCGCGTTCGCGGTGCCGATCTACGACTATCGTGACCTGATCCGCCGCCACTGGCTGTCGTTGTCGGTCGGCGTCGCGGTCGGGATCGCCGCGGGCGTATGCGGGTCGCTGCTGCTCGCGAAGCTGCTGCACCTGTCGCCCGAGCTGCAGCGCTCGCTGATGACGCGCTCGGTGTCGACGCCGTTCGCGCTCGCCGTGTCGGACAAGATCCACGCGCCGAAGGATCTCACCGCCCTGTTCGTGATCGCGACCGGCATCTGCGGGATGCTGCTCGGCGAGCTCGTGCTGGCGCTCGTGCCGATGCGCACGCGGCTCGCGCGCGGCGCGCTGTTCGGCGCGGCCGCCCATGGCGTGGGCACCGCGAAGGCGCGCGAGATCGGCAACGAGGAAGGCGTCGTGTCGAGCCTGACGATGATGATCGCGGGCGTCGCGATGGTGCTGATCGCGCCGTTGCTCACGCTGCTGCCGATCTGACGATGCGCGGGCGGGCGCCGCTGGCCGCCCTGCCGTGCTTCCCGCCTGACGGCCCGGTTCCCACCGGCCGCGCCGGTCCCGCTCCCCGCCTGATCGTTTTCTCCCGCCGTTCCTGCCCCTGGATCGAGCCGGCACCCGGCCGACCATCGGCTGAGATAGCCGCAATTCCCCCCTCTTTTCCGCCCATCGGCCTCGGCCCGGATGCCGAACAATGCATGCTACGAGACATCACGCACGCATTCACATGGCCACGACTGCAACTCCGACCGCCGACAAGCCGGCTTCGTCCGGCAAGTTCAAGCGCATCGCGCTCATCGCCGTCATCGCGCTGGGCGCGGCTGCCGCCGCCGCCGGCGGCATGTACGTGTTCCTGAACAAGGCAGGCGTCGGCCATCCGAGCGCGCCCGCCGAGCCGGCGCCGCTTGCCGCGCCGGTGTTCTTCCCGCTCGACCCGCTGACCGTGAACCTGCAGTCCGACGACGGCGCGCAGCACTACCTGCGCGTCGGCCTGTCGCTGAAGCTCACCGATCCGAAGGCGCAGGAGCAACTGACCGCGCGGATGCCGGAAATCCGCAGCCGGATCCTGCTCGCGCTGTCGAACAAGCATCCCGAGGAGCTCGCGACGCCGGAGGGCAAGCGTTCGCTCGCGACGGAGCTGCGGGAGCTGATCGAACAGCCGACGCAGCCGGGCAACCAGCGCGCGAAGGTCGACGACGTCCTGTTCACCGAGTTCGTCGTCCAGTAACGCGGCCGCGAAAGGAGCGCGTATGGGTCACCAGGAGTTCATGTCCCAGGAGGAGGTCGATGCCCTCCTCAAGGGCGTCACGGGCGAAACCGATGCAGTCGACGAGCAGCGCGACACATCGGGCGTCCGCCCCTACAACATCGCGACGCAGGAGCGGATCGTCCGCGGCCGGATGCCCGGCCTCGAGATCATCAACGACCGCTTCGCGCGCCTGTTGCGGATCGGCATCTTCAACTTCATGCGGCGCACGGCGGAAATTTCCGTCAGCCAGGTGAAGGTGCAGAAGTACAGCGAATTCACCCGCAACCTGCCGATCCCGACCAACCTGAACCTGGTGCACGTGAAGCCGCTGCGCGGCACGTCGCTGTTCGTGTTCGACCCGAACCTCGTGTTCTTCGTCGTCGACAACCTGTTCGGCGGCGACGGGCGCTTTCACACGCGCGTCGAGGGCCGCGATTTCACGGCCACCGAGCAGCGGATCATCGGCAAGCTGCTGAACCTCGTGTTCGAGCACTACACGACCGCGTGGAAGAGCGTGCGGCCGCTGCAGTTCGAATTCGTGCGTTCCGAGATGCACACGCAGTTCGCGAACGTCGCGACGCCGAACGAGATCGTGATCGTCACGCAGTTCTCGATCGAGTTCGGGCCGACCGGCGGCACGCTGCACATCTGCATGCCGTACTCGATGATCGAACCGATCCGCGACGTGCTCAGCTCGCCGATCCAGGGCGAGGCGCTCGAAGTCGACCGCCGCTGGGTGCGCGTGCTGTCGCAGCAGGTGCAGGCCGCGGAAGTCGAGCTGACCGCGAATCTCGCCGAGATCTCGTCGACGTTCGAGAAGATCCTGAACCTGCGCGCGGGCGACGTGCTGCCGCTGGAGATCGAGGACACGATTACCGCGAAGGTCGACGGCGTGCCGGTGATGGAATGCGGCTACGGAATTTTCAATGGTCAATATGCGTTGCGCGTGCAGAAGATGATCGGCGCGAGCGATTCGATGAAGGAAGGTGGATATGAGTGAGCTGAACCAGACGCCCGACGACGACATCCAGGCGATGGCCGATGCGGCCCTCGCGGCGTCGGCCGCCGACGCGAAGGCGCCGGCCGCGGCCGAGGAAGATCCGGGCATGGACGACTGGGCGGCCGCGCTCGCCGAGCAGAACGAGCAGCCGGTGCCCGCGGGCGCGACGGGCGCCGGCGTGTTCCAGCCGCTGTCGAAGGCCGCGGCGAGCTCGACGCACAACGACATCGAGATGATCCTCGACATCCCGGTCAAGATGACCGTGGAGCTCGGCCGCACGAAGATCGCGATCCGCAACCTGCTGCAGCTCGCGCAGGGGTCGGTCGTCGAGCTCGACGGCATGGCCGGCGAGCCGATGGACGTGCTCGTGAACGGCTGCCTGATCGCGCAGGGCGAAGTCGTGGTGGTCAACGACAAGTTCGGTATTCGCCTCACCGACATCATCACGCCGGCCGAACGCATCCGGAAGCTGAATCGATGAACGTCGTGATGTCCGGCCGGCGCGCGTGCCGCGCGATTGCGGCGGCGGCGCTGGCCGTCGCCGCGTCGCTCGCGTGCGCACCGGCCGGCGCCGCCGACATGAACGCGGTGAACCACCCCGGTTCGATCGCGTCGAGCGTGATGGTCGGTTCGGCCGCGCCGTCGCTCGGCATCGGCGCGGTGCTGCAAACGCTCGTCGGGCTCGCGGTCGTGATCGGCCTCGTGTTCGCGTGCGCATGGCTCGCCCGCCGCTTCGGGTTCCAGCCCGCGCGGCGCGGCGGCCCGCTGAAGGTCGTGTCGAGCGTCGGGCTCGGCGCGAAGGAAAGCGCGACGATCGTCGAGATCGGCGACACCTGGCTCGTGCTCGGCGTCGCGCCGGGCAACGTGCGATTGCTGCATACGCTGCCGGCCGGTTCGGCGGCGGCCACTGCGACGGCGACCGCGGGTTCGGCCTCGGCCGACGCGTCCGTCGGCGGCACTTCGTCCGACGCCGGCCTGCCCGGCACGTTCGGCTCGCGGTTTCGCGACGCGCTCGCGGGCGAAGCCGCGAAACGCCTCGGGCGCGGCAAGGACCGCTGACATGGCGCCGCGCCCTCTTCCAGTATCCGCATTCCGATGAAACACGCATTCCTGCGTCACGCGGCGCGCGTCGCGCCCGTGCTGATCCTCTGTCTTGCCCCGGCGCTCGCGTATGCGCAGGCGAACGGCCTGCCCGCGTTCAACGCGAGCCCCGGCCCGCACGGCGGCACCACCTATTCGCTGAGCGTGCAGACGATGCTGCTGCTCACGATGCTGTCGTTCCTGCCGGCGATGCTGCTGATGATGACGAGCTTCACGCGCATCATCATCGTGCTGTCGCTGCTGCGCCAGGCGCTCGGCACCGCGACGACGCCGCCGAACCAGGTGCTCGTCGGCCTCGCGATGTTCCTCACCTTCTTCGTGATGTCGCCGGTGCTCGACCGTGCGTACAACGACGGCTACAAGCCGTTCTCCGACGGTTCGATGCCGATGGAGCAGGCCGTGCAGCGCGGCGTCGCGCCGTTCAAGACCTTCATGCTGAAGCAGACCCGCGAGACCGATCTCGCGCTGTTCGCGAAGATCTCGAAGGCCGCGCCGATGCAGGGCCCCGAGGACGTGCCGCTGTCGCTGCTGGTGCCCGCGTTCGTCACGAGCGAACTGAAGACCGGCTTCCAGATCGGCTTCACGGTGTTCATCCCGTTCCTGATCATCGACATGGTCGTCGCGAGTGTGCTGATGTCGATGGGGATGATGATGGTGTCGCCGTCCACCGTGTCGCTGCCGTTCAAGCTGATGCTGTTCGTGCTGGTCGACGGCTGGCAGCTGCTGATCGGCTCGCTCGCGCAGAGCTTCAGTTAAGCGGAGGAACACGCGCGATGACGCCCGAACAAGTCATGACGCTGGCGCACCAGGCGATGATGGTCGGCCTGCTGCTCGCGGCCCCGCTGCTGCTGGTCGCGCTCGCGGTCGGCCTCGTCGTGAGCCTGTTCCAGGCCGCGACGCAGATCAACGAAGCGACGCTGTCGTTCATCCCGAAGCTGCTCGCGGTCGCCGCGACGCTCGTGATCGCCGGCCCGTGGATGCTGACGACGATGCTCGACTACCTGCGGCAGACGCTGCTGCACGTCGCGACGCTCGGCGCCGGCTGAGCCGCGCTCGGCCCCCTTTCCCGCATGTTCTCGATCACCTACGCGCAGCTCAACGGCTGGCTCACGGCGTTCCTGTGGCCGTTCGTGCGGATGCTCGCGCTCGTCGCGACGGCGCCCATGGTCGGCCACGCGGCCGTGCCGGTGCGCGTGAAGATCGGCGTCGCCGCGTTCATGGCGCTCGTCGTCGCGCCGACGCTCGGCGCGATGCCGGACGTCACCGTATTCTCCGCGCAGGGCATCTGGATCCTCGTCAATCAATTCCTGATCGGCGTCGCGATGGGTTTCACGATGCAGCTCGTGTTCGCGGCCGTCGAAGCGGCCGGCGATTTCATCGGGCTGTCGATGGGGCTCGGCTTCGCGACCTTCTTCGATCCGCATTCGAGCGGCGCGACGCCCGCGATGGGCCGGTTCCTGAACGCGGTCGCGATGCTCGCGTTCCTCGCGGTGGACGGCCACCTGCAAATGTTCGCGGCGCTCGCCGCGTCGTTCCAGTCGCTGCCGGTGTCGGCCGACCTGCTGCACGCGCCGGGCTGGCGTACGCTCGCCGCGTTCGGCGCGACCGTGTTCGAGATGGGGCTGCTGCTGTCGCTGCCGGTGGTCGTGGCGCTGCTGATCGCGAACCTCGCGCTCGGCATCCTGAACCGCGCGGCGCCGCAGATCGGCATGTACCAGATCGGCTTTCCCGTCACGCTGATCGTCGGGCTGTTGCTCGTGCAACTGATGATCCCGAACCTCGTGCCGTTCGTGTCGCACCTGTTCGACATGGGGCTCGATGCGATGGGGCGGGTGCTGATCGGGTGGCGCTAGACGCACGGCCGGCCGCTTTCGACCCGCTTCGGCGCCTGTCGCCCCGTTCCGGCCCTCCGTTGCTGGAAAACCCCTAAACGAACCGCCACCCCGCGAAAGGTTGCAGAAGGTTTCGCCTCCCTATACTCGTGATGACGATGCAGCACGCATCGCGCCATACGAATACAACGAAGGAGACGACCCCGATGCGACCCATCCTGCGCACCCTCGCCGTGGCAGCCAGCCTGAGCTGCGCGCTCGCCGCTCACCCCGCTTTCGCCGACGACGGCGGCAAGATCACGATCATGGTCGGCGGGATCGCGAAGCTGATCTACCTGCCCGCGCGGCTCACGCAGGAGCTCGGCAACTTCAAGGCCGAAGGGCTCGACGTCGAGCTGCTGTCGCAACCGGCCGGCGTCGACGCCGAGAACGAGCTGCTCGCGGGCGCCGTGCAGGGCGTCGTCGGCTTCTACGACCACACGGTCGACCTGCAGAGCAAGGGCAAGGACGTGAAGGCGATCGCCGTGCTCTGCCAGGTGCCGGGCGAAGTCGAAATGGTGTCGACCAAGGCCGCGCCGACCTTCAAGTCGATGGCCGACGCGAAGGGCAAGACGCTCGGCGTGACGGGCCTCGGCTCGTCGACGAGCTTCCTCACCCAATACCTCGCGCTGCAGCACGGCGTGCCGTCGACGCAGTACACGATGCTGCCGGTCGGCGCCGACGCGAGCTTCATCGCCGCGATCAAGCAGGGCCGCATCGACGCCGGGATGACGACCGAGCCGACGGTGTCCGCGCTCGAGAAGATGGGCGACGCGAAGGTGCTGGTCGACCTGCGCACGCTGGAAGGCACGCGCGCCGCGCTCGGCGGCACCTACCCGGCAGCGAGCCTGTACGTGCAGTCGGCGTGGGCCGATGCGCACAAGGCGGAAGCGACCAAGCTCGCGCACGCGTTTGCCAAGACGATGCAGTTCATCCACACGCACAGCGCCGAGGAAATCGCCGCGAAGATGCCGGCCGACTACCAGAAGGACAAGGCGCTGTACGTGGCCGCGCTGAAGGCGTCGCTGCCGATGTATACGGCCGACGCGAAGATGCCGGCCGACGGCCCGGCGATCGTGCTGAAGGTGCTGTCGGCGTTCAACCCGTCGGTGAAGGGCAAGCACATCGACCTGGCGCGCACCTACACGAACGATTTCGTGAACGCGAAGTAATCGAGCTCGGCAGTCGCGCCGGCGGCGGCGATCCCGCCGCCGTGCGCGCCCCGTTCCGGCCCGGTTGACCGGCCCGGCGCCGCCCAGCTGCGACGCCTTCCTCACCCGCAGGATCAATGCGATGAACCAGGCAGTTTCCCCGAGCACACCGGCGATCGAGTTTCGCAATGTGTCGTGCCGCTTCATTTCGCCGGAAGGCAAGGCCACCGTCGCGCTGCGCGACTTCAGCATGAGCGTCGCGCGCGGCGAGTTCATCGCGATCGTCGGCCCGACCGGCTGCGGCAAGTCGACCACGCTGAACCTGATCACCGGGCTGCTCAAGCCCGCGTCGGGCGAAGTCCGCGTGATGGGCCGCCCGGTCGACGGGATCGACCCGCGCATCGGTTTCGTGTTCCAGGCGGACGCCGTGTTCCCGTGGCGCAACGTGATCGACAACGTCGCGGCCGGCCCGCTGTTCCGCGGCCGCTCGAAGGACGTCGCGTACGCGCAGGCCGAGGAATGGATCCGCAAGGTCGGCCTCGACAAGTTCACCAAACACTACCCGCACCAGCTCTCCGGCGGGATGAGAAAGCGCGTCGCGCTCGCGCAGACCTTCATCAACCAGCCGGAAATCCTGCTGATGGACGAGCCGTTTTCCGCTCTCGACATGCAGACCCGCACGCTGATGCAGGACGAGCTGCTGCAGCTGTGGTCCGCGAACAAGGGTTCGGTCGTGTTCGTCACGCACGATCTCGAAGAGGCGATCGCGCTCGCCGACCGCGTGTTCGTGCTGACCGCCCGCCCCGCGACGCTCAAGCGCGTCGTCGAGATCGACCTGCCGCGCCCGCGCGTCATGTCGGAAGTGCGCTACGACGCGCGCTTCATCGAAATTTCCAGGGACATCTGGCACGACCTGCGCGAAGAAGTGCAGATCGGCTGACGCATACGCCGCACGGCAGGCTACGGCACGCCATCGCAAGAAACAGCAAGGACAGGAGCATGACCGACATGACGCTTCCCCCCACCGCCCTTCCGGCGACGACGCTCGAGGACGAGTCGCGCGCCGCTCAAACCCGGCTGCGCCGCCGCCGCCAACTGATCATCGGCCTGCGGATCGCCGTGCTCGTCGTCGTGCTCGGCGGCTGGGAACTCGCCGCGCGGCTCAAGTGGATCGACCCGTTCTTCTTCTCGATGCCATCGCTGATCTTCGAGCAGATCCAGGACTGGTTCGTGAACGGCACGTCGCAAGGCCCGCTGCTCACGCAGGTATGGGTCACGCTCGAGGAAACCACGATCGGCTTCCTGATCGGCTCGGTGGCCGGCGTGATCTGCGGGATCGTGCTCGGCCGCAACAAGCTGATGGCCGACGTGTTCGGCCTGTACATCCAGATCGCGAACTCGATCCCGCGCGTCGTGCTCGGCTCGGTGTTCGTGATCGCGCTCGGCCTCGGGATGGCGTCGAAGATCGCGCTGGCCGTCGTGATGGTGTTCTTCGTCGTGTTCGGCAACGCGTTCCAGGGCGTGCGCGAAGCGGATCGCTACCTGATCGCGAACGCGCAGATCCTCGGCGCGTCGCGCCGGCAGATCACCACGTCGGTCGTGATCCCGTCCGCGCTCTCGTGGATTCTCGCGAGCCTGCACGTGAGCTTCGGCTTCGCGCTGGTCGGCGCGGTGGTCGGCGAATTCCTGGGTTCCAAGCAAGGGATCGGGCTGCTAATCTCCACCGCCCAGGGCGCGTTCAACGCGAGCGGCGTGTTCGCGGCGATGATCGTGCTGGCCGTGGTCGCGCTGGCCGCCGACTACCTGCTGACGCGGATCGAGAAGCGGCTGCTGAAGTGGCGCCCCGCGGCGTTCTGAACGCCGCCGATCGGCGCCTGACATGACACCCCCGACCGCGCCGGCGCCCCCGGCGCGGTTCGGCATTTCGGAGAAGGAGCGCAACAGGATGGCGCACAGCCTGCGCGGGCGGCTCTTGTGGTGGCTGCTGCTGCCGCTCGCGGTGTTCGTGCTGATCGCCGGCGCGATGTCGTACGACACCGCGCGGACCACGGCCGCGCTCGTGCAGGACAGCGCGCTCGTCGCATCCGCGCGCACGATCGGCGAGGACGTCGAATGGCGCAACGGTCGGCCCGCGGCCGACGTGCCGCCCGCCGCGCTGGAGATCTTCGAATCGCCGTCGGGCGACTCGGTGTTCTACAAGGTGATCGACGGCCACGACCGCCTGCTCACCGGCAATCCGGCGCTCGACCTGCCCGCGCGGCACGGCACCGAGCCGACGCTGTACGACACGTCGCTCGACGGCGTGCCGCTGCGCGCGGTGGCCTACGACCGCCAGCTGTACGACGAGGGGCAGGTCGAGACGGTCACGGTGGTCGTCGCGAAAACGACGCGTTCGTACGGCGCGATGGTCGCGACGATTTGGCGGCCGCAGCTTGTGCGCCTGTCGCTGATGCTGGTGCTCGCGGTGGTGCTCGTCTATCTCGGCCTCACCTTCGAGCTGCGTCCGCTGATGAAGCTCAAGGACGACGTGGCCGACCGCGGGCCGATGGAGCTGGAGCCGATCCGCCCCGAGCGGCTGCAGCACGAGCTGCGGCCGATCGTCGACGCGATCAACCAGTGCATCGCGCGCCTGAACATGCATACGGCCACGCAGCGCCGCTTCATCGCGGATGCCGCGCACCAGCTGCGCACGCCGATCGCGGTGCTCGATACGCAGATCCAGTACGCGCAGCAGCGCGGCAACGGCGATCACGAACTCGCGTCCGTGCTCGACAGCATGCAGCGCAGCAGCCGCAAGATGGCGGATGTGACCGACAAGCTGCTGCTGCTCGCGCATGCGGAAGCGACGCCGTCGACCTTGCTCACCTACCGCGTCGATCTGGCCACCGTGGTGTCGAGCGTGCTGGAAGAGACGATCGTGCTCGCGCAGCGGCGGGACATCGACCTCGGCGCCGATCTTGGCGAGCGGCTCGACGTCGCGGGCAGCGACAGCCTGCTCACCGCGCTGGTGATGAACCTCGTCGACAACGCGGTGCGCTACACGCAGCCCGGCGGCTGCGTGACGGTCTGCGCGCGGCGCGACGGCGACGCGATCGTGCTCGACGTGGTCGACGACGGCCCCGGCATCCCGGCCGAAGCGCGACCGCACGTCTTCAAGCGGTTCTACCGCGTGTCGGCCGATACCGAGGGGTCGGGCCTCGGGCTCGCGATCGTCCGCGAGATCGCGCTGGCGCACGGCGGCAGCGCATCGCTCGCGCCGGGGCCCGGCAATCGCGGTGTCGTCGTGACCGTGCGGCTGCCCGCTTTCGATTGAAGAGAACGCCGTCATGAAACTTTTGCTGGTCGAAGACAACGCCGAGCTCGCGCACTGGATCGTGAACCTGCTGCGCGGCGAGGATTTCGCGGTCGACTGCGTCGGCGACGGCGAACGGGCCGACACCGTGCTCAAGACCGAACGCTACGACGCGGTGCTGCTCGACATGCGGCTGCCCGGCATCAGCGGCAAGGAAGTGCTCGCGCGGCTGCGGCGCCGCAACGACAACGTGCCGGTGCTGATGCTGACCGCGCACGGCTCGGTCGACGACAAGGTCGACTGCTTCGGCGCGGGCGCCGACGACTACGTCGTGAAGCCGTTCGAGTCGCGCGAACTGGTGGCGCGCATCCGCGCGCTGATCCGCCGGCAGGCCGGCGTCGGCACGACGCAGCTCGTGTGCGGCGATCTCGTCTATGCGTTCGGCACGCGCGAATTCCGCTTCGGCGACGCCGTGCTCGCGCTGCGCCGCCGTGAGCATGCGATCCTCGAAACGCTGATGCTGCAGCAGAACAAGACGGTATCGAAGGCGCGGCTGATGGACAGCGTGTTCGCGCTCGACGACGAGCCGAGCGCCGACGCGATCGACATCTACATCCACCGGCTGCGCAAGCATCTCGCCGGCAGCACGGCCGAGATCATCACGCTGCGCGGGCTCGGCTACATCCTGCGGATGAAGAGCGCGCACGATTGACGCGGCGCGCTTCCCGCTTTCCACACATCAATTCGTAGCAGGAATCATCATTGAAGCCTGCCGGACGTCCGGCAGGATCGCTTCCGCACGCGTGCCCGATCCGTGATTGTTGCGCGTTCGGTGTTTTCACCGATCCGATTCTTTCCTCCGGGAAAGCGTCGTGAAGGATTGCACCCTCTACGATGCTACGCGTCGGCCCTCTCGCTGTGGCCGACAAGCGTCGGCATACATTACGTACTGCAAACGACCAGATTCCAATGCGGCAGCTCGGAGGAGACGATCTTGAAACGAAAAACCCTTGCCCTTTCCATCGCGGCGGCAGGCTTGTGCGCCGGCCACGCGCATGCGCAGTCGAGCGTGCAGCTCTACGGCCTGATGGACCTGAGCTTTCCGACCTACCGGACCCACGCCGACGCGAACGGCAAACACGTGATCGGAATGGGCAACGAAGGCGAACCGTGGTTCAGCGGCAGCCGCTGGGGCCTGCGCGGCGCCGAAGACATCGGCGGTGGCACGAAGATCATCTTCCGCCTCGAAAGCGAATTCGTCGTCGCGAACGGCCAGATGGAAGACGAAGGCCAGATCTTCGACCGCGACGCATGGGTCGGCGTCGAGGACGAGCGCTTCGGCAAGCTGACGGCCGGCTTCCAGAACACGATCGCGCGCGATGCGGCGACGATCTACGGCGACGCGTACGGCTCCGCGAGGCTGTCGACCGAGGAAGGCGGCTGGACCAACTCGAACAACTTCAAGCAGATGATCTTCTACGCGGCCGGCCCGACCGGCACGCGCTACAACAACGGCGTCGCGTGGAAGAAGCTGTTCAACAACGGCATCTTCGCGAGCGCCGGCTACCAGTTCAGCAACTCGACGTCGTTCGCGACCGGCTCCGCGTACCAGGCCGCGCTCGGCTACAACGGCGGGCCGTTCAACGTGTCGGGCTTCTACAACCACGTGAACCACAACGGTTTCCGGAACCAGACGTTCTCGGTCGGCGGCAACTACACGTTCGACATCGTGCGGCTGAATGCCGGCTACTTCCGCTACAACGGTGACCAGGGCCCGCTCGGCCAGCGTCACGACGATTCGTGGACGGTGTCGATGAAGATCGCGCCGAAGGGCGCGCTCGACTACGAGCTCGGCTACCAGCAGATGCGCATCAAGAACGCCGCGAACAACGCGGACGGCTTCACGCCGAACGCGAACCTCGGCGCGTTCAGCCTGACCAACGGCGTCGCCAACGGCTTCAAGGAGACGATCTACGGGTCGGTGTTCTACCACCTGAGCAAGCGCACCGAGGTGTACCTGGCCGGCGACTACATGAAGCTGCACGGCGGCTACACGGTGTCGTCGACGTTCGGCGCGAAGAACCAGCTCGAACTGACGTCGGGCATCCGCACGCGTTTCTGATCCGAGGCGGTCATCCGGGCGGGGTTCGTCGAGCCCTGCCGCCCCCTCCCTCCGGGATGCTCCATGCAGGCACGCCGGCGCACGACGCCGACCGTGCCCTTTTTTTCGTCCCTTGTTCGTCCTTTTCGCGGCCCCGCGGGAGGTCCGCCGCGCGCCCGCCGGCCGGCCCGTGCGACAACCGGCCCGAACCCGCTGGTGGCCCGTCCGGCGGGCGATCGCGGCCGATGCGCGCATGCTCGGCTCACATCGGCGCTTGACCTGCGCCGACCGACTCGCTAGCGTTTCGGGTTTGCCCGGGCGGCCATTGCCGCCGGTGCCGTGAGCGCGCCCGACGTCCTGGCGCGCGCGGCGGGGCTCCGATGGAAAAGACGATGCAGAAACTCGATGCGGCCAGCCCGCAGGCGATGTCGACGGATTTCACCGCCGACAACGTCGCGCGCCTGAAGGCGCTGTTCCCCGAACTCGTGACCGAAGGCCCGGACGGCGCGTCGGTCGACGTCGACGTGCTGAAGGCGCTGGTCGGCGAGCGCACGGTCGGCGACGCCGACGAGCTCTACGGCTTCCACTGGCACGGCAAGCGCGCCGCGCGCCAGGCTGCGCTCACGCCGTCGACGGGCACGCTGCGGCCCTGCCCCGACGACAGCGTCGCGTGGGACGACACGCGTCATCTCGTGATCGAGGGCGACAACCTCGACGTGATGAAGCTGCTGCACAAGAGCTACGCCGGCAAGGTGAAGCTCGTCTACATCGACCCGCCGTACAACACCGGCAGCGATTTCGTCTATCCGGACGACTTCAGCGACAGCATCCGCCACTACCTGGCGATGACGGGCCAGACCGAAGCCGGCGTGAAGCGCAGCACCAACACCGAGGCGAACGGCCGGTTCCACACCGACTGGCTGAACATGATGTACCCGCGCCTGAAGCTCGCGCACGCGCTGCTGTCCGACGAGGGGCTGATCGCGGTGCACATCGACGAGCACGAAGTGCACGCGCTCGTGCTGATGCTGCGCGAGATCTTCGGCGAGGAAAACGAGCTCGGCGTGGCCGTGTGGGACAAGCGCAACCCGAAGGGCGACGCACGCGGCGTCGCGTACCAGCACGAATCGCTGGTGCTGTTCGCGCGCAACGCCGAGACGCTGCTCGAACGGGCGCCGCTCAAGCGCCCGAAGCGCAACGCGCAGCGCATGCTCGACGCCGCGCACGACGCGGTGTACCGCAGCGGCAACCCGAAGGACGCGCAGAAGGCGTACCGTGCGTGGATGAAGGCGCAGACCAACCTGTCCGGCGGCGAGGTGATGTACGACCGGCTGTCGCCGGAAGGCCGCGTGTACCGCCTCGTGTCGATGGCGTGGCCGAACAAGAAGAAGGCGCCGGACGAATATTTCACGCCGCTGATCCACCCGGTCACCGGCAAGCCGTGCGCGATGCCGGCGCGCGGCTGGCGCAACCCGCCCGCGACGATGCAGGCGCTGCTCGAGCGCGGCCAGATCGAATTCGGCCCGGATGAAACCACGCAGCCGCAGCGGATCTACTACCTCGACGAGAACATGTACGAGAACGTGCCGTCGGTGCTGCCGTTCGCGGGCTCCGACGACGCGCTGCTGAAGACGCTCGGCATCCCGTTCGACCTGCCGAAGCCGGTCGATTTCGCGGCGGCCGTGATCGGCTGGTGTACGCGCGGCGACGACATCGTGCTCGACTGCTTCGCCGGCTCCGGTTCGACCGGCCACGCGGTGATGCAGGTGAACGCGACCGACGGCGGCGCGCGCCGCTATATCCTCGTGCAGCTGCCCGAGGCGCTCGACCGCCGCGACAAGACGCAAACCGCGGCCGCCGATTTCTGCGCGAAGCTGAAGAAGCCGCTGACGCTCGCGGAAATCACGAAGGAGCGCCTGCGCCGCGCCGCGCAGCAGGTCGCGCGCGACTATCCGGAAAGCTATGGCGATCTCGGCTTTCGCGTGTACCGGCTCGACACGACCAACGTGATCGAGTGGGACCCGCGCCGCGACGACTTCGATCATGCCCTCTTCGCGTCCGTCGAGCACGTGAAGACCGGCCGCACCGAGGACGACCTGCTCGCCGAGCTGACGCTCAAGCTCGGTCTCGACCTGTGCACGCCGGTCGAGCATCACCAGGTCGCCGGCAAGACGGTGCACCTGATCGGCCGCGCGATCGTCGCGTGCTTCGATGCACGCATTTCACGCGACGACGCGGGCCCGCTCGCCGACGGCATCGTCGACCTGCTCGACGCGAGCGGCGCGTCGCGCGACGTCACGTGCCTGTTCCGCGACAGCGGCTTCGTCGACGACGTCGCGAAGCTCAATCTCGCCGCGCTGCTCGAACAGCACGGCGTGAAGCGCGTGCGGAGCCTGTGATGCGGCTGCATTTCGAAGCGGATCTCGACTACCAGCGCGAGGCGATCGACGCCGTCTGCGACCTGTTTCGCGGCCAGGAATCGTATCGCGGCGACTTCAGCGTGCTCGCGAACGCCGCGCCCGGCACGACGGCCGCTGCGCAAGGCTCGCTCGGCTTCGCGGTATCGGAGCAAGGCGTCGGCAACCGGCTGTCGCTGACCGACGACGCGCTCGCGCGCAATCTCGCCGACGTGCAGCTGCGCGGCGGGCTGCCGCCGTCCGGCCTGCCCGGCTCGCGCGACTTCACCGTCGAGATGGAGACCGGCACCGGCAAGACCTACGTGTACCTGCGCACGATCTTCGAGCTGAACCGCCGCTACGGCTTCACGAAATTCGTGATCGTCGTGCCGTCGATCGCGATCAAGGAAGGTGTGCACAAGACGCTCGCGATCACCGAGGATCACTTCCGCGCGCTGTACGCGGGCGTGCCGTACGATTACTTCCTGTACGACTCCGCGAAGCTCGGCCAGGTGCGCCACTTCGCGGCGAGCGCGGCAATCCAGATCATGGTGATGACGGTCGCCGCGATCAACAAGAAAGAGATCAACAACCTCTACAAGGACAGCGAGAAGACCGGCGGCGAGAAGCCGATCGACCTGATCCGCGCGACGCGGCCGATCGTGATCGTCGACGAGCCGCAAAGCGTCGACGGCGGCCTCGAAGGGCGCGGGCGCGAAGCGCTCGCCGCGATGGCGCCGCTCTGCACGCTGCGCTATTCGGCCACGCACGTCGACCGCCATCACATGGTGTACCGGCTCGATGCGGTCGACGCGTACGAGCGCAAGCTCGTCAAGCAGATCGAGATCGCGTCGGCGATCGTCGAGGATGCGCACAACAAGCCGTACGTGCGGCTCGTCGGCGTGTCGAACCGGCGCGGCGCGATCAGCGCGCGCGTCGAGCTCGACGTCGCGACGGCAGCCGGCGTGAAGCGCCAGATCGTGTCGGCCACCGACGGCGACGATCTCGAACGCCTGACCAAGCGCGCGCTGTACGCGGGGCTGCGGATCGGCGAAGTGCATGCGGTCAAGGGCGCCGAGTACGTGGAGCTGCGCCATCCGGAAGGCGAGGCGTTCCTGTCGCTCGGCGAGGCGTTCGGCGACATCGACACGCTCGCCGTGCAGCGCGAGATGATCCGCCGCACGATCCGCGAGCATCTCGACAAGGAATTGCGCCTGGCCGAACGCGGCGTGAAGGTGCTGTCGCTGTTCTTCGTCGACTCGGTCGAACGCTATCGTCGCTACGACGAGAACGGCATGCCGGTGAAGGGCGACTACGCGCTGATCTTCGAAGAGGAATATGCGCGCGCGGCGCGCGTGCCGGCCTACCGTGCGCTGTTCGACGGCGTCGACGTCGCGCTGGAAGTCGAGCGTGCGCACAACGGCTACTTCTCGATCGACCGCAAGGGCGGCTGGACCGACACGAGCGAGAGCAGCGCGGCGGCCCGCGAGAACGCGGAGCGCGCGTACGGCCTGATCATGCGCGAGAAGGAAGCGCTGCTGTCGTTCGACACGCCGCTGAAGTTCATCTTCTCGCACTCGGCGCTGAAGGAAGGCTGGGACAACCCGAACGTGTTCCAGATCTGCACGCTGCGCGACATCCAGACCGAGCGCGAGCGCCGCCAGACGCTCGGCCGCGGGCTGCGCCTCGCGGTCGACCAGGACGGCGAACGCGTGCGTGATCCGGGCGTGAACACGCTCACCGTGATCGCGACCGAGCGCTACGAGTCGTTCGCGGAAAACCTGCAGAAGGAAATCGAGGCCGATACGGGCATCCGTTTCGGGATCGTCGAGGAACACCAGTTCGCGGCGCTGCCGGTGCAGGAAGACGGCGGCCCCGCGCACGCGCTCGGCATCGAGCTGTCGCGCGTGCTGTGGAATCATCTGCACGAGCAGGGCTACGTCGACGCACAGGGCAAGGTGCTCGACCGGCTGAAGGATGCGCTGCGCCAGAGCGCGCTCGTGCTGCCGGATGCATTCGAGCGACTGCGCGCGCCGATCGTCGCGACGCTACGCAAGCTGTCGGGCCGCTTCGCGGTGCGCAACGCCGACGAGCGCCGCGCGATCGCGTTGCGGCGCGATGCATCGGGCAAGGCCGTCGTGTTCGGCGAGGATTTCCGCGCGCTGTGGGATCGCATCCGCCATCGCACCGTGTACCGCGTCGAGTTCGACAACGCGAAGCTGGTGCGCGACTGCACGGCCGCGCTGCGCGACGCGCCGGACATCGCACGGGCGCGGCTGCAGTGGCGCAAGGCCGAGATCGACATCGGCAAGGCCGGCATCGAGGCGATCGAGGTGGCCGGCGCCGGCACGGTGCTGCTCGACGAAGGCGAGTTGCCGCTGCCCGACCTGCTCACCGAGCTGCAGGACCGCACGCAGCTCACGCGCCGTTCGCTTGCGACGATCCTCGCCGACAGCGGCCGGCTCGACGATTTCCGCGTGAATCCGCAGCAGTTCATCGCGGTCGCGGCCGACGCGATCAATCGCTGCAAGCGGCTCGCGCTCGTCGCGGGCATCGCGTACCGCAAGCTCGGCGAGCGCCACGTGCATGCGCTCGAATCGTTCGAGAGCGAGGCGCTGACCGGGTACCTGCGCAACCTGCGGCCGGACGCACGCAAGTCGATCCACGAAGCGGTCGTGTGCGAGACGGACGCCGAGCGCGCGTTCGCCGATGCGCTCGAAGCGCACGACGGCGTGAAGCTTTACGCGAAGCTGCCGGCGTGGTTCCGCGTGCAGACGCCGCTCGGCAGCTATCACCCCGACTGGGCCGTGCTCGCGGAACAGGACGGCGGCGAGCGGCTGTACTTCGTCGTCGATACGCCGAATGCCGACGGCCACGTGCCGAGCGAGCACGAGCGCGCGAAGCTCGCGTGCGGCGAAGCGCATTTCCGCGCGCTGGTCGACGGCGACGGCGCGGCGCGCTTCGTGCGGGTCACGCAGGCCGATGCGTTGTTCGAACCTGCGGCGCCGACGGCGGGCGCGGGGCGGTGAGACGAAGGGCGGCGATGAGCCGCCCTTTTTTATCGGCGCGGCCGGGCCTTTATCGATCGTGCCGAGTGCCCGCGGCGCATGTTGCTCCGGCCGGTTTTCATCCTGTCATTCGCATGAAAGCCATCCGTATTCTCGCGGGCGGGCGACGCAGTTACGGCTGGTTGCAAATCGGGTCGGCATGATGTTTCCGGTCGGCAGCCTCGTTGCGTTTTCACCATGAAAAAGGGCGCCGAAGCGCCCTTCTGCTGCCTTCACACGCCGCACCTACAGCGTGCGGCCGAATGCGTTGCGATGCGAATGATGCGTGGACGTCGACGCATGGGTGGTATGGCCATGCGCGTGCGAGTGACCGCGGCCCGGCTGCGTGCCGGCGCGGTCGGCAATCGTGTCGGAACGGTCGGCCGCGCGCGCGAGGCCCTTGTCGCGGTCGCCCGCGTGCATGCCGTTCGAGTTGCTCAGGGCCTGGCCGCTCATGTGGCCGCCTGACATGCCGCCCGCATTGCCGCCCGAGCCGCCAGCGCCATGACCGCCGCCGTTGCCCCCGCCATTGCCGCCGGCCGCCGCATGGGCGGACACCGAGCCGAGCGCGAGCAGCGCGGCCGTCAGGACGGACAGATATCGTTGCTGTTTCATCTTGTGCTCCCTGGAGCGCGTTTGTGTGACTGCATTTTATGAACGCGCGAAACTCGCGCCGCACGACGTTGTAAATGATCGTAACGACGCGTGCGGCACGCATTCGTCGGATCAATTCGGTGCGTGCATGAACGCGGGAACGGAGCACCGGAGCGACGCGACGGCATCGCCCCGGTGACGAGGTCGCTTACTGCGCCGGCTGCAAGCCCTGCGCGGCGGCCCTGTGTTGCACGGCCTGCTCTTGCGCGTGCTTCTTCGCCATGTGATGGCCGACGATACAGCCGCCGACCGCGCCAACCACCGCGTGGTGCCCCGCGTAGTGGCCGGCCACACCGCCGACCACCGCGCCCTTCATGCAGCCCGCCGCGTGCGCGCTGCCGATCGTTGCGAGCGCAACGACTGCGGCGGCTGCGTACCGTCCGATGTACCGGATGGGATTCATGTGATCACTCTCCTCAGGTCGTCGTGATCAGTGCGCTCGCGAGCGATCGCGCTCAGTCCCAACGGCCGCGCCAGCCGCCGCCGTCACGCCAGGCGCGCTCGCGCCACTCGTGCTCGCGCCATTCACGGCGGCGCCACTCGTGTTCACGCCACTGACGTGCACGCCAGTCGTCATCGCGATAGCCGACCGGCGCGTACATCACCGGCGGAGGCGGCGCCACGTAGACGGGCGCCGGCGCCGTGTAGACGCCCGGCACGCCGATACCGACCGACAGGTCGACGTGAGCCGACGCGACGCCCGAGGCTGCCAGCGCCGCTACACCGAGAACTGCACCGAGAATAAGTTTCTTGCTCATTTCGCGACTCCCTGCACGTGTCGTGCGTCATGTGACTACGGTTCGGAGTCTAGGCACCGGACGCTGACACAGGTGAAACGGGTATGCGAGACAGGTAACGGACGTTTACGGGTGCCCGCAAAGCCTGATGGAGCAAGGCAAGGGCGGTATTACACACACCGTTGCAGCGATGCATCGGGTCGGTAAAAAGGGGGTTTTCGGCACGAAACCGGCGATCGGATCGCACCCGCCGGTGTGCATGGCGAGCGAACCGCCCTCGCCTTCGCCGCGCGAGCGGTTCGCGGCAACGCGCGTTACGCGCGGATATCGTCGACGCTGCGCAGCCAGTGGACGCTGAACAGGTTGTCCGTGTCGGTCCACACGGTATCGGGTTCGAACCCGGCGCGGCGCGCCATCGCATGAAAGCCGTCGATCGTGAACTTGTGCGAATTCTCCGTATGGATGCGTTCGCCGGCTTCGAAGCGGAACACGTGGCCGCGCACGTGCACGGTCTGCGCGACGTCGCTGACGAGATGCATCTCGATGCGCTGCCGCCCGCGATCGTAGAACGCGCAGTGCGAGAACGCGTCGACGTCGAAGTCCGCGCCGAGCTCCGCGTTCGCGCGCACCAGCAGGTTCAGGTTGAACTGCGCGGTCACGCCTTGCGCGTCGTTATACGCGTGATGCAGCGTGCGCTCGTCCTTCACGAGATCCGCGCCGACCAGCAGGCCGCCGCCGCGCAGCAGCCGCGCCGCGTCGCGCAGGAACGTGTCGGCTTCTACCGGCGAGAAGTTGCCGATCGTCGAGCCGGGAAAGAAGCCGATGCGCCGCCGCGGCGTCTCGGTCAGCGCGGCCAGTTGCTCGGCCTTCGTGTAGTCGGCCGCGAGCGGCGCGACGTCGAGCCACGGATAGGCCGCCCGCAGCCGCGCGGCCGCGCCGTGCAGATAATCGGCGGAGATGTCGACCGGCACGTAGCGCGCCGGTGCGTTCGCGTAATTGTCCGCGAATGCGTCGAGCAGCACGCGGATCTTCTCGAGCGAGCCCGCACCGAATTCGACGATGTCCGCATGCGGGCCGACGCGCCGCACGATCTCCGCCGCGCGATCGCGCAGGATGCCGAGCTCGGTGCGCGTCGGGTAGTACTCGGGCAGTTCGCAGATGCGGTCGAACAGCGCGGAGCCGGCCGCATCGTAGAAGTATTTCGGCGGAATGCTGCGCGGCGTGCGCGACAGTCCGTCGATCAGGTCGCGCTCGAACGCGCTCGGCCGCGAATCGCGGGCGGGTTGCAGGCCACCGCTCGTGGCCGTCAGGTCAGACGTCTCGCGCAAGTCGCACTCCCGTGAATTGCCAGCGTGCCGCCGGCGGAAAGAAATTGCGGTACGTCGGCCGTTCGTGCCCCGGCGGCGTCGCGATGCTGCTGCCGCGCAGGACCTGCTGGCCGACCATGAACTTGCCGTTGTATTCGGCCGCTACTCCGGCGAGCGGCCGAAAGCCCGGATACGGCTCGTACGACGAACGCGTCCACTGCCAGACGTGCCCGAGCATCTGGCGGATGCCGTCGGCCGCGAACGCGGTTTCCCATTCGAATTCGGTCGGCAGCCGCGCGCCGGCCCATTCCGCATACGCGGCCGCTTCGTAGAAGCTCACGTGGCACACCGGCGCGTCGGGCGCGAGCGGCTCGACGCCATGCAGGCCGAACGTGCGCCGCACGCGCGTGGCGGCCGCATCGTCATCGTCCGGCATCCAGTACGCGGGCCCTTGCCACCCTTCCCGCTGCACCGTGGCCCAGCCGTCGGACAGCCAGAACTCGGGCCGCGTATAGCCGCCGTCGGCGATGAACGCGGCGAATTCCGCATTCGTCACCAGGCGGTTCGCGATCTCGTACGGCCGCACGAGCGCGGTGTGGCGCGGCCGTTCGTTGTCGAACGAGAACGCATCGCCATCGTGGCCGATCTCGACGAGCCCGCCCGGCTGCGGCAACCAGCGCAACGGGCCGGCGTCGCCCGCGGCGAGCGCGCATCCGGCTTCGTCGCCGGTGCGCGGCCGGAATGCCGGCCGCAGCGGGTTGCACGAGAACGCATGCAGCATGTCGGTAACGATCAGTTCCTGATGCTGCTGCTCGTGATGCAGGCCGAGCACGAGCTCGGGCGCGATCGCGTCGAGCAGTGCCGCGTCGGCGCCGGCCAGCGCGCGCAGCATCGCGTCGTCGACGTATTGCCGGTACGCATGCACCTCGTCGAGCGACGGACGCGTGAGCAGCCCGCGCTGCGGCCGCGGATGGCGCGGCCCGAGCGCTTCGTAATAGGAATTGAAGAGGAACTGGAATGCGTCGTCGAACGGCGCGTAGCCGGGCACGCGGCGCATCAGCACGACGGTTTCGAAGAACCAGGTCGTATGCGCGAGATGCCATTTGGTCGGGCTCGCGTCGGGCATCGACTGCACGGCCTGGTCTTCGGCGGACAGCGTCGCGGTCAACGCGATGCTATGGGCGCGCACGTCCTGGTAACGGCGCTGAAGCTGGGATGCAAGGAGGCTCATCGGTTTACCGTTCACGTCGCGATTCGCTGCGTTGCGTTGCCGGAAAAGGGAAAGCCTTGCGCTCGAGTGCGCGCGGCTGACGTGCGATTTGCTGCTGCGTCGTGGGGCAGCCGGCGCGCGCGCCGGGCCGCGGATGCGGCGTCACTTCATCTGCCCGTGCAGAACAGTATGGTCCAGAAATGTGAACGTCGCGAATCGGATTTCCAGTGAAACGAATGTGAAAGAAAAATGAAAGCATGTGTGGTGTGGGCATCGCGCGTGTAACGAACCGTCGACGCCCGTCGTGGCGCGGTTTGGCCCCGGATGCAATGCGCGTGCCCGCGGCTGCGTGCTACTAGACGTCCGGTGACAGCCGCCCGGCCTGCGTGAAAGGTCGATGGCGCGCGTTCGTCGAAGGAGCAGCCTTATGCAGCCGATTCGTCAGTCGATATCGCGTCCTTCTTGGCACCCTGCCTAGCGGCTCCGCTCTTCGCTTTCCGCCGCGCGCTTCCCCGGTTGCGAAAAATTTTTCGCGTCGATGTCACACGCGCGGGGGGCTCGCTCGTCATATCAGCGGAACCCACACGAAAGGAGAAGGAACCATGACTGCGAAACTCAATCCGTTTGCCGCCGCCCCCGCGCTGATGAAGAGCTGGATGACCGTGTCGGTCGCTGCGGCCGGGAGCCTTGAGCCGACGCTGATCGAGCTGGTCAAGATCCGCGCGTCGCAGATCAACGCGTGCGCGAACTGCCTTAACATGCACACCGTCGAGGCGCGCGAGCAAGGCGAGACCGAGCAGCGCATCTACCTGCTGTCCGCGTGGCGCGAAGCGCCCTGCTACACCGACCGCGAACGCGCGGCGCTCGGCTGGACCGAGGTGCTCACGCGGCTGTCGGAAGGCCATGCGGCGCACGAAGCGGCCTACGCGGCGCTGAACGACCATTTCAGCGAGGAAGAACAGGTGAAACTCACGGTGATGATCAACGTGATCAACGGCTGGAACCGGCTCGCCGTCGGCTTCGGGCTGTGGGTCGACCCGGCCGACGCGAAAGCCGCCGCCGCGAAGATGGTGGCTTGATGCCGAACCTCGACCCGGCCAGCGGCAGCGCCGACGAACGGGCCGACGCGGCGGCGAGCTTCGATCCGCTGCGTCGCACGCTGATCCGCGTCGCGTACCGGATGCTCGGTTCCGTCGCGGATGCCGAGGACATGGTGCAGGAGGCGTTCATCCGCTGGATGGACGTCGACCGTACCGAGGTGCGCGTGCCCGAGGCGTTCCTGCGCCGCATGGTGATGCGCATGTGCCTCGACCAGCTGAAATCCGCGCGGCACCAGCGCGAGACCTATATCGGCCCGTGGCTGCCCGAGCCGGTCGTCGAGGAAGACGAACCGGACGACGTCACGCTGCCGCTGCTGCTCGCGCTCGAACGCCTCTCGCCGCTCGAACGCGCGGCGTTTCTGCTGCACGACGTGTTCGGCCTCGAATTCGACGAAGTGGCCACGACGATCCAGCGCGACCCGGCCGCGTGCCGGCAGCTCGCCGCGCGGGCCCGCACGCACGTGCGCGACGCGCGACCGCGTTTTCATGTCGAGAAGCAGCGCGGGATCGAGCTCGCCGAAGCGTTCTTCGCGGCGTCACGCAGCGGCGACATGCGCGCGCTCGGCGCGATGCTGGCCGAGGACGTGAGCCTGCATTCCGACGGCGGCGGCAAGCGCACGGCGGCCGGCAAGCCGGTATTCGGCTTCGAGCTGGTGATGCGGGTGCATGCACACCTGGCCGAGTTGTTCGCGACGCATGCGTCGAAGCTCGTGCGGGCCGGGTTCATCAACGGGCTGCCGGGGTTCGTCACGCTCGAAGCCGACGGCGAGTTGCAGACGACTGCGCTCGAGATCGACGACGGCAAGATCGTCGCGATCTATGTCGTGCGGAATCCTGACAAATTGAAGCATCTGCATTGACGAAGCATCTGCATTGACGAAGCATCTGCATTGACGAAGCATCTGCATTGACGAAGCATCTGCATTGATGAAGCATCTGCATTGAGTGCCGCGCGAGCATGCGCCGTGTGCCGTGTAAATGCATGGCGACGGCGCCGTCCGCTCTCTTCTTTCTGCCCTGCGTTTGCCGAGCGCCGGCTACCGCGATCAGTACATCGCGCCTCCGGCGTTGCCCATCATGAACAGCAGTACGCCGAGCAGCGGCGTCGCGACGGCGAAACCGGCCGCCGCCAGCCAGTTCGTGCCGCCTTGCGCCTCGAGCAGCGCGAGAAACGATTCGCGGGACGTCGCGTTCGGGCGCAGTTTTTCGATCTGGCGCTCGACGTGCCGCTTGTAGAGGCCGTTCCCGTACCAGCCGAGCGATACCGCGATCGCGATCGTGGCCGGGTCGAGCACGCTCGATTCGAAGTATCCCGGGAAGTACAGCAACTCGACCAGCGTGATGCCGAGCGTGACGGCGAGCACGGCGGCCGCCTGCCAGTACATGCATCGATACGCCAACCAGACCGGGCCGAGAAAGCACGCGGCCCAGTTCCACGACTGCCGGCTCTTGCGCGAGTCGGCGATCGCCCATTTTCGTTCGAACCAGGCGGCGTTCTTGCCGACGTAAGCGGAGATTTCGTCGTTGCTCGCGGACGATGCGGCGGTCGTGACCTCGGACATGATCGTGTGCTCTCAGTCGCGCGGATCGCGCGTCGTTGTTCTGATGCGATGGAAATCGGGCGACGGGCGAAGCGGCCACGTCGATGCGCAGACGATTCTACGCGCCGTGCAGCGGCAGTTGTGTGGCGGATCGGATGGTCGATGACGATGCGATGCCGGGCCGTGTATCGCGCAACGCATCGGGGCTTCATGCGTTGCTTTGCGTTGTTTCGGACCGGAAAAGAAAAACGCCACGCGAAGTTGCCGCGTGGCGTTTGTATGTTTGGCGAGCCGCGTTGCCTGTAGGCAAGTTGTGCTGCCGGACCCCTTCATTTTGTTCGTTGGTAGGCTCGATTGGATTCGAACCAACGACCCCCACCATGTCAAGGTGGTGCTCTAACCAACTGAGCTACGAGCCTAAGAAGCCGCGAATTATAGAGAGGGTTTTGGGGGAGCACAAGCCCCTTCGTGAAAATTTTTTGAATCGACGTGTGCGGTGGGCTGACGATCGATGTTGCCTCGCGATGCCGCGAGCGTGAGCTTCACCTGTTCGCATCACAGCAAAACGCGTCGATGTGATGCGGTGTTATCCACATTGCCCTCTGGATAACCGTCCGGGAAGTCTCTGGATTCACAGTGGAACGATTGAGGATATGTCGGCGAGTCTGTGAATCGACGAAAAGTTGTTCTGTGCTGCCGGCCGCTGTTCACGTCGCGCACCCAAGGTTATGCATTTCGCTTCGCGTTGAAAATTCAGTGCGTTACGGAGGTTATCCACTGTGGGACACAGCGCTTGTTAACTATCACTACGTATATATACGAACCCTGTTAACACCTTTGGATAAGCACAGTCCGCCGACTGTGATCCGCTCAGGATATGCACTGCGTGCAGCGTCCGGATCAACGAAGCGGAACGCTGTGAAGCGCTCGAGCGATGCGTGAGCCGTCATGTATGTAGAATCGCCGGCATCCAGGATGCAAAGGTCCGACGAACTCGAACGGGCTCACGGCAAATGACAAATGCTTCATCGCCCCGTCTCCAGGCACTCGATATCGATACGGTCGTACGCAGGATGCAGCACCATCCAGGCGACATCGTGTTCGAGCAACGCGTGTCGATACCGGAAGCCGAGGTCCTGTGTTGCCGCTACGAGGGCGAGCGATTCAACGTGAAGTTCGATCTCGACTACGGCATGTTTGTCGAGCGTGTTGGCATGCTGTCCGCCGAGGACGTCGCGAAGATCGTTGGATGGCTCACGAAGGAGGCAGGATGATCACGGCAGACGATACGGGGCGAAGCGATCGATGAAGGCACCTGTCAATGAGATGCTGGTGACGGATATCGCAGGCCGCGTTGCGGTCGTCGTGACCGAGCTGACAGCTGCCGCCGATGTGCTGAAGCAGTTGGGCTTCGCTCAACAATCCGATCGCTGGGAACGGGCGATCGCAGACGACCATGACCGCCAGGCGCTCGTAGCCGCGCTCATCGAGCTCGATACGTTGTTTTCCGCGGGCCGTGACTGGAGCCCGCAGGCACTCGTCGAGTATTACCGGGAGATCGGTGTCGTTCGAAGTGGTTACCGTTCGGTTGCATGGCGCGGGCCGTCGCAATACGTGGTCGAACGACATGACTGAATCACGCGAGGCAACGCGATGACGTACACGGTCCTGATGGTGTCGCGCGGCGAAATCGTGCTGTCCGACGGAAAGCGGACCGTGCGGGCGCCTGGCGAGGCATTGTCGTCCGGCGTGGACAACGGTCCCGCATTCGTCGTCTATGTCGATTCGATGAAGTACGTCGAGCCCCAAGGCGATGGCGCGACGATCGATTACGCCACACGCGAGGCCGTGATCTCGGCGATCACCGACTATTTTTTGTCGCGACGTACAACGGTTGATTTCGAATCCTGAACCAGTCACGAAACCCAGGAAAGAGCAGGGTGATGCGAGCGGCGCTTGCAAAGGGAGCAGGAACGGGACCGATCATGTGCCGTCCGCATCCGGCAGCGCGGGCAGTTTTCGCCCGGTGATATTCGGAGAACACGATGAGCACGTTGAATTTCGGCACGGTCGACCAGTGTTCGGTCACGCTCAACACAGCGACGCTGCTGGGCCTGAAGGCTGCCTACGAAGACTTTGCGGCGACCGGGCAGGATCTGCATAACTTCGAGATCTGCCTCACGGATAAAAGGGCATCCACGGTGGACCCCATGCCGGATGACGATGTCGTCACCATCACGTTCGTCGCAAAGCTGATTCCGGGCATGCGCGGACTGGGCAACGCAAATCGGCTCGGGAAGTCGATCCACTACGTCATCGCGCCGGAAACCGGCGAGATTCTCGGGAGAGTCGGGACGAAGTAACCCGACGCGCGAGCGGCGGTGTGTGGATAACCGGCGCACGATCCAGTTGAAACCCTGCGCACCCGACCGGTGAGCGTCCCGGTTTCGATGGGCTCGTCGGCCTGAATGCGTTGCCCGGCAAGGCTTTGCCGACCATGAAAGAGGGCAGCGAACGAATCGGCGGCGACGTCCGGACGTCGAATGCCTTGTGGATATCGTTGACTCGAAGCCACTCGAAATCCGGTGCATTCAACGGGTGAGCGTAGTCGAACCCGGCGAAGACGATCGGTCAATCACCCGGGTTGTGGATATCGATGCCCAAAACAACGAGAAACGCTGTGCATGCCAAAGGTGAGTGAACCCATCGAAGTCAGCATGCAGCACCATCAGGAGAGGTGTGGATATCCCGTTCCGCGGCGACTCGAAACCCTGTGATTTTAAAGGTGAGGGCGCCGGCGAGGTTTCGGTGTGAATAACAGCCGAGGAAAGTCAGTCGAAACGCTGTGCATTCGAGTGGTGAGCGTGCACCCGTTCAAGCCGGCCGAGCCGCGCCACAAAAGGCGCTAGCGGCCATCGCCGACCACCAGTCGGGCGCGCGCATCCTACCACTTCAAGTCTGCTGATCGAGCGCCTGCACGACCGCCTTCTCGCCAAGACTCCCGGCCGGCCCGACCACCGCATAGTTGAGCCCGTTCACCGAGCCATACCGCGCCAGCAGCGCGCCATCCACCCGTTGCCCATTCGGCAGCAGCCGATGTTTCGATTCCGCCGGCCGGAGATAGAAGCTCAACGTCCGTCCCGCGTCATCCTGATAGAGCACCATCGCAGCAGTAGCGCCGCTGTCCGTCGTGAACAGCCGCCCACCGACCGGCCTGAACCCCGCCGCGCTCAAATCCGGCAGCTTCGCCGATGCGCCCACGCCTTTGGTGAGCCACCCCTGCAAATCGCCCGCACCGGTCGGCCGGTAATCGACCTTGGCCGTCCGATCGACCACCATCATCTGGTAAGCCTTGACCGCATCGCTCATCGGCGCGATGGGCGGCGGCGCGTTCCACCCGCGCGCTTGCCATCCGCCGAACGTCCCGAGCCCGACGCAGAACACGAACGAAGCCGCCATCGCGAACCGCATCCGCGCGCGCTCGGCCCGTCGGCCACGAATCGCGGCCGGATCCAGCGCAGGGTTATCGGCCGGCATCCGCACGCTCTCCAGCGCGGCCCGCAACCGCTGCGCGTCCTGCTGCCATTGCTTCACCTGTTCCGCGCGCTCCGGATGCAGCGCGAGATAACGCTCGACCGCTGCGCGCGCATCGTCGTCGAGTTGGCCGTCGACATAGGCCTGAAGGTCATGTTCGTTCGGAGGGGTGTTCATTTCTTCATCAGCCGCAAGGAAGGAGCAGGAAGTTCGCCGTCGCTGAGCTGGCGCAGCGCCTGGCGCGCGCGGGAGAGCCGCGACATCACCGTGCCGATCGGCACCTCGAGCAGGTCGGCGACTTCCTGATAGGTGAAGCCTTCGACCGCGACGAGCAGCAGCAGGCTGCGCTGTTCGTCCGAGAGCCGGCCGAACGCTTCGAGCGTCGCGCGCGCCGCGAATTCGCGTTCGGCGGACGGCCAGTGCGCTTCGTCGTCGTCGCGAATGCGGCCGAGCAGCCACGCGTAGCGTTTCGCGCTGCGTTTGCCATCGAGAAATTGCCGGTACAGGATCGTGAACAGCCAGCTGCGCAGCGATGCGTCGTCGCGACGGCTCGTCCAGCGCGACAGCGCGCGCTCGAGCGTCGACTGGACGAGATCGTCGGCCGCGTGGACGTCGCGCGCCAGCCAGAGTGCGAAGCGTCGCAGCCTGGGGATGAGTTCGCGCAATGCTTCGTCGTCGAGGGCGGTGGAGGGCATGGCCGGGCCGGTTGCCGAAAGGGTCGTAGATGCCGCGTAGGACGCCGGCCGGCATCGGTTATTCCCTCCAAGCATACGAAAAAATTCTTCGTGGAATAAAGCGGCGTGGGCGGCGTCCTACGCGCGTTCGACAATGATCTGACGATCGGGAGTGCATTCATGAAGCAATCTTCTTCTTCGCCGCAGCGCGAGCCCGGGCGCGGGTGGTGGCGCTGGGCCGTGATCGGCGGCGCGGTGGCCGGCGTGGCCGCGGCGTTCGGGTATGCCGGCGGGTGGCTCGCGCCGGCGCGTCTGACCCCGCACCGGCTCGTCGACGCGCTGCAGACCAACAGCGGCATCCATCCCGGTTACCGGCGCAATCACGCGAAGGGCGTGTGCGTGACCGGCTACTTCGAAGGCAACGGCGCCGCGAGCGCGTATTCGGTCGCGCCGTTCTTCAAGGCGGTGCGCACGCCGGTGGTCGGGCGCTTCGCGCTGCCGGGCGGGAATCCTTATGCGCCGGACAGCAGCGTGCCGATCCGCAGCCTCGCATTGAAGCTCACCGCGCCGGACGGCGAGCAATGGCGGACCGGGATGAACGCGATGCCGGTGTTTCCGGTCGCGACGCCGCAGGCATTCTACGAGCAGACGCTCGCGACCCGGCCCGATCCGAAGACGGGCAAGCCGGACCCGGCAAAGGTGAAGGCGTTCTTCGGCGCGCATCCGGAAGCGGGCGCGTTCCTGCAATGGGTGAAGGGTGCGAAGCCGAGCGCGAGCTACGTCACCGAAAGCTATTACGGGCTGAACGCGTTCTACTTCGTCGACGCGGCCGGCAAGCGCCAGGCAGTGCGGTGGCGCGTCGTGCCGGAGCAGACGGCGGGCGCCGGCGACGTCGCGACGGCCGCGGACCCGAACGTGCTGCAACAGGACGTGACGCAGCGCATCGCGGCCGGCCCGCAGAAGTGGAAGCTGCTGGTCACGCTGGCGGAGCCCGGCGACCCGGTGGACGATGCAACGAAGATCTGGCCCGCGCAGCGCACGACGATCGATGCGGGCACGCTCGTGCTCGACCGCGTGGAGGCGCAGGACAGCGGCCCGTGCCGCGACGTGAATTACGACCCGACGGTGCTGCCGCAGGGGATTCAGGTGTCGGGCGATCCGTTGCTGGCGGCGCGCTCGGCCGCGTATGCGGATTCGTATCTGCGGCGTACGAGCGAAGAGGCCGGCGTGGCAGGCGTGGCGAGAGTGAGTGGGGAGGGACGATGATGAAGGCTTCGACGACGTTTAGTTTGCCGGCGCGGGTGCTGCACTGGGTGATGGCCGCGATGATCCTCGCGATGCTGTTCATCGGGGTGGGGATGGTGGCGTCGGTTTCCGGCCGGCACGAGATCCTGGTGGCGATTCACAAGCCGCTGGGTGTGGCCGTACTGGTGCTGGTGTGCGTGCGGATCGTGGTTCGGATGCTGTCGAAGCCGCCGGCGTTGCCCGACGATCTGCCGTGGTGGCAGAAGGTGGCCGCGCACGGGTCGCATCTCGTGCTGTATGCGCTGATGGTGGCGATGCCGCTGATCGGCTGGGCGATGCTGTCGGCGGGCGGATATCCGGTGACGTTGGGCGGCGGCGTGCAACTCCCGGCGCTGGTGTCGGCTGATCCGGTGACGTTCGCGTGGCTCCGGGTTGCGCATCGCGTGCTGGCGTATCTGTTCTTCCTGACGTTCCTCGCGCACTTTGCCGCGGCGCTGTATCACGGGCTGATTCGGCGGGACGGCGTGGTGAGGGCTATGGTCGGGCGGTAATCGACCGAAGGTTGCGTGCGATACGGCGGGGCTGTTCAAGGGCGGGCGAGGCTGCGCCTGCCGTGTCGTCTTATATATGAGCACGGGGAAGTGCTCGGCGGTCCCCGCCATAGCACGTCAAAAATATTTCACAAAAGGGGTTGCGGAGACTGGGGCGGATGCATAGAATCACGCCTCTTTCGCGCTAACGGAAACGCAGCGCGGGGGAAGAAGAGGGAAGCGGTGCTGTTGAAGTCGGTTTTATCGATTCCAGTGCACGCGAAATTAAACCGCAGTCGTCGCAACGAAGTAGTTAAAAAAGTTGTTGACGAGTTTCAAAAAACGGTTGATAATCTCGCTTCTCTGCTGCTGAAAACGCAGCGCTGCTGAGGGGTTCAAGATTCCTCGCAGAAACGCTCTTTAAAAATTAACAGCCGATAAGTGTGGGCGCTTGATGAAAGCGAGCTGATCCTCGGATCAGATAGCGAAAGTATCAAGAGTCTCACACTAAAGTAAGTCAGGCTTATGAAGTGATTCATATTCCTGTCAGCTTTGAGTGAGCGACCGGTTCGAAAGAACCGAAAACAGTAACAGGTTTAAACTGAAGAGTTTGATCCTGGCTCAGATTGAACGCTGGCGGCATGCCTTACACATGCAAGTCGAACGGCAGCACGGGTGCTTGCACCTGGTGGCGAGTGGCGA